>Ga0207706_10002278_pt1 | contig 18727 bp, 20 predicted proteins | sample KBSC53metaG_FD_184318 | JGI IMG/M metagenome (GOLD analysis project Ga0207706, IMG submission 184318) | Corn rhizosphere microbial communities from Kellogg Biological Station, Michigan, USA - KBS C5-3 metaG (SPAdes) (version 2) | ecosystem: Host-associated > Plants > Roots > Rhizosphere > Soil ... | reverse complement strand
CATTATGGAAGAAAATGGCGGAACGGTAGGGATTCGAACCCTCGAAGGGCTGTTAACCCTTACACACTTTCCAGGCGTGCGCCTTCGACCACTCGGCCACCGTTCCGCATGCCGGTTCCCCCGGCGAAGGCGGACCCCTATCGTGCAGGGCGCATCAACGCAAGGCGCCGATTATGGCAGGAACGGCGCCACAATATCGGGTGTCACGCGCTGCAGCCGGCCAGTGGTGCGGTTGATCATCGCCCAGGTGGTACGGGAGCGGACATGCACCGTTTCGTCAGTGCCGACGAATTCCATCAGGCGTACCGAACGCGCGCCCTTGGGTTGCTCCGCCCAGGTCCGGCCCGTCACGCTCTGACCTTCCAGCAACGGTTTCAGATAATCGATCTCGTGGCGGGTGATCACCCAGACATAGGTTTCGACATGCGCCGAATCGGCCGCTGTCCGCCAATGAGCGGTCGCGATCTCCTCGATCCAGCGTACCCAGACGGCGTTGTTGACGTGCCCGAGTTCGTCGATATCCCCGGCTTGTGCCGACTTCGTGGCGGTGTAGACGCTCACGCCCCGCCCATCTGGGTGAGGATGAAGGCATAGGCTTCGGCATCCTCGCGCAGCGAGTCATAGCGGCCGGATTTGCCGCCATGGCCCGCACCCATATTGATCTTGAGCAGGATCTGGTTTTTGTCGGTCTTGGTCGCGCGCAGCTTCGCCGCCCATTTTGCCGGCTCCCAATATGTGACCCTGGGATCGTTGAGACCGCCCGTGATCAGCATCGGCGGATAGGGTTTCGCCACGACATTGTCATAGGGCGAATAGCTTCGGATCAGCTCGAACGCAGCCTTGTCGGCAATCGGATTGCCCCATTCGGGCCATTCGCCCGGGGTTAGCGGCAGGCTCTCGTCCTGCATCGTGTTGAGCACATCGACAAAGGGCACGTCGGCTACCACCGCGCCCCACAGGTCCGGATCGGTATTTGTGACAACGCCCATCAACTCGCCGCCCGCTGATCCGCCGTTAATTGAGATGTTGCCCGCCTTCGTGAAATTGGCCGCGATCAGCCCCTTCGCCGCGTCCACGAAATCGTGGAAGGTGTTCCAACGCCTTGTTGTCTTGCCCTGCAGATACCAGTCATAGCCCAGATCGTCGCCGCCCCGGATATGCGCGATCGCATAGGCGTAGCCGCGATCGAGCAGGGAGAGCCGGATCGTCGAGAAGCTCGGCGGATAGGCATAGCCATAGGCGCCATAGGCGTAGAGCATCAGCCGGCCGGCGCCGTTCTTCACGAAATCCTTGCGGTAGACGACCGAGACCGGGACCTGCTTGCCGTCGCGCGCGGGGACCAGCAGCCGCTCGGTCGCATATTTCGAAGCGTCGTAGCCCGAGGGCACCTCCTGCACCTTGCGGACGACCAGTTCGCGCTTTTTCCAGTCATAGTCGTAGACCGTGTTGGGCGTGACCATCGAGCTGTAGCCGATCCGATACTGATCCTGCGTATATTCGGGATTGGTGCCGGGCGTCGCGGTATAGCTTGCCTCGGGAAAGGCGACGCGGTGCTCGGCTCCGGCATAGTCGCGCAGGCGCACCTGATCGAGGCCGTCCACCCGCTCACTGATCAGGAGGTGATCACGGAATGCCGTCAATCCTCGCAGATAGACCCTGTCCGATCCAGCGATCACCGTCTTCCATTCGGCGGGCTTGTCCCAGCCTGCCTCGGCCAGCCGGAAATTGACATGGTCGTCGTTGGTCAAAACCCACAGGCGATCATGCGCGCTGTCGACTGAATATTGCACGCCTTTCTTGCGCGCCATGATCAGTTCGGGCGCCTTCGCGGGATCAGCCGCCGGAAGGATGCGGACCTCGGTGGTCTCATTGTCGCCGGTCGCGATCACCAGCCATTGATGGTCCTGCGTCTTGCCGACGCCGACCTGAAAGCCATCATCGCTCTCTTCGTAAAGCACGCCGTCGGTACCTGGATCGGTTGCCAGTTTGTGATGCAGCACGCGATAGCTGCGCCAATTCTCGTTCACCTCGGAATAAAGCAGGCCGCGCGAATCCGCTGTCCAGGCGATCGCCCCATTGACCACATTGCTGATCGGTGCGGAATCCTTGCCGCTCGCTAGATCGCGCACCTTGAGCAGGAAGCGTTCCGCGCCGTTGGTGTCCGCCGTCCAGGCGAGCAATTTGCCGTCGGGGCTGACTTCCAGTGCGCCGAGCTTGAAATATTCCTTGCCCTCGGCCTCGGTGGTTTCGTCGAGGATGAGCTGATCCTGGCCACCATCGAAGGGTTTGCGAAGCCAGCGGCGATATTGCGCGCCTGGCCGATACTCCCACCAGTAAAGATACTCGCCGTCCTTCTGCGGCACGCTGGCGTCGTCCTCTTTCAGACGGCCCTTCATCTCCGCGAACAGCGTCTCGACCAGTGCCTGGTGCGGCTGCATCATCTGCGCGAAATAGTCGTTCTCGACCGTGAGGTAGGCGAGGACGTCCTTGTCATCGACCTTAGGATAGCCCTGGTCCTTCAGCCAGTGATACGGATCCTCGATCGTGTAGCCATGCCGCGAATAGCTGTACGGGCGGCGCTCGGCCACGGGCGGGGCGGGGGCTTTGTCGGTGTTCAAATTTCTTGCTCCGGCTGGTTGCAAGGCGAAGGCCAAGGCTGCGCTGCCTAGCAAATAATCGCGTCGCGAAAAGGTCATTCCGCCCCTTTCCTTCCCGCCGCCGATCCGGAACCTGATCGTTCCGGGCGGGTTGGCGCCTTGTCTGAAGGAGAAGCTATCATGCCAAGCGTATTAGGAAAGCTGGTGCTGGCGATCACCGCGGCGGGATTCGCCGCCCCGGCGCTCGCCGATCGCGGCCCGAGCAAGGAGGAAGCTCAGGCGATTTCGGCCACGCTGACCGCGGAGGGATTCAAGAGTTGGAACAAGGTCGAATATGATCCGGACGGGCATATCTGGAAAGTGGACGATGCCCGCAAGATCAGCGGCAAGACCTATGACGTGCAGCTCAATCGCGAATTCCAGATCGTCAAGAAGGATGGGGACTAATCCCATCGCGGGTAGGTTGACCTTCCAGGCGATCAACGGTTTTGATTGCGCGCCTTATGGTGGGAACTATCGCCGGTCCTCCTCATTATAAGCGCTGATGAAGACTATGCTACGTTCCCACAAAAGCCGCGTTCGCGCAGAAAAACTGGAGCGCGAGGCGGCGAATTGTCTTTCCCTGGCCGTTTCAGAAAAATCCACGGGCTTCGCTGCCGATCTGATCGCGGAAGCAGCCATGCTGCTCCGGCGTGCGCGGGAGCTGTCGAGCGCGTGATTGTTATACCAGCGCGTCAAGCAGGCCGATCAGTGGAATGTCCGCTGGTGGCATAGAGAGGTCGTGAAGCTCGTGAGGACGCACCCAGCGTAACGCGGCGGCATCGAGCGGCTGGGGAATGCCGCGCCATTTGCGGCAGATGTAGAGCAGGAGCAAAAGCTCCCCACCATCGTCCTTGGGCGCGGTGCCGAATCCCGCCGGCGCGAGACAGGCAGCCTCGGTCGAGATACCCAATTCTTCGGCAAGTTCGCGGACGAGGGCATCTTCCAAAAGCTCTCCCGGCTCGATCTTGCCGCCCGGAAATTCCCACAGGCCCGCCATATGCCGATCGGCGGCGCGCTGCTGCACGAGTATGCGGCCATCCGCATCGACCAGCGCCGCCGCAACGATCACGAGCATATTGTCCAACACTCCACAAATGCGCGGCAAAGCTTTGTTAACTCCATAGCGATACGTCAAGGACGGGGTAGTTTGGGATTGGTCACAGGCATGCTGGATAGGGTACGCAAGCTCAACAGGGACGAGACCGGCGCGACGGCAGTCGAATATGGACTGATCATCGCTCTGATCGTGCTGGCTGCGATGGGTGCCATTGTCGGTCTCGCAAGCACGACTATCGAGATGTGGGGAAATGTCGCCAGTCAGGTCAGCAAGGCCTGAGCTTCTCAAGCCATCCAGAATCGCGATCAATCCCCCGCCACGTTAAAACTTTCGAAACTCCTTGCCCTCTAATGTCGGCTTGCTTGCCGGCCCAAGGAACAGGGACGGCCGGCCGGGAACACATTTGGGCGTTGAACAAGGAGATTACCCATGCAGTTTTTTCGCAAGCTTCTGAAGGATTCCAAGGGCGCGACCGCTATTGAATATGGCCTGATCGCTGCTCTTATCGCTGTTGCCGCGATCAGCGCGATGACCACCCTGGGTGGCAAGGTCGCGAAGACCTTCAACAACGTTTCGTCCAACCTCGTTCAGTAACACTGAACTCAGGTTTGAAACGGGCGGCGGGGCATTGCTCCGCCGCCTTTTTTCATGCCTTCAACCCAGCACGATCAGCTTGATCTTGTCGCCGGGACGCGGACGTGCACTCGCCGTCAGACCATTGAGTGCCAGGAAGCGCTCCATCTTGTAGCTGGAATAGGCCATCTGGCTGGCGAGACTTTCGAGCGTGTCTCCAGCCTTGACCTGAACCACCTTGATTCGCCGTGGCTTGACGCTGGCGGCTTCCGAGTCCGGCAGGCGCCGGAAACTGTCGATCAAGGGCACGAAGGCACCGAGGCCGCTTCCCTGCGGCGTGATCGTGATGAAATGATATACGGCCTCCGGCGTGAAGCGATAGGCGAATACGGTGACGTCGACTGGCCCCTGTTGCGTGGATGCGCGCGCCATCGAATAGGCCGCGTCGATGCCGCTGACGGTGGTCGTGCGGATATCGCCATAATTCACTTTGCCCTGACCGCCGGCCAAGCCTTGAAAAACCTGATCGACATAGCCGGCCAGTCCGTTGGCGCCGAGCCGACCACCCTGAAACTGTGCCTGACCGCCGGTTCCTGTGATCGAGACCGCGGTCGGGCTGTTGGCGATGACGTAGCCCTGTGGGGCCGTGAAGCCCAGCTTCAGCTCCGGATGCTTGAAATTCTGGCCGTCGACGATGCCCTGGGCGGGATCGTCATCATAACGGACCCCATCGATTGCGGCGAGGAAGGCATCGCGGTTGCGCGCGCCCTTGCCCGGCGCGGCGCCTGCGGCCTGAGCGCGCTGGCGCGCCCGCGTCACGCGGTCGGCCGTGTTGGGGTGCGTGCTCGCCCAGGTCGGCAAGGCATTGGCATCCTTGCCTGAAAGCTGACCTTCGACCGTTGACATGGCGTTGAGCTGGGCAAGCATGTCCGCCGCGGCATAGGGATCATAGCCTGCACCGCGCAGGTAGCGAATGCCGAGATCGTCCGCCTCATATTCCTGCGTCCTCGAAAAACGGAGCGTGTAGAGCTGGGCGCCATAGCCGGCGATCTGCCCAAGCTGCGAGCTGCCGGTCAGGACGCCGACCCCCGCCGCAAGGATGCTGCCGAGCGTCGATGTCGAATTGCGCTTGTTCGAATGCCGCGCGGCCACGTGTCCGACCTCATGGCCCAGTACAGAGGCCAGCTCCGCTTCGTCGTTCATGAGCGCTAGGAGCTGGCGGGTAACGTAGACATAGCCGCCCGGGATCGCGAAGGCATTATTCACCGGGGAATCGAGCAGGGTGATGGTGAAATCGCGCTCGGAATTGGAGAGGCCGGATTGGACGGCGATCCTGCGCCCGACCCGCTCCACATATGCCCCTTGCGGCCCCTTGTAGGCGCCGCCGAACTGTTTCAGCAGCTCGGGGTGCGCCTTGGCACCGGTGGCCTTGTCGCTTGCAGAGATGCTTCGGACGGTCTGGGCTTGCGATGCGACCGGAATTGAAACCGTCAACGTAAGGGCCACGGCAGCTGCGGCGAACTTCTTCATATGTCCTCATTCATTTGCCTGCGTAAACCGAGCCTAGCGAATGCCGGTTCCGAAACGAAGGCTGACGATGCCGTTAGTTTGGAATTCATCTCCACAAAGGCATGGTGAACGGCGGGTAGTATTCCGTTCATGCAACGGAGTGATCCGCCACCCGTTGGATTGCTCGGGTCAGAGAAAAGGAGATGAAAATGCGCAAGTTGATCCTGGCCGCCAGTCTGGCCGCCCTTGTGGCGCCCACCGTTCCCGTCCTGGCGGATCCACCGCCCTGGGCCCCTGCTCACGGCCGCCGCGCCAAGGAGCGCGACAATTGGCGCGACTATCGCCGTTATGACCATAACCGCGCCGATCCACGCTACGGCAGCTATGATGCTGACCGCTATTATCGCGATGGCCGCTATTACAAATCGCGCCGCCTTGGGCCTGACGACCGGATCTACCGGGGGCGCGATGGTCGCTATTATTGCCGTCGTAACGACGGCACGACCGGCTTGATCATTGGTGGTGTCGCGGGTGGCTTGCTCGGTAACACGATTGCGCCGGGCGGCTCGAAAACACTGGGCGCGATCCTCGGCGGCGGTGCGGGTGCGCTGCTCGGGCGGGCGATCGATCGCGACGGCGTGAGCTGTCGTTAAAATCCGATAAATCCGAACGGCGCCGCCGGGGTTTGATCGTGATCAAATACATCCGGGGCCGCCGTCGGCATCCATGTCCTTCCATATTGGCTGGAGGGACACATGCGCTTCATAGGCAATCATTTCGGTGAACTCGTGATCGGCGCGATGTCGATCTTCGCTGTCGTGCTTTTTGCACTGAGCGTTCAGGATGCAGTTTATCGGCGCCGGATGCGTGACAAGCAACATTGAACATGGCCACGCAACGCCGTTTGAACGCATCGGCGGCACGCAAGCGATGAGCAATCGTCAACAGCTTCTACGATCTTGTCGAGCCCGATCCCCGTTTCGCGAAATTGCGTGCGATGCACCGCCCGATCTTGTGCCCATGCGCGACTCGCTCGCCGGCTTCAGGCGGTCCGGTAGCCGGGTCAGCCGCCAAGCCCTGCGATGCTCGCCAGCCCGAGGAACGAAAAGAACCCCATCACGTCCGTCATCATCGTGACGAACACGGCGGACGAAACCGCGGGATCGACTTTCATGCGGTCAAGCGTGACCGGCACGAACACCCCTGCCATGCCCGCAACCAGATTGTTGATGATCATTGCAAGCGCGATCACGATCGCCAGAATGCCGTTGCCGTAGAAGAACCACGTGCCGCAGCCGACCAGTGCGCCCAGCGCAGCGCCGTTCGCGGCGGCAATCCGCAGCTCCCTGAAGATCATCCGGACCGTGTTGGAACTGGTGAGCTGGTTGGTCGCCAGTGCGCGCACCACCACCGCCAGGGTCTGGGTTCCGGCATTGCCGCCCATGCCGGATACGATTGGCATCAGCACGGCAAGCAACGCGAAGCGGCCGATTTCCCCCTGAAAGAGGCCCACGACGGAAGCCGCGAGCATCGCGGTGCCGAGGTTGACGATCAGCCAGGTGAGGCGCGAACGGACCGTCAGCGCGATCGGCTCATTGATGTCGCCGTCACCCGCGCCCGACAGGCGCAATATGTCCTCGCCCGCCTCTTCCTGAATGATGTGCACGATGTCGTCGACCGTGATCATGCCGACGAGGCGGCCCGACTGATCGATCACGGCTGCCGAGATCAGCGCGTATTTCTGGAAGCGGAGCGCCACTTCTTCCTGATCCATGTCCACCGGGATCAACATCTGCTCGCGTTGCATCACATCGGCGATTCCGATCGATCGCGGCGTGCGCAGGATCCAACTCAGCTTGCACGTACCGGTCGGCCGGTGCGATGGATCAACCACGAAGATTTCCCAGAAATCCGTAGTGAGATCTTCATTGCCGCGCAGATAATCGAGCACGTCGCCCACGCTCCAATGCTCCGGAACCGAAATCAGGTCGCGCTGCATCAGGCGACCGGCCGATTCCTCGGGATAGGAGAGCGCTTCTTCGATCGCCGCCCGATCGTCGGGTGCCAGCGCGCGGAGCACCTCGCGCTGATCGTCGGCGTCCAGTTCCTCGATGATCGCGACGGCATCGTCGGTATCGAGCTGGGTTGCGATCTCGGCGACCTGATGGGGCGCGAGCGCATCGATCAGGTCGTCACGCACCCATTCGTTCATTTCGGACAGCACGTCGCCGTCGAGCATCTCGGCGAGCGCCGCAGCGAGCGGACGCCGTGCCTCCGCGGGCGCGAGTTCGAACAGATCGGCGATGTCGGCGGGATGGAGCGGGGCGACCAGTTCGCGCGCAGCCTCGACCTCGTCCGCCTCGACATGCTGGATCACCGCCCCGACAAATTCCGGGGTGAGGCGATCCTCGCGGTCATGGCTTGCGCGCGTTGCGGGCTGGGCGGGGGCGTGCGCGGCGGTTTCTTCGTCGATCTCGCTCATGCGCGGCTCCCGCAAAGAGGGCGTTTGGCCGTCCCCTAGAGGCGCCGTCAGCTTTTGTCAGCCTATTCGATCACCATAGGTTCGGGATTGGCCGACTTGTCCTTCTGGACGCGCAGCAGCAGGATCAGCGGGAGCAGGGCGAATGTCATCACCGACATCAGCCAGAATGAATCGAGATAGCTGATCATCAGTGCCTGCCGATTCACTTCCCGATCCAGAAACTCGGTCGCAAGGGTGGTCGGCATGCCGAACTGTTCCGCCAGCCCGCCCTGCATGACCGGATATCGGATAACGCTGAGCGTGTCCGCGAGGTCCGAATGGCTGATTTGCAAGTTGCGGGCGGCGATCGCCGTGAACATCGCGATGGTGAGCGATGCGCCGATATTGCGGGAGAGACTCCATACCGCAGCACCGCTGGTCCTGAATTGCGGTGGCAGCGTCGCGAACGCCAGCAGATTCATCGGGACGCTGATGAAGCCGAAGCCGAAGCCCTGGATAAAACCCGTGATGATGATCGGGCGCTCATTCATCTCCAGCGAAAAGCTGGTCATCATCCACTGCGCGACGCTGATCGTGATCATGCCGAACCCAACCAGAATCCGTGGGTCGAACCGGTGGGCCACGCGGCTGACAATTATCATCGATACCATCATCGCGACGCCCCGCGGCATGGCCATGATGCCGGCGTAGGTCGTGCTGTAGCCCATCAGGGATTGCAGCATCGGCGGAAGCAATGCGGAGGCGGCCACAAGCACGCCCATGGTGACCAGGAAGAAGATGTTCGCAAGTACGAAATTGCGGTCCTTGAACAACTCGATCGGGATCAGCGGATTACGGGCCGTGAATGAGTGGACCACAAACATCCACAACATCGCGGCGCTGATGCCCAGTTCGAATATGATCTCGATCGAATCCAGCCAATCGAGCTGAGTGCCGCGATCGAGCGCAAGCTGCATCGAGCCCAGCCCAAGGGCAAGCAATGTGAACCCGATCGCATCGAAGCGGGTCTTCGGCCGCTCGATGTCCATGAGCAGCGCGAATATGCCTGCAACGGCAAGCACGCCGATCGGCACGTTGATGAAAAAGACCCAGCGCCAATTATAGGTATCGGTCAGGATACCGCCGAGAATCGGGCCCACCACCGGCCCGATCAATACGCCCATCCCCCAGATCCCCATCGCTTTGGCGCGATCCTTCGACGGATAGATATCAAGCATGATCGATTGCGCCAAGGGGGTGAGAAACGCCCCGAAGATCCCTTGGGCAATGCGTGCCGCCACCATCATCTGCAAGGAATTGGCGATGCCGCACAGCATCGAGGCAACGGTGAAGCCGGCCACCGCTCCCGCCATCAGGTTCCGGCGGCCCAGTGCGGCTTCCAGCCATCCGGTCGCAGGCGTCGCGATCGCCGCTGCCACGATGTAGGAGGTGAGGACCCAGGTTATGGTGTCGGGCGTTCCCCCGAGCGCCGCCTGCATATGCGGCAACGCGACATTGGCGATAGTGGAATCGAGCACCTGGATCAGAGTTGCCGACATCACAACGATAGTCAGCGCCAAGCGTCTGCCCGGCGGCATTTCATGAGTGGCTTCCATGGATCGCAACTATGCTTTTGTGAGCATGCTTTCAATCGCCGGAACAGTTTCTATATCTCCGGCATGGGATCGCCGTACATATTGTCCGTCCTCGACCAGTCGCCGCTGCCCGAGGGGCTGACCTCGGCCGATGCGCTGGCGAACACGCTCGATCTTGCGCAGCAATGCGATGCGTTGGGATATCATCGCTACTGGCTGGCGGAGCATCATGCTTCGCCGGGGGTGGCGGGTGCTGCGCCTGAGGTGCTGATCGGGCCCGTGGCGCTTCGGACGCGCCGGATACGCATTGGGTCGGGCGGGATCATGCTGCCGCATTATTCGCCGTTCAAGGTGGCGGAGACTTTTCGCCTGCTCGCGGCACTGGCACCCGGCCGCATCGACCTCGGCCTCGGACGCGCTCCGGGGACTGACGGCCGGACGGCCTTCGCGCTACAGCGCGACCGCAGCCGGGTCATGCCGAATGATTTTCCCAATCAGCTTGCCGAGTTGCTGGCCTATCTCGCTGACGAATTGCCGGCCGACCACAGCTTCGCCAGCCTCGCCCGGACCTTGCCTTCGGGCGGGGAGGGGGCTCCGGCACCGTGGCTGCTTGGCTCGTCCATGGATTCGGCGGTGTGGGCGGCCGAGGCCGGGCTCCCTTATTGTTTCGCCGACTTCATCAATTCGGACGGCGCGAGCATGGCACGACTCTACCGCGACAATTTCAAGCCCTCGCGCTGGCTTGCCGCGCCTTATGTCGCGACCGCGGTATGGACGATCGCCGCACCGACGAGCGAAGAGGCCGAAATGCTTGCCGCGCCAGCGGCGATGATGTTCCATTTCCTCTTCCAAGGCCAACTCATCCCCGTGCCGAGCGTGGAAAAGGCGTTGAAATGGCAAGGCGAAGGCGGTGGGTCCACACGCCGGAGGCGGCAGGCGCTCGGCACGCCCAAACAGGTGCGAGCGCAACTCGACGGCGTTGCGGAGCTTTATGGCGCCAACGAAATTCTGCTGGTCAACATCATGCATGATCATGCGACGCGGGTGCGCAGCTATCGCCTGCTGGCGGAAGAATATGGGCTGGCGCAGGCCGCCGAAGCCGCCTAAGCGGCCCACAACTTTTCAATCCCAGGAGGATGGCGATGGCCGACGATCCCGAAAACACCCTGCTGTTCACGCTCGATTCCGGCGAGGTGAAGATCCGCTTGCGTCCGGACCTGGCGCCCAAGCATGTGGAGCGGATCAAGGAGCTTTCCCGCGAAGGCTTCTATGATGGCGTGGTGTTCCACCGCGTGATCGACGGATTCATGGCGCAGGGCGGCGATCCCACCGGAACGGGCACGAGCGGATCGGACAAGCCCGATCTGCCCGCCGAATTTTCGGCCGAACCGCATGTGCGCGGCGTCTGTTCGATGGCCCGTACCAACAACCCGAACAGCGCCAATAGCCAGTTCTTCATCTGTCTGGCCGACGCCACCTTCCTCGACCGCCAATATACGGTGTGGGGCGAAGTGATCGACGGCATGGACAATGTCGATGCGATTCCCAAGGGCGAGCCGCCCCGCAACCCCGGCAAGATCCTTTCGGCAAAGGTGGCTGCTGACGCCTGACGGCGTCAGTTGGCCTCCGACGGCAGCGTTTCGAACAGCCAGTCGTGGAACAGTCGCACGGAGCGGCTGGACAGCGCACTTTTCCGGCAGGCGAACCAGTAGCTGTGCGGGCTGGTCAAGTGCGTATCGGAAAGGGCGACCAGTCGGTTGTCCGCCGTTGCCGCAAGATGCCCGTCGAACATGAACGCGACGCCCAGTCCGGCCGCGGCGGCATCAAGGATGAGCTGGCCCGAATCGAAATAGTCGATCGTCAACGGTTCGAGATCGGGCCTGCCCACGGCTTCGCGCCAGACGTCGAAGCTGTCGCGAAGGTCGTTATGAAGCAGGACGGTGAGCTTGCGGATATCGTCCGGTACGAAGGCATTTCCCAGCCCTTCGGCGAGGGAGCGGGCGGCAATTAGCACGATCCGGCCGTTGGTGATCTCGCGCGAATAGAGGCTCGGTTCGACTTCGCGTACCAGCACCACCGCCGCATCGATCCCGTCGTTCAGGCGCGCAAGGCCATTGACCGTCGTGTTCATATCGACGTGGAGATTGGGATGCTGAATCCGCAGATCACCCATGTGCGGCATTAATCGCTGCGATGCAAAAAGAGGCGGAACGGATAGCCGGAGCCTTAAAATCTCCTGTCCTACCCCGGTAGAAATCTCTATCGCATCACTTAACATATCGAGTGCGGGCGCAATCCTGTCCAACAGCTTTTCCCCATCGGCATTCAGCACGATGGCCTGGTGGCGCCGATCGAACAGGGGCATGCCAACAAAGCGTTCGAGCGCTTGGACCCGTCGACTAAGTGCCGGAGAGGATAAGGAAAGCTTTTCCGCCGCAGCCTTAACTGATCCTTCGCGCGCGACTTGCACGAAGGCTTCGATGGACGTCAGTGGGGGCAGTCGACGCACCCGTTATTTCCTCCTCGAGAGCCTGTCTAATAGTCTCATAGCAGAGTCTGGCCAAGCAAATGAATGGCACTTCCTCATCTGTTAAGATGGGTTGCGAATTTTGCAACGTAAAATGCTTCTTTCGCAATTGCTACGATGCGTTCGCAAGTGCAAAAAGACCCTGCCTTTCAGGCATCCTCTCCTAAAACTTTTCAGGGCCGGCTCTGCCGGCCCATTTTTTTGGTCAGCAATTATTGTCGAAGGGGATCGAATTCCCCCGCAAAACTCTTATGTCTCCTTCGAAATGGGGCAGGAGAGTCGAAATGGCCGATAGCGAGAACCCAGTCCGCCGCCTTCAGGTGGCCAATGCACGCCCCGAAGATGCAGGGCGTGGCTTGGCGCGCATGTCGCGGCAGGTGATGAGTTCGCTCGGGCTTGTCGAGGGCGACGTCATTGAGATCGCGGGCAAGCGCGCCACGCCTGCGCGTGCCGTGCTGTCCTATCCCGACGATGAGGGGCTTGAGATTCTGCGGGTCGATGGCCTGCAGCGCGCCAATGCCGGCATCGGATCGGGAGATTTCGTGGAAATCCGCAAGGCCGAATCCAAGCCGGCCACGCGGGTTGTCTTCGCCCCGGCGCAAGAAAATCTTCGTCTGCAAGGATCCGCCCAGGCGTTGAAGCGCACTTTCGGCATGCGTCCGCTCACTACCGGGGATGTCGTGGCCACCGCCGGTCAACAACGGGTCGATCGATCCGACATGCCCCCGGCACTCTCCCAGATGCTCAATGCACCCGCCTATGCGTTACAGGAGATCAGGCTGGCCGTCGTGGCGTCGAGCCCCAAGGGTATTGTCCACATTACCCCCGAAACCGAGGTCGAACTGCGCCCCGAATATGAGGAGGCGCGAGAATCACGCCGTGCCGATGTGACCTATGACGATCTGGGCGGCCTTGGCACCACCATCGATCAGGTGCGAGAGATGGTGGAACTGCCGCTGCGTTACCCCGAGCTTTTCCAGCGACTCGGGGTCGATCCGCCGAAGGGTGTGCTCCTCCACGGCCCGCCCGGCACCGGCAAGACCCGCCTGGCCAAGGCCGTTGCCAACGAAAGCCATGCCGAATTCTTTCATATTGCCGGACCGGAGATCATGGGCTCCGCTTATGGCGAGAGCGAGAAGCGGTTGCGCGAGGTGTTCGAACAGGCAGCCAAGTCGGCTCCCTCGATCATCTTCATCGACGAGATTGATTCGATCGCGCCGAAGCGCGCGCAAGTGACGGGCGAGGCTGAGAAGAGACTGGTCGCCCAATTGCTGACCTTGATGGATGGTCTAGAAGCGCGACAGAACACAGTGGTTATCGCCGCGACCAACCGCCCTGAGGCGATCGACGAGGCGCTTCGCCGTCCCGGCCGGTTCGATCGCGAGATCGTCGTCGGCGTGCCGGACGAGCGCGGCCGACGGGAAATCATGGGCATCCATACCCGGGGCATGCCACTTGGCGACCGGGTCGATCTGGATGAATTGGCGCGGACGACCTATGGTTTCGTTGGCGCTGATCTGGCGGCGCTCGCTCGCGAGGCGGCGATCGAGGCCGTGCGGCGGATCATGCCCAGGCTCGATCTCGCCGAAGGCACGATCCCGCCCGAAGTGCTCGACACGCTGTCGGTGACCCGCGAAGACTTCCTCGGTGCGCTCAAGCGCGTCCAGCCTTCGGCGATGCGCGAGGTGATGGTGCAGGCGCCCAACGTAAGCTGGTCTGACGTGGGCGGACTGGATGATGCACGGGAAAAGCTGCGCGAAGGCGTGGAACTGCCGCTGAAGGATCCGGATGCGTTTCGCCGCCTCGGTATCCGGCCGGCCAAGGGCTTTTTGCTGTACGGCCCGCCGGGCACCGGCAAGACTCTGCTCGCCAAGGCGGTCGCGCGGGAGGCTCAGGCCAATTTCATCGCGACCAAATCGAGCGATCTCCTGTCCAAATGGTATGGGGAAAGCGAGCAGCAGATTGCCCGCTTGTTCGCAAGAGCGCGGCAGGTGGCGCCGACGGTGATCTTCATCGACGAGCTTGATTCGCTGGTGCCCGCGCGCGGTGGCGGAATGGGTGAGCCGCAGGTCACGGAGCGGGTGGTGAACACCATCCTTGCCGAAATGGATGGGCTGGAGGAACTCCAGTCGGTGGTGGTGATCGGGGCGACCAATCGTCCCAACCTGATCGATCCCGCCTTGTTACGGCCTGGTCGTTTCGACGAACTCATCTATGTCAGCGTGCCCGATGTCGAGGGGCGCCGGCGCATATTGGGCATCCACGTCGGCAATATGCCGCTTGCCGACGACGTCGATCTTGACAGTCTGGCACAGCGCACCGATCGGTTCACGGGCGCTGATCTGGAGGATCTGGTTCGCCGCGCTGGCTTGAACGCCCTGCGCGGTTCATTGCAGGCCGAACGTGTCACCGCGGAGAATTTCGAGGCGGCGCTTGCCGAGACGCGTGCGTCGGTCACGCCCGAGATCGAGGGCGAATATGAGCAGATGGCGGCGCGCCTGAAGCAGGACGCGTTGGCGATAGTCCCGATCGGCTTCATTTCACCTGGAATGCTGAAGCCAAGGGATGCACGGCCGGACGATTGAACGGAACCTGTGCGGCGTTCCAGCTGTCTTTTGCAAACCCTGACTTGCGTTTAATGGCGCCTTTTGCCAACTCAGGGGAATGATGGAGCCCAAGAGGGGGAGCATTGAATATCATGCCGATCGGCGAAACAGCACTCAAACAGCGCCGCAAGCTTCGTCTCCCCAAGTTCGAAACTCTTCCCCTCGCCTTGTTCTTTCGCGAATTCTGTCGGAACCCGGCCATGATCGGTTCGATCATTCCGTCTTCCGACAAGCTGATCGACAGAATGCTTTCGCGGGTGGATTGGGAAGGAACCCGCCTGTTCGTGGAATATGGCCCTGGCGTCGGGACGTTCACGCGTCCGATCCTCGATCGGCTGGGGCCTGACGCCACGCTGATCGCGATCGACACCAATCGCGATTTCATCCGCTATCTCGAAGGCACGATCGATGATCCCCGCCTGATCCTGGTCAACGGTTCAGCCGCCGATGTCGGGACGATCATTGCCCGCCACGGGTTCGAGACCGTCGATTACGTGCTGTCGGGTCTGCCTTTCTCGACGCTTCCTCCGGGGGTCGGGCCAGCGATCATGCGCGAGACGCACAAGGTGCTGCGGCCCGGCGGTGCTTTCGTGATCTATCAATATGCGCTGAAGGTGCTGCGTCTCCTGAAACCTTATTTCGCGAACATCGACCGCGATTTCGAGCCGTTGAATATCCCCCCAGCCCAGGTTTTCTGGGCATGGAAGGATTGAACCAAGCGCTTTCTAGCATCACTCCATCGTAGGCCTTCTTCGGCTCGCCGGAACCCGTGGCGGTTGCGGCGTGTTTTGCCGCCTCGGAGGGCAATGATAATGGAGGTGAGGTCATGCGAAATAGGATGATGGCTGCGGCGGTGACCGTCGCAATGGCCCTCAGCGCTTTACCCAATGCCGCCCATGCGGCCAGTGAGAAAAAGGCGCGGGCAGTCGTGGCTGAGGCGCGTGGCAAGATTGAAGCTAATGACAAGGCTGGAATTTCCGGCACGGCCGCAGCCGATGCGCAGAATCGTGCCCGCGAAGCGCTCGCCCGCGCCGAGGAGGCCGTCCGCAAGGATAAGGAAAATCGCGCTTATTATGAGGCGAACTCAGCCGATGCGCTCGCGGGCCTCGCTCAGGCGACCTCGGAACTCGACAAGCTGACCACCGAGCGCAACCAGCTCGCGGCGCAATAAGGAGAGAGATGATGAACCGCATCACCACCACGCTGATGGGGGCGACTGCGCTTGCCCTCTTCATAACACCCGCGCTGGCTGAAAAGCGCGACACCATCCTGGTCGATCAGTATCGCGAGAAGATCGCCACAGCCCGCGCCGAACCCGGCGTTGCGCAAAACGGCTCGGCCGAGCTGGAGCGTGCTACCGCGGAGCTTAACGATCTCCACAAACGCCTCGATAACAACGACGTTGCCCAAGCCAAGGCCGTAATGGCCGAGATGGACGCGTTGATCGAGACTGCACGGACCCGTGCGAAAATTGCCGGTGCCAAGGAAGAGGTCGCCCAGATGCGACAGCAGGCGAGCGCGCAATTGGCATCGTCGCAGGCCGAGGCACAGCAGGCCAAGCTGGATGCCAATGCCGCGCGCGCGGAAGCGGCGGCGGCACGGGCCAAGCTGCACGACATGCAGATGAAGCAGACCGCGCTCGGCGCGACACTCGTCCTGCAGGACGTGGTGTTCGAAACGGGCAAAGCCGATCTCAAACCCGGCGCGGCCGAGCGCCTGCAGCCGCTGGCGCAATATCTGTCGGCCAATCCGGAGGTGAAGGTCCGGATCGATGGACATACCGACGCGCAAGGTTCCGACAGCTACAACCAGGCGCTGTCGGAACGGCGGGCCCAGGCCATTCGCACGGCGCTGGGTTCGATGGGCGTCGATCCGTCGCGTGTCCAGGCTATCGGACATGGCGAGTCCACGCCGCTGGCCGATAACCGCACCGCTACGGGCCGGCAGCAGAACCGTCGGGTGGAAATCACCCTGATGGGCCAGAATGCGTCGAGCTTCGCGGCGACCAACTGACAATATCGACCGGGGCTGATCCATCCAGCCCCGGTTACCGCCAGCGCGAGCCGAAGTTGAGGCGGCGGGTTATGCTCGAATCCAGCACCCCGACCAGAAAATAGGCGAAACTCCAGCGGATACTGGCAAACCACGTCCTCCGGCGGTTGTGGAGCTGTCGCGTTATGGGTTGGGCCAGGCGCCGCTCGCCTTCGGCATAGGCCCTCATATAATCCGCGAAGTCTTTGTCCTCGACGCGAAGCATCAGTTCAAGATTGAGGTAGAGGCTGCGCATGTCGAAATTGGCTGACCCGATATAGACCGCATCATCCAGCACCAGCAGCTTCGTGTGAAGGCGCGCGGGCCGATATTCCCAGATCCGTACACCGTGCTTCAACAAACGGTGATAACTGTGGCGCGCCGCGGCGATCGTGATTTCGGAATCGGATTTGGAAGCGGTCATCACGTTCGCAATGCCACCCCGCCGCGCCACCGAAGCGATCCGACCGAGCATGATCGGGCTGGGAAAGAAATAGGCTGAGATCAGGTCGAGCCGTTTTGCCTGCCGCAGATCCGTCTTGGCGGCGCGTGCCCATGGATTGAGCCTGCGTGTGGGTCCACCCAGCAGCCAGCGGACCGGGCCCTCCTTGTCGCTCCAGTGGCCGAGGGCTTGTCGCAACTGGCGCAGTCGCGCCGTGGGTTTTCGCGACCAGGCGGAAAGAGCGTCATAATAGCCGGCGAGACGACGTGCCGCGTCGCCTTCGACGCCAAGGCCAAGATCGCGCCAATGGTTTCGTCCCTCATCGGCGAAATAGTCGTCGGCGATGTTAAAGCCGCCGATGATCGCCCGCGCCTCGTCCGCAAGCGCCAGCTTCTGGTGATTGCGGAGCAGATAACGTCGGCCGAAGCGCGGCAGGAAGCGGCAGATGTCAGCACCTGCCTGCGCAAGCGGTGCAAGGAAGGCGTCGGTCGCGGAACTGCCGAAGCCGTCGATCGTCAGCGAGACATCCACGCCACGCAGGCGGGCTGCGACCAGCGCATCGCGAATCTTCTCACCCGATTCGTCCTTGGCGAAAATATAATAGAGCAGCCGCAGGCTCGATTGCGCGTTCGCAATGAGGGCCAGCAATGCCTCCATGCGCTCGGCCCCCGTGACATAGGGGATCAGCGTCATCGTCCCCACCGAGAAGCTTTTGCTCTCTGATCCTCTCATGCTTCCGGGATGGGGATCGCAGCGAATGCTGACAACCCTGTTTTCGACGGGTCTCATTTCATTGACAGCAGGGCATGTGGCTGTTACGCGCCCGACTTTCCGATATCTCCACCGTTTAGCGGAGCGTTTCACTATGGCGCGCGTCACCGTCGAGGATTGCGTCGACAAAATTCCGAACCGGTTCGATCTGGTTCTGCTGGCTTCCCAGCGTGCACGTCAGATTTCCGCTGGTGCGGAACTGACCATCGATCGCGATCGCGATAAAAACCCGGTGGTCGCGCTGCGCGAGATCGCTGAGGAGACGGTCACCCCCGACGAACTGAATGAAGCGGTCGTCTCCGGCCTGCAGCGCTTCCGCGTCGATGACGAGGATGCTCCGGACGAGATCGGTTCGCTCAGCCAGTCGGCCGAGGCGCTCCGGCTCACCGCCGCCGCGCCACCGCGCAACCAGAATATCGGCCCCGATTACGACTAAAGCTCGTCGCGGTCTTTCCAGCAGAGATCGCGAAGTTCGAGAGGTCGGCCGTCGACCGCCGTCACATGGATATCGCGGAC
>Ga0207706_10002276_pt1 | contig 18747 bp, 19 predicted proteins | sample KBSC53metaG_FD_184318 | JGI IMG/M metagenome (GOLD analysis project Ga0207706, IMG submission 184318) | Corn rhizosphere microbial communities from Kellogg Biological Station, Michigan, USA - KBS C5-3 metaG (SPAdes) (version 2) | ecosystem: Host-associated > Plants > Roots > Rhizosphere > Soil ... | reverse complement strand
GGTCCTGGTGCAGGCAGTTGTAGTCGCCTTCGCCGTACTGCAGCAGCAGCGGCGTCGGACGCACCTGCCCGGCCGCGTGGCAGCGCTCGAGAAACCGCTGGTGCTCGGCCGGAAAGCGAGGCGCCAGGCTCATCACCTCGTGCCATCGGTTGGCCAGCGGCACCAGCGGCGCATAGAAGGCCTCGCGCATCTCCGCCAGCAGGCCTGGCAGCGGGTAGGCGAAGTATTTGTATTCGCCCTGGCCGAAGCCGTGGCGCTGCATCAGCACGCAGCTGCGGAACTGCGCGTCGTCGGCATAGCCGGCGGCCAGCGCCTCGCAGGCGCGGCGCGGGAGCAGGCCGTCGATCACGGCCCAGCCCTGCGCGTCGAGCGCCCCGGTGATGCGTGGCCAGTCGAGCGCCGCGATCCGCTCGGCGATCGGGCGAGCCTCTTCGGGCGGCCGTGCGAGGCTCATGCCGCCGACCCTTCGCGCTCGAGCAGCGTGCGCTTGCGCTCCACGCCCCAGCGGTAGCCCGAGAGGCCGCCGTCGCGCCGCACCACCCGGTGGCAGGGGATGGCCACCGCCAGCGCGTTGGCGGCGCAGGCCTGCGCGACCGCCCTCACCGCCTGCGGCTGGCCGATGCGCTCGGCGACCTCGGCATAGCTCGCGGTCGAGCCGGGCGGGATCTCGCGCAGCGCCTGCCACACCCGCTGCTGGAAGGCGGTGCCGCGCACATCCAGCGGCAGCGCCAGCCCGAGCTGCGGCGCCTCGACGAAGCCGACCACCTGCGCCACCCAGCGCTCGAAATCCGCGTCGCCGCCGACCAATTCGGCGTGCGGGAAGCGGTCCTGCAGGTCGCGCACCAGCGCCTCGGGCTCGTCGTCGAGCAGGATCGCGCACAGCCCCTTGTCGGTGGCGGCCACCAGGATCGCGCCGAGCGAGCACTGCCCCACGGCAAAGCGGATCGTCGTGCCACGGCCGCCGCTGCGAAAAGCCTGCGGCGTCATGCCCAGCACCTCACCGGCATGCGCATAGAAGCGGCCATTGGAGCCGAAACCGGCATCGTGGATCGCCTCGGTGACGCTGCCGCTGCGCGGCAGCCCGTCGCGCAGCTTGCGATGGCGGTGCGCGGCGGCATAGGCGCGCGGCGTGACACCGGTCACCGCCTTGAACACACGGTGGAAGTGATACAGGCTCAAGCCCGCCGCCTCGGCCAGCTGGTCGAGCGTGGGCGGCTCCTCCGACGATGCGATCAGCTCGCAGGCCCGGGCCACGATCTCGGCCTGACGCGCGCCGGCCGCCTCATCGGGCCGGCAGCGCCTGCAGGGGCGGAAGCCGGCCTGCTCGGCAGCGGCACGGCTGCTGTGGAACGCCACGTTCTCGCGCAGCGGCAGCCGGGCCGGGCAGGAGGGCCGGCAGTACACGCCGGTGGTCCGCACCGAGTAGAAGAAGGCGCCGTCGGCGGCCTTGTCGCGCCGGGCCACCGCCGCCCAACGCGCATCGTCGCAGGAGAAGGAGGGAGTCGGAGAAGAAGAAGCTGTCATGTTCGGCCTCGCCATCGGTTGGCAACTGCATGGCCTCACTGTCGCAGTGTGCGCCCTGCGGCGCATCTCGCTGCTTGCGGTCGAATTCGAGAAAGCTAGGGCTCGGCCGCCGCGTGGATGCGCAGCGCCTGCGCACGCGACGGCAGGCTGCGCTGCAGCAGGGCCCAGTACAGCTCCAGCACGAGGTGCACGTGGGCGCGGGTCTCGTCGATCGGCGGCATCGCGCCGCCATGCCTGCGCACCGTGCCCTCGCCGGCATTCCATGCGGCCAGCGCGATGTCGATGCTGCCGAAGCGCCGCGTCAGGTCGGCCAGCATGCGCGCGCCGGTGAGGATGTTGGTGCGGGCATCGAGCAGGCGCTCGGCCGCGGGGCGCTGAGTCTCGGCCTTGGTGGCGTAGCGGTCGGCGGCGTCGGGCGTGAGCTGCATCAGCCCGATCGCGCCGCGCGGCGACACCGCCTTGGCGTTGAAGCCCGACTCCACGGCGATCACCGCCTTCAGCAGCTCCATGTCGACACCGGTCTTGGCCGCCGCCTCGCGCAGCAGGTACTGCACCGATTTGACCTCCGGCGCGATCTCCAGCCAGGTGAGCAGGCCGTTGGCGCCATCGGTCTTGCCGGGCACGCGGCGGGCTTCCGGCACCGCGTCGCCCATCACGAGGCTGTAGCGGGAATCGATCGCCTCGGTGGCAAAGTGCGCCACGCCGGTGCCATCGACATAGCCCCACAGCGCAGCCTGCGCCTTCAGCGCACCCAGCGCCAGCAGCGCGAGCACGCTCCACCGCTTCATCCCGCCAGCTCCTCGCCGAGCGCGGTGCGGGCCTGGTATTCGCGGTCGAGCATCGACATCACGATCAGCGAGTCGTAGCCGTCGCCGGCGCGCACGCTTTCGCGCAGCCGGCCTTCGACCACGAAGCCCTCGCTCTCATACAGCACCTGGGCCCGGGTGTTCAGCGTCTTCACATCCAGCCAGAAGCGGTGCGCGCCGAGGTCGCGGAAGGCCATCTGCTTGAGCAGCCGCACGCAGGCGCGGCCCAGCCCCTGGCCCTTGGTCTGCAGCACCAGCCGCTTCAGCTCCACGCTCTTGTGCGGGTTGCGGCAGCCCTGCAGGATCACGAAGCCGCTGCGCTCGTAGTCGGGCCCGGCCTCGACGATGAAGTGCCGGAAATCGGGGAACCGCACCGCGCCTTCGTGCTGGGTGCGCTCCCAGGGGGTGATGAACGGCAGGTTCTGCGCGTCGTTCTCGACCGTGGTCACGTAGTCGAGGTCCGAGAGCATGGTCGGGCGGAGGCGGACGCGGGCGGGCATAAGCGGCCGATTTTCGCAAAGCGGCGTGTGCCCGCACCGCCGCAGGGGTTCAGTGAGCGCGCGACAGCGTGCAATGCACCTCGTTCGGGCCGTCGGCGCGCAGCTGGACCCAGCCGGTGCGGCGCACCGTGTGGCCGCTGCCGCCCGGAAGGCGGGCCTCCTGTGGAATCGCGTGCCCGCCGATCCACTGCGAGGGCTCGACCAGGTGCAGGTAGCCGCACAGCACCTGCACCCGGGTGCCCGACTGCAGCGGATGCAGCCGAACCTCGCCAGGGCGAAGACGCACGGAAATCGAGGTGTCGACGGGGCTCATCAGGGGACTCCTTGGTTCGGGACGGTGCCCTCACTGTGGAGACTTTCCCCGCTGCGCGACAGGCACAAACCGGGCCGTCACGCACCGCAACAGTGCGGGGTGTACCGGGCACTGTTGCGGTGCGGAACCCGGGTGTCTGTATCTGTTGTCCCGCCCGCGGGCAGGCGATGATCGCGGCTTCCCATGCAGCAGCCCCTGTACCGCCAGCTTGCCGAGCACTACCGCAGCGCCATCCAGGCCGGCAGCCTCGCGGAAGGCGACCGCATGCCCTCGGTGCGGGCCCTGATGCGCACGCACGAGGTCAGCCTCTCGACCGCGCTGCAGATGTGCCGCCAGCTCGAGGACGAAGGCTGGCTCGAGGCGCGGCCGCGCTCCGGCCACTTCGTGCGCCGGCCCTCGCGGGCCCGGCTGGCACCGGCGAGCGAGCTGTCCACGCTCGCCCTGCCGGACCCGGCGCCCTACACCGGGCTGCACGAGCGCGTGTCGTCGCTGCTCGCCCGCGCGCGGCGGCACCGCATCGACGTCAACCTGTCGTTCAACATGTGCGCGCCCTCGCTGTACCCCCGCGAAGCGCTGAGGAACGCGATGACCCGGGCGCTGCGCGACCACCCCGAGCTGCTGACCGCCGCGCCGCAGCAGCACGGCAATGCGGCGCTGAAGGCCGCGGTCGCCAAGCGAAGCCTGATGCACGGCATCCATGCCCCGCCGGAGCAGGTGCTCATCACGCATGGCTGCATCGAGGCGCTGAACCTCGCGCTGCGCGCCGTCGCGCGGCCCGGCGACATGATCGCGGTGGAGTCGCCCACCTACCACGGGCTGCTGCAGCTGATCGAAGGCCTGGGGCTGCGCGCCCTCGAGGTGCCGACCAGCCCGCACACCGGGCTGTCGCTCGAGGCGCTAGAGCTGGCGCTCGACTGCTATCCCGCGATCAAGGCCGTGCTGGCGATGCCCAACCTGCAGAACCCGCAAGGCAGCGTGATGCCCGACGAGCACAAGCAGCGCCTGGTGCGCCTGTGCGAATCACGCGATCTGGCGCTGATCGAAGACGGCAGCTTCAGCGCGCTCAGCTCGTCGGCGGTGCCGCTGAAAGCCGCCAAGGCCTGGGACGGCAGCGGCCACGTGATCTACTGCGCGTCGCTGAGCAAGCTGCTTGCGCCGGGCCTCAGCCTGGGCTGGATGATCCCCGGCCGCTGGCAGGCCCGGGTCGAGATGCTGAAGTACACGCAGACGCGCTACAGCGAGGAGTGGCCGCAGCTCGCGGCCGCCGGGTTCCTCGCCGGCAGCGCCTTCGACCGCCACCTGCAACGCATGAACGCCGCGTTGGATCGCCAGCGCGAGCGGATGGCCGAGGCGGTGGCCGAGTACTTTCCGGCCGGCACTCGGCTGAGCCTTCCGCGCGGCGGCGTGCTGCTGTGGGTGGAGCTGCCGGGCCGGCTGCATTCGGAGCGGCTGTTCGATGCGGCGCTGGCCGAGGGCATCCGCACCTCGCCGGGCTCGATGTTCTCGAACTCCAGCCGCTTCGACCACTACCTGCGCCTCGGCTGCGGCTGGCCCTACGACGCGAAGATCGATGCGGCGATGAGGACGCTGGGGCGGCTCGTGCACCAGCTCGCCCAGGGCTGAGCCTCAGACATCCACTTCGACCGCGTCGCCGTGGATCTCCATCAGCTCGCGGCGCGAGGCGGCCTCGCCCTTGCCCATCAGCTTGGTCAATGAGCCCTCGGTGGCCACGAAATCCAGCTCGCCGTAGGCCACCGGCAGCAGGCGCCGGGTGTCGGGGTTCAGCGTGGTGTCCCACAGCTGCTCGGCGCTCATTTCGCCCAGGCCCTTGAAACGGCTGATGCTCCAGCTGCTTTCGCGCGCGCCTTCCTTGCGCAGCTTGTCGAGCGTGGCGGTCAGCTCGCCCTCGTCGAGCGCGTAGATCTTGGCCGCCGGCTTCTTGCCGCGCGCCGGCGCATCGATGCGGAACAGCGGCGGCTTCGCGATGAACACATGCCCGCGCTCGATCAGTGCCGGGAAGTGGCGGAAGAACAGCGTCAGCAGCAGCACCTGGATGTGCGAGCCATCGACGTCGGCATCGCTCAGGATGCAGATCTTGCCGTAGCGCAGCTGTGTGAGGTCGGGGTTGTCGTTGGGGCCGTGCGGGTCGACGCCGATCGCCACCGAGATGTCGTGGATCTCGTTGTTGGCGAACAGCCGGTCGCGCTCGACCTCCCAGCTGTTGAGCACCTTGCCACGCAGCGGCAGCACGGCCTGGGTCTCCTTGTCGCGGCCCATCTTGGCGCTGCCGCCGGCCGAGTCGCCCTCCACCAGGAACAGCTCGTTCAGGGCGGTGTCGCGGCTTTCGCAGTCGGTCAGCTTGCCCGGCAGCACGGCGACGCCCGAGCCCTTGCGCTTCTCGACCTTCTGGCTGGCGCGCTGGCGCGTCTGGGCCTGCTTGATCACCAGTTCGGCCAGCTTCTTGCCGTGCTCCACATGCTGGTTGAGCCACAGCTCCAGCGCCGGCTTCACGTAGGTGGTGACCAGGCGCAGTGCGTCGCGCGAGTTGAGCCGCTCCTTGGTCTGGCCCTGGAACTGCGGGTCGAGCACCTTGGCGCTGAGCACGAAGCTGGCGCGCGAGAACACGTCGTCGGGCATCAGCTTCACGCCCTTGGGCAGCAGTGAATGCAGCTCGATGAAGCCCTTGACCGCGCCGAACAGGCCGTCCTTCAGGCCCGCCTCGTGCGTGCCGCCCGCCACCGTGGGAATCAGGTTGACATAGCTCTCGCGCAGCGGCGCGCCGTCTTCGGTGAAGGCCACGCACCAGGCCGCGCCTTCGCCCTCGGCGAAATTCTCGGTCTCGCCCTCGGTCGCGAAGCGCTCACCCTCGAACAGCGGGATCAGCGGGTCGGCCGCGAGGCTCTGCATCAGGTAGTCGCGCAGGCCGCCCTTGTAGAGCCACAGCTGCCGGTCGTTGCTCTTCTCGTTGAGCAGCGTCACGCTGACGCCCGGCATCAGCACCGCCTTGCTGCGCAGCAGGTGCATCAGCTCGGCCTTGGGCAGCTCGACGCTCTCGAAGTATTTGGCATCGGGCCATACCCGCACGCTGGTGCCCTGCTTGCGGTCGCCGGCCGCCGCCTTGCGCACCTGCAGCGGCTCGATCACGTCGCCGCCGCTGAAGGTGAGCGTCGCCACCTGACCCTCGCGGTACACCGTGACCTGCAAGCGCTTGGCCAGCGCGTTGGTCACGCTGACGCCCACGCCGTGCAGGCCGCCCGAGAAGCTGTAGGCGCCGCCGGCGCCCTTGTCGAATTTGCCGCCCGCGTGCAGCCGGGTGTAGACGATCTCCACCACCGGCACCTGCTCCTCCGGATGCAGGCCGAAGGGGATGCCGCGGCCGTCGTCTTCCACGCTGACCGAGCCGTCGGCGTGCTGGACCACCGCGATGCGCTTGCCGAAGCCGGCCAGCGCCTCGTCGGCGGCGTTGTCGATCACCTCCTGCACGATGTGCAGCGGGTTGTCGGTGCGGGTGTACATGCCCGGCCGCTGCTTCACCGGCTCCAGGCCCTTCAGCACACGGATGGAAGCCTCGCCGTAACTGCCCGGCGTATTCGATTTGGTTGCCATGGCGGCGGATTGTAGGAACCTCGGTCAACGGGTTTCGTAGAGCTCGATCGGCAGGCCGTCCGGGTCGGCGAAGAAGCAGAAGCGCGCACCGGTGTATTCGTCCACCCGCACCGGCTCCAGCGCCACGCCCTGGGCCTCCAGCCGGGCGCGGAAGGCATTGAGGTCGTCGACCTTCAGCGCCAGGTGGCGCAGGCCGCAGGCTTCGGGCCGGCTCGGGCGCCGGGGCGGATCCGGAAACGAGAACAGCTCCAGCTGCATGCCGCCCGGGCCGCCCAGATCGAGCTTCCACGACCGCCGCTCGGCGCGGTAGTGCTCGGCCAGCACGCTGAGGCCGAGCACGCGGGTGTAGAAGTCCTTCGACCGCTGGTAGTCGGAGGCGATCAGGGCGACATGGTGGAATCCGAGCAGCATGGGTTCGCGTTCGATCAAAGCCGGCACCATAGCGCAGCCCCGATGCTGCAGCCTTGCACAGACCGAATGCAAGCCTGCATAAACGCACTGCCGCCGGGTGCATCACTTTGTCACTAGAGTCGCGGCCATGAGCACCGCCCTTGCCTCCCCTCCCCGCTTGTCGCTGACGCAGGTCCTGGTCTGCGGCGCCGCGATCGTCACCCTCTCGATGGGCATCCGCCACGGCTTCGGCCTGTGGCTGCAGCCCGTGACGATGGCGCGCGGCTGGACGCGCGAGACCTTCGCCTTCGCGCTCGCGATCCAGAACCTCGCCTGGGGCGCCGCCGGCCCCTTCGCCGGCATGCTGGCCGACCGCTTCGGTGCGTTCCGGGTGCTGATCGCCGGCAGCCTGCTCTATGCGCTGGGCCTGGTGCTGATGGCGCTGTCGACCTCGGGCCTGGCCTTCACCGGCAGCGCCGGGCTGATGCTGGGCATGGCGCAGGCCGGCACCACCTACGCCATCGTCTACGGCGTGATCGGCCGCAACGTGGCGCCCGAGAAGCGCTCGTGGGCCATGGGCGTGGCCGCCGCGGCCGGCTCGTTCGGCCAGTTCCTGATGGTGCCGATCGAGAACGGCCTGATCGGCCACGTGGGCTGGCAGAACGCGCTGTTCCTGCTCGGCTGCGCGGCGCTGGCGATCATGCCGCTGGGCTTCGGGCTCAAGGAGCCGGGCCTCGCCTCCGGCGCGGGCAAGCCGCAGCAGAGCATCGGCGCGGCGCTGCGCGAGGCCTTCGGCTACCCGAGCTTCCAGTTGCTGATGGCCGGCTACTTCGTCTGCGGCTTCCAGGTGGTGTTCATCGGCGTGCACATGCCCAGCTACCTGAAGGACAAGGGCCTGTCGCCCGACGTGGCCACCACCGCGCTCGCGCTGATCGGCCTGTTCAACGTGTTCGGCACCTATGCAGCCGGCGTGCTGGGGCAGAAGCTCGCCAAGCGCCACATCCTCTCGACCATCTACCTGCTGCGCTCGATCGCGATCGTGATCTTCCTGTGGGCACCGCTCACGCCGATGAGCGTGTACATCTTCTCGGCGGTGATGGGCGTGCTGTGGTTGTCGACCGTGCCGCCGACCAACGCGGTGGTCGCGCAGATCTTCGGCGTGCAGTACATGAGCATGCTCGGCGGCTTCGTGTTCTTCAGCCACCAGATTGGCAGCTTCCTCGGGGTGTGGCTGGGCGGCCGGCTATACGACACCACCGGCAGCTACGACATCGTCTGGTGGCTCGCGGTGGCGCTGGGCGTGTTCGCGGCGCTCGTGAACCTGCCGGTGCGCGAAGGCGCGATCGCCCGCGCCCAGCCCGCGGCGGCCTGAGATGTCGGCCCCCACGTCGCTTCGCTCCCGCCCCCCGAGGGGGTGCTCAGCCGCCTTGAGGCGGCTCGGCGCCGTCTGAGGGCGCGACCATGCGGCGCAAGCGCGTGCTGGGATGGGCCGTGGGCCTGGCCGCGCTCGCCGCGGTGTTCGTGAGCTACCTGCAGCGCGACTTCGTGTTCAGCATGGCCAACCAGGTCTGGAGCTGCTTCTAGCGCCCGGTTCGTGCGACGATGCGCCCCTCATCCACAAGGGGCCGGCATGGGCACAGCGAGGGTCATCGTCATCACCGGTGCATCGGATGGCATCGGCGCCGAGATGGCGCGCCAGTGGGCACAGCGAGAAGGCGGCAAGGCGGTGCTGGTGCTGGCCGCCCGCAGCGTCGACAAGCTCGAGCAGGTGGCGGCCGAATGCCGCCAGCGCGGCGCAACGGTGCGCGCGCGGCCTTGCGACGTGGCCGAGCAGCGCGATTGCCGGGCGCTGATCGATGCCGCGAGCGCGGAGTTCGGCCGCATCGACATCCTCGTCAACAACGCCGGCATGTCGGCACATGCCCTGTTCGAGCAGGTCGACGATCTGGCCTGGTACGAGCGGCTGATGCGCGTCAACCACTGGGGCAGCGTCTGGTGCACGCATGCGGCCCTGCCGCACCTGAAGGCGAGCCGCGGCCGCATCGTCGCGGTCTCCAGCCTGGCCGGCCTGATCGGCGTGCCCGGGCGCACCGCCTACAGCGGCACCAAGTTCGCGATGACCGGCTTCTTCGAGGCGCTGCGTGTCGAGCTCGCGCCGGCCGGCGTCAGCGTGACCATCGCCTACCCGGGCGTCGTCGCCACGCAGATCCGCTACCGCGGCTTCAACGCCAAGGGCGAAGCGGCCGGCAAGAGCGGGCTCGATGAACGGGGCGCGATGAGCGTCGAGGCATGCGCGCGGCTGATCATCGAAGGCACCGAGCAGCGCCGGCGAGACATCGTGATGACGGCCAAGGGCCGGCTCGGCCGCTGGCTCAAGCTGCTGGCGCCGGGCGTCGTCGACCGGATGGCGCTGAAGGCGCTGAAGCAGGAGGTACGGCCGCAATGACGCAGGGCTTGTCCGATGCCTCGCCGTGGGTGCGGCGCTGGTCGCAGCTGGTTCCCGCGGGCGCCCAGGTGCTCGACCTCGCGTGCGGCAGCGGCCGCCATCTGCGCTGGTTCGCGTCGCGCGGGGCGCGGGTCACCGGCGTCGACCGCGACGCACAGGCGCTCGCGGCGCTGCAAGGCGTAGGCGAACTGATCGTCGCCGACATCGAGCAGGGCCCCTGGCCGCTTGCCGGGCGGCGCTTCGATGCGGTGGTCGTCACCCATTACCTGTGGCGGCCGCTGCTGCCGCTGATCATCGGCAGCGTCGCACCCGGCGGCGCGTTGATCTACGAAACCTTCGCCGCCGGGAACGAAACCGTCGGCCGGCCCTCGAATCCCGACTTCCTGCTGCAGCCAGGCGAGCTGTTGCGCGCAGCGCAGGGCGAGTTGCGGGTGGTGGCCTATGAAGACGGCTTCCTGCCGGAGCCGCAGCGCTTCGTGCAGCGCATCGCCGCCGTGCGAGAAGCGTCGGCGAAAGGCGAGCCGCCGCGTTACCCGCTCTGAGCCCGGCGCCACGCCGCAGCTAAAATCCGCCGATTCCCTAGAGACGGCTCCTCGGAGAGCGATATGAAACCCATTGTTGGCAGCATCGTCGCGCTCGTGACGCCGATGCACGAGGACGGCAGCGTCGACTACCCCGCGCTGCGCCGCCTGATCGACTGGCACATCGCCGAAGGCACCGATTGCATCGGCGTCGTCGGCACCACGGGCGAATCGCCCACGGTCACGGTCGACGAGCACCAGGAGATCATCCGCGTCGCGGTCGAGCATGCCGCGGGCCGCGTGCCCATCATGGCCGGCGCCGGCGCCAACTCCACGCACGAAGCCATCGAGCTGTCGAAGTTCGCCAAGAAGGTCGGCGCCGACTGCACGCTGCAGGTCGTGCCCTACTACAACAAGCCCACGCAGGAAGGCATCTACCGCCACTTCAAGGCGATCGCCGAGGCGGTAGACATCCCGGTGGTGCTGTACAACGTGCCCGGCCGCACGGTGGCCGATATGCAGCCCGAGACCACGCTGCGCCTGGCCGAGTTGCCCGGCATCATCGGCATCAAGGAAGCCACCGGCAACATCGACCGCGCGGCTTGGCTGATCAAGCAGGCGCCCGCGGGCTTCTCGATCTACTCCGGCGACGACCCCACGGCCGTCGCGCTGATGCTGCTGGGCGGCCACGGCAACGTGAGCGTCACCGCCAACGTCGCGCCGCGTGCGATGCACGATCTCTGCATGGCCGCGATCAAGGGCGACGCCAAGCGCGCCGTCGAACTCCACATGCAGCTGCTGCCGCTGCACAAGCAGCTGTTCTGCGAACCCAACCCGATCCCGGTGAAATGGGCGCTGGCCCGCATGGGCCGCATCGGCGGCGCGCTGCGCCTGCCGCTCACCCCGCTCGGCGACGCGGCCCAGAAAGCCGTGGAGCAGGCGCTGCGCGACAGCGGCGTGCTCTGATAATCGCCCGTTTCCCGTTGTCCTTCCGATCCCCGACCCCGAAGCGTGCCGCCCCTGAGGGCGGCCGCCTGGAGATGCGCCAAGTGAATCGATTCCCCTCCGTCAGCCCGATGCGGGCCGCCACCCTGGCCCTGGTCGCGATGCTGAGCGGCTGCTCCACCGTCGAAAACTTCCTCTCCGGCGACAAGGTCGACTACCGCTCGGCCGCGGCCAAGACCACGCCGCTCGATGTGCCGCCCGACCTGACCCAGCTGCAGCGCGACAGCCGCTACCAGCCGCAAGGAGGGGTGATCAGCGCCAATGCGATGCAGGGCGCCGCGCCCGGCGGCGCGCAGGCCGCCGCGAGCGGCGGGCAGGCGGTCGCGCCCCAGCAGGTGGGCGATGCGCGCGTCGAACGCAACGGCAGCACGCGCTGGCTCGTGACGTCGCAGATGCCCGAGCAGCTGTGGCCGCAGTTGCGCGCCTTCTGGCAGGAGCGCGGCTTCGAACTCGACCGCGACGAGCCCGAGGCGGGCGTGATGGAAACCCGCTGGGCCGAGGACCGCTCGAAGCTGCCGCAGGATTTCATCCGCAACACCATCGGCAAGGTGCTCAACGGCCTGTACGACACCGGCCTGCGCGACAAATTCCGCACCCGTGTCGAGCGCACGCCGCAGGGCACCGAGGTGTACATCACGCACCGCGGCATGGAAGAGATCGTCACCGGCGCGATGAAGGATTCGACCATCTGGCGCCAGCGCCCGAACGATCCCGCTCTCGAGGCCGAAATGCTGTCGCGCCTGATGGTCAAACTGGGCAGCAAGGAAACCGAGGCTCGCGCCGCCGTGGCTTCGGCCGGCGCGGCGTCGGCACCCGGCACCGCCGCTGCGCAGCCGTCGGCCCCGGCGCGCGCCCGCGTGCTCGCCGGCCAGCCGGCCGCGTCGCTGCAGCTCGACGACACCTTCGACCGCGCCTGGCGCCGCGTCGGCCTGTCGCTGGACCGCAGCGGCTTCACCGTCGAAGACCGCGACCGCGCCAGCGGCGTCTACTTCGTGCGCTACGCCGATCCCAAGCTGGCAGGCCAGGAAGAGCCGAACTTCTTCTCCCGGCTCTTCAGCGGCAAGAAGCAGCCGGATGCACTCTCGCGCTACCGCATCCAGGTGCTGCGCGGCGGCGGCGACACCACCACGATCTCGGTCCTGAACAACCAGGGCACGCCGGACAACAGCGAGATCGCGCAGCGCATCGTCTCGCTGCTGGTCGAAGACCTGAAGTAGCAGCCTGGCGTGCGTTTCTGCAGCCTCGGCAGCGGCAGCAGCGGCAACGCGACGCTGGTCGAGGCGCGCAGCGGCACGCAGGTGCAGCGCGTGCTGGTCGACTGCGGGCTGAGCCTGCGCGAGCTCACGCGGCGGCTCGCCGAGCGCGGCTGCACGCCCGACGACCTGCAGGCGGTGTTCGTCACCCACGAGCACAGCGACCACGTCGGCTGCGTGCAGACCTTGATGCGCAAGCACCGCGTGCCGGTGTGGATGAGCGAAGGCACGTGGCGGGCCACCTGCGGCGAGCATGCGCCGCCGGAGCTTCTGCGGTTCGCACGTGACGGCGAGCCGATCCCGCTGGGGATCCTCGAGCTACAGCCCTATGCGGTGCCGCACGACGCCCGGGAGCCGCTGCAATTGACCATCAGCGACGGCCAGTGGCGCCTGGGCATCCTCACCGATGCCGGCAGCGAGACCGAAGCGATGGTGCGTGCGCTCCAGCACTGCACCGCGATGCTGCTCGAGTGCAACCACGACCTGAAGATGCTGGCCGACAGCGACTATCCGGCTTTCCTGAAGCGTCGTATCGCCGGCGCCCGGGGCCACCTGTCCAACCCGGCGTCGGCGGGGATCCTGTCGCGCTGCCTGCACGGTGGGCTCAAGCATGTGGTCGCGGCCCACCTCAGCGAGCGCAACAACAGCCCGGCGCTGGCGGCGGCCACGCTCGCGGAGGTGCTCGGCACCAGCGCCGACGATGTGGTGGTGGCAGACCCGCGCGCGGGCAGCCCCTGGCTCGACCTGCACTGACAGCGCCGCGTAGAAAAATCCAGGCAAAAAAAAGAGCCGCCCGAAGGCGGCTCTCTCTTGAGCACCGGCTGCCTTGCGGAAGCCGGAGGCTCCTTCGTGCTTACTTGCTGGCAGCAGAAGCGGCGGCAGCAGCGGCAGCAGCAGCAGCGTCGGCAGCACCCGAAGCGGCGGTGGCAGCGCCCGAAGCGGCGTCGGCAACAGCCGGAGCAGCAGCGGAAGCGGCTTCAGCCGGGGCAGCGACCGGAGCGGGAGCGGGGGCCGGAGCCTCTTCCTTCTTGCCGCAGGCGGCCAGAGCCACGGAAGCAACCAGGGTAGCCAACAGGAGCGACTTGTTCATGCTTGTCCTCAAATGAAAGGTTCGACCAATTACCGGTAATTCTGGGAACCCGCCTCACCATATTGAGGTTTCGTGCAAAGCTCCCTCTCGAAAAGACAAGGAAAGCTCGAGCATTTCCTTTGCCTAGCCCGCGATTATACGTCGACTAGGGAACTTCCCTAAAGACCTAGCTGCGTGGAAGCGAACGAGGGTGCGGAACGTTGCAAAAGTGCATCAAGCCGCTCCCGGTAGAAATGCGCGTCGCCGGCATCTCGCGACAGGCGCCCGCGCCAATGCGCACGGTCGGTCACGATCACACTGAGCGGCAGCTGCGGGCCGCCACCCAGCAACAGCGTCGGCAGTTCGGTCAGCCCGGCGTCTTCGTCGGGCGAGCGTGCGTCCACCACATGCGACCACAGGCGCCGCCACTCGACGAAGCGCGGATGCCGGCGCCGCAGCTCGTCGAAGCCGAGCGCCACGAGCGTCAGCCGCCGATGCGGCAGTGCCCAGCGGGTCAGCGTGTCGATCAGCGCCGGCTCGTTCAACGGCCATTCGGCGAAATCGCTGTCGACGAAGGCCATGGCCGGCCAGCCTTCGCGTTCGGCCGTGGTGATCGCTTCGCGCACCACCTGCTGGAAGTCGACTCTCGTGGTGATCTCTTCCATCGCTACGCCTCCGTCACGCCTTGTGCATGCAGCCAGCCGGCATCGGCCCAGTCATCCAACAAGCCCCGGGCATCGGCGCTCAGCTTGGCGACCTCGGCTGCAGGCAGCCGCCGCGCATCGGCCAGGCGACGCATCAGGCTGGCGTCGCGGCCACCGGCGCGGAACGACTCGCCGTTGATGAACACATGCCGGTCGTCATACATCATGCGCGTGCGGCGGTCTAGCAGCACGCCGGCGCCTCGTGCAATCGGGGCGCCGGCCTCGAACCAGACGCGCGGCTTCGGCTCGGTGAGCGATTCGCCGAGTGCACATGTGAGCGTGTCGCGATCCTTCAGCGCCTGCGCGACAGCCCGCTCGGCGAACTGCTGCAGCGCTTCGGGCACCCTCCCCGGCGTGTCGGTGGCGGGTTGCCGTGGGTCCTGGTAGAGCCTGTCGTCGCATTCGACATCGAGCCCGTCGACCACGTGCTGGAGCACGTCGCGCGCGAGCCCGCGCTGCGCCGGCACCCGGAAGCCGACCGAACAGGTCATGCAATCCCCCCCCTCGGCGATGCCGTCGTGGCCCCACAGCGGCGGCAGGTAGAGCATGTCGCCGGGTTCGAGCACCCACTCCTGCTCAGGCTCGAAATCCGCGAGCAGCTTCAGCGGCACACCCTCGACCCATTGCGGCTCGGGCACCGGCCCAATGCGCCAGCGGCGGCGTCCCTGCACCTGCAGCAGGAACACATCGTACGAATCGAGGTGCGGCCCGACGCCTCCGCCGTCGGTCGCATACGAGACCATCAGGTCGTCGAGCCGAGCTTCCGGCACGAAGCGAAAACGCGACAGCATCTCGTGCGCCGCCGGCACATGCAGGTCGAGGCCCTGCACCAGCAGGGTCCAGCCCGGTGACTTCAACGGCGGCAACGCGCGGCGCTGCAGCGGGCCGTGCCGCAGCCGCCAGCCGCTGCCCTGCTGCCGGATCAGCCGGGACTCCACATCATCTTGCGCCGCAAGGTCGAACAGCGCGCCGCGGTCGACGGGCGGGGTCACGCCGGGCCAGGCCTGGCGCACGAGCAGCGGCTTCTTTTGCCAATGGCGGCGCATGAACGCCTGGGGAGACAGGCCGCCCAGCAGCGGCGTGGCTTGATCGATTTCCATGCCGCGATTGTCTGTGCGATCATGGTTCGCTATGTTGATCCAAGCACCCTGTGTCGTCAGCCTGACATGGCAGTTGTCCGATGCCCAAGGCCAGGCGATCGATGAATTGAAGGAACCGGTCGAGTTCTTCTACGGCGGCGACGACCTGCTGCCCAAGGTCGAAGAGGCCCTCGCCGGCCAGGAAGCCGGCTTCGAAGCCTTTCTGCACCTCGAGCCCGAGCATGCCTTCGGCGACTACGACCCGGACCTCGTCTGCTACGAGGCGCGCTCGATCTTCCCGGAGGAGGTGGAGCCCGGCATGCAGTTCGAAGGCCTGCCCGAAGGCAGCGCCACGGCCGACATGCCCGACGATGCGATCTACACCGTGACCGAGGTCTACGACTCGCACGTGGTGCTCGACGGCAACCACCCGCTGGCCGGCATCGCGCTGCGCCTGCAGCTGAAGGTGCGCGACGTGCGCGAAGCCAGCGATGAAGAAATCGAGGCGCGCAGCGTCGGCGATGGCGGCATCAGCGTGCTGAGCGCGATGCCGCCGGACGCCAACCTGCACTGATCCCCCGCGGGGCGCGGGCTCGCCTCAATGCTTGCCGGTCGAGCCGAAGCCGCCTTCGCCGCGGTGCGACGCTTCGAAGTCGTCGACCCGCCTGAACGCCGCCTGCACGACCGGCACGATCACCAGCTGCGCAATGCGCTCCATCGGCTGCACGGTGAAGCTGGCTGAGCCGCGGTTCCAGCAGCTCACCATCAGCGGCCCCTGGTAGTCGCTGTCGATCAGCCCGACGAGGTTGCCGAGCACGATGCCGTGCTTGTGGCCCAGCCCGGAGCGCGGCAGGATCATCGCGGCCAGGCCCGGGTCGCCGATGTGGATCGCGATGCCGGTGGGGATCAGCTGGGCCTGCCCCGGCTCCAGCACCAAGGGCGCCTCCAGACAGGCGCGCAGATCGAGGCCGGCGCTGCCGGGCGTGGCATAGGTGGGCAACTGCTCGGCCATGCGCGGGTCGAGCACTTTCACGTCGATCGTGGTCATCAGGTCAGTCTGGTGGAGATTTCGCGCACGAGCTCGCGCGCGAGGGTGAGCTTGTCGGCGGTAGGCAGCTCGCGCTGGCCATGGGCATCGACCAGCAGCAGCGAATTGTCGTCGCGGCCGAAGGTGGCGGGCCCGAGGTTGCCGACGATCAGCGGCACGTTCTTGCGCTCGAGCTTTTCGCGCGCGTGCTTCAGCAGGTCGTGGCTCTCGGCCGCGAACCCGACGCAATAGGGCCGGTCGGGCAGACGCGCCACGGCGGCCAGGATGTCCGGGTTCTCGGTCAGCTCGAAGGTCGGCGCGACCTTGCCACCGTTCTTCTTGATCTTCTGGTCCGACAGCGTGGCCGGCCGCCAGTCGGCGACCGCCGCAGTCGCGACGAACACGTCGTGGCGCGCGGCCTGCGGCAGCACCGCATCGTGCATCTGTTGCGCGCTGCGCACATCGATGCGCTGCACGCCCGCAGGGGTGGGCAGGTGGACCGGCCCGGCCACCAGCGTGACCTGGGCGCCCGCCTCGGCCGCGGCCCGGGCGATCGCGAAGCCCATCTTGCCGCTGGAGAGATTGGTGATCCCGCGCACCGGGTCGATCGCCTCGAAGGTCGGCCCGGCAGTGATCAGCATGCGCTTGCCGGCCAGCACCTTGGGCTGGAAGAAGGCGATCACCGCGTCGCGCAGTTCCTCGGCCTCGAGCATCCGGCCGTCGCCGATCTCGCCGCAGGCCTGGTCGCCGGCGGCCGGCCCCAGCACCGAAGCGCCGTCGGCCTGCACCTGGCGGATGTTGCGCTGTGTGGCGGGATGGGCCCACATCTCCCGGTTCATGGCGGGCGCCAGCAGCAGCGGGCAACGCTGGATCGGCCGCGCCAGGCACATCAGGCTCAGGAGCTCGTCGGCCCGGCCCTGTGCCAGCTTGGCGATGAAATCGGCGCTCGCCGGCGCGACGACCACCGCATCGGCCTCGCGCGTGAGGTTGATGTGCGCCATGTTGTTGGGTGCCCGCGCGTCCCACTGGTCGAGCACGACCGGGTGGTTCGACAGCGCCTGCATCGTCACCGGCGTGATGAACTGCACGGCCGCTTCGGTCATCACGACCTGCACATCGGCACCGGCCTTGACCAGTTCGCGCAACAGTTCGGCCGATTTGTAGCAGGCGATGCCGCCGCTCAGGCCGAGGACCAGGCGCTTGCCGGCCAGGTCGCCGGCGGGGAGGGTGTCTGACATGCCGCGGACTGTAGCCCACGGTGTCACGCCAGCGATCGTGCAGCGCACAAATCCATATTGAGCGGCCTCAAGTTCTCAGGGTTATTACCGACAAGAACCGGATGACCTCACGAGGAACGCCCATGAACCCCGCCACCCACCTTTCCCTCGGTCGCCGCATCGGGCTGGCCTTCGCCGCGGTGCTGGCGCTGCTGGCCTGCACCACCGGCGTCGCGCTGCGCCAGATGGCGGTGAGCGGCGAGCAGTTGCGCAACATCGTCGAGGTGCACAACCGCCAGATCGCACTCGCCAGCCACCTGATCGACCAGGTCAAGGACATGGCGATCACCGTGCGCAACACCGCGCTGCTCACCGACATCCAGGAGATCGACGCACAGGTCAAGCAGCTGGGCGCGAAGATCAAGGACTACGAAGGCATCGAGGCCCAGCTGACCCAGGCCCTGCAGGCACCGGGCACCACCGCGCGCGAGAAGGAGCTGTTGCAGCAGATCCAGGCCGCCCGCGCCAAGACCCTCCCGCTGATCAACCAGGCCGGCAAGCTGGGCAGCGACGGCGCCAACGTCGAAGCCACGCTGTTGCTGATGCGGCAGGTGCGCCCGGCCGAGCAGCAATGGCGCGACGTGGCGGCGGCCCTGGTCGAGACCGAGACCCAGCTGAACGCCCAGGCCTACGCAGCGGCCCGCGGCGGCGAGAACCAGGCCCGCTGGACGCTGCTGATCGCGAGCGCGATCGCCCTCGCGGTCGGCGCGGTGCTGGCCTGGCGCCTGACGCGCGGCGTGCTGCAGCCGGTGGCCCAGGCCATCGCGGTGACCGAGCGCATCGCCGAGGGCGATCTCTCATCGCCGGTGCAGGTGCTTCGCCACGACGAGCTCGGCCGGCTGCTGGGCGCGGTCGCGGGCATGCAGCAGCGCCTGCAGACGCTGGTGGGCGACATCCGCCACTCGGTGGATTCGATCTCGCTGGCCTCGAGCGAGATCGCCAGCGGCAACCAGGACCTGAGCCGCCGCACCGAGCAGCAGGCGGCCAGCCTGCAGAAGACCGCCGCGTCGATGGACGAGCTGTCCAGCACGGTGGGCAACAACGCCGAAGCCGCGATGAAGGCGGATCAGCTGGCCAACTCGGCCTCTCAGATCGCCGCGCGCGGCGGCGAGGTGGTGCAGCAGGTCGTCAGCACGATGGACGAGATCAACGCCAGCTCGCGGAAGATCGCCGACATCATCGGCGTGATCGACGGCATCGCGTTACAGACCAACATCCTGGCGCTGA
>Ga0207706_10002275_pt1 | contig 18748 bp, 18 predicted proteins | sample KBSC53metaG_FD_184318 | JGI IMG/M metagenome (GOLD analysis project Ga0207706, IMG submission 184318) | Corn rhizosphere microbial communities from Kellogg Biological Station, Michigan, USA - KBS C5-3 metaG (SPAdes) (version 2) | ecosystem: Host-associated > Plants > Roots > Rhizosphere > Soil ... | reverse complement strand
CCGTCATTCTTCGGCGCTTCGTAGACGTTGATGCCGCGAGCATCCACGGGACGTAGGCGCTGGATGAGCATCGGTTGGACGTTCGAGGGTTCGGCTTTGGCGGGGCTGGAGTCAGCGCTCGCGGCCGGCGCGGCCTTGGCGAGCGTGTCGGCATTGGCGCCGTTCTGCGCGAATGCGGGGATGGCGTAGGCCATTGCGGCCACAGCGACGAGTACTGAAGTGGTGGATCTCATATGATTCATCCTCGTTAGGTATCGAGATCGGAATCGCGTTTGAGCGTCGTCGCTCAGTTCTTCAGCACGACCTCGAAGCCGACGGTGATCTTCTCGTCGACCTTCATCGTCCCGAGCATGAGGCTCGGCGGCTTGAGGCCGAATTCCGTCATACGAACCTCGCGTGTGCCGGAGACGATCAGCGTCCCGTCGGCCCCCGGCTTGGCCTGTGCGTTCACGGTGATCGGCTTCTCGACGCCGCCAAGCGTCAGAGTGCCGTTGAGCGTGACGCCGACGCTGTCGCTGGTACGCGCGAGGTCGTAGCTCGAGGCGCGGAACACGACCGTCGGGAATTCCTTCGCCTTGAGCGCCTTTCGCATGTGTTCGTTCATGGTGCCGTTGCGGCAGTCGAGCTTCGCCGCCGGGACGGTCACCTCGACCGCACCCACTGCTTTTTCGCCGGCGAGCACCGCGGAGACGGCGTCGGCGCCGGACGACTCGACCTTCGCCTCAAATCCGCCGGCCTGGCACTGGAAGCCCCTCACCGTCGACGTGCCAGACACCCAGAGCCGGCTTTCCGGCTGGAGGTCGAGCGCGGGGTCACGGCGCGGCGCCGCGGCAAGCGCCGGGAACAGCATAACGAGAGCGACAGTGGCTTGGACGTGGGTTCGTGACATCGGCTTTCTCCGGAATGCCTCGGGTCGAGGCGGGTATCACACTGGTTCGATCGTTAGGCTTCGCAGGAAGAAAGCTTGTGCGTCGAATCCGTTGCTTCAGTCGGGAGGTGGTTGGAACCTGCGTCCGTGTGTCCGGGAGCTGCGCGTCAGGCATCTCCCGACGCGCGCGTCTACTCTGGCTGGCGCGCCAGGCGTCGCGGTGGCCGCGTCACCGACTCGAGCGTGAGCACGGTGGCGCCGAGGACCGGAATCGAGCTCTCGATCCGCACGGGGTATCGGAACACGTCGTCGCTGAGATGCAGGCGGATCACGCCTTCACCGCCGTATCGGCGGGAGTCCTTCACTCGCATCTCGACGACAATGGTGGGGAACGTTCCCGCGCTCGTTCGCACGGTGTCGTGCCCCACGACGCGCACGGCGATCGGATTGCGCGCCGCGTCATAGTGCCGAACCACAGCGTTCGTGGTGTCGGCGTCGAGCGGTAGCGTGCGCAGGTAGTAGATGAACGACAGCTCGTCGAGCGGCGCGCTCGTCGGGCTTTCCCCGGAGTGGCCACGCTGGTCTTCCCAGCGACGCTGCTCGGGGAAGAGCTCCACGTGCTGTTCATCGTCACGCGTGAGTGCCCGTTGTGTGCGCTTGAGGTAGCGGAGCGCGGTCATCCGGGTGGGGTCGATCCAGGATTGGGCGCGCTCGGTGGTCTTGAAGAATCCGACCCTTGCCGAGACCTGGGACCGAAGCACGAGGGTCTCGGTTCCGCGGACTGCCTCGGGTCCGTCGACCGACATCTCCCCTTCGCCGACGGTGCCGAGCCTGCCTAACGAGACGCGGTAGCGGAGCCGCTCGCCAACGTCGAAGGGCAACCCGGTCGTCTGCGCGCCGGCGCGCGCGAGCATTGCGCACTCGAGGAGTCCAGCGAGGACCATCGTTCTCCGCACCCATCTCGCGGCGGTCGATCGTACCGGCTTCGGCATAACGGCTCCATTCCAGGGTGGCGAACGTCGTTCGCTCACCAGAACGATCGGCTCGTGGGAGAGGGCAGTGCGTCGGGAGACCGAGGGAACGATCGTGCGGAGGAGCCGGTCCGCGTGTCCGGGGAACCCCTACGCATCTCCCCGCGGCAGGCCTTCCGGGGGAACCGCGATGAAGCGGAAGCTGCCTGAAACCACCGGATCCGGCTTCGCGTTGAGACCGCATCTCGCAAACGGACCGGGAACTGAGAATGGAATTCGACTCTGACCCCAATTGCCCGACAACGATGCGGCAGTCCCCCGACATGATCGCCATTGGCCAGGGCCAATACTTCTGCCCGACCGCACGACGCATTGCCACCTGCGAGGCCACCATGAACCCGTTCCTCGATCGCCGAGAAGCCGGCCGGACGCTCGCCACACTGCTCGGTGAGTACGCCCGACGGCCCGACGTCACAGTGCTCGCGCTCCCGCGCGGCGGGTTGCCCATCGCCTATGAGATCGCTCGCACGCTCTCGGTTCCGCTGGATGTGTTCATCGTCCACAAGGTCTACTCGCCTGGGCCCGACAGCGTTCTGATCGGGACGCTCGCGAGCGGCGGGTTCGAGACTGTCGACACCGATGCGCTCGCGGCTCACCGTATCGACCGGCAGGACGCCGAGCGCGAGCTCGCACGCGCTCGGCGGGAGCTCGCGGAGCAGGAACGCTTGTACCGCGGGAACGGGCCGGTGCCCAACATCGACGGGCGGACGATCATCCTGGTCTACGACGGCATGGCCACCGGCGACTCCATGCTGGCGGCGATCGCCGCAGTCCACGCCCTGGGCGCGGCTCGCGTGATCGTCGCCGTGCCGGTCGCGACACCTAACGCGCGCGCGATCGTGGAGCGCTCGGCCGACGCGTGCGTGTGCCTCGTGACGCCGGAACCGTTCTACCGCATCGGCGCCTGGTACGACGACTTCGCTCCGGTGAGCGACGCCAGTGTGCTCTTCCTTCTCGACAGCGCCGCCCGCGGGCTGCGCGCCGCCGCCTGAGGCGGAGGGTCCCATGAGTGCCTTCGTTCCGACGACTCAGCCCATAAGCGACGTGCGGCCCATCGACCCGCGTCCGCTCACCTTGCATCGCGACGTTCTCCTCGCGACCGACGCGTCCCCCGCGGCTTCGGCCGCGACTCGCGTGGCCGCGGCGCTCGCGGCGCGTTGGTCCACGAGCCCTCACGTGTGCACGGTGATTCTATCGCCGCCGCCAGCCATTGACCCGATGGGTGCAGGCATTGCGTATGCGCCGAGCATCGGGGAGGAGATGCGGGACGCGGTGACCGATCAGCTCGTGTCGTGCTCCCCCGAATCCTCAGGCTGGTCGCGAGAGACTGCGGCCGGTGCTCCGGCGTCGGAGATCGTCCGCATCGCCGACGCGCGCGGCTCGGATCTCATCGTGCTCGGGCTCAGGCCGCATGCCTTCTTCGACCGAATGTTCCGCGACGAGACCGCGCTCTCGGTCATGCGGCACGCGTCCATGCCGGTGCTCGCGGTGACGCCGCTCCTCACACGACTCCCTCGACGCATCGCGGTGGCGATCGACTTCAGCCGCGCGAGCATTGCGGCGGCCCGTGCGGCACTCACGCTGCTCGACGATGGCGGCTCGCTCATGCTCGTTTATGTCGAGCCACCGGGTGAGCTGAGGTCGGCCGCGGCGGAGGGGTTCACGACCATTTACACGCAGGGCGTCACCGCGGCGTTCGTGCGTCTCCGGTCCGAGCTCGCGTCGCGAACCAATGCGCGCATCGAGACCGTAGTGCTGCGGGGTGCGGTGGCGGCCGAGCTCCAGTCGTTCGCGTACCGGGCGGAGGTCGACCTCCTCGCCGTCGGCAGCCAACGCCATAGTATTGCTCGCCACGCCGTCGTCGGGAGTGTGACGAGCGCGCTGGCTCGTGCGGCCACGACGTCGTTGTTCGTCATTCCGCCGGGCCGACGTGCCTGACTTCGATATTCGCCAAGCCTTTTCCGGAACAGCCATGAAGCGGATGCAGCGGAAACGGCCGAATCTGCCTAACGGGTTGACGTCGTTACGCCACGAGCCGGGATTCTTGGTGAACGGCCCGGGACGCTCCGGGTCCCGAGGTAGCTCCCAAGAAATCTCGGCTCGTGGCGAAATGCAGCGTGGATGCAAAGCCGGATCCGGCCGTTTTCGCTTTCATCCGCCCAATCGTTGTCCCGGAGAAAGCTTGGCGCCACGCTGAACTCATACCCGAGCGCCCGAAGACATTCGTGTGAATCAGCTCGGAAGCGAGAAAGAAAACACGCTGCCCCGCCCGACCTCGCTCTCCACCCAGATGCGCCCGCCGTGCGCCTCCAGGATGCCGCGCGCGATCGCCAGCCCGAGACCACTGCCGCGACGCGGCGTCGGCCGCGCCTGCCAGAACCGGTCGAAGATCCGCGTCAATGCCTCGGGCTCGATCCCGATCCCCGAATCCTCCACGGAAACCACCACCGATGCCGGCTCGTTCACCGCTCGCACGACGACCGTGCCGCCCGCGTCGGTGAATTTGATCGCGTTGCCTAACAAGTTCGTGATCACCTGCACGACGCGGCTCGCGTCCACGTTCACGGTGCGCAAGGCTGCCGGGATGTCGACGGACAGCCGGATGGACCGCTGCTCGATTTCGCCGCGCACCATATCCACCGCCGTGGAAATGATCGAGCCCAGCGCCGCAGGCTGACGGTCCACCGAGAGTCGGCCAGCCTCGATGGCCGAGACGTCCAGCAGATCGCGGATCATCCCCTGCATCCACACCGTGGCCTCGGTAATCGCGGTGAGCATCCGGTCACGCTCGGCCACATCCGTCGGCGGCGCTTCGCGGAGAATCCGCGCGCACATGGCGATCGCGCTGATCGGGTTCCGGAGGTCATGCGACACCACGGCGAGCACCTCGTCGCGGGCGCTCGTCGCACGCTGCGCCGCCGCGTACAGCCTCGCGTTCTCGAGCGCGAGCGCCGCCGCGAGCGCGAATCGCTGCGCGAGCGTACGCATCTCCGGCGTGAACCGATTGCCGCTTTTCACATCGACGAGCGTGAGGGAGGCGATCGTCCGGTCACCGACCACGAGTGGCACGATGTACAGCGAACGCGCGCCGACTTCCTGCCAGAGGGCAATTGCTTCGGCGTACTCCTCCGTGCGGCTCAACCAGTCTTCATCGATACCTTCTACGAGTTCCGGACGGCCGCGCCTCAAGACGTCCACGACCGGCGATGGCGAGTCCCACGTCCGCGGAAACTCAGCCGCGAGTCGCATCATGAGGCGATGGCGCTCTTCATCGACCGCCCGAGCGACTCGTCGAATCGTCGTGTCCTCCACCACGTCGATCACGCACGCATCTCCGAGCATCGGGAGTGCGAGGTCACCGATCGCATCGAGAACGGCCTCGCGCTGCAGCGACCGCGACAACCGCGTGCCGGAGTCCGTGAGGAATCGATCGGCGTCCTCGACCCACTTTCGCTCGGTGATGTCCCGGAGCACTACCGTATAGATCCGTTCCCCCGTCGGGAGATCGAGCTTCGAGATCGACGCTTCGGCGGGAAACTCGTCGCCATTCTTCCGTCGACCGGCAACGGCACGGCGATGCCCCATGCGCCGCGCCGGCTCGCTGCTCTCGCCGAAGGCGCGGATCTGCGCATCGTGCGTTCGGCGAAATCGCTCGGGAAGCAGAATCGATAGCGGCTGACCGATCGCCTCGTCCGCCGCGTAGCCGAAAATTTCCTCCGCGCCGCGGTTGAAGTGGATGATGCGATGCGCGTCGTCGATGGTGATGATGGCGTCGGCGGCAATCGCCAGGATTCCGGCGAACTTTGCTTCCGACGCACGGAGCTCTTCGTCACTCCGCCAGCGATCCGCGCGCAGCTCAGTCATGAGCGTCAGGCTCTGCCGCTCAGCTCCGGGTTGGAGAGTTTGCCGTCCCGAGGATCCCGACCTTCAGCGCGAAGTCCACGTACTCGGAGCGATGGGAGATCCCCAGCTTTTCGTTGATGCGCTGCTTGTATGTATCGACGGTCTTCGGGCTGATGAACAGCTGCTCGCCGATCTCCGGCGCCGAGTAACCCTGCGCTACGAGTCGAAGTACGTCGCGTTCGCGTTGCGTCAGCGAGTTGTAGCGCTCGTGGTCGGCCTGCGCGGGATCCTTTTTCGTGAGCCCCTTGATGAGCACATGCGACGCCGACGAGCTCACGTACGGATCGCCGTGCGCCACGGCCCGCACTGCGGTGACGAGCTCCAGATCAGCCGCGCTCTTCACCAGATACCCCGACGCTCCTGCCTCCAGCAGGGGCAGCAGATATTCCTCCTCCGCATGCATGGTCAGCACGAGCACCCGGGTGGTCGTCTCCCTGGCGAGGATCGCTTTCGTCGCCGCGGCGCCATCCATGTCGGGCATCGTCAGGTCCATGATCACGACATCCGGATTGAAGCGCTCAGCCAGCGCGACGGCTTCCTTCCCGTTCGTGGCTTCGCCAATCACCGAGATGTCCTTCGCGGGGCTCAGCACGGCGCGCAACCCAGCGCGCACGACGGCGTGGTCGTCCGCGAGTATGACACGAATTACATCACCTGGCATGTTGACTCTCCGTTTCGGTCGCTCCGAGACGCGCAGCAGGACGGCGACCCAGATTGACGGGGACGCGTACTCGCACGTCGGTGCCCTGCCGCGGTCCTGATACGATCTCGACCTTTCCGTTCAGTAGCGCGATGCGTTCCCGCATCTGAAAGAGCCCCATCGCCTGTCCGTCCTTCTCGGCGTTTTCGGGATCGAAGCCCTTTCCATCGTCTTCAACGTGCATGACGAGCTCTTCCCTGGCGAGCCCGACGCGGATGTCTATCGTAGCCGGCGCTCCATGGCGAAGCGCGTTCGCCACCGATTCCCGTGCGACACGATAGACGGCCACCGCGACATCACTCGGAAGGTCGCGGAGCTGCGACTCGACTTCCGGCGCAACACTCACCGAGATCGCAGCCGCATTGGTCGCCGTGCGCGCCAGCTGGCGCAGCGCCGCGACGAGCCCGAGGTCATCCAGAATCTGTGGGTGGACCGTGAGCGAGAGAAGGCGTACCTGCTCGAGCACTTCGCCAGCCGAGTGCCTGACAGCTCGAACCTTCTCCGTCAGGTCGGGATCCTGCGCTTCCCGTTCGATCGCGATCAGCTGATATCGCAGCGCCGCGAGTGATTGCGCGATCGAATCGTGAAGCTCCTTGCCGACGCGCGACCGTTCGCGGTCGCCGCTGCGTACCACTTCCTGCGCCAGCGTCCGCACGCGCGCGCGATCCTCCGACAGCGCGGTCAGGAGGATGTTGAGCATCCCGCCAACCTGCGCGAGCTCCGCATCCGCGACCGCAGACCGCGGCACCCGCGTCTCGAGGTCACCGGCCCACACACGCGTCGCCGTCTCCTCGAGATCGCGAATCGGGCGCAGGGCGATCGACACGAGGAAAAGATTCACCGCAAGACCGACCGCCAGCGCGATCGTCATCACCGCCAGCATTCGCCAGTCCGCCGCGGCGTCGTGGTAAGCGGCATACGCGGCCCAGGCGGTCAGCACGATCAACAAATTCGCGCCGGTCAGCTTGTAGGCGAGCGGCACGCGCAGCACGTGATGCACCCAATCGCCTCCGGCTGATCGCCGGCGGACTTCCTTGGCAAGGGCGGACGTCTCTGCGCGTGGAGTCAATGGTCCTCAGGGATTCGGTTATCGAGTCGTACTGAGGATCGCCGGACGCATACCGTCATTATGTCGGGAGGGGCGCGGAAGTTCGGTCGGGAAAGGGGACTCGCCGTGTAGGGGAACACCCGACACGGTCGCCGCGAACAGAAACCTCGACCGTTCAAGGCTCAGACCATCGAGATTCCTTACCTGGAGTCGCTCGAGCTCGCCGAGCGCCCCCGCATGTCGGTGAGGTGGAGCTTGATGATGACCTGGCGGGTAGGCGTCGGGTCTCGCGGCGTGAGCGCCATCGGGACGAGCTGCCGAATGCGGCCGAGCGCGACTCGATAGGTCTCTCGGGCGATCTCGCCGCCTCCATCCTGAAGCACGTAGACCGTGCCGTGGGCCACGACGCTGCGCCAGTCGAACGGGCCCTCCACCTCGTCGACCTCGAACGCCACCCACGGCGAGTGAGCGAGCGTCTCCAGCTTGGACCCGGGTGCCGTGCGCAGGTAGATCGCGCCGTCCGCGAAGACGTAGCTCAGTGGCTCGATGTCCACGCGGTCGTGGAAGCTGTACGCGATCCGGCCGATGTGGTTGCGCGCGAGCAGCTCTGTCGCCTCGTCCGCACTGAGGTCGCGGAACGTTGGCTCACGTGTGCGTGTCATGGTCGCTCCGCGGATCGGTCTTACGGGAAACGTAGCGGTTCGCGAGCGACCGGGTGTCAGGCATCACAGGGCGAATGGTCGGCAGGCGCCCGACAGCCGCCCGCAAATCCCGATGCTAGCGTGGGTTCGTCCCTAACGATGAGCGACCCGATGTCTCCGACCCTATCGCCCGCTCCCCTCGGTAGACTCGATGCGGAAGCCCGGCACCGGCCAGTGCAGCGCAATCCCGCGCTTGCCGGCCCGATCCTGCTCGCGACCGATGGGACGAGCCAGAGCGGTGCCGCTGTCTTTGCGGCCCGTCTGCTCGCCGAACAGTTGGGTGTTCCGCTCGAGATCGTGACCGTGCTCGAGCCGGACCTGGCCTACGGCGTAGCGCTCGGCGGTACGCCACTGTACCTGCCCGACGTCGATGAGGCCCGGCGCGCAAGGCGCATGGCCGAGGTGCTCGACTACGTCGCCAGGTTTTCCGGCGGTGCAGCGCCGCCCGCCATGCACGTGCGATTCGGCGCGATCGCGGAGGAGATCGCGGACGTGGCGCACGCCCGGTCGGCAACGATGGTGGTGGTGGGATCGGCGCCGCATCAGCGGGTGAACCACATCATCGCCGGCGAGCGCGCAGTGCACGTGCTGCGTGCCTCCGCGGTCCCGGTGCTGTCGGTGCCGCCGGGATTTTCGGCGCTGCCACGGAACATTCTGGTGGGGATCGATTTTGCGCCCGCGAGCGTTCACGCCGCGCAGGTTGCGCTGCTGCTGCTGGCCAACGGCGGTACGCTGACACTGCTCCACGTGCTTTCGCCCTTGTTAGGCGATGCGCCGATCCGAGACGCCACGGGGCGAGACCCCGCCGACGCAGTCCAGACGTTGTTCGAGCGCGTTCGTACTGAGCTTCGCCCGTACGTTCCCGACGATGTCACGATCGAGACTCGCGTGCGAATGGGTGACGACGCCGACGGCATCGTCCATTGCGCGAACGCCATGGGGGTTGACCTCGTCGTCGTTGGAACACACGGCCCGCGTTTGCTCGAGCGCATCTTCCTCGGGAGCGTTGCATCGAGCGTGGTCCACAGCGCGGCGCAGACCGTGTTGGCCGTACCGCCGCCGTCGTCGACTGAGGCGCTCGAGCTCTGGCTTCGCATCACCGGTACAGCGACGTCGGCGGAGCCACGCGAGTGGACCGACGCGCTGAACGACTTCACACGTCGGAACGCCGGGCGCCGAGCGACGATCGAGATCGACGACCCCGAGATCGGGGCGCAGATGCTCGGGCGCGGCGCGCTCGTAGGCGTGACGTACGACCCGCACGATCGACGCGTCGAGATCATGGTTGGCGACGCGCACCGCGCTCGGCGTCATCTCATGCACTCGATCCCGAAGGTCGAGTCGATCGCGATGACCACGGACGAGCACAGCGCGAGCGAAGCGCTCGAGCTGCGGCACGGTCGCGGCCACACGCTTGTCCTCATTAAACGGTAGTGGTGTCGCCGCGTCGGCACGGCAGCGGTCAGTGAGTGGAGTCATCCCGGAGGAGCTAATGCTGAGACTACGCGACATCATGACCACCGAGGTCGTCACGCTCGATCCGAACGTGACCATTCGGGAGGCGATGGACACGTTCACTTCCCGACGAATCAGTGGCGCGCCGGTTGTCGAAGGTGGCGGCGTGGTCGGCGTGGTCTCCGCCACGGACCTGTTGCAGCTTGCCGCGGCGCTCCCCGGGGTACCGACGGAGCGCGACCTCGCGACGGACCTGCTGGACGACGTGCGGGGTGATGACATCGATGTAGAGCAGCTCCCTAACGAGAGCCGGAACGATCCGTCGGCGCTGTTCTTTACGGATCTCTGGGATGACGCCGGCGCGACCGTCGTCGAGCGCATGGCGGTCCCCCTGACCGCCGAGTGGAATTTCCTCGAGGAGCATACGGTGTCGGAAGCGATGACTCGCGCGCCCGTGCACTCGCTCACGCCCGAAACGTTCGTGACGACGGCCGCGGACTACATGCGCCGGGAGCGGATCCATCGCGTGCTTGTCATGACCGGCCGGACGCTCGTCGGTCTGGTGACGACCAGCGATATCACGGCGGCGGTCGCGGATGGCAAGCTGACGGCACACACGTACGTCTTCGATCCGCCCAGGCGCCCGCCCGGTGCCAATCGGTGGCGGCGCCGGAGGTGAATCACTCATGACGCGGCTTTCAAGGAAGGAACCTATGCCTCGCACTCCCGAGAACTTGACTCCCGTGCCCGACGAGCCGGTCGTCACTGGTTCGGGCGGCCTCGTCGTCGCCACGGACGGCACACGCGATTCCGACGGCGCGGTGCGCGTTGGCCTCGCGCTCGCGCGGCGCGACGGCGTGAAGGCGGACGTATTCAGCGTCGTCGAGGCCCCGTCCATCGTCGAGCTCGATGGCACGCCGGTCCCGGACCTGGAGCAGCTGGTGGAGATCGCCGTTGACGAGCGTGGCTCCATGCTGCTGGCGCAGCGCGACCGTACGCACCCCGGTATACACGAGTGGCCCTACGAGCTCGCCGTCGGCGCTCGCGTCGATACGATCATCAACCGGGCCCGTGCCACGAGCGCATCGCTCATTCTGCTTGGTCTCGGCTCGCATGGCCTGGGCGCTCGCGTCAGCCAACGCGAGACGGCGCTGCGTGTCATTCGCGCGGCGGGACTGCCCGTACTCGCGTTGCCGAGCGATGCGTGGGGCGTGCCGCACAGTGCGCTCGTGGCGGTGGACTTCACCGCGTCGAGCGAGCACGCGGTGCGGGCGGCACTCGACCTGCTCGGGGAGGATGGGACGCTCTACGTCGCGCATGTCACGCCGCGGCTGGCGATCCCGCAGGGCGACCCCAGATCGTGGGATGAGATCACGAAGGGCGGGCTGATTTCGAAGCTCGAGGACGTGGTGCGGCGGCTGAATCCGTCGCCGGGTATTCGTGCCGAGTACGTGCTCCTCCACGGCGATCCCGCCCACGAGCTCGTTGCGTTCGCCGAAGAGACGCACGTCGACCTGATCGCAGCCGGGACGCACGGGCGCTCGGCGCTGGGGCGCCTGGTGCTGGGAAGCGTGTCCACGAAGCTGGTGCGCACCGCGAAGTGCTGGGTGCTCGTCGCGCCGCCGCACCGGGATGCGCCAAACCCGGACGACCGCGAGGCACCTAACGACTGGTCATGATGCGGATGCACGGCGCGACGCTGCGCGCGGCGTGGCGGCCGCTGTTTGCCACGGCCGTCATCGCCGCCGGTCTCGTCGCACGCGCCGCCGCACCAGGTGCCGGGTATGATCGGGGGATCTGGTACGCAGGTCTGATCATCGCCGGCAGTCTGGTGGTGTGGCGCACCCTGCAGGGTGCGCTGCGCGGACACTTCGCCGCCGACGTCGTCGCGACGCTCGCCATTGTCGCGTCGGCGCTTCTCGGTCAGCCGTTCGTCGGCCTCGTCATCGTGATCATGCAGACGGGCGGTGAGGCGCTCGAGCGGTACGCCGAAGGACGCGCGTCGGACGCCGTGCGTGCGTTGGAGGCCGTCGCGCCTCGAATCGCGCACCGCCTGCGGGACGAGCGCGTGATCGAGGACGTACCGGTCGATGCCGTCGCGCCTGACGATGTCCTGCTCGTCCGGCCAGGTGAGCTCGTGCCGTGCGATGGCATGGTCGTCGACGGCAGCGCACACGTCGACGTGTCCATGCTCACGGGCGAGCCGCTCCCCATCGTCGCGTCGCACGGGACTAAGCTCATGAGCGGGAGCGCCAACCTCGATGGCGCGCTCACTGTTCTCGCACTCGCGCCCGCCCGTGAGAGCCAGTACGCGCGCATCGTGGCACTCGTGAGGTCGGCTCAGGCGAGCAAGGCGCCCCTCCAACGCATCGCGGATCGGTACGCCGTCTGGTTCACGCCCGCGACGCTCGCCGTCTGTGTCATCGCGTACCTGACGAGCGGGGACTGGCTGCGCGTGCTCGCCGTGCTCGCGGTCGCAACGCCCTGCCCGCTCATTCTCGCCACGCCGGTCGCGGTGATCGGCGGGATCAACCGCGCGGCGCGACGCCACATCATCATGCGGCACGGCACGGCGCTCGAGCGGCTCGGCAGTGCCACCATTGCCGTCTTCGACAAGACGGGCACGATCACGATCGGCCAGCCGCGCGTCAGGCACGTGATCCAGGCTAACGGCCGGCCGCCGATGGCCGTGCTTCGGATGGCCGGCGCCGTCGAGCGTTCGTCCGGGCACCTGCTGGCACGGACTCTCGTGGCGGCGGCCGAAGCGACGGGCCTAACGCTGCCAGCGGCAGTCGGTGTCGTCGAGTCGCCTGGGCGGGGCGTCGCGGGCACGGTCGACGGCCACCGCGTCGTCGTAGGGGCGCGGTCGTTCGTGCTCGACGAAACGGCGATCGACGAAGCGCGGCTCGGCGTATTCGAGCCGAAGGATGCCGGTCTTCGCGCGTACGTCGCGATCGATGGTGAGATCGCCGGTATCGTCGAGTACGCGGACGCGCTCAGGCCGGGAGTCGCCGACGTCTTTCGCGATCTCACCAGCATGGGCGTTCGACGCATCATGCTGTTGTCCGGCGATCATGCAGCCAACGCGCGCACCGTCGCTGCGTCGGTGGGTCTCGTTGACGTCCAAGGCGATCTCCTGCCCGAGGGCAAGGTTTGCGTCGTTCGGGAGCTGGTGCGCAGTGGCGAGTCGGTGCTGATGGTGGGCGACGGGACGAACGACGCCCCTGCCCTGAGCGCCGCAACCGTCGGAGTCGCGCTGGCGGGGCACGGCGGCGGCATCACGGCCGAGGCGGCCGATGTCGTGATCCTCATCGACGAGTTGTCCCGCGTGGTGGAAGCGGTGCGGATCAGTCGGCGCACGATGCACATCGCGCGTCAGTGTATCGCCGTGGGCCTCGGCCTCAGTGGGGTCGCCATGGTCGCGGCGGCGATGGGAGCGGTGGCTCCGACGGTCGGGGCGCTGCTGCAGGAGGCCATCGACCTGGCCGTCATTGTGAACGCGCTGCGAGCGAGCCGTTAGGCTCCATGCTGACCTCTGGCGGACCGAACTCGCGCCGATAGAGCGCAGTGAGCTCGAAGAAGTACGAGATGGCGAGCGGTCCAAGGAGGATGCCCGGCAACCCGAGCACGCCGACCCCCGCGAACGCACCTACGAGCGTGGTCATCGGGTGGAGGTTCGACACCCGGCGGTTGACGACCAGCCGCATGACATTGTCGATGTTGCTGGCCACGGCGGCTCCGATGACCGCGAGGATCATCGCCGAGCCGTAGCGACCCTGCGCCGCAAGCGCGATTGTCCCCGGCACCCACACAAGTGCACTTCCGAACACCGGCAGCACCGACACCACCGCGGTGACCACTCCCCAGAACCACGGGTCGCTCAATCCGGTGACCGCGAAGCCTAACGCGACGACCGCGCCCTGCAAGACCGACGTGAGCGCCGTCCCGAGCAGTGTCGCTTCGGTCACCTGACGAAATCGTTGCGCGAGGAGGTCGGCGCCTTCGCGGGAGAACGGCAGATACACCGCCACGCGACTCCAGCTGGACGGTGGCGCGGCGAGCAGGAAGTACAGGCCGAACAGCGCCACCGCGCCGTTGAGCGTTGCGCGCACCGCGCCACCGAGCACGTTAAATACCTGGCCGGACAGCCAGGAGATGACCGCACCGCTCGCGTCGACCGCGCGCGTCCCCACGTCGAGATCACCCACGCGGATCGCCGAGATCCTCGCGAGCGCCGAGTTATCGCGCAGCTGCTGCAGCGCATCGGGTGTGGCATCGATCGCTACGGCGAGCAGCCATGCCGCGGGGAGAAAAATCAGAAGCGCAGTGGCGACGACGACGACCACGGCAGCAGCGCGTACCGGAAGGTAGGTGGCGAGCCGACGCTGCAGGGGCGCGGCGGCCACGTGTAGAACCAGGGCACCAAGCAGGCCGGCGGTGAGCGGAAGAACCGCAAGCGCGATCGCGATCCCCAACACCGTGAGCAGCAGCTGCGCGCGGTCTCGACGCGAGTCGAAGGCGTTCATCATGGATCACGCTGCCGTTCTCGTGAGCCGCGCGCCGTCGGGCGCGTCACCGGGGACTGTAGGGGGCCGTGGACCTCGGGGCACGCGATTCCCTTACGTTCGCCCGGCACACGCCCGATAGCCGCTTCCCCAGCTGGACCTGACATTGCCCCAGTGACGGCCGACGCCCGCCCGACCACGGAGGACACCATGTCGCGAACCATTGAAATCGAGCTCTTCGCGTCGATCTCAGCCGGCAAACCGTTAGGCGGGTCGATTGCGGTGGCAACGGACGGCACGCACGACTCCGACGGCGCGGTGCGACTCGGAGTAGAGCTCGCGCGGCGCGACGGCGTGGCCGTAGCGCTCCTGAGCGTCGTCGAGCCGCTGCCGTTTGCCGACTACGAAGGAAGCACGGCGGTGGACACGGAGCGCCTGACACGTCTCACGATCGAGGAACGTGAAGGAGAGCTCGCCGCCCAGCGCGCGCGCACGTTTCCTACTGATCGACCCTGGCCGCATGCTATCCACGTCGGTAATCGCGTCGACGAGATCGTGAAGCATGCCGAGCATCATAACGCTTCGCTCATCGTGCTGGGGATCGGCTCTCACGGTGTGTTCGCTCGGCTCCTGCATCGCGAGACTGCGCTGCGCGTCATCCGCACCGCCGCGATCCCGGTGCTGGCCGTGCCGAGCTGCGCGTCTGAGGTTCCGCGGCGGGCGGTCGTCGCGATCGACTTCACACCGGCTAGCGAGGATGCGGCTCGCGCGGCGCTCGACGTGCTCGGCGGGCGCGGCACGCTGTATTTCGCTCATGCGAGACCGCGGATCGTGATCCCACAGGGCGATTCCCGCGCGTGGGGCGAGCCGGCCGATGTCCTCGGTCGCCTCGAGGCAATGGCACGTCGTCTCGACATACCGGACGGTGTGACGGTCGAGTTCGTGTCGCTGCATGGCGAACCGGCGGACGAGCTGGTCGCATTCGCCGAGCAGCAGCACGCCGACATGATCGCCACCGGCGCGCACGGGCGGTCGGCCATCGGGCGACTCGTGTTAGGCAGCGTGTCGACGAAAGTGGTTCGGTCGGCACCCTGTGCGGTTCTCGTGGCGCCGGCGCGGCCGGCGGCTGCCGAAGAGCGCCCCGTGGCCTACGAGCCCGCGGCGCAGCCGATCGGGTGAGGAAAATGGTTGGTCGTTCGGTGAGCACCGCAGTCGCGCCCTCCACGTTCGACCCCTCCAGACTCGCGGGCCTGCCAGCCCCCGTCGCCCGCTATCTCGCGTTCGCCCTGTCGCCGGGGCAGCGGATCGTTGCTCGCGCGCATCTCCGGTCCAGCGGCACGTTCGCGACGAAGCCTAACGCGTGGGCCCCATTCACCGCGGAACAGGAGGTTCGCACGGAGCCTCCGGAGTTCGTCTGGCACGCGCGGATCGCCATGCTGCCTCTCATACCGGTGCGCGTGCGCGACCGCTACGTCGGCGGTGAGGGCTCAATGCGCGCGGCTGTCGCCGGACTCGTCCCCATCGTGAATCAGCACGGGACGCCGGAGATGGCGGCTGCATCGCTCCAGCGGTTCCTGGCCGAGGCGGCGTGGTATCCGACTGTTCTGTTGCCAGGGGAGGCGCTGTCGTGGTCAGCGATCGATGACAGGACCGCACGTGTGATGTTGACCGACGGACCAACCACCGTGTCGCTCGATGTCACGTTCGGCTCCGCGGGCGAGATCGAGACCGTCTCGACAATGCGATACCGCGACGTGAAAGGCACTCCTGTCCTCACGCCCTGGGTGGGCCATCACGGGGACTACCAGCGGCTCAACGGGATGATGATTCCTACGTCGGGCGAAGTGGCGTGGGTCCTGCCGACTGGACGGGAGCCTTATTGGCGGGGTCGCCTCGTTTCGGCAATGTTCGACTGGCGCTAAGGTGGGATGAGGGATGGGGGATGAGGGATGAGGCATAACACGCCCGTTAACCTCATCCCCGATCCCTCATCCCCCATCCCCCTTACGTGTCGATCTGCGCACACCCCGTTCGTATAGAGGTTGGGTCGCTGGCACCGTGCCGGCGCCGAACTCAGGGAGACGCTCATGCGCAAGATCAACGTGACCAACAACGTGACGCTCGACGGCGTCATGCAGGCCCCGGGCGGCAAGGAAGAGGACACGCGGAACGGCTTCAAGCACGGCGGTTGGGCCGCCGCGTATCATGACGAAGTCAAAATGAAGATCATGGGCCGCGGCATGGCCAGGCGCGGTGCTCTGCTGTTCGGGCGGAACACGTACGAGCATTTCTTCAAGGTCTGGCCCGGGCGAACCGACAATCCGTACACCGAGGTGCTCGACAACACGCAGAAGTACGTGGTCTCGAGAACCCTGAACGAGCCGCTGCCCTGGAAGAACTCCACCCTCCTGAAAGGGGATGCCGAAGAGACAGTCGCCGCGCTCAAACAAGACTCCGACGTGGATCTCACGATACTCGGCAGCGGTGAGCTCGTGCGGTCACTCGTGCGACGCAACCTGATCGATCAGTTCGTGCTGCTCATTCACCCGCTGATTTTGGGCGCTGGACAGCGCATGTTCGAGCACGACGGCACCCTGGCCAGGTTCAAGCTCACCGAGAGCGTGCCGACCACCACCGGCGTGATCATCGCGACCTACGAGCTCGCCTAACGAGGAAACCATGGCACTGTACCTGTTGAGCATCTACCAGCCCGACGGCCCCATACCGCCGCCCGAAGTGCTCGGCCCGATCATGGAAGACCTCGCGGCCTTGAACCGCCAGCTCAAGGCGTCGGGCAGCTGGGTGTTTGCCGGCGGTCTGCATCCGCCGAGCACGGCGACGGTGGTCCGCGTGAAGGATGGCGAGACACTCATGACCGACGGACCGTTCGTGGAGAGCAAGGAGCACCTCGGCGGGTTCACGATCATCAACGCACCCGATCTCGACGCGGCGCTTGAATGGGGAACAAAGCTGGCCGAGGCGACCACGCTTCCGGTGGAGGTGCGTCCCTTCCACCACGATGGCGCCAGCTGACGCGCCGATTACCGACGTGCGGTCGTCGGAGATCGAGCGCGTTTTCCGCGAGCACTATGGTCGCGCCGTGTCGGTTCTGGTTCGCGCCTGCGGCGACATCGATACCGCCGAGGAAGCCGTCCAGGATGCGTTCGTCGCGGCCGTCGAGCGTTGGCCGAGCGCGGGAGTGCCGCCGAATCCCGCTGCGTGGATCATCACAACGGCTCGCAACCGCGCGATCGACCGGTTTCGTCGTGAGTCCACGCGCGACGACCGCCACGCCGAGGCCATGCGGCTGCACGATGCGGGCGATCCGGAGACGGAGGAGGAGAGTGTCGTGCGCGACGACCAGTTACGTCTGATCTTCACCTGCTGCCACCCGGCGCTGGCCACGAGCGTCCAGGTCGCGCTCACGCTGCGCCTGCTCGGCGGACTGACGACGCCGGAGATCGCGCGCGCCTTTCTGGTTCCGGAGGCAACGATGGCGCAGCGGCTGGTGCGGGCGAAGGGGAAGATCCGTGACGCGCGGATCCCGTACCGCGTGCCTAACGCATCCGAGTTGCCTGGCCGGCTGCGTGCGGTGTTGGCCGTGGTCTATCTCATCTTCAACGAAGGGTACACCGCGAGCTCGGGCGATCGCCTGATTCGCGAGGACCTCTGCTCGGACGCCATCCGGCTTGGCCGGCTCCTCGCCGAGCTCCTGCCTGACGAGCCCGAGCCGCAGGGGCTGCTCGCGCTCATGCTCCTGCTCGAGTCGCGCCGCGCCGCGCGCACGACCGCCGATGGCGCGATGGTGCTGCTGGCGGATCAGGACCGTGGGCTGTGGGATCGCCGACTCATTGCGGAAGGCCAGGCGATCGTCAGGCAGTGTCTCGCACGCAATGAGCCTGGCCCGTATCAGATCCAGGCGGCGATCAACGCCGTGCACAGCGACGCGCCGCAGGCCGAGGCCACGGACTGGCGGCAGATTGTCGCGTTGTACGATCAGCATCTGGCCAGCGCTCCGAGTCCGGTGGTGGCGCTGAATCGTGCGGTGGCGGTTGCCGAGGTGGAGGGAGCGGAGGCGGCGCTCGCTCTCGTCGAAGGGTTGGACTTGGGCGGCTATCGCCTTTACCACGCCATTCGCGCCGATCTGCTGCGTCGCGTGGGTCGCAGAGCGGAAGCGTCGCTCGCCTACGGTGCCGCGATTGCGCTCACCGAGAACGAGGCTGAGCGTGACTTTTTGGAGCGGCGTCGGCGCTCACTGGTTGAGCCATCGCTCCGACCCTCGTCCTAGATGCGTGCCCGCCGTCCGGCATCCAGAACCCAGGGGTCGACCGCATGAGCGAAATGAGCAGCATACTGGGCATCCCTCCATGCCACCCACGACTCCTCGCGCAACGAGATGATTGAAAGGGGAACAGCTCTTCGGGATGGTGGCATCCCGAGCGGCCGTTCCCCGTTTTCATTCGGCTCGTGGTGAGAGGAAGCTTCCCGGTAGGCCAGGATGTGAAGTAGGCTGCTCATGCCGCTCATGTGGTAGTAT
>Ga0207706_10002267_pt1 | contig 18776 bp, 16 predicted proteins | sample KBSC53metaG_FD_184318 | JGI IMG/M metagenome (GOLD analysis project Ga0207706, IMG submission 184318) | Corn rhizosphere microbial communities from Kellogg Biological Station, Michigan, USA - KBS C5-3 metaG (SPAdes) (version 2) | ecosystem: Host-associated > Plants > Roots > Rhizosphere > Soil ... | reverse complement strand
TTGATAATAATTGGGTCGGCCCGGCCGGCCGGGTTGCTATAGGCATTGTGTGTGGCGGTATCCTCATTGGCATCGCACACCGTCTTCGTAAAAGCTACAAAGCGTTCAGCTCAGTTTTAGTAGGAGGTGGTTTGGCGGTGTTCTATTTTACTATTACACTAGCTTTTCATCAGTTTCATTTGTTTAGCCAGACTGTATCGTTTATCATCCTGATCGTTATTACCTGTTTTGCTGTCGTACTGTCGCTGCTTTATGACAGACAGGAACTCGCTGTAATTGCTTTAATCGGAGGCTTTTCGAGTCCGTTTATGGTGAGCACCGGCACAGCCAACTATAATGCTTTATTTATCTACCTGATCGTGCTTAATGCTGGTTTGCTGATCATCGCCTATAATAGGTCATGGCGTATACTCAACATTTCATCATTCGTGCTCACAGTGCTGGTACTGGCAGGGATTATTTATACGCTGCCTGTGGGTTCTCATTTTATTTCCTTCATTTATATTACTGTATTGTACCTGTTGTTCTTCTTTATTACTATCGCCAATAACATCAAAGAGAATAAGAAATTTATTACTTCTGATTTTACCGTATTACTTGTAAATGCTGGGCTATATTTTGGCACTGGTTTATACCTGCTGACTATGATGCACGCTGCACAATACCGCGGATTGTTTTCGGCAAGTATCGGCGCCCTTAACCTGTTGTTTTCATTTATACTGTTCAGAAGTAAAAAGGCGGAGATCAATATTCTGTATTTACTAATCGGCATTACCCTCACGTTCATATCGCTTACAGCACCAATACAGTTGCACGGGCACTTTATTACTTTGTTCTGGGCTGCTGAATGCGTAGTGATCTACTGGCTCTATGTCAAATCAAAGATCAAATTGATGCAGATCGCATCTACGGTCATTTGGGGAGCGATGATATGCAGCTTATGTATCGATTGGATCAACCTTTATTCATCATCCAATGCTACGTATCTAATTATCGGCAACAAAGGTTTTATAACAACGCTCGTATCAGCCATTAGCTGTTTTTTGTTTTCAGTTTTAGTAAGCAAAACCGAAACTCCGATGCGTATGCTGCCTGCTGCGGTATTCAAATTTACAGGTTTAATCCTGCTTTTTGCTGCAGGGGCGCTCGAAATCAATCATCAGTTCCTGAATCGTTATCCTGGTACTGGGTTGCATGTTTTATACCTGATGTTGTATTACCCAACATTTGTATATGTGTATTGTCAGATAGCCGACAGAATGCCTTCAATGGGTATCGACAGGCGCTTGTTGGCACTCAAGTTGGGTGGCACTGTATTGGTTTATCTTATTGTGTTGTCTGAAGCATTTGATCTGCAATATGTGATGCTCATTCAGCATAAGGTAGATCCTTCGCATTTTATTGTGCATTGGGTATCAGCGGCAGTAATAATATTGATTATCTATAAACTGGTCATGATCTGCAAAGAAGATTTGCAAACTGTCATCAAACCGGTGAGTTGGATCATATCGGCTGCCATTGTGATATTCCTGAGTTTAGAGCTTAGTTTATTATCCAACAGGTTATTCTATACTAATGGCAGCAATTTTGATCATGTTACCACAATCTATGTTAAAACTGCATTGCCCGTGTTATGGGGTCTTACTTCATTCGCACTGATGTGGCTCGGCATGCGTTATAAGACAAGAGTTCTGCGTATTATATCATTAACCCTGTTTAGTATTACGCTTGTTAAGCTGTTTGTATTTGATATTGAAAACATACCTGCAGCAGGGAAGATTGCGGCATTCTTCTGCCTGGGGGTCTTGCTACTGATCATATCGTTTATGTATCAAAAAGTTAAAAACATAATTGCAGATGATAAGCCAAAAGAGTAAGGTCGCTTTTATCCTGCTATGGATTTGCGGAATTGTGCCGGCATGGTCGCAGGGTACTTATCCGTATAGGGCTGATATAGCCAAAATCGACTCAAGCGGGGTTTATAAAGTAAAACTAAAGCCCGGTTTTTTATCCAAAAGCATAAGCAAGGGGCTGTATGATATTAGAATTGCAGATGAAAACGGAAAGTTTGTTGCTTATACGATAGTCAGTAATCCATCCGATAGGGCAAAACCCGTTTTTGTGGATTTTCCGGAAGTAAAGCAGAGCGTTAATAGCGATACCGTCACTTATTACATTGCTGAAAACAAGGATAAGATCAAGGTAAACCAATTGTGGTTGAAGCTAAAAAATACGGCCGTAAACCGTTTGGCTGATATATCGGGCAGCGATGACTTACAGCATTGGTTTGCAATCAAGGAGAATATCCAACTACAGGATGCAGGTTCAGGAAATGATGCTGACTACGAACAAATGCTGAGTTTCCCGATGAGTGATTACCGTTATTTCAAGATACGGATCAGCAATAAGAACAAGGATTTTGTGAAGATCACAAGGAGTGGGGTATACCAAGAGCATGTGATAAGGGATTTAGGAACGGTACAATATGTTCAATTACCTCCAATAAAGCTGACCAGCAACACGACTAATAAAAGGACTAGTTATTATGCAGATATCGATGGCAATTACGTAATCGATAACCTTAAACTGGATGTTTCCGCACCGAAATACTATAACCGGCGCATCTGTATTTACGATATAGGAAACAAAGGCGAAGAGATGCTTTATGATGATAGCCTATCATCATCGTCGTTTCAACAGGATATATACATATCAGCTAAGACAGCGAAACTTCGTATAGATATCATGAATGGAGATGACAACCCATTGGTTATTAGTAGCGTCTCAGCCTTTCAATTGCGGAATTTTGCGGTCTGTTATCTTGAAAAAGGACATACTTATTATCTGCTCGCAGGTGATACTGCCGCAAACGAAATGAGCTATGACCTGAGCTTTGTTCATTCAAAGCCATTATCACAATTTCCGAGTATCGGGCATTCTGATGTATATAAAAACCCTGCTTATTCTACGCCGAAAGCCGCTTCAAAAAACAGCTTTTCGCTATTGGTCTGGGTAGTGATAGGAGCTGTCCTGATTTTGCTGAGCCTGTTGACATGGAAGATGGTGAAGGAGATCAATTCAAGACAGGTTTGATTTACAATTTTAGATGTACGATTGATTCAAAGGCCCCAAATCGTAATTCTAAATTCAAGATGTTGATATGTTAGAAATCTACACCATTAACTTTTAAGCAATGTCTGTACTTTTAGTTCATGATCAAAAAGTACAACCTGATTATCCTTTTTGCAGCAACCATAATTTTTTCAGCTTGTCACTCCCGGCGTGCGGTAATGAAGGGCGAACCGGGCGAAGTCGTCGCACCGCAATCGTCTATTGCGGAAAAATATTCAGCTATATTGGGAGTGGATGCCAACTCAATACAAAACGGGCGCCTGTATGCCTTTATCGATCAGTGGATGGGAACGCCGTACCGCTTTGGTGGTTTGGACCATGACGGGATCGATTGTTCCGGACTATCATTTCTTTTACAACAGCAGGTATATGGTATTAATATTCCTCGTACTACCAGTCAGCAGGTGCAGAGCATTAAAAGAAAATATGAAGAAGAACTACAGGAAGGCGACCTGCTGTTCTTTGACTATGACGGCAAGAAATACAGTCATGTAGGAGTATATCTTCAAAACGGGTATTATGTTCATGCAAGTTCAACCAAAGGCGTCATCATCACTAAATTGCATGATCCATACACATACAAATATTTTTCGAGATGCGGATCAGTAATGGTTACAGATGATCAAATTAATGCATCAGACGGCCGGTGATAGTTAAAATTGCGTAACTTTACCTGCTATGCCGAAAGAAAAAGAACGCTACGATTTTTGGACAAAATATAAACGTTTTGCCAGCACTGAGATTCTACTTTATATAATTATGATAGTAGGTATAATACTTGGTATTATAATTTTTGGTTGATTACTTCTTAGTATGCACCACGTTATATTCATCAGTGTCTACGACTGACATAAAAAAATCTACCATATCATGGTAACAATCGGCGTTATAAGTGCCATCTTTAAAAAAAATCAGTGGTAATAACAATATAAATCAGTTAGAAATAAAACTTGTAAACTGAATATAAAATCCATCAAAAAATTTTGCCTGTTAAAACTTTTTAAGACCTTTGCATGCCTTGCTTTATAAAAAAAATGAAACTAAATTTAAAACGCCCTCTTGCATTCTTTGACCTGGAAGCTACCGGAACTAATGTTGGTATCGACCGTATTGTAGAAATATCTGTTATAAAACTTAATCCGGAAGAAAAAGAAGAAGTTAAAACCTGGCGCATTAATCCTGGTGTTGCTATCCCACTTGAAACGTCTCTGGTGCATGGTATATATGATGATGATGTAAAGGATGAACCTGCTTTTAGTGTGGTCGGGGCTGAAATAGCCGAATTTATTGGGAATAGTGATCTTGCTGGTTATAACTCCAATAAGTTTGATATTCCGATGTTAATGGAGGAGTTTTTGCGGGCAGGCATACCATTTGATATTGACAACAGGTATTTTGTTGATGTTCAGAATATTTTCCACCAGATGGAACAACGTACCTTAAAAGCAGCTTATTTATTCTATTGCAATAAGGAGATCATCAACGCTCATTCTGCTGAGGCAGATACCCGCGCGACCATGGAAGTTTTGCTGGCGCAGATAGAGAAGTATAAGGATGCAGATTTTATTGATAAAAAGGGCAATAGCCTTAAGCCTATCGTAAACGATATTGAAGCGTTGCATCATTTTACTAACTTGAACAGACCTGTTGACTTTGCCGGACGGATGGTATTTAACGAGCAAGGCGAAGAAGTGTTCAACTTTGGTAAACACAAGGGTAAAAAAGTAGAGGATGTATTTACAGTGGAACCAAGTTACTATGCCTGGATGATGCAGGGTGATTTTCCTTTGTATACTAAGCGTAAACTGGAAGAAATATATAGCCGCTGGAATGCCAAAAAGGCGGCGGAACGCCGGGAAAGGCCAGCTCAGTCAAAAACAGAACAGGAAAAACCAACCCCACCTGTTGATAAACCTGCGGCAGTATCAAAAGCAGCAGAAAATCGACCCCAAAAGGAATTTCGTAAACCCGATAATAGGAATAATACGTACAACAACCGCCCCCCGAAAAAAGATGAGCCGGCCAGACCGGTTGATGACGATATGCTAAAATTGCTGACCGATAAGTTTAAGAAAGGGTAGGGTCAGTGATTGGTTAATTGGTTAATCAGTTAACTGATGGTCAATGATTGGTTTGATATCTGTTACATTAGAGTCCGGACGGCCAGTAGGCAGGCTTGGTCGTTGTCCCGCCACGCAGGCGGCAATCAGAGCAAATAGCATTCTCATATGAATATCCGCCAACTCCGTCGTCACGAGTCTCAAATTTGACCAGTAAGGTGTCGCCGCTTGCCATGAGTTGATTCAACCTGAACAGGAACGTGCTCTCCGGTTGCATCCAAATAATTCCACCTCCACAACTAACAGAATCTTTCGCAAGCACTGCAAAGGGTAAATTACGCCCGGCCAGGAATACTCTTTTTACAGCAATAGTTGAAACACTGACGTAACCAATAACAGGTTCAGCAGGGTTAGTTATGCAATGGATATTTGTAATAGATTGTGACGGTAGTGGATCGGTAATAGTTCCGAGACCTTCACTATTTGTTTTTAGCAATGTCCAGTACTTATAGGCTTCAGACGTTAAAGCATATTGGTTAACCAATAATTCATATGTTTTGGTAATCTTTCCCGTTGAACCATCAACATAGCCCAGCGGCAATTTATTAATTACATCCTGAATCAGCTTAGCAGAGTTCGCTAAAAATACAGAGCTGTTATGCCGGGGATATTTATAACATAAATTGACAAGACTATCCGGACTGCGCGACAGTATCTGGCCGTTTCGGTAAATAAGTCTCGAGGCCTGTTCGCCAATTTCATAACTCCAGCTTTCGGTATAATCCCAGCGGTAGTAACGTGTTTTATTAGTATTGTCGTGAGTAGTAACAGAAAACTGTACCCCAGTTGTTAACGGAACGGCATACACACTGTCAATCGGCGGAGTGATCTTGTTCTCTACGTAGTCCGATGCATATTCCTTGTTGCCAGAAGTATATATATGCATGCGATAATTTCTGTCGGTAGGTAGGTTAAGATTGGTTGTAATATATTTTCCCGGAATAGTTTCCTGTAGTATATAAACGTCATTTTTGTCGCTTTCAACTTTTAAAGTCGCGCCTTGTTCGGGATTCCTGAATGATTTGCTGTTTAATTTAACAGTACGGCTAAGATATATAATGGTACTATCACTGCCGCTATTGATGACTCCGTCTACAACGAGGTAGCTCTGATTGGAAGAAATGAGTGGAGGATTATACGGTTTTCTACATGAAAATCCAATTGCAAACAGGCAAACAAGAACAGTCATTAAAGCACGTATTCTCATGAAGCAAATGCAAAATAAATAGGTTTATTGATCAGATTGATCTTTCAAAAACGAAATGTTTCGTTTTATACCTATAAATTTAGTTCTTTTTACCGGGGATTTTTCAAATATTTTTTGAAAAACATCTTCGGTGATCTCTTCCCAGTCTTTTTTGCTCATTTCCAGTAAATCGCCGTGAGGTTCGAAGGCAGGTTCGTGGTGTAGAACAGAAAAACGGTTCCACGGACAAACATCCTGGCATACATCGCAGCCAAACATCCAGTTATCCATCTTCCCCTTAAACTCTTGTGGTATTTCGTTTTTGAGTTCGATGGTTAGGTAGGATATGCATCGGCTCCCATCAACAATATAAGGAGCAACTATCGCTTCGGTAGGACAGGCATCGATGCAGCGGGTGCAGGTACCACAGTGATCGGCTGTTGAAGGAATATCATATTCCAGATCAATATCGACTATCAGTTCAGCTAAAAAGAAGAAAGATCCCTTTTTTGTGTTAATTAGATTAGTGTTTTTACCGGTCCAGCCCAATCCTGCTTTTTTTGCCCAGGCTTTATCCAACACAGGCGCCGAATCAACAAAGGCCCGACCATGAACTTCTCCAATCTTCTCGTTTATAATTTGTAATAATTGCTTTAATTTATTCTTAATAACATTATGGTAATCAACGCCATATGCGTATTTTGATATTTTGGGTGCATGAGGGTCGCTCTGCTGTTGATCAGTATAGTAATTCAGCCCTAATGAAATTACCGATTTTGCACCGTCAACCAATAACCTGGGGTCGAGCCGTTTATCAAAATAGTTCTCCATGTAGTGCATTTCGCCCTGCATGTTTTGCTTTAACCAAGATTCAAGCCGCGGCGCTTCTTGCTCCAGGAACTCGGCTTTAGAAATACCGCAAAACAAAAAGCCAAGTTTTTTAGCTTCGGTTTTGATCAGTTTGCTATAAGCCAATTGGTTTTGCTGCATTTATGCAAAGATAATATAAAGCAGAATGATGGCGATATAGCATGGTATAAGCGAAACAGATTCTTTTCTTAACTGTTGTGTAGTTATTACTATTAATAATACTAACATGTTACAGTTTATAAATGATCTGCCAGATCATGTTGTTGGCATACGTGCCACAGGAGAGGTAAGCAAAGACGATTATGAAAGAGTGCTGATTCCGCATTTGGAGGAATTAGCGAAACGTCAGGGAGTAATAAATTATTTGTTGGTTCTGGAAACCGATGTGCAAAATTTTAGCGCTGCGGCCTGGTTTGAGGACTTTAAGCTTGGTTTGAAGAATTTCACTAAATGGAACAAAGTTGCAATAGTGACAGATCAGGCAAGCGTGGAATGGCTTAGCGATGTACTTCGGCACTTTATTCCCGGTGAATCGCGGGGATATAAATTGATAGAGTTGCCCGATGCAATTGCCTGGGTTTCTGCAAAGCATGAAGATGAATTCCATGATACGGTTTCCGTTGACAATGTATTGAATGATATCCTGTCACGTTCGTCAAACAAAGGGCAGGGTCCGGCGGGTGAAGACCTTTAAATAAATTTTTTATGGAAAGCGCAGTGGTAAATGATCCTAAGGATGAGCATATCTTGAATAAGGATGACTCGATAACCAATAAGGATGGAGATAATTATTTAGAAAAAGGAGAGCAGCCAGCTACTGAGAACAAGCCTGACCCGAAACAGGTGCCTACCGTTACACCCGATAATGATAACGGAGAACCAGGACAACCGGCAGGGAAAAAAACATCTGAAAAAGATGCCGAAACCCGAAAACGTGTGCTGTAAGGTTCAGCGCTTATCAAAGAAACCGACTTGGCGTAAATACGCAACCTGATTAAAATCACTTGGTTCCTTTGATTCTTTTATTGTTTAATTATAACCGAACGGAAATAAACGGTATACTGGTCGAAGAGCTGATTGATCAATATACCGTTTTAAAATTTTCTTAGAAGCTATGTTCGATGCTATTAAGCAAAGCCTTGTCAGACCAATAACCACTGTCCAAAATACGGCGAACAGTCATTAACGGATCGTTTGCATCGCGTTTTTCAGCTAACTGAAATGCAAGTTTAAAACCGCGTTTGTGTAACTGCGGCAGATTCGCCTCGTTCCATAAACCGAATGGAAAAGCGAAGTATTTAACTGGTTTTCCGGTAATTTCTTCCAGTTTTTTGGTTGGTTTGTCTAATTGAGTTTCCCAATCCTTAGCAGTAGATAATTTCTTGAAGTTACTGTGGTTCCAGGTGTGGCTGGCAATTACATTTCCTTCGTCTGAAAGCTGTTTAATTTGCTCAGAGCTCATGTAGTGTTTTACTTTGCCAATCGACACGGTCATGATAAAAAAGACACCTTTAAATCCATATTTCTTCATTTCCGGACGGGCTATATCAAACTGATCGCGGTCGGTATCATCGAAAGTCAACATGATGGGTTTGCTCGGCAGGGGTGTGCCTTTGGAAAGATAATCATACAACTGGTCAGGCAGGATAGTGTGGTAACCTTGATCTGCCAACATTTTCATGTGCGATTTAAAGGCTGCCGGTGGAATGATATAATCTTTTGATACCTTGGAATCAGTAGGACGCCAATCTCTTATCTGGTGATAACACAGGATAGGCACTTGTTTGCGGGCCATAATGGCTGCATTATTCTGAGGCATCACTGCAAATGGTAGCGGTGGGGCCGGGTTTTCTATTAGTTTGGCCTGGCAAGTAATGGTTGCAAATAAGCCGAGTGTAGCAAGGGCAGATGTTAATTTTGACATGATGAATGGTATTGTTTGATGGCGAAATTAAAATAAAATAATATTATCAGGTCGTTAAATGTTAACAATATCCGGCTCTGTTTATAAAACTATCCGCTTGCCTTCTTTGATCGATCTTTTGGCCGCATCTAATATCTTCATCGCAATTATGTTATATTTTAATGATGACTGGTCATCTGTTTTTATCTCACCTTTCAGGTTTGCTGCCAGGTAAACCAGCGGGTCATTTATAGGTGCGGGCAGGGAAGTAACGGTCTTTGCAGCTTTCTTGTTTTCGCGCATTCGGCTGGTAATGTCGGTGCTGTTAAATGCATGGTAATAACCATGTTCGCCAAATACTTCCATGTCTTTTATAGAGAAAGGCCAGTTCCATGATCCTTCTATTTGCGCAGTGGCTCTCGGATATTCTACCAAAATAGTAGCATCATCCTCTACATTAGGGTAAACTTCCGGTTTGTAATGCCTTGCAATAGCGGTCACAGCAATAGGTTCCTGGCCACGCATAAACCAGGTTACTAGGTCGGCACCATAGCAACCAAAGTCGTTTAATGCTCCGGCGCCGTTCAAAACCGGATCGGTAAGCCAGGCTAAGAACTCCTTACTGCAGCCAATTTCCTTTGGCCCCTGGTGACCGTCATGAAACACCATCTTTTTAATCGGACCGATGCTATCGTTATTTACAGATGTGTATACATCGTTATAGGATGGATACCAGGTAGTTTCGTAATTAGTTAATACTTTGATGTGATATTTATCAGCCAGTTCTTCAATGCGTTTTGCCTGATCCAAAGTGGCTGCTAAAGGTTTTTCAACCATTACTGGGATACCCAGCGGAGCACATACTTCTACGACATCTACATGATTACTGACCGCATTGTACCCCAGCACCGCATCTGGCTTTTTGCTTTTCAGCATGGTTTTTAGGTCGGTATAAAATAGCGCGTCCGGCAGGTTAAATTGTTTGCCGTATTTTCTCCAGAGCTGCTGGTTGGGTTCAGCAATACCGATGATGTCCACCTGCCCGTTTTTATAAGCGTTCAGGACATTATAGATATGATCGTGGTTGAGCCCTGCAACACATACTTTAAGTTTTTGTGCAGACGCAATGGTAAATGAGCTGAGTAGCAAACCAATAGTGATGAGTATTTTATTTTTCATAGTATGGCAATGGACGCAACAAAAGAAATAAGATTTTCCAACTATCAGCAGATGTAACAGAAAAATAACAGTCTTAGAATAGTGTTGGCGTGCTTCCGGTACGTGGCTTGCCCAAATGCCTATAAGCATTATCAGTTGCTTCGCGACCGCGTGCCGTCCGCATCAAAAAACCTTCTTGTATCAGGAATGGTTCGTACACTTCCTCAATAGTTCCCTCATCTTCACCGACCGCGGTCGCAATAGTTTTTAAACCGACAGGACCGCCTTTAAACTTATCTATGATAGTCAGCAAAATTCGATTGTCCATTTCATCCAGGCCGTGTTGATCAACATTCAGCGCATTCAATGCATAGTTGGCTATGTCGGTATCTATGTTGCCATTGCCCTTGATCTGAGCAAAATCACGTGTGCGGCGTAACAGTGCGTTTGCAATGCGCGGCGTGCCTCGACTGCGCCTTGCTATTTCATAAGCACCTTCTTCACTGATCGGTGTTTTTAATATGGAGGCAGATCTTAATACGATGTTCGTCAATAGTTTAGCGTCATAATATTCAAGTCTTGAATTAATTCCAAAACGGGCGCGTAGGGGAGCGGTAAGCAAACCCGAACGCGTGGTTGCACCGACTAAAGTAAACGGATTTAACGATAACTGCACGGAACGCGCATTGGGGCCGGTCTCCAACATGATATCGATCTTGAAGTCTTCCATTGCTGAATATAGGTATTCTTCAACCAATGGACTTAGCCGGTGTATTTCATCAATAAAAAGAATATCGCCCGCTTCCAGGTTGGTAAGTAGTCCGGCTAGGTCGCCGGGTTTGTCCAGTACAGGTCCTGACGTGATCTTGATATTTACGCCCATCTCATTGGCGATGATGTGCGATAGAGTAGTCTTACCTAATCCTGGAGGACCGTGCAGTAACACATGGTCGAGCGCTTCCCCACGTTGGCGCGCTGCCTGCACAAATACTCTTAAGTTGGCTAATATTTTATGCTGACCGGTAAAATCCTCAAAAGCCTGGGGACGCAATACTTTTTCAACATCCCGTTCGGTAGAGGAGAGGCGTTCGCGGTCAGGATCAAGATTTTCATTCATTGCCAACGAAATTAGTATTTTTTAGGTGAAAGCTGAAAGGCGAAAGCTAAAAGGTCTTTTTTATTTTCTTTGCCTTTAACCTTCGCCTTTCACCTAACCTTCCGGATACTTCCTGAAAATACTATTAACTCTCATCTGGATTACGCCAAAAATGGCTTCGCGGAATATTTTAGTGGACATTTTAGAGGTGCCTTCTGTGCGGTCGGTAAAGATGATGGGTACTTCCACAACTTTGAAACCATGTTTAATGGCTGTATACTTCATCTCGATCTGGAATGCATAACCCACGAATTTGATCTTATCCAGCTGAACGGTTTCCAGTACTTTTCGCTTGTAACACATAAAGCCTGCCGTAGAATCTTGTATGTCAATACTGGTAATGAAACGTACATAAACCGATGCAAAATAACTCATCAAAACGCGGCTCATTGGCCAGTTAACTACGTTCACCCCTTTAATATAACGGGAACCAATAGCTGCATCGGCACCGTCGATACAAGCCTGGCGCAAGCGCAAAAGATCATCCGGATTATGCGAAAAATCGGCATCCATCTCAAAGATGAAGTCATATTGACGTGCAATTGCCCATTTAAAACCATGGATATAAGCCGTGCCTAATCCTTGCTTGCCCGCTCGTTCTTCAATAAATAAACGCTCGGAATATTCGTTTTGTAATTGCTTGACGATCAAAGGAGTGCCATCTGGCGAACCATCGTCGATGATCAGAACATGGAAATCGTGCGGTAAGGAAAATACCTTGCGGATGATCCGTTCGATATTTTCTATTTCGTTATAGGTTGGTATAATAACAATGCTATCAGGCACAGTCGGATATTAATTTAATCTTAGATATAAGCAGGCAAAGGTAATTATTAATTGCCTAAAAATCGTGACCCGGAGATCATTCCAGAACTTATAAGTTGGTTGTATCAGCAATTACTTGGTTTTCTATATAAGGATCAGTGATATAATTGCGTTCCTTCATCCTGGGCGAAACAAACAGGAACACTAATACAAACACCATTATAAAGATAATAAAGAACCATTCGTAATTTGCACCTTTGAGGTTTTTGGCCCACCAGCCTCCGTCTTCAATAAAACTATTTACCAGAGCTGTAATGAGGTTACCGAATGACACTACCAGGAACCAAATACCCGTCATTGTGCTCTTCATCGATTTTGGCGAATGGGTGTAAGCATATTCCAAGCCGGTGATGGATACCAATACTTCGGCAGCCGAAAGTATCATAAATGCCAGGACTTCCCACCAGATGGACGGGGCAGCGCCATGCTCGATGCCGTTATGTATAAACGCAATAACTAAAAATGATAAAGCCGTTAAGATCAAGCCGGTGCCAAGCCTGCGTAATGGTGTAGTCTTTAGTCCGCACTTATCGAACCACGGGTATATTACATAGTTAAATAGTGGAATGAACGTTAGCAGGAATATGGTATTGACAGTAGATAACTGACCGGGCAACACGGTAACCGTAGTAAAGCCCAGGTTGATCACACGGTTCATTTTTTCGGCATACAGGGTCCACTCCGATAAACACTGATCCCAGACAGCCCAAAATGCCAACGCGAAAAAGAATACCGCCATAACCCGGTAGACTGCCTTTACGCCTTCAACGCGTTCCGGATCAAAATGCCCTTTGGCAACGTCAAGTATCGGCTGTCCGGATTTCCTTTGGCTGGCGTGGGTTAACGCATACCAGGTTATAAACACCAGGTTATTACGGTTTACGCCTTGCGGCGGAACTTTTACATATTTTTTACGGCCTGAAAAAAATATAATGGTGGCCAATGCCATAAGCAGACCAGGGATACCGAAAGCCCATCTAGGACCAAAGTGATCATACGTCCACGGAATAGCAACGGTCGAGATCGTGGAGCCAGCGTTGATGCTGAAATAGAACCACCCGTAAACCTTCGAAAGCAAGTCCTGATTAGTAGCATCAAACTGGTCGCCAACATTGGCTGACACGCAGGATTTGATGCCACCTGCCCCAATGGCAACCACTAATAATCCTAATTCAAAACCGCTAAGGCCGCCATCAAACGTAGCCAGCATTAAATGCCCGATACAGTAAACTATGGATACGTATAAGATGAGTTTGTACTTACCAGTGTACCAATCAGCTATCATGCCGCCTACAAATGGCAGAGCATAGGCAACCATCACGAACAGGTGGTGAAGCTTATTGGCTTTGGCGTTAGCGATGTCAGTAGAAAATCCCTGCGGTTCAAAAAATTGTTTTACTAAAAAAAGGCTGAGTACCGAACGCATTCCATAAAAGCTGAAGCGTTCTGCAGCCTCATTTCCTATAATAAAAGGCACGCTTTTCGGAAATCTTGATTTTTTAGCTACAGGAGCTTCTGCCAGATCTTGAGTCATGTTAATTATTGAAAAATTGGGCTAAAATAGTATAATTCCTGCAAATCAAAATTTTATATCGGAACTATAATGGTGAAGATAGTGAAAATTTGGTTGATTAAGTTAGGATTAGTTGATTAGTTAAGTAGTAGATTAAGTTAAACAGGCCTAAATAAACTCAATCAACCACTCAACTAATTCTTTGGCGCCACCGTTGATCGATCAATCTCGGCCTGTTTTTTAGGGTCAATATAGTCGTTATCCTGACTGCTGGGGGCATTCCTCATATCTACATTATCAACGTATATCCAATGTCCATCTTTAAAACGGTACCCATTATAGCTCAGATCGGGCCCGTAAAATTCATATTTACCGGCTTGTCTTTTGTCAGGTGGCGCCAGGTTATCAAAGACAATAAGATGTTGGTTTTCATCATACCTTAGTAACATTGAAGCCTGGCGGGTGTACTCAAATACCACACGTTTACGGGTCTTACCATTGCCAATAAACACAGGCATACCCAACACTGGCTTACCTTCGTGATTGAACGATAATACCTCGATCACTTTTTTCGTGGTCTTTACGTTATTTCCTTTCCAGCCTAAAAGGACATAATAAGGGTTTTGTTCGCTATAAACCGGGATGATCTTATAGTATTGAGCGCCCAGCCACTTGGTATTGTTGGTTACTGTATCTTCTGTATTTTTAATATAGGGCGAATAATCTGTCAATGGATACATTTTTAGGTTCTCGCCGGTATTCATCTGAATGGTCCCATAAAAACGATAGCTGCCGTCATCAAAAGCCACATGCCACGAAATGATGCGGTAGCGGCTATCCGGCGAGTTTAGAATGCTTACTGCCTTTACGGAATCAAACGGGAAATTAAACGAGTGAGGGATTTTAAGCGCCTGCACGAGGGTCTGGATAAATTGGGTATTAGCGTTCATCCGTTCCATCTCTGTATCGTTATTAATAAATCTTTTGCCGAGATGAGCCAGGCTATCCTGCAATATCATCAATTGTTTGATATTGCCACTATCGTCAGAATGCTGTGCAAAGACGCATAGCGGAAAAACGGCCGCTATTAAACAAGCTATCAGTATTTTCTTCATTATTTCTATTAACGCAAATTTTCGATAACCATTGCACTGGCACCACCGCCACCGTTACAAATTCCGGCCGCACCAAATTTACCGCCGTTTTGTTGTAATACGTGCAATAAAGTTACAATAATTCGCGCACCAGAAGCACCTAGTGGATGACCAAGTGCAACTGCACCACCATTCACATTCACTTTAGAAGGATCGAGCTTCAATTGCTGGTTATTCGCGATGGATACAACAGAGAAAGCCTCGTTAATCTCAAAATAATCTATTTGATCCGGAGATAAGTTAGCCCTGTGTAAAGCCAATGGGATAGCTTTTGATGGGGCAGTGGTAAACCATTCCGGGGCCTGCTGTGCATCGGCATAAGATATTATGCGGGCCAAGGGTTTAATACCCATTCCCTCGGCTTTTTCTTTACTCATCAATACAACGGCTGCTGCACCATCGTTCAGGGTCGACGCATTTGCGGCGGTCACAGTACCTTCTTTCTTGAAAACCGGTTTTAGGGTAGGTATTTTATCAAATTTTACTATTGCCGGTTCTTCGTCGGTTATAAATGAAGTGACCTCCCCTTTTTTACCGTTAAGTTCGACTGGAGTAATCTCATCTTTAAATTTACCGTCAGCTTGTGCCTTTTGCGCTCTCTTATATGACTCAATGGCATAAGCATCCTGGTCTTCCCGGCTTATTTTGCATTCTTCAGCACACAATTCGGCGGCAGATCCCATGTGATAATCATTGTAAACATCCCAAAGGCCATCCTTAACCAATCCATCTATCAGCTGACCATTTCCTAAACGATAACCGTTACGAGCTTTATCCAGATAGTAAGGAACATTGCTCATGCTCTCCATGCCACCGGCAACAACAATGTCATTCTGTCCCACTTGAATACTTTGTGCGGCTAACATAATGGCTTTCATGCCAGATGCACATACTTTATTAACGGTTGTAGCGGGCAGGTACGGTAATCCGGCAAATATAGCAGCTTGTGTAGCCGGAGCCTGACCTACATTAGCCGACATCACGTTGCCCATATAGACCTCCTGTATTTGATCGGGGTTTAATCCAGCTTTTTCAACTGCCGATTTAATGGCCATAGCGCCGAGTTGAGTAGCTGATAATGATGATAAACCGCCGCCAAAGCTGCCGATAGCTGTACGGGTAGCCGATACGATATATACTTCTTTCATAGAATTTATTCTGAATTGGTGAAGCAAAGTTAGACTTTTTACCTGAAGGAAATACTATGCATGCATAATGATTTAGTTGAATGGTTGATTGGGTGAAGTGGTTGATTGAGTTGAATAGCGGGCGCTGTCAAATCAAGCCTTCGTAAATCGTAAATCTAAAATCGTAAATAATAACTCGATCAACTTAATCGAACTCAATTCAACTCAATCAGCCAAAATGTTACTATTTTTGAATGGTTAATTCACTCAATGGCTAAACTATCGAATACCCGCCAGAAGGCCTTCCTGCGCAAATACTCAGATAATGTAAAATATTTGATGATGGCCGCCAGTATTTGCCTTATTGTATTTACCCTTCCAAAACAGGCAAAGTTCAGGTACGAATATGATCGTGGACGTATATGGACACAGAAGGACCTGGTATCGCCGTATAATTTTGCTATCCTAAAAACCCAACAGGAAATCGAAAACGATCAACGTGCCGCATTACACAGTATAACACCTATATACCAATGGGATGGCGAACTCGAACAGGCGCAGTTGGATGGTTTTAAAAATGACCTTGATATAAAATGGCATGATTCGGGCATTAATGATAAAAAGAAGCAGATATACTTGAATCTTGGCGAAGATCTGCTGAAAGAGATATATGATAAAGGTGTTTTAAGCCTGAATCCTAAGTACCAGCAAAGCCAGCAGAATTATCCAATTACGATATTGAATAAAAATATTGCCACGGATAAGAATACCGCTGATCTGTACACTAAAGAAAAAGCTTTGGCTTATTGTGATCAACAACTAAGCAGACGCAAGGACATCGACAAAACCTTTTTGCTCAATCTGATACAGGACCGACTGCAAAACAATTTGAAATATGATGACAAACTCACCGCCCGATTAGAAAAAGAAGCCTTGGACGGTCTATCGCAAACACGCGGTATGGTACAAAAAGGAGAGGTGATAGTAGGCAAGGGTTCGGTAATCAATGATGCTATCTATCAAAAACTGGAATCGTATAAAAAAGCATTTGAAGATAATGCCCGTGTCAATGGCGACAGGCGCCTGGTGCTTCTAGGCCAGTTTCTATTAGTCTCGATAGTTATATGTATGCTGGTTGTGTTTCTGTACCTGTTTCGCCGCGATATCTATGAGGATAATAGGTTGGTGTGTCTTATATTGCTCGTAGTAACCGCGATGCTAGCTTCTTTATCATTGGCTATCAGACTGCAATTACCTAATCTATATTATATTCCTTATTGTATCGTACCTATCATTATCCGGATTTTGTTCGACACCCGTTTAGCGCTGAACATTCATATCCTGGTGATATTGGTAGCCGGTTTTTTTGTGCCGAACAGTTTTGAGTTCGCCTACTTTGAGATCACGGCAGGGATGGTCTCGATCTACAGCATTAAAAATCTGATACGTCGTGAGCAATTCCTGATATCAGCAGTGATCATCACGTTTGGATATTTCCTTGCGTTTTTAGGTATATCATTTATCCGTGAAGGAAGTTTCGGTAACATTGATTGGATGGACTTTGTGCCGTTTGTAGTAAGCGTACTACTCACGCTGTTGGCATATCCGTTAATTTATGTTTTTGAAAAAGTATTTGCGATCACATCAGATATTACACTAATAGAGCTGACCAATACGAATGCTCCATTACTCCGCGAACTTGCCTTTACTGCCCCAGGAACATTTCAGCATTCGCTGCAGGTAGCTAACCTTGCCGAGAATGCTATATTTTCCATTGGTGGTAATGCATTACTGGTTAGGGCAGGGGCGTTATATCATGATATTGGTAAAATAGAGAACCCGCTGTACTTTATCGAGAACCAAAGCCCGGGATTTAATCCGCATGATAAATTGTCGTATGAGGAAAGTGCCCAGATTATTATTCGTCACGTAAGCAAAGGCATCGAGATGGCGAGAAAAGCAAATCTTCCGGAGATTGTTGTTGATTTTATACGTACGCATCATGGCAATACAAGGGTAGATTATTTTTATCAATCGTTTTTAAAAAATTTCCCTGAGAAGTTTGTTAACGAGAATATTTTCCGTTACCCCGGGCCGATTCCTTACTCAAAAGAAACCGGTGTTTTGATGCTGGCCGACTCTGTGGAAGCCGCTTCACGTTCATTACGTGAACCCGATGAAAAATCCATCAGCGATTTGGTTGATCGTATCGTCAAATATAAACTGAACCAGGATCAGTTAAAAGACAGTAATATAACGTTAAAGGATATAGAAACGATCAAGGCTATCTTTAAACGGATGCTCGGCAGCATTTACCACGTTCGTATGGATTATTGATGTGTCAGTTAAGTGGTTGATTGAGTTGATTAAGTTAAGCGACTAATCGTTTAAATGAATTTATTTTGCTCGCCCAACTAATTCTAACTCAGTCAACTTAATCCAATTCAATCAACTTATTCAACTAATACTGAAAATATTTTTTGACGATTTAGACGAATCGCTATATTTGCAATCCCAAAAACGGGGATTTGTTGTTAAAAAGGTGAGGTGCCTGAGAGGCCGAAAGGATCAGTTTGCTAAACTGACGTACGGGAAACTGTACCGAGGGTTCGAATCCCTCCCTCACCGCTGA
>Ga0207706_10002258_pt1 | contig 18812 bp, 13 predicted proteins | sample KBSC53metaG_FD_184318 | JGI IMG/M metagenome (GOLD analysis project Ga0207706, IMG submission 184318) | Corn rhizosphere microbial communities from Kellogg Biological Station, Michigan, USA - KBS C5-3 metaG (SPAdes) (version 2) | ecosystem: Host-associated > Plants > Roots > Rhizosphere > Soil ... | reverse complement strand
CTTTCGCGGACGCGGCGGCCGGGAGCAGCAGCGCCAGGACGACCGCCGCGAGACCGGCGATCAGGTGCCGGGGGCGAAGCGGGCTGGTGGGACGGGACGGGTTCATTCTCTTGCTCTCCTTCGGGAAGTTCGGGCGCGCCTTCCTGGCGCGCCGCGGCAATCATCGGCGCTCCGGCCGGCCACCTGAATGGGACTTTGGTCCTAGGACCCCCGGTCCACTTCCCGTCTGGACGGTCGTTCGAGATGGCAGGCGCAGGGCCACGACTGCGCCGTGGGGGCTGACGTTCGCGGCGGCGGCAGCGCCGCCGTGGGCCTCCACGATCGCCTTGACGATCGCGAGCCCGAGGCCGGTGCCGGGCATTGTCCGGCCCGCCTCGGCACGGCTGAAGCGCTCGAACGCGCGCTGATCGAACCCGGGCGGGAATCCCTGGCCCTCGTCGGCCACGGACAACTCGAGCATCTCGCCGGCGGCGCGGCCGCTGAGGGTGATCGTGCCGCCGCCATGGCGGAGCGCGTTCTCGACGAGGTTGCCGAGGGCCGCCTCGATCCGATCCCGGTCGAGGTTCCAGACGAGCGCCGGCGGGGCTTCGACGTCGATCGTCCGGCCGACCGCCTCGCCACGGCCGGCGAAGCGGGCCCGGGTGTCGGCGAGGAGCCCGGCGACGGTCACGGGACGTCGCTCGATCTGCAGCCGGGCAGCGTCGGAGCGAGCGAGCGTGAGGAGGTCATCGGCGAGCATCTCCAGCCGCGATGCCTCGTCGATCGCCGAGCGCATCGCCGCTCGCGCCTCCTCGTGGTCGCGGTCGGGCCGAAGGCCGAGCTCGAGCTCGCTGCGGAGGATCGCGAGCGGGGTGCGGAGCTCGTGGCCGGCATCGGCGACGAACGCCCGCTCGCGTTCGATCGACGACTCGATCCGGGCCAGCATGTCGTTGAGGGTGCGTCCGAGCCGGCCGATCTCGTCGTCCGCCGCCGGCAGCGGCAGCCGCTCGCCGCTGCGCGCGAGGGTGATCCGCTGCGCCCGCTCGGTCATCGCCTCGACCGGGCGGAGGGCGAGCGCGGCGAGCGCCCAACCGAGTGCCGAGGCGAGCAGGAGCGCCAGCGGGCCACCGATCGCGAACGTCTTGACGAGGCCGGAGAGGGTCTCGGCGCGATCGCCGGTCGAGGCGCCGGCGAGGATCACGAACCGGCCGTCCTCGGCATCGACGGGGCGGGCGAGCAGCCGCGCCCCGTTCTCGATCCCCGGAACCGAGGAGGCGTCGAAATAGACGAGTCCGCGGCGGGCGGCGGCAAGCTCGGGCGGCGCCAGGACCGTCGCTCGCCCGATCCCTTCCGAGGAGGCGACGACGGATCCGTCGATCCTGAGCACCTGGGTGAGAACGTCCTCGGCGCCCTCGGCGTGGGGACCGCCGAGGCCGACCTCGCCGGGGCCGCTCTCCTGGAGCTGCCGGGCGAGGTCGTCGACGCGGGTCCGCAGGGCGTCGTCGATCGAGCTGCTGAGGTCGTCGGCGACCCGCAGGTACACGAACGTGCCGGCGAGGACGAGGACGATCGCCATCGCGACCGCGAACGCGATCGTGATCCTCGCACGGATCGGCAGCCGGCTCAGGATGGCGCCGGCTCTCTGATCCGGTAGCCGGCGCCGCGGACCGTCTCGATCGACTCGCAGCCGAACGGCCGGTCGATCTTCTCGCGCAGGTAGCGGACGTAGACGTCGATCACGTTCGACCGGTTCTCGTACTCGTAGTCCCAGGCGTGTTCGAGGAGCTGCAGGCGGCTCAGCACGGCGCCGGGATTGCGCATGAAGGTCTCGAGCAGGGCGAACTCCTTCGCCGACAGGGAGATCTCGGTGCCGGCACGGGCGACGCGGCGGCCGGCCGGGTCGAGCTCGAGGTCGCCGACGCGGAGCACGGTCGGCCGGGCATCCGACCCGCGCCGGACCAGCGCCCTGATCCGCGCCTCGAGCTCCGCGAACGAGAATGGCTTCGCCAGGTAGTCGTCGGCGCCGCCGTCGAGGCCGGCGACGCGATCCTCGACCGAGTCGCGCGCCGTCAGGATCAGGATCGGCGCCCAGACCTGATCGGCGCGAAGCCGGCGGCAGGTCTCGAACCCGTCGATCCCCGGCAGCATCACATCGAGGACGATCGCGTCGTAGGGAGTGCTGCCCGCCATCCACAGCGCGTCCTCGCCGCTCCCGCAGACGTCGGTGACGAAGCCGTCGTCGCGGAGGCCGCGTTGGAGCAGCCGCGCCATCTTCGGCTGATCTTCGACGACGAGTACCCGCACGCACCGATTATCGACCGGTGCCGATGAGAGTTGGATGAGAATCCGGCCGGCCCGACGCCTCGTCGTCGGCGCCGGGCCGGTTCTGTCACTGCGTACGTCGGTCGGTCAGCCGGCGTCCCGCTGGGTCTCGATCGACTTCAGCGAGGAGTCGAGGAAGACCTTCAGGGCCTGCCCGTCCTTGCTGATCTCGACCTCGTAGGCCGCGCCCTTCGGGGTCGGCTGGTCGTTCGGGTCCTCGATCGGGTCGGCCTGTTCGGCCGGCTCGACGTCGCCGTCAGCGACCCCGCCGGTCGCCCGTTCGGCTGCCGCACGCGCCTGCCGGTCGATCGCCGCCGACACGTGCCCATCGCCGTCGCCCGAGGCCTCGTCGGCCGCGTTCGTCTCGGAGCCGTCCGCCTGCTCGTTCTCGACCGCGCTCTGGTCGGAGCCGCCGCCCGAGGTTGCGTGCGCGATCGCCGCGCCGCCGAGGGCAAGGGCCGTCAGTGCCGCCAGTGCCGCAACCGCTCGTTTGATCTTGTCGCTCATCTGGTCCTTTCTTGGCCGGCTTCACGCCGGCCGGGGAGGGAACGCGGCGGAAGCTAGGAGCCGGCGATGAGACGGATGTGAGGGCGGCCGGCGACCGCCCCCGCTGAACTGCGCGGTCGCGCGCAGGTCGCTTCGGTGCTGACTACCGATGGCGGGCAAGCGCGAGCGGCGTAGGTTGCCCGGCAGATGCCGGGACGAACCGTGACCGAGCTGGAGCGGCGCTACGGTCGCCGCGGGGCGGACGTCCTCGGGGCGCTTCGCGACGTCGTCGCGGCCACGGGGCGAATCGAGCCCGCCGACGTCGATCGGATCGCCGCCGAGCTGCGGCTGCCGCGCGCGCACGTCAACGGTGCCGCCTCCTTCTACGCCGACCTCGCCCCCACCCCGCGCGGGCGACGACACGTCCGGGTCTGCGCCGGGACCGCCTGCTTTGCGGCCAGCGCCGGCACCCACCTCGACGCGGTCGCGGTGGCGCTCGGGGCCCCGGTCGGCAGCGTCTCCGAGGACGGCGGCGTCTCGGTCCAACCCGTCCACTGCCTCGGCTACTGCTACGGCGGCCCGGCCGCGCTCGACGACGAGCAACCGTGCGCGGGTGCCGACCTGATCGATCAGCTCACCGGCGGGGCCGACCCGCGCGACCCCGAGATCCCGGTCGCGGTCGCGGTCGAGGTGCCTGAGCCGATCGTGCTCGCCGGCGTCGCTGGAACCGGTCCCGAGCCCTGGGAGGTCTGGGAGGACATCGTGCGGGGCGGCGCTCACGACCGCGTCAGTCGCGAGGTCAAGGCCTCGGGCCTGCGCGGTCGCGGCGGCGCCGGCTTCCCCGCCGCGGTCAAGTGGGGCTCGGCAGCAGAAGCGCCGGGTGACGGAGATCGCTACCTGATCTGCAACGGGGACGAGGGCGATCCGGGATCGTTCGTCGATCGGCTCTTGATGGAGCGTGATCCACACCGCGTGCTCGCGGGCATGGGCCTCGCCGCCCTCGCTGCCGGGGCGACGCGGGGGATCGTCTATGTGCGCTCCGAGTACCCGCGGGCCCGCGACGCGCTGCGGACGGCCGTCGCGGAGGCGCGGGCGGGGGGTCAGCTCGGCGCCGACCTCTTCGGCACCGGCACCGGCTTCGACGTCGAGGTCTTCGAGGGCGCCGGCTCCTACGTCGCCGGCGAGGAGACTTCGCTGATCCACTCGATCGAGGGCTTGCGAGGCGAGGTGGCCGCACGGCCGCCATACCCGACCGAGCACGGATATCTGCATCGGCCCACGGTCGTCAACAACGTCGAGACGCTCGCCGCGGTGCCGTGGATCGTCGCCCGAGGCGGGGCCGCCTACGCGCAACTCGGGGTGGGCGAGAGCCGGGGGACGAAGGTCGTCTGCCTGAACGAGCGCTTTCGCAACCCAGGCGCCTACGAGGTCGAGCTCGGCACGCCGCTGCGCCGGATCTTCGAGGAGCTCGGAGGCGGGCCCAGGGACGGATCCGTGGTCCGCTCGATTCAGGTCGGCGGCCCGCTCGGAGGCTTCGTCGACGCCCGGGACCTCGACACGCCGCTCAGCTTCGAGGCGCTGCGCGAGATCGGCGCCGATCTGGGCCACGGCAGCCTGATCGTGCTCGACGATCGCGTCGATCGCGCGATGCTCGAGCGCCATTTCTGGCGGTTCGCCGCAAGCGAGAGCTGCGGGACCTGCGCCCCCTGCCGGCTCGGCACTCAGCGGGGTCTCGAGCGCACCGAGGGTCGCGGCGACCCCGATGCCGCGACCGCGTTCGAGGAGATGCTCGAGGCGATGGAGCGCGGCAGCCTGTGCGCGTTCGGCCGCAGCGTCCCGCCGGTCGTCCGCAGCATCGAGCGCGTCTACGGTGCGGCGCCGTGAGGGTGATCGTCGACGGTACGCCGGTCACCGTCGCGGCGGACTCCAGCCTGCTCGACGCCACTCGGGCGGCAGGAGCGGAGGTTCCCTCCCTGTGCGCCGACCCGCGCCTCGCTCCGTACGGCTCGTGTCGCACCTGCATGGTCTCGATCGAGGGCACCGATGGCCCGGTCCCCGCCTGCACGACGCCCGCCGCCGAAGGCGGTGTCGTGCGAACCGACGATCCCGTCGCGCTTCGCACCGCGCGCCTCGCTCTCGAGCTGATCGTCGGCCAGCTCCCCGTGAGCGCTCTCGACCAGCCCCCCGAGCGCAGCGAGCTCGTCCGCGCCTGCCTCGAGCTCGGCATCGAGCGCAGCCGGTTTCGAGGCGAGCGTGCCGCCGAGCGCGATGACTCGCATCCCTACGTCGAGTACGACGCGGCCCTCTGCATCGCCTGCGCTCGCTGCGTGCGGATCTGCGACGAGCTGCAGGGTACGTTCGCGCTGGCGATGGTCGGGCGCGGCGCCGACACGGTCCTCGCCCCCGGCTCGGGCGGCCCGTGGAGCGAGTCCGACTGCGTCTCCTGCGGTGCCTGCGTAGACAGCTGTCCCTCTGGGGCCCTGTCTGAGATCGGGTTGAGCGACCCACGGCCGATCGAACGGACCACAACGACCACCTGCGGCTACTGCGGCGTCGGCTGCACCCTCGACGTCCACACCCGAGACGGTCAAGTCGCGGCGATCCGCCCGAACCGCGCCGCTCCGGTCAACCGCGGCCACGCCTGTGTGAAGGGCCGGTTCGCGCACGGCTTCGTGCGCTCGCGCGATCGGCTGACCACGCCCTTGATCCGCCGCGACGGCGCCCTCGTCGAGACCGACTGGGAGGACGCCCTGGGCCACGTCGCGGTCGAGCTCCGCCGCATCGGCGACCGCTACGGGCCGGACGCGATCGCGGCGATCTCTTCGGCGCGGGGCACGAACGAGGAGAACTACCTGATGGAGAAGCTGATGCGGGTCGCGATCGGCACCAACAACGTCGACAACTGCGCCCGCATCTGCCATGCGCCCTCGGCCGCCGGCCTGGTTGCCTCGTTCGGCCTGTCCGGCGGCACCAACCCGTTCGAGGACTTCGATCGCGCCGGCGTCTTCCTGCTCTGCGGCTCGAACCCGACCGAGGCCCACCCGGTCGTCGGCGCGCGGATCAAGCAGCGGGTGATCGCGGGCGCCGGACTGGTCGTCGTCGACCCGCGGCGTACCGAGCTCGCCGATTACGCCGACGTCCACCTGCGCCCGCGACCGGGCACCAACGTCGCCGTCTTCAACGGGCTCGCCGGCGTGCTGATCGACGAGGGGTACATCGACGAGCCGTTCATCGCCGCGCGCACTGAAGGATTCGATGCGCTGCGTGAGCTGGTCGCCGACTATTCGCCGCAGCGGGTCGAGGAGATCTCAGGGGTGTCCAGCTCGGACCTGCGCCGTGCGGCAGCTCTCTATGGCGGCGGCGATCATCGGGCGATCGTCTGGGGCCTCGGGGTCACTGAACATGCGCACGGGACCGACGGCGTGCGGGCACTCTGCAACCTCGCGACGCTGACCGGCAGCGTCGGTACCGCCGACGGCTGCGGTGCCAATCCCCTGCGGGGGCAGAACAACGTCCAGGGCGCGAGCGACATGGGCGCGATGCCGGACATCCTGCCCGGGTACCAGAGCGTGGCCGACGCCGAGGTCGCGAGCCGGTTCGGCGACGCCTGGGGGATCCGGATCCGTCCCGAGCGCGGGCTGCGAATCCCCGAGATGTTCGACGCCGCCGTCGACGGCAGGCTGAAGGCGCTGATCGTCTTCGGCGAGGACATCGCCCAGACCGACCCCGACACCGCTCACGTCAAGGCAGCAATCGATGCCTGCGAGCTGGTCGTCTCGCAGGAGATCTTTCTCTCCGCGACCGCTTCGCTGGCCGACGTGGTCCTACCGGCGGCGGCCTTCCTCGAGAAGGACGGCACGTTCACAAACTTCGATCGTCGCGTCCAGCGCGTGCGACCGGCGCTCGATCCGCCCGGCGCGGCGCGACCGGATTTCGAGATCATCCGCGACCTCGGCGCCGAGCTGGGAACCGACCTCGGCTGTTCCACACCCGCCGCGGCGTTCGCCGAGATGGCCTCGCTGACCCCGACTTTCGCCGGCATCTCGCACGAGCGACTCGATCGCGATGGACCGATCGCGTGGCCCTGCCGGTCGCCGGACGATCCGGGCGAGCGAGCCCTGTACCGCGAACGGTTCGAGACCCCGAGCGGCAGGGCGCGGTTGACGACGGTCCCCTACGCGCCGCCCGGCGAGGCGCCCGATCGCGAGTTCCCGTTGCTGCTCGTCACCGGCCGGCGGCTGGAGCACTACAACGCGGGCACGATGACCCGGCGCACCCGCAACCTCGAGCTCGTCCCCGAGGAGCTGCTCGAGCTCCACCCCGACGACGCTTGCGCGCTCGGCGTCGGCGGGGGCGATCGGGTTCGGATCGCCAGCCGCCGCGGCGAGATCGCGGCCATCGCGGACGTCACCGACCGGGTCTCGCCCGGGCAGGCGTTCATCGGCTTCCACTTCCCCGAGGCGCCCGCCAACCTGCTGACGTCGCAACACGGCGACGAGGTCACGAGTTGTCCCGAGTACAAGGTGACCGCGGTCCGGATCACGCTGGACGGATGAGCCCCCGATCGCGCCGGACCCGGCGCTCCTGATGTTCTCCCCCCTCAGGAGGCCTCGCCGAACGGCATCACCTTGGCCTCGCGCGGCAGGATCATCACCGGGCAGCTCGCCTCCGCGATCAGGCTTCTGATCGAGCTTCCGAGCAGGGTCCGGAGAACCGGACCGTAGCCACGCGAGCCGGAGAACATAAGGTCGAAATCGCCGCTCGCGGCAGCAAGCATCCGCCCCACCGGTCCGGTCAGGAACCGTGTGTTCGCCTCGACGGCCCTCGGTAGTCGCTCCCTGGCAGCGTGCAGAGCCTCCTCGCGGGCCTTCAGCTCGAGCTCGCGGAACGCACCGACCGTGAGCGCAGACCATTCCCCCTCATATCCGTAACCGGGATCGGCGACGCCGATCAGCGTCACCTCGCCGTCGATTCGAACCGCCAGTCCGGCCGCGGCCCGCAGCGCCGCATCGGCCTCCGAGGAGCCGTCGTAGGCCACTGCGATCTGGCGCAGCTCGCCGGCCTCCTCCTCGGAGTAGCCGCGCGGAGCAACCGCGACCGCGCAGGGCGCCCCGTTCAGGAGCGCGTCGGCGGTGCTGCCCATCAGCGTCCGTCCGATCGGGCCGCGACCGGCTGAGCCCACGACGATCGCAATCGCCTCCTCCGTTTCAGCGAGCTCGGTGAGCGCTTTCGCGATCGAGCGGTCGGCGATCGCCCGCGCGCCGGCCCCCGATCCTGCGAGGCCGCCGAACGCCCGGTCGAAGAGCCCGCCCCGCTCGGTGTCGAGGGCGTTCTCGATCTGATCGTCGGTCGCCACGCCATGAGGCCAGGTGAAGACCGCCGCAACGAGCGGCTCGGCGTCGGCCACCGCCGCGAGCCACCGACCCAGCACCAAAGCGTCCCGTCCCTGCCGCGTGCCCTCGAAGCCGATGATCAGCGGGCCGGCCACCGCTAGCTCTTTGATTCCGAATCCGCGCGTGGGGGTTTGGAATCGATCACCTAGGGCGTGATCGCCACCTTCACGACGCCGTCGCGCTGGTTGCCGAACAGCTCGTACGCCTCCTCGATCTGATCGAGGTTGAAGCGGTGGGTGATCAGCGGCTCCGGATCGAAGCGCCCGCGGCGGACCAGCTCCATCAGCTTGCGCATCCGCTCCTTCCCACCCGGGCAAAGCGTCGAGAGGATCTGCTTGTCACCGATCCCGTACACGTACGCCTCGACGGGCAGCTCGAGCTTGCCGCCGTAGACGCCGAGGCTGGAGACCCGCCCGCCGGGACGGGTGGCGTCGAGGCACGACTGGAACGTGCCCTGGGTGCCGAGGGCCTCGATCGCGACGTCGACCCCTCGTCCTCCGGTCAGCCGCTTGATTGCCGCGACCGGGTCCTCCTCGGTGTAGTCGATCACCTCGTCCGCCCCCATCGCCCGTGCCAGCTCGAGGCGACCTCCGATCGAATCGACCGCGATGATCAGCGCCGCTCCCATCAGCCGGGCGCCGGCCGTCGCGCAGAGGCCGATCGGGCCTTGGGCGAAGACGGCCACGGTCTCTCCGATCCGCACATCGGCCCGCTCCGCCGCCGACATTCCGGTCGACGCGATGTCGGCAAGCATCACGCACTGCTCGTCGCTGAGGTCGTCGGGGATCTTTGCGAGATTCGCCTGCGCGTAGGGAATGCGCACGAAGTCGGCCTGCACGCCGTCGATCGAGTTCCCGAGCCGCCAGCCGCCGATCATCTCCCATTCGTCGTCGTAGCCCGAGCATTGCGACTCGGTGTGGGACTGGCAGTAGAAACAGGTTCCGCAGGGGGTGATCGCCCCGACGAGCACGCGGTCGCCGACCTCGTAGCCGGAGACCGCCTCGCCGAGCTCGTGGATCACGCCTACCGGCTCGTGACCGACGATCCGCCCGCGTTCGACCGGGTACTCCTCGCGCCAGATGTGGACGTCGGTGCCGCAGATCGTGGTCATCGTGATCCTCACGATCGCGTCGTTGGGACCGCAAGGAGGGATCGGCCGCTCGCCGAGGACGATCCGCTCGCGCCCCTCGAAGATCGCGGCGCGCATCGCTCCCCCCGTACCGCCCCGCTCGGTCTCCGTCCTCGCGGCCGTGGTGCTCATCGCTCCGCCCCTTTCTCCGTCTCGTGGCTGGGTGGGTCAATCCTATGTCCGTTCCCGGGATGCGCAACCCCCTGGTCGTCTCGCAGGAGGCCTGTCTCGCGCGAGAGCACCCGCAACCTCTCGATGCCCGCATCGAGATGGGAGAGGTCGCGACGCATCGCCCCTTCCGTGTCCGTCTCGTGCGCCCGCAGGCGCCCGACCCGGCGCTCGAGGTCGCTGATCGCAGTCTCGGCGTCGACCAACGACGGGTCCACCCGGCCACCCGCCGCCGACGGCGCCGCGCCCGAATCGAGCTCGCGCCGCCAGCGATCGCGCCGGGCCACGTATTCCGGTGGCAGGACGAGATCGAGGCGCTCGGCGAGAGCCAGCCCGGCGAGCGCCCGTCGCCAATCCCCGCGTCCCGCGTCGGCGTCCGCGGCAGCAAGCAACAGGGTCGTCGCGCGATCGGCTTCGTCTCCGGCGAAGAGCGAGTCATCCGGAGGGTCGAGGTCGATCAGCTCCTCGAATGCGATCCCCGAGCTCTCCGCCGCCAGCAACGGTCCCAGGTAGCGCGCGGCGATCTTCTCCGGGGGCCACCAGAGCGGCTCCGGCGAGTGCGCCGACTCCCCCTCGCCGCCGGCGCGGTGGGCCCGCATGAACTCCGGTCCGTCCGGGGTGATCAACTCCGCCCGCAGGACGGGGCGATAGGGCTCGAGCGACAGGTGAGCGCCCGCCTGCACCGCGATCGCACGGGCCGCCACGTCGGCCTGCTGGGCTGCCAGGCCGCCCTGCTTGACCGGGAAGGCCGTCGCGTCGCCGGCGGCCCAGACATCGGTCATCACCTGCATCTGTACGTCGGTCGCCAAGAAGCCGTGCGGGTTCTGCGGCAGGCCGGGAATCTCGTCGACGGCGAGCCGCGGCAGGGCGACCGCCTGATCGCAGGCGATCGCATCCTTCCCATCGATGCGCAGAGCGCCGTCCTGGAAGGCGCGGACGGCGCTCGAGGCGTAGAGCTCGACGCCCGCCTCGTCCAGCCGGGCCGCGACGATCCTCGAAGCGGCGGGCCCGAACGAGGCGAGGGCAGCCTCCTCATCGGTGACGAGGAGGACCTCGACGTCCTCGAAGCCTCGTGCCGAGGATTCGGTCGCGGTCATCATGGCCAGCTCGTAGGCGGCGATCGTCCAGCTCGTCCCCGCCGGCACGACGAAGGCGATCCGGCGGCTGCCGCGCCGCCCCACCTGATCGAGCAGGCGGGCGAACGAGTTTCGGCCGGACGGCGAGCCGAAGGTGATCGTTCCCGGGATGCCCTCGGTGGGGTGGGCCCCGGGAGCCACGAGGAGCGAGTCGTACGGCAGCTCGACCCCGGCAGCGGTCTGCACGCGCCGGCGCTCGCCGTCGACCGCCGCCAGCCCATCGTGGCGCCGGGTCGCGCCGGTATGCGCGACCAGGGCGTCGAGGTCGAACCGCAGGGAGGCCTCGACCCCGAAGGGCTCGGCGACCAGCAGCGGCCGGTAGACGAACTCAGAGCCCGGGTCGAGCAGCTCGACGTCGACGAGCCCGGGCGCGAGGCGGGTCAGCGCCAGCGCCGCCTCGAGGCCCGCGACCCCCGCACCGGCGATCAGGACGCGGCTCCTCACCCGAATCGTCTCGTTGCGGGGCCTCGGCCCCTCAGCCCGACAGCGCCGCCCGGGCCGCCGCGACCCGTGCGATCGGAACCCGGAACGGCGAACAGCTGACGTAGTCGATGCCGGCCCCGTCGAAGAACGCGATGCTGTCGGGGTCGCCGCCGTGCTCGCCGCAGACGCCCATGCTCAGGCCCGGCTTTGCCTTCCGGCCGCGCTCGACCGCGATCGCGACGAGGCCGCCGACCCCGATCACGTCGATCGTCTCGAACGGGCTCCGTTCGACGATGCCGTGCTCGATGTAGCCGGGCAGGAAGCCCCGTTCGGCATCGTCGCGCGAGAGGCCGAGCGCGGTCTGGGTGAGGTCGTTGGTCCCGAAGCTGAAGAAGTCGGCGTTCGCGGCGATCCGATCGGCGGCCAGGCAGGCGGCCGGCAGCTCGATCATGGTCCCCACGCTCAACGATCGCGGTCCGAGAACGTCGGCGACCGTCGCCTCGACCATCGTTCGCAGGGTGCTGAGCTCATTCGGGAACGCGACCAGGGGGATCATCACCTCGACGTCGGGAAGCTCACCGCCGCCCGCCACCTCGAGCGCCGCCTCGGCGATCGCACGCACCTGCATCTCGTAGAGCCCGCCGAGGTGCAGTCCCAGCCGCGCCCCGCGGGTCCCCAGCATCGGGTTGACCTCCTCGAGGTCGCCTGCGACCGCGATCCGCTCGCGAGCGGCGGCGACGGCCTCAGCGTCGCCCCTCGCCTCGGCGTCCGTCAGCTCGCCCGCGAAGACGGCCGCGCCGATGAACTCGTGCAGCGGCGGGTCGAGTAGGCGGATCGTCACCGGTGCCCCCTCCATGGCCTCGAGCAACGCGACGAAGTCGCTGCGCTGGATCTTCGCCAGCTCCGTGAGCGCGGCGGAGTACGCCGCCGCGTGAGCGCCGGTTTCGCCTGCGCCGCGGTCCCGGCGGGCCATCTCCCCCGCGATGAACATGTCGCGGACGAGCGATTCGCGGTCGGAGCCGAAGAACATGTGCTCGGTCCGGCAGAGGCCGATTCCCTCGGCGCCGAGCTCGCGGGCGCGGGTCGCGTCCTCGGCCGTGTCGGCATTCGCCCGCACGCCGAGCCGGCGCACGTCGTCGGCCCAGCTCAGGATCTCGGTGAACGCCTCGTCGAGGCGCGGCTCGACGAGCTCGACATCGTCGGCGGTGACGACGCCGCTGGCACCGTCGATCGCGATTCGATCGCCGGCGTGGAGCTCGACCTCGCCGATCCTGACGGTCCCGGTACCGGGATCGATCAGCACCTCGCTGGCTCCGCAGATGCACGGCCTGCCCATCCCGCGGGCGACGATCGCCGCGTGTGAGGACTTGCCACCCTGTGAGGTGAGGATGCCGCGGGCGGCGTGGAAGCCGCCGACGTCGTCGGCCGAGGTGAACGGCCGGACGAGGATCACGTCCTCGCCCTGCTCCCCACGCTCGACAGCCTCATCGGCGCTGACGACGATCGCGCCCTTGGCGGCCCCCGGCGAGGCTCCGACGCCGCGGGTCAGGACTTCGATCTCGGCGCTGGGGTCGAAGGCCGGGTGCATCAGCGCGACGAGGGAGGACGGCTCGATCCTCTCGAGCGCGCCCTCGCGACTGAACAGCCCTTCGCGGTGGCCGTCGACCGCGAAGCGGACGGCCGCGCGCGCGTGCCGCTTCGCGTTGCGGGTCTGAAGGATGTAGAGGCGCCCGTCCTCGATCGTGTACTCGACGTCCTGGATGTCGCCGTAGTGGCGTTCGAGGGCGGCGAGGGCATCGAGCAGCGCGGCGTGGATCGCGGGCATCCGCCGCTCGAGGTCGTCGAGCGTCTCGGTGTTGCGGACGCCGGCCACGACGTCCTCGCCCTGCGCATCGAGCAGGAAGTCCCCGTCGGGCCGTGGCTCGCCGGTCGTGGGATCGCGCGTGAAGGCGACGCCGGAGCCGGAGTGCTCGCCCATGTTGCCGAAGACCATCCGCTGCACGGTCACCGCGGTGCCGAGATCGGCGGAGATTCCATTCAGGCGCCGATACGTCGCTGCCCGCTCGTTGTTCCAGGAGTCGAAGACCGCGAGGACGGCCTGGCGCAGCTGCACGCGCGGATCCTCCGGGAAGCTCTCGCCGGTGTGCTCCTCGTAGAGGCCCAGGAAGCGCGCGGTGAGCGCCCGCAGCGCCGCCTCGCCGAGCTCGTGGTCGAAGGCGACCCCGGCCTCGCGCCTGCTCTCCGAGAGGGCCTGCTCGAAGGCGTCGGCCGGCGCGCCGCGCACGACCTCGGAGAACATCTGAACGAGCCGGCGCCGGGAATCCCACGCGAAGCGGGGGTTGCCGCTGCGCCGTGCCAGGCCGTCGATGCAGGCCTCGCTCAAGCCCAGGTTGAGAACGGTGTCGAGCATCCCCGGCATCGAGACGGGGGCCCCCGAACGGACCGAGACCAGGAGCGGATCCGCGGGATCGCCGAATCCCAGGCCGCTCTGCTCTTCGAGCGCCGCGAGCGCCGCGTCGATCTCGCCGTCGAGACCCGGAGGCGGACCGTTGCTCATGTACTCGACACATGCCTCCGTCGTCACCGTGAAGCCGCCGGGCACGGTCTCGGAGCCGAGCACGTGGATCATCTCCGCCAGGTTCGCGCCCTTGTTGCCGAGCAGGGCCCGCATCTCGGCGGAGCCGTCGTTCAGGTCGTAGACCCACGCGCGCGTCGTATCCGTGGCCGCGGGCATTCAGACCTCCTCGGCCACCATCTCGATCGCCCCGCAGGGGCACTCGGCCACGCAGATGCCGCAGCCCTTGCAGAAATCGAGATCGATCCGGTAATGCGGGTTGAGCTCACCCGTCTCGGGGAGCTTGAGGACCGCGTTGTCGGGACAGACCCCAAAGCAGTTGTCGCAGGAGAAGCAGGAGCCGCATGAGAGGCAGCGCCGCGCCTCCAACAGGGCATTGCCGGCGTCGAGACCGTGCACGACCTCGTCGAAGGTCCCGGCGCGACGGGCGATCTCGAGCTTGGCACGGTGCGAGCGCGGCGCATCCGCGTAGTACCAGGTGTTGAGCTGCTCGTAGCCCGCCGCCTCGCGCTCCGGAGGCTCTTCCCAGACGCTCGCGCGCAGCCAGGCGTCGACGTGGCGGGCGGCGCGCTTGCCGTGACCGATCGCGACCGTCACGGTCCGCTCCGCGGGGATCATGTCGCCGCCGGCGAAGATCCCCGGGCGGCCGGTCATCAGGTCGGCGCCAACCCGGACCACGCCGTCCTCGACCTCGATCCCGGCAACGCCCTCGACGAGCCCGAGATCGCTCTCCTGGCCGAGCGCGAGGACGACCGAGTCAGCCCCGAGGCGCTCGACCTCGCCGGTCGGCTGCGGGAAGCCCGACTCGTCGAGCTCCATGCGCTCGACCTCGATCTCGCCCTCGTCGGCCCGCTTGATCGTCGAGAGCCAGCGCATCATGACTCCCTCCTCCTCCGCCTCCTCGACCTCGAACTCGTGCGCGGGCATCCGGTCGCGGTCGCGACGGTAGACGACGATCGCCTCGGCCGCGCCCAGTCGCTTGGCGGTCCGCGCGGCGTCCATCGCGGTGTTGCCGCCGCCGTAGACGACCACACGCCGGCCGAGCATCGGCGGCTGCTCGCCCTCCATCGAGTGCAGCAGCGAAACAGCGTCGAGAATCTTGGCGCTCTCCCCCGCCGGGACGTAGGCGTTGCGCCCCACCCCGGCACCGATCGCCAGGAAGGCGGCGTCGAAGCCGCCGGCCTCCATCGCCTCCTCGCAGTCGGTGATCTTGCTGTTCAGCTCGAGCTCCACCCCGAGGTCGAGGATCCTCTCCACCTCCGCATCGAGGACCTCGCGAGGCAATCGGTAGCGGGGGATTCCGAAGCGCATCATCCCGCCGACCATCGGGCCCGCATCGTGGATCACCACGGCATGACCGAGCCGAGCGAGGTGGTAGGCAGCGCTGAGGCCTGACGGTCCGGCGCCGACCACGAGCACCCGCTTGCCGCTTGCGGTAGCGGGTGGGTCGAGCGACCAGCCGCGAGCGATCGCTTCGTCGCCGAGGAAGCGCTCAACCGAGTTGATCCCGACGGCCTCGTCAAGGTCCTTGCGGTTGCAGGCGCTCTCGCAAGGGTGGTAACAGACCCGACCCATGATCGCCGGGAACGGGTTGTCGGCGACGAGCCGCCGCCAGGCCCGCTCGTAGCCCTCCTCCCCGTCCTCGGCGTCGTAGAGCCACCCGCGCACGTCCTCGCCGGCCGGGCAGTGTCCCTGACACGGCGGGAGGCGATCGACGTAGACAGCACGCTCGGTCCGCCACGAGCCGGTCTTGTTGGCGAGGCTGCTACCGACGTCGAGCGTGATCGCAAACGGCTTGTCCATCACTGGGCACCGTGGTGCGTCTCGGCGAGCATCCGCATCAGGTTCGACTCCTCCTCGGTCCGGCCCGCAATCGGCGGCTGCCCCTCCGGCAGGCCCGCGGCATCGATCGCCTCGCCCGGCAGGTCGGCGCCCTCCTCGATGTCAGCGAGAAGATCGAAACGGCGGATGTTGCGGTCGGCGATGGCCTGGATCCCGTCGATCACGTCCCGCGACTCCGGCTCGGCGAACAGGTGCGCGTAGCGACGCTGCAGGCGCAGGTACTCCTCGACGGGCACCCGGCGGCGGATCTTCAGCACCTCGGTGATCTCACCTTGCTCGGCAGCGAAGACCGGGAAGAGGCCGGTCTCCTTGACCAGCCGCGCGAGACGGATGGTGTCGCGCGAGGCGGCCCCCCAGCCAAGCGGACAGGGCACGAAGACATGCAGGTAGCGGGCGCCGCGCAGTTCCATCGCCCGTTCGACCTTCGCCTCGAGGTCGCGGAGATCGGCGACGGTCGCCGTGGCGACGTAGGGAATCTCGTGCGCCATCGCGATCAGCGGCGCATTCTTGCCCTGCCCGAAGGTGTTGCCGTCGCGGCCGGCCCCCGCCCCGAGGGGCTTGGTGTTGGCGGTCCGAGCCCCCGGGGGCGTCGCCCCGGAGCGCTGGACGCCGGTGTTCATGTAGGCCTCGTTGTCGTAGCAGACGTAGAGCACGTCGTCGTTGCGCTCGAACATCCCCGATAGGCATGCGAAGCCGATGTCGAGAGTGCCTCCATCACCGCCCTGGCCGATCACCCGGACGTCGTCGATTCCCTTGGCGCGCAGCGCCGCGGCCATCCCCGTTGCGACGGCGGGCGCGTTGCCGAACAACGAGTGCAACCAGGGAAGCTGCCACGAGGACTCCGGATAAGGGGTCGAGAAGACCTCCAGGCACCCGGTCGCGTTCGCGGCCACCAGGCGACCGTCGGTCGCCCGCATCGCGGCATCGAGCACGTAGCGGGCGCCGAGCGCCTCGCCGCACCCCTGGCAGGCGCGATGCCCCGACGTCAGCGTGTTCGAGCGCTCCGTGCGGGCCTGCACGGTTCGGTCCTCGGGGTCGAGCAAGCGGTTGCCGACCGCGAAGGTGCCCGTCTGGTAGAGCTTGATCTCCTTGGCGGCCATGCGTCCTAGTGAGAGCGCGCTCCCACCGCGATCTCGCGCAGGATGCTCTCGGCATGGGGGCCGGTCAGGCCACCCGCCGCGACGCGGGCAAGCTCGCGCTGGACTACATCGGTCTTCAGATCGAGGAAATGCAGGCCCCCCGGCTGGATCCGACCGCTGAGGACGTCGCCGAGGAGAGTCCGGAGGGAGCGCCTGGTGATCGGCCGGCCGCCCAGTCCGGCGACGATGTCGAAGACGACCGGGGTCAGCCCCGAGAGCGCGAGCCGGACGTTCTGGCCGACGATTCCGCCCGCGCCGACGGCGAACGCCTTCTCGATCACGACAACGCGATTCGCTCCCCGGAGGACCTTCCGGACTTCCTCGCGCGGCCACGGACGGAAGCACTTGATCGAGACCGCGCCGATCTTCACCCCCTGCTCACGCAGCTCGTCGACGACGTCCTCGATCGTGCCGAGCACCGAGCCGAGCGCGACGACGATCGTCTCCGCATCCTCGATGCGGTACCCGCGGACGAGGCCCCCCGACGGCCGGGCGAAGCGCGCCTCGAAATCGGCGGCGATCGGCGGGATCGCGTCCAGTGCCTGCATCTGGCGCGCGTGCATCAGGTACTTGACCTCGGTAAAGGCCTCGGGGCCGACCATCGCTCCGATCGTCATCGGGGTGTCCGGGTCGAGCACCTGGCGCGGCTCGAACGGGGGAAGGAAGGCGTCGGCGTCGGCCTGGTCGATGAGCTCGACCTCATCGAAGGCGTGAGTGAGGATGAACCCGTCCATGCAGACCATCACCGGAAGCGAGATCTGCTCGGCCAGGCGGTACGCCTGCAGGTGCAGGTCGGCCGCCTCCTGGTTGCTCTCCGCAAAGAGCTGGACCCAGCCCGAGTCCCGCTGCGACATCGAGTCGGAGTGGTCGTTCCAGATGTTGATCGGCGCCCCGATTGCGCGGTTCGCGACGGTCATGACGATCGGCAGGCCGAGCCCGGAGGCGTTGTAGAGCGCCTCGGCCATGTAGAGGAGCCCCTGGCTGGCAGTCGCCGTGTAGGTGCGCGCCCCGGTGGCCGCGGCACCGATCGCCGCTGACATGGCACCGAACTCGGATTCGACCATGAGGTACTCGCAGGGAGCGAGCTCGCCACGCCGGACCATGTCCGAGAGGCCTTCGACGATGTGCGTCTGCGGCGAGATCGGGTAGGCGGAGACGACCTCCGGCCGGCAACGCGCGACCGCGTCGGCGACGGCTATCGAGCCTTCGACCTGCTTACGCATTCGCCGTCTCCCCGATCCGTTCCGCGATCAGCTCGAAGCAGGCTTGGGCGGCAGCCACGTTGCCCAGTCCCATCGAGCCGGAGCCGAACCGCTCGGTGATCGCCTCCACCAGCGACGGCATTCCAACTCTGCCGGTCAGCGCCGCAACCCCGCCGAGGAGCGCCGCGTTGGGGAGCGGACGGCCGAGGTGCTCACGCGCCAATGTGCTCGCGGGGAGCGTCTGCGCTTGACCCGCCGGCAGCCGGTCGGCCACCTCCGAGATCCCGAGGTCGGCGAACGACCGGGTCGTGTTGACGATCAGGTGGCCCTGGCCGGAGAGCCCGTCGAAGACGTCGACCTGGTGCAGCAGCGTCGGATCGCAGACGATTACGGCGTCCGGCTCGGCGATCGGCTCGCGCGCTCGGATCGGTTGTTCGTCGATCCGGCAGAACGAGACGACGGGCGCACCGGTCCGCTCGGAGCCGAAGGTGGGAAAGGCCTGAGCATGCGAGCCGTCGAGGAACGCGGCGACGGACAGCAGCTCGGCCGCGGTGACGATCCCCTGTCCTCCTCGGCCATGAAACCGTGTCGCGAACACCTCCGGCCAAACCTACGCTCTACCGACTGGAGGGTCAATCGGTAGCCACCCCGGATCGTCGATGGGCGGTGCAGGTCTCGAACCTGCGACCTCCTGCTTGTAAGGCAGGCGCTCTCCCAGCTGAGCTAACCGCCCGGAATCGCCAGTATCGCAGCCGGATCCGGAACGATTACGAGGCGATCACCTTGAACTTCGCCCGGGCCGGGGTGGGATCCACGTTGCCGGCTGCGTCGGTGGCGCGGACCTTGAACACGTGCTTGCCCGGGTCGAGGTGCTTGTACTTCCTCGGCGACGTGCAGCTGCGCCACTTCTTCTTGTCGAGCTTGCAACGGAACGTCGATCGCTTCTCCGAGGAGCGGAACTTGAACCTCGCACGATCGACCTTCGTCTTGTGCCGGGGACGGTGGGTGATCCGCGTCT
>Ga0207706_10002257_pt1 | contig 18819 bp, 17 predicted proteins | sample KBSC53metaG_FD_184318 | JGI IMG/M metagenome (GOLD analysis project Ga0207706, IMG submission 184318) | Corn rhizosphere microbial communities from Kellogg Biological Station, Michigan, USA - KBS C5-3 metaG (SPAdes) (version 2) | ecosystem: Host-associated > Plants > Roots > Rhizosphere > Soil ... | reverse complement strand
TGCGGTACCAGCCTGCAAAATCCGCTCGCCCATTCGATTGTTACCGGCACGGCCCGCTACACCGCTGACGTGAAGATGGACGGAATGCTCCATCTCAAGGTCCTGCGTTCGCCGCACGCCCACGCAAACATTGTCGCGATCCGCACGGAAAAGGCTCGCGCCCTGCCGGGTGTTCATGCGGTCTTCACGTGGGAGGATGTTCCACAGCGCCCTTACACCTCGGCGCTGCACGACGATTACCGTGTCGATCCCGACGACACATTCATTCTGGACAAGGTCGCGCGTTTTGTCGGTCAGCGAGTGGCCGCCGTCGTCGCCGATACAGAAGGCATTACCGAAGCAGCCTGCCGGCTTATCGAGGTGGATTACGAAGTTCTTCCCGCGGTTTTCGATCCTGAAAAGGCCATGCTGCCTGGCGCGCCAGTGTTGCATCACAAGGATGCAGACTCTCGTATCCAGCGGCCGGGCCAGAATATTTTCGTCGAGATCGAAAGCGAATATGGCGACGTCGAAAAAGGTTTCGAGGAAGCGGACGTGATTATCGATCGCACCTATTTCACCAACAAGATTCAGCACGCGCATCTTGAGACGCACCAAGCCATCGCCTACCAAAGTGAGGACGGGCGGATGCACGTGCGCACGAGCTCGCAGGCACCGTTCCAAACTAAGGCGAAGCTCGTGTACCTCTTCGGAATGTATCCCGAGAAAGTTCACGTTTACACCGAGCGTGTTGGCGGCGGATTCGGCGGCAAGCAAGAGATGTTGTGCGAGGAATTATGTGTGCTCGGCGCGTTAAAAACGGGACGCCCGGTGAAATGGGAGTTTACGCGCGAGGAGGAATTCATCGCAGGGGTCTCGCGGCATCCGATGAAGACGAGCTTGAAAGTCGGTGCGAAACGCGACGGCACTCTCACCGCGATGGAAATTCGCGTGGTGTCGAACACCGGCGCCTACGGCAACCATGGCGGCGAAACGCTGGCCGCATCGCTCAGCCAATCGCTGCAAATTTATCGCTGCCCCAACATGAAGGGCAAAGGCTACGCGGTGTACACGAACATCGTGCCTTCCGGAGCTTTTCGCGGTTACGGATCCTCACAAACAGTTTTCGCGGTGGAATCCGCGATGGGCGACCTGGCGCGCGAGCTCGGCATGAGCTTGATGGAATTGCAGCGGAAAAATGTCGTCGTCCCGGGCGATGCTGTGCACAGCATTTGGGAAGGCCCGTCCGACGCAGAGATCGGTAGTTACGGCCTCGACCAATGCATGAACTTCGTCGAGCAAGCGCTGGCCAGCGGCCGCGGGACCACAAAGCCCGAAGGCGACGAGTGGCTGGAGGGCAAAGGCCACGCCATCCACATGCACGATTGCATCCCGCCAACCGAGCAGCGTTCCGAGGCGCACCTCAATCTGCGGGCCGATGGCACCAACCACCTTGCCAACGGAGCGACGGAAATGGGCAACGGAACAATCACAACCATGCGCCAGATCGCGGCGGCGATCCTAAACACGACTGCGTCCCGCATTGATATCATCAACGCTGATACCGATCGTGCACCTTACGACACGGGCACCTTCTCAAGCGTTGGCACAAGCGTTTCCTGCAAGTCCGTAAGCCTCGCCGCGGAAGATCTGCGCGACAATCTCCTCAAGATGGCCAGCGATTTCACATCCACTCCGCTCGAGCAGTGTCGCCTGGTCGATGACGCAGTGGAATGCGGTTCACGAAGAGTCGGGCTGTCCGAGCTGTTCGAATCGGTGCCCGATGCAAGACATAAGATGAGCGTGATGCGCAAGGCCTACGGCTCGCCGCGCACGACGTGCTTCAATGTGCACGGCGTCCGCATCGCGGTGAATCGGATCACTGGAGAAATTCGCATTCTGCAAAGCGTCCACGCAGCCGACGCAGGAACGATTCTCAACCCCATGCAATGCCGCGGACAGATCGAAGGCGCCGTCGCGCAAGGTATCGGCACTGCGCTGTTCGAGCGCATGGTCTTCGATGGGCGAGGCAAAATGGTCAATCCAACTTTCCGCAACTACCGCATCTCCGCTTTCGCCGACATTCCGAGAACTGAGATTTTCTTCGCGGACACGTACGATGCCTACGGCCCGCTCGGCGCGAAATCCGCCGGCGAGACACCGATCATCCCGGTCGCACCTGCTATCGGCAACGCACTTGCCGACGCTACCGGCATCCGGTTCGACAGCCTGCCGTTCAGCGCTGACCGCATTTTCGCGCAGCTCAATCAAGCCCAATGAGCAACCCCGCGGTCCTTATTGCGACTACCCGCGTTCGTACCGGAAAAGATGCGGAGTTTGTAGCTTGGAAGACGCGCCACGACTCGGCGATCTGCAAATTTCCCGGCTATGTCAGCAGCGATATGATGCCCGGAGCGAACGGGTCAAACGAGTGGACGATCGTGATCAACTTCCGATCGGCGGATGATCTTACCGCCTGGCAGCAATCTAAAGAACACGCGGAGATCCTTGCGGAAGGAGTTCCTCTCTTCGAGGGCGGTAACTTCGGCGAAGTCACGCAGGTCGGCGAAGCGGGCGTGCAACCGGCAGGCGACGTCACGGAAGTGATCTTTTCGAGAATCAAGCCCGGCATGGAGGACGCGTACCGCGGGTGGACAACACGCATCGGAGCGGCGCAGGCCCGTTATCCAGGCTATCGCGGCATGTTTGTCCAGCCTCCGGATGAAATGGGGGGCCTGTGGACCACGATCATTCGCTTTAAAAGCGCGCCCCAGCTCGAGGCGTGGATGAACGCTCCGGAGCGCAAGAGTCTCCTGCAGGAGTCCAAGGCTTTTATCGAACACGAGCAACTCACACGTCTGGCGACAGCATTTCCCGGATGGGTGCCGATCGATCCGGTAACGGGCAAAGGCCCGCCGAATTGGAAAACTGCCATGCTCGTTTTGCTTGGGCTTTTTCCAGTCGTGATGCTCGAGTTGCGGTTTCTCAACCCGGTGCTCAGTCAGTTCGGACTCCACGCGTCCTTGGCGACATTCGTCGGTAATTCCCTAAGCGTCGCAGCCACCAGCTTTATTACCATGCCGCTGTTCGTGCGCTGGTTCGGCTGGTGGCTTTTCCCCGACGACGCGTCGACTTTGCGCGTCACGTCGAAAGGCGTGGCCATTCTCGTCATTCTTTTTGCGCTCGAAGTAGCCGCGCTTTGGCAACTGCTGCCATGGTAAAAATCTCGATCACTTCCCGAAACCTATGAAACCCACAACGGAAAATATAATGAAAACCCAATCCACTATCCTCGCCGCAGCCGCGCTCTCGCTGGTCTGCATCGCATCATCCCATGCCGCCGATCCAGCGGTGCCCGACTTTTTGAAGAAAGTCGTGATCAAAGCCGCTCCGCCGCCAGCCAAGGAACAGCGTGCCTTTGACGCCGTTTACCAATTGAACCATTCGATGTTCAATATTTACGATAACTCGCTGGAGATTTATCAGAAAAACATTCGCGCACGTGTGCCGCTCATTATGGCTTTGTTTAGCGGCAAGGGCGGGCGCTTCATCCTTTATCGCCCCGGGCAGGAGCCGGTCGAGGCGCCGTCCGTGCCGCCGATCTATCAGGCAGCGAAGTCGGTCGGGCATTGCGCCATGGCCACGTATGCCTGCGTCGCTCCCTACATTGCAAATTCCAGGGAGGATCATTCCTGGATGCCTTTGATGAAGAACTATCGTGTGGAGGTCCAGACGGCAAAGGATGCCATCGTCGATCTCGCGATCAAACCAGAAGAACAGGCCCTCCTGCAGGACACCTTGCGCCAGGTGCTCGCTTTCATGGACAACTGTCTGAAGAACGGCGGCTACACCTACCAGGACGTGGAGAACTATGCCCGCGGCGTTGAACCGAACCTCGAAAAACTCATTGCCGTTGCGTCCTCTAACCAGGTTGGCCATTGGTTTCAGGTTCTTACCGACTGGAAAAAACAGCTCGGCGATGATTGGAATCACACATACGCGCTGGCTAACTCCATCTACGTTGCGCGCCAGAATAACATCCTCTTCAGCGTTCTGGTCCAATTCTTCGGCGAACAGGCCATTAACGACCGTCTGCTCTTGTTGGAAACGACTGATTTTCAAACCACACCGGAACTCATGATGCAGGCCTTTGCTCGCATCATCTCCGACCGCGCGCTCGGCAAGATGTTTTTCAATAACGATCGGCTGATGGATTACGAATTGCTTGGGTGGGGCGGTCGCGCTGCAATCGAGAAGGAGATGGCCAATCTCGGCAAGAAACCGATTCTGCCCCCGCTCGTTCCATTCAACAGCACGGAGTGGCCGTGGAAGATTGATCCAAAGAGCGGCACCGGCCCGGCATCCTTCGCCGATCTGCATCAAGCAGGCTTGCTGAAGCCTTGATGAAAACTCAAACATTCTTTCTCGCCGTAGCGCTCGTCATGGCGGATTCAACTGCAGCCACTGACGCCCAAACCATTTTTCTCTCGCAGAGCGAAACCGACGCAATCGTCCTCAGGTTCCAGGTGACTTACGCCGATACCTTTGACCGTCGGGATGCGAAGGGGATGGCTGCCTTGCTTACCGAGAACGCCACCCTCCAAAACGAATGGGGCGACGTTGTGAAGGGACGGACCAATATTGAATCCACCCTTACTCGGCTCATGGCTAACCTCCCCGCTCGTGCAAGACTCGAGGATACGCCACTCGTCTCCCACGCGGTCGCCGCGGACGTGATCGTCAGCCAAGGCACCTCGCAAAGGATCAGCCCGAATAACGCCCCCATCCAAATGTTTTTCACACGGGTGCTGGTACATGAGGGCAGCCAATGGCGGCTGGCCGCAACTCAAATCGCTCGGCCTTCCGCGATGCCGAGGCCAGCTAGCCAGCCGAAGTAAAGTGACACGATTGCTTTCAGACTCCGGCAAACAGAATAGAGCGAGCGAAGACATTCATCGTTTATTACTGGAAGCTTCGCACGCGGGTGAAGCCTGCGCTCTCGCGACAGTTGCAAAGGTGACTGGGTCCGCACCTCGCGAAGCCGGTACGAAAATGGTGATTTTCGAAGACGGCCGGATCGCCGGAACGATTGGTGGTGGAAAGTTCGAATCGCTGGTCATCGAAGAAGCGCGCAAGGCGATGACTACTGGGAAGCCCATCTTAAAAACCTACCCGCTGCACGAAGCCAGCGACGAATCGTTCGGCGCAATCTGTGGAGGAGAGGTGACCGTTTTCATCGAGCCACAAGCGCGTCCGCCGCTTTTTTGCCTTATTGGTGCCGGGCATTGCGCGCGCGCCCTCGCAAAATTCGCTTCGGAATGCGGTTTTGCAGTCACGGTGCTCGATGACCGCGAAGACCTGCTTGGATTGCCACATTTCGATCCGTCCATTCGCTGTTTGTCAGAGCCATCGCCAGAAGCATTTGTCCGCTCCCGCAAATGGTCTGAGCGCGATGCGCTCATTCTCGTCAGTCGCAATTACCATCTCGACCGCGAAGCTCTTGCTGCGGCTGTTGAGGAGGGGGGCATGGGTTATCTTGGAATGATTGGCAGCAAGAAAAAAGTCCTGACTGTCTTCGACGAGCTATCCAGACGTGGTGTTTCGCGGCAAGCGCTCGCCCGTGTTCGCGCTCCAATCGGAATGAATATCGGAGCTGACTCTCCGGCGGAGATCGCGGTCAGCGTGCTGGCTGAGGTAATCATGGTTCTGCGCGCTGCTGATGGGCGTCCGTTGTGCGAATCGCTACCAACAAACCGACAACGAGAGAAAATTGCGCCTTGAAGGAAGCCCCTGTCGCGTTCGGAGTCGTAATTCCTGCGGCCGGCGCCTCCACTCGCATGGGCAGATGTAAACTCCTTTTGCCTTGGGGTGAAAGGATGATTCTGACGCACCTTCTCGAGCAATGGCGCAGTAGCGGAGCGACTCAAATTGCTCCTGTTATTGATCCGTCAAACCAGGCGTTACGAGAGGCCCTGGCGGATGCAGGGTTCTCGCCGTCGGACTGGATCGAAAACCCCTCGCCACGACTGGGAATGTTTAGTTCTTTGCAGGAAGCCAGTCGCTGGACAGGTTGGCTTCCAACGTTGACGCACTGGGTTATTTCCCTTGGCGACCAACCGCACATTCAAACTTCGACGCTGCGCCTGTTGCTCGATGCTGCGAGGAAAAATCCCACGCGCATTTGCCAGCCAATGCTGCAGGGACGCGGCGCACACCCGATTATTCTGCCAGCCGGTAATTTCCGAGAGCTGGCTCAAAGCGACGTTGCTGACCTTCGCACTTATATCCGGACGCGCGAAGCTTTCCGCCTTCGGGTGCCGGTTGAAGATCGTGCAGTTTCTAAAGACCTGAATACTCCTGAAGATTATGCACGCTGGAGACCAAAAGAATGTGCCGAGTCAGATCGGTTTCAATCCAACTCCAGTGCTCGAGCCCGGCCGAAGTGACAGTGGAACGCTCGTTAGCGATCCATTCTCGTTCAAAAGAAACCGCGCCGGGATTTGAACTGATGGTCAGAAATCACACTCGCGCCGCTCTTTTCCACAGCAGAGTGCTCATCCGCATGGAGACGATTGTGTATTGCCACCATGCCAAGAGCCGTATTCAGAAAAGAGGTATGAATACCGCTAATCTTAAGGTTCAAAATTGAACGCTGACAAAACTCATTCGTCCCCTCGCTGGCGAGCAAAATATTTTTGATGATTGTCTGAACAAGTTTGAGGGCGTTGCAGTCAAAGTTTGCAACTACGAGGTATTTATGATGTTAAATGCGCGGAGGCTAAAAGTGAATCGATCTGCATTTTCCGCATTTTTCGTGGCCGCGGCGCTTGCGGGAAATCTTCACAATGCGACCGGACAAGCAATCAATGCGACCGTGCAAACTGCCTCGAGGCAAGTGGTGGCGAGCCGCCGCGCACCAGCGACCGCCGCAAAGCCAGTTGCGAGCGCACGTGTGGCCCCGCAGGTCGTTCCTCGGCCAACCGGTTTGAACCCCCAAAGGTTTAACGCGAATCTGCCGCGCACGATCGCGCAGCCGCCAGCCAATCAGCAGCGCACTTATGCGCCGCCCGTCCGGACTTCCAATCTTGGTCTTGCAACGTTAAACGCGCAGCGCGGTGGACCAGTGCAACAACCTATTACAGTTGATCCAGCGACACGCCAAACTGAGTTGCGCACATTGGCGGCAATGCATCAACGACGCGGCGTTGTTACCCGCGAAGGAAACATTCTGGATCCGGGCACGCGTGACACTGAATTGCGTACGCCGGAGACAATGCGTGAACGGAGCACGCTCGGGGCTAACAATCAGACCCTAGCGGCGATAAATCCTCAACGGCATGTCACAAACCGTGATCCAGAAGCGGGACCTCAGCGGGAGAGGCTCGAATCACCGAAAGACACCCACGGTAAAAAGTTGCACAACAAAAAGGATCGCATCGCCTTTGACAAAGCGTTCCGCCGTCACTGGCACGAGTGGCATGACCGGAACTGGTGGCACAATCATTGTGACACGATTGTTTTCGTTACCACCGGATATTATTTCCTGGACGGGAGCTACTGGTATCCAGCCTATGGTTACGATCCATTGCAGACCTATTACGATTACGATGGGCCGATCTACACCTACAGTAATTTGCTCCCCGACGAAGTGATCGCGAACGTCCAGACCGCCTTGCAAGACGCAGGCTACTATTACGGTCCAATCACCGGCTCTCTGAGCGTCGATACGCGCGCGGCTATTGCGAACTTCCAGCGTGATTACGGCTTGGAGGTTACGGGAGCAATCGATGAAGCGACAGTCGAGGCGCTGGGATTGTACTAAAAGGCTTTTGCACGCTCTGCGCAGTCTCTCATCTGTTTAGCGCCAAAGGCGCGATATTGAGTATGAGCCTGGGGCAACGACCCAGGATTGGTGGACGCGTAAAAACGCGGCTCACCTCCCGGCCAGCTCTTCAGGATTCGCTTGATCGCTACACGCGAAACGCTTTAAGAGAATGACGGCATGGGCGATCTCAGTTTTCAACACAACGTCCCGGATCCGTTACTGGCTGGAAAAAACATTCCCGCGCAAAGACGTGTTCATTGCATCAAGTGAATGAGTCGAAAACGAGACGGTGACGTATGAAAACGAAAAGCTGCACGTTTCTTTTGGCGTGTGTTCTGATCTCGGGTGGTGCTGCGCATCTGCTCGGTGCGAACATGCGTAGCTTTATCGAATCGGTTCGACGGAAAGCACCCGTTGTCTATGTTGGCTCTGTCAAGGAAGTGCGCGCGTTGCAACGAACAAAGTTCGATATCAAGGCAAAGGCAGTTGTGGACATCAAAGCGGTGATGCGAACTCCGGGAAGCAATCCTCAGCAGGCGACTATCGAGTATTCAAGTTACGATGACAAAACGCCGATGATGGAGGGCGGTCCTCAATATCAACTGCGACCCGGAGTTTCAGTGATCGCTTTTGCCAACTCGTTCGAGGCCAACATTCCGCCTGGATATCTCGTTCAGGGCAGCCGCCAGGAGTTGAAGCATTGCGCGATGCTCTTAGCAAGATGTCTCCCGACCAACTCAAGGTGAACGAGATTACTGAGGACGATCGCCGCGTTCAGATGAGCTTGTACGAAAAGCTTTCTTCCTTCCTCCGTCCAGCGAAATAATCGTCTCCGAACCGATGCCGCAAGAAGAAACAAAACTTCCCGACGGAAGAATCGTGCGCAGCCAGAGCCCGCTGAATCTGGAGATGCCGTTTTCGACGGTCGACAGCTTTCTTACACCGACGAAGTCGTTCTATGTTCGAACGCATTTTCCGATCCCGGCGATCGATCGCGACGCGTGGTGGTTACATGTAGAGGGCGAAGTAGAAAAACCGTTCGCGATTAATTACGAAGAGCTCATGGCGCTAGAATCGGTCACGACCCCGGCGACTTTGGAATGCGCCGGCAACAACCGGAATTTTCTTGAACCGAAAGTAAAGGGCGTGCAATGGCGACTGGGCGCAGTCGGTACTGCAGAGTGGACCGGTGTGCCACTCTCGCTCTTGCTCGATCGAGCGACTCTCAAACCAAACGCGTGCGAAGTAGTTCTGGAAGGAGCCGACGGCGGCATGCTTGAGGACCCAAAGAGTCCGCCCGGTGAATTGAAGTTCGCGCGCAGTATTCCTCTGGAGAAAGCGCGTCGCGATGTGCTGCTGGCTTATAAAATGAATGGCGAAGACCTGCCACCGGAGCACGGTTTTCCGTTACGCGCAATCGTGCCTGGCTGGTACGCGATGGCCTCCGTAAAATGGTTGCGACGCATTATCGTTACCGATCGACCGTTCAACGGTTATTATCAGACGCTCGATTATGCGTTTTGGAAAAGGCGGGGGGACGTCGCCGAATTGACTCCCTTATCGGAATTGCAGATCAAAGCAGAAATCGCGCAGCCGGCTCAAGGCGAAATCGTTCAGGCAAATTCCAATGTTCGCATTCGTGGCGCTGCGTGGACGAGCAATGCGGAAATTACGAAAATTGAGGTTAGCGGCGATGGAGGGTCGACCTGGAACGAGGCGAAATTGCTCGGTGAAGCAAAGCTGAACGCATGGCGGTTGTGGGAATTTGATTGGAAAACTCCGGCGCCAGGCAAGGCGACACTGATGGCGCGCGCCACCGACTCACGCGGACAAACGCAGCCCATCAGGCGCGATCCTGATCGCGGGACGTACATGATCAATCATCTTCTGCCGATCACGGTTGAAGTGCGCTGATGTCTGCATCTGGGGAGCACAGGCTGCCAGCCTGTTCTTTTCGGCAGCTTGCCGAAAAGTCTTCGGACGTTCGGAACGCCGAGGTTTTGTGACGCTCTTCGGTGTCATCGGCAGGCTGCCGACGACTGAACGCTGGCAGCGTGCGCTCCCCGAAACTTAGCTTGCCGATCTTGTTGAACTTCTCCAGCCGTTCGCTTTAACTGGAGTTAATGTCGCTCGTTTTTAAGACCATACAGACTGAGGGCATCGCCGAACTGTCCTATCTGGTCGGCGATGATGATGAAGGCGTCGCCGCCATTTTCGATCCCAGGGCGGATGTCGACGTTTATATCGACATGGCGCGCGAGGCCGGCGTCGCCATTACGCACATTTTCGAAACCCATATTCATGCCGATCTGGTAAGCGGTTCGCGCGAGCTAAGTGCCCGCGTCGAATCGGCCAAGATTTACAACAGCAGCGAAGGCGGCGCCGAGTACGGATTCGACCGCGAGAAAGTGAACGACGGCGACGATTTTGAATTCGGCGAAGTGCTCATAACCGCGCGGCATACACCTGGTCACACTCCCGAGCACATGTCGTATCTGCTGGCCGATGTCGATCATCCGGATGAGCCGTGGGGAATTCTCACCGGCGATTCTCTTTTTGTTTCATCCGCGGGACGGCCCGATTTGCTCGGGGAAAAACACACCAAACAACTGGCTGAGCAGCAGTTTCATACACTACGCGATTTTTATCTCAAGATGCCCGATCACGTGATGATTTATCCCAATCACGGGGCCGGTTCTCCATGCGGAGCGGATATCGGCGCACGCATGAGCAGCACGATCGGTTACGAACGGAAGTTCAATAAGTTTCTCCAGTTCGATGACGTGAAGAAGTTCACTGACTACGCGCTTAGCACTGCGCCACCGGTGCCGCATTACTATCCGGTGATGAAACGGATTAACGCGAAAGGGCCGGAAATCATCGGCAATTTACCACGCGTTCCGGGCCTTCCTCCAAAGGCGTTCAAGGATGCGATCGACAAACAGGCGGGGGCGCTTGTTGATGTACGCACAATGCTTGCGTTCGGGGGCGGTCACATTGCGGGCGCGCTGAACATCGGTGGCACGCCAATTCTCTCCATTTGGGCAGGCTGGATGCTCGATCCAGAAAAGCCAATTCTCCTCGTGCTCGAAAGCGACGACGATCTCGAAAGAATCGTGCGATTGTTTGTTCGCACCGGCTACACAAAGTTCGCCGGATACTTGGTCGGCGGAATGAAAGCATGGGACGCGGCAGGGTTCACGCTCAACAGAATCGGACAGATGAGCGTACACGAGCTGCATGAACGGAAGACCTCGCTGCAGATTGTCGATGTGCGCTCGCCTGGGGAATGGAAGAAAGGACATGTTCCCGCTGCTCACCACATTTTTGTGCCCGAATTGCGGGATCGGATCAATGAGCTCGACCCCAAGCTGCCCACGGCAATCTATTGCGGAAGCGGTTATCGCGCGAGCCTCGCCACGAGTATTTTGAAGCCGGAAGGGTTCAACGACCTTTGGAATGTCCCCGGAAGTTGGGAAGCGTGGAAAAAAGCAAAGCTGCCAGTGGAGGGAGCCGACGGTAAATGAATGGCGCGACAGCGTTACCGAGACAAAATTCATTTGGCGAGACGATGCGCGCCGATGTCTGGTGGACGCAGCCGCTGCTGGTCTTTATCGGGTTGTCGATCTTTATCGTCTATTCGACGTGGGCGGCGTTTCAGGGGAAAGATTATTTCTTCGGCAATTACATCTCGCCGTTTTATTCGCCGGAACTGTTTGGCGATTCGCCCCATAGTTGGTTTGGACCGAAACCGGGCTGGTGGCCGCAATGGCTTTTATTTTCGCCCGCGCTTTTTATTCTTTGGGCACCGGGTGGCTTCCGGCTCACCTGTTATTACTATCGCGGCGCATACTACAAGGCGTTCTGGGCTGATCCACCGGCCTGCACTGTGGGTGAGCCGCGCAAGAGCTACTGGGGTGAGCGTTCATTTCCGCTCATCATGCAAAATGTGCATCGCTATTTTCTCTATCTGGCGCTCTTGTTCATTTTGATCCTGACGTATGACGTTTGGAAAGCGCTTTGGTTTTCAGATGGATTTGGAATTGGCGTTGGAACAATCGTGCTCGCGATCAATGTCGTTTTACTGAGTGGCTACACTTTTGGTTGCCACTCACTGCGGCATTTGGCCGGTGGATTTCTCGATCAATTTTCCAGATCGCCAACGTGTTATCGAGCATACGCTTGCGTGACCTGCTTTAATCAACGCCACATGCTCTGGGCGTGGCTGAGCTTGTTCTGGGTCGGCTTTTCCGATTTGTACGTACGACTATGCGCTACGGGCATCTGGCACGATCTCCGTATTATCTGATTGGGAATGCTCATTGCACTATTTTCGGCTGGCCTGAGCCTGTTCGATAAATTTTCGGATCGCGGGTGCCGGCATCGCCCCGGCTTGACGGGCCACTTCCATCCCGTTCTCGAACAACACCATGGTAGGAATCGCGGTGACACGGAAACGAGTAGCCAGACTGGGAACCTCTTCGGTGTTTACCTTTGCCAGAACGAATTGACCGGCCGTTTCGCGCGCCACTTTCTGGAACTCCGGCGCCACCATTTTGCAGGGGCCGCACCATGGCGCCCAGAAATCGACCAGCACGGGCAACTTTGAGCGACTAATCAGCGCGTCGAACGCAAGATCGCTTCGCGCATCCACTGGCTCATTCAATGGCGGCAGCTCGTCTTTGCATTGGGCGCAATGAAAAGTTTGGCCGAGCCCCTCGTATCTCATCCGATTCCGCCGCCTACATCGCACGCAGTTTCGCAGGATTCCGCGCTCATCAAGTTCGATTTCGTTCATCTATTTAATACGCATCTGAGGATCGTTTGGGCTGCGTTTCATTAATTTCCAAACCGCTGCGTCATTCACGGTTGAGCGGATTTAAAATCGCATCTAGAAGTGCGGTGTTTAACGCTCAACTAACACATGCCTGATTATGAAACTTTCGAACACGACGTTCTCGTAGTCGGCGCGGGCGGCGCGGGATTGCGAGCCGCGATTGAAGCTTCGGCTGCGGGTGTTCGCGTCGGGCTCGTTTGCAAGTCGTTATTGGGCAAAGCGCACACTGTGATGGCCGAAGGCGGAATCGCGGCGGCACTGGCAAACGTTGATGAACGCGATAATTGGAAAGTGCATTTCGCCGATACGATGCGCGGTGGCCAATACGTGAACCAATGGCGCATGGCCGAGCTGCACGCGAAGGAAGCCCCCGATCGGGTGCGCGAGCTTGAAGCATGGGGCGCCGTTTTCGATCGCACGAAAGACGGCCGAATTCTGCAAAGACATTTCGGCGGACACAAATATCCGCGACTGGCACATGTGGGCGATCGCACCGGCTTGGAGATGATTCGGACGCTGCAAGATCACGGTGTGCACCAGGGAATCGATGTTTACATGGAGCACACCATTCTCTCGCTGCTCAAGGATGGCGACCGCGTCGTTGGCGCGTTTGGGTATGAGCGCGAGCGCGGCCGGTTCAAAATTTTTCGCGCCAAGGCGGTGGTGCTGGCGACAGGCGGTATCGGCCGGGCCTACAAAATCACGAGCAACAGCTGGGAATATACCGGCGACGGTCATTCACTCGCCTACGACGCCGGCGCCGAATTGATCGACATGGAATTCATCCAATTTCATCCCACCGGCATGGTGTGGCCACCGAGCGTGATGGGAATTTTGGTGACCGAAGGAGTGCGCGGCGAAGGTGGAATTCTGACAAACAGCCAGGGACGCCGTTTTATGTTTGAGGAGATCCCTGACGCCTATCGCGCGCATACGGCCGACAACGAAGAGGAAGGCTGGCGCTATTGCCAGGGACACAAAGACGCGCGGCGTCCACCGGAGTTACTGACACGCGATCACGTCTCGCGTTGTATTGTGCGGGAGATCAAAGAGGGCAGGGGAAGTCCGCATGGTGGTGTGTTCCTCGATATATCGTGGATTAAACAAAAAATGCCCAATGCCGCCGAACACATTAAGCGGAAACTCCCGAGCATGTATCATCAGTTTAAACAACTCGCCGACATCGATATCACAGAGCAACCGATGGAGGTCGGACCAACTACGCATTATATCATGGGCGGCGTGCGTGTTGATCCCGACACCCAAATGTCGCGTGTGCCCGGGTTGTTTGCTGCCGGGGAATGCGCCGCGGGAATTAACGGCGCGAATCGTCTCGGCGGCAATTCGCTCTCCGATCTTTTGGTGTTTGGGAAACGCGCAGGCGAATTCGCAGCGAAATTTGCGAGAGAAAATCAACACGACGGGATCGACAGCGGGAGAATCGATGCGAGCGCGCGCGAAGCGCTCGTTCCGTTTGAACGGAGCGATGGTGAAAACCCTTATGCAATTCAGAAGGATTTGCAGGAGACGATGCAAGGCCTGGTTGGAATTGTTCGTACTGAATCCGAAATGCGCGAAGCCTTGGAAAAGATCGGCAAATTTAAAACCCGTGCTGAAAAGTCCGCGGTCACGGGCAATCGCGAATACAACCCTGCCTGGCACACCGCCCTCGATTTAAAAAATCTTCTTATGGTTTCGGAAGCAATTACACGCGCGGCGCTCGAGCGGAAAGAAAGTCGCGGTGCGCAATTCCGCGAAGATTATCCTGACAAAGCGGAACGCTTTTCGAAAGTGAACGCGATCATTTCGAAAGCGCTGGACGGTTCCATGCAAGTGCGACTGGAACCGCTTCCGGAGATGCCCGATTATTTGAAGCAAGTGATTGAGGAGAATCGGTGATACCGTGAATCGAGAATCGTTAAATCGTGAATCGAAGCAGGACGACAAAGTAGCTGATCGGACTTCAACTTTCGAAGATCTGCACGCTTACCAAGTTGCTCGCGACTTTCGAAAAGCGATGTATCAGGTCGCAAAGAAATTGCCACAAGAGGAAAAATTTGGATTGGCGAATCAGATTCGGCGCGCTGCTGTTTCGCTGACGAACAACATCGCCGAAGGACACGGGCGATATCATTTTCTCGATCAAATCCGTTTCACGTTACAGTCGCGAGGCTCGCTGGAAGAATTACTCGATGATCTCAATGTTTGCATCGATGAGCGATATTTGCCGGCGGAAGAGATTGATTCGCTGAAGCAACAAGGCTGGCGAGTGCGCCAACTGATTGATGGTTATGTGCGATATCTGCGACAGCCAAAAGATTCTGCAGGTGGGTTACGTTCGGTGAGAGAAGAATCGCCGGAATACAGCGAAGAGATCGACGATTCACGATTCTCGATTTAACGCTTCACGGATGAAAACTGCCGTTTTCAAAATCTGGCGAGGCGATGCTAAAGGCGGAGAATTTCGCGATTACACCACCGAGGTTGCCGAAGGCATGGTCGTGCTCGATGCCGTGCACGATATCCAGCGCACACAGGCTCCGGATCTCGCATGCCGTTGGAATTGCAAAGCCGGTAAATGCGGCTCCTGCTCGGCGGAAGTCAACGGCATGCCGAAGCTCATGTGCATGACCCGCCTGAGCGACTTGCCCTTGGAAAAACCGGTCAGCGTCGAGCCGATGAAGGCGTTTCCGGTCGTCAAAGATTTGGTGACTGATGTGTCGTGGAATTTTCAGGTGAAGAAAAAGATCAAGCCGTTCAAGCCGCGACCGCCCGATGCGCCGGACGGCACATGGCGGATGCAGCAACAGGACATCGATCGCGTGCAGGAATTCCGGAAATGCATCGAATGCTTTCTGTGCCAGGACGTCTGCCATGTGCTGCGCGATCACCAGATGCACGACAAATTCATCGGGCCGCGCTTTCTAATTCATGTCGCCGCTCTCGAGATGCACCCACTCGATACGGAGGATCGCATTGAGGAACTGCGAAACACGCAGGGGATCGGCTACTGCAACATCACGAAATGCTGCACGAAGGTTTGCCCGGAGAGCATTCAGATCACAGATAACGGAATTATTCCGCTGAAAGAGCGCGTGGTTGACCAGTTTTACGATCCGTTGGGTTGGATTTGGAATTGGCTAAAACGAAAGGGTGATTCGAGAGTCGTAACTCGTGAATCGTGAATCGAGCCAAAGGGATCGGCGAGATAGAAGGCAAAGCCGCGAGGGTAGCGGCGCGCGAGGCGGGAGCCGAGCGCGTTTCAATCGATTTGCCTTCCGTCCGATTCACGATGTAACGATGTAACGGATCACGCTAGAAGCAATGTCCGAACTCAAATCGCTCCACAAAGAAGCAATTCCCGCGGCGCTGGAAAAGGCGACGCGTTATCGGTTGCTCAACGAACCGGCCGAAGCTGAAAGTATTTGTCTCGATGTGCTGAAAACCGATCCGGATAACCAGGAGGCTATTATCACATTGCTTCTCGCGTTGACGGATCGTTTTGCGAAGGGCTACGGTGTGAGCGACATACAGATCAAACAGTTGCTCGGCCAAATTCGCAGCGACTATGAGCGCGCATACTTTTCGGGAATCCTTTCTGAGCGTCGGGCCAAGGCAAAACTGGCCCAACACACACCGGGCTGCCGATTTCAGGCCTACGAACTTTTCCGCGAAGCAATGGATTGCTTTGAAAAGGCCGAAGCAATCCGTCCGCCCGGAAACGACGATGCATTGCTCCGTTGGAATACTTGCGCCCGAATCATCGAGCGAAACAAGCTCGTCCCGCGTGAGGAAGAAGAGCCAATCGAATTCCCGCTAGAATAGGAGCATAGGGCTTCGTCGCCGCGGCGACTCATGGCCGACGGGCATCTTCCTGTCGGAGCCTTTCGCGTGGTTCGGCAGACTAGCAGCCTGCCGGCCGGGTGGGGCAACATGCCTGACTTCCGTGACCGCCGCTCTGTCCTTGTTTGCCAAATCAAATCATCATCGCTACAACGGGACCAGGATGGCGGTGACCAAAGATGAATTCACTCGCTTTGAGCACGAAGGTTGGCAGAGGGTAGCAGACAAATACGATTCAGTGTGGTCGTCACTGACGCGACAGTTCATTCCCTGTTTGATTGATGCTGCCCAGGTTTCACCCGGCATGTCTGTATTGGATGTCGCATGCGGGCCCGGCTACGTGTCCGACGCGATCAGAAAGTTGGACGCGATTCCCCTCGGTATCGATTTTTCGGAAAGAATGGTGGCAATCGCGAAGAAAATGTCTCCCGAAATCCGATTCGTCCAAGGGGATGCGAAAGACTTGCCCTGTGACGATGCCAGCTTTGATCGGGTGTTAATCAATTTTGGTCTCCTGCATCTCTCTCGGCCTGAACAGGCGTGCGCAGAAGCGTTCCGTGTTTTGAAATCAGGCGGAAGACTTGGTTTCACTGTCTGGGCTCCGCCAGCGCAGAGCCCGGGGGCTAAGATTGTAAACGATGCGATTGAATCGCACGCAGATCTCAACGTGCAATTACCCCAGGGTCCGCCCCGTTTTTTGTACGACCAAAAAGAGGAATGCCGAGCAGTGCTGGAAAAAGCCGGATTCGACGGACACTCGATGATTTATGAGACGCGCTCAGTTGAATGGCATCTGCCAACTGCCCACTATTTCTTCGAAGCTGAGCGTGATGCAGGAGTTCGTACCGCCGGGCTACTGGCGCGCCAACCGCGAGAAAGACTGAACGCGATTCGCGCGGCGATTGAGAGCGGAGTCAGACGTTACGCGAGAGGAAACGAATTCGTCGTACCGATGGCCGCACACGTCGTGGTCGTGTCGAAGTAACAAAGGCTGCCAGGCCGCCACCGCCAAAAGCTTTCGCGACTACAGCGAGCCTGGTGGATTTGGTTATCTCTCCGGCACGCTGGCAGTATGCCTGCCGAGTCAGGCAAGGCTGCCTGACCTCCACGTCACACGATTGCGCCGCCACAGCTGGAGCCAGCGCCGGCGGTGCAACCAAAGCAATGCTCGCCGGTCATGATCTCGCGATTATCGATTTGGTCCGGATCGACATCCCAAAGAAAAAGGCGTTTGCCGTTTTCCCACTGCATATTGAGCTGCTGATTAAAATCGCAATCGTAAACTTCGCCCCGCCATCCAACGCTGATCGTGTTGCGGCACATGAGCCCATCGATCGTAGCCTGATTAAAATTGTTGATCAGAAGCTGCATGTATTCCTTCAGTTTATTGTTGTGCCGCAGATAACTCGCAAAGCGCCCGATTGGAAGATTTGTGATCGTGTAGAGTTTGTTAAACACAATGCCGAAATGCGCGGCTAGCTCGCGCTTGAAATCGGCCTCCAGTTGCTCTTGTGCCGGTGGCAAAAATGTGCCGACCGGATTGTAAACGAGGTGCAACGGTAGTTCCGGGTCGGATCCATAGCCTAGCGAATTCAAAAGCTGCAACGCCTGGATACTCCCTTCGAAAACACCCTCACCGCGTTGCGCATCCACGTTTTCCGCCGAGTAACAGGGCATCGAGGCGACGATCTCAACCTTTCTCTTTGCCAAAAATTCGGCGAGATCGCCGTAGCCGGGCTCAAGCAGTATGGTCAGGTTGCAGCGATCGATGATATGACGCGACGGTTGCAACGCTTTCACACGTTCGAGGAAATAACGGAAATCGGGAATCATTTCCGGCGCGCCACCGGTAATATCGACAGTCGGAATATCCGTCTTGGCCAGCCAATCGATGATGCGATCGACCGTTTCGCGCGTCATGATTTCCTTCCGGTTCGGTCCGGCGTTCACGTGGCAATGCACGCAAGTCAGATTGCAGAGCTTGCCCGTGTTGACCTGAAGAACTTCTGGACGAGCGCGACGGAGCGAGATCGAATGCTCGAAAAGTTTCAGCGCAAACCTATTCATCCCCTGCGAAATTAACAGCAACTGCCGCCATCGCAGCATTTGCTGTTTGCTTCTGTCGTCACGCCGTAATCCTGGCCTTTCGTTTCCTTCGGATGTCGCAGGGAAGTGCGCGAACAATCGAACGGCTTCGCTTCGCCCAGCGGAACGTCGACAATTGGGTCAACAAATTCGAAAAGCTCGCGATAGGGTGCCTTCTTGTAGAGATTGTAGGTCTTGTCGCAAACGGCGTAGCGGCGGCCGCGCTCCATCCGGTGATCGTCGTCATCGA
>Ga0207706_10002252_pt1 | contig 18838 bp, 21 predicted proteins | sample KBSC53metaG_FD_184318 | JGI IMG/M metagenome (GOLD analysis project Ga0207706, IMG submission 184318) | Corn rhizosphere microbial communities from Kellogg Biological Station, Michigan, USA - KBS C5-3 metaG (SPAdes) (version 2) | ecosystem: Host-associated > Plants > Roots > Rhizosphere > Soil ... | reverse complement strand
TGGCGAGGCGCGAGACGGAGGGCATCCGCGCGGGAGTAGCACTTGGACGCCGCGGTTAAACCCGCATCGGCATGAGAACGTACAAGGCGTTGGACTTGTCGTTCTCGCGCAGCAACGTGGGGGCCGCCGCGTCGGCGAGGTGTACCTCGACGGTGTCGCCCTCGATCTCGCCGAGGATGTCGAGCAGGTAGCGCGCGTTGAAGCCGATCTCGAGCGTGTCCGAGCCGTAATCGGCGGGAACTTCCTCGGTTGCGGTTCCGCTCTCCGGCGAGGTGACTGACAGGGTGACCTTGTCACGGTCGACGCTCATCTTGACCGCACGGGTCTTCTCGCTGGCGATTGTCGACACGCGGTCGACGCCGGAAGCGAAGGTCTTGGGATCGAGCTTCAGCAGCTTGTCGTTGGCCGTCGGGATCACCCGGTTGTAGTCCGGGAATGTGCCGTCGATCAGCTTGCTGGTCAGCACTGCACTTCCAAGGCCGAAGCGGATCTTCGTCGGCGACAACGACACTTCGACCGTGCCCTCGACCTCCTCAAGAAGCTTTCGCAGCTCGGCCACGCACTTCCTCGGGATGATGACGTCCGGCATCCCGTCGGCGCCGTCAGGCTTGCCAATGACGACGCGGGCAAGCCGGTGTCCGTCGGTCGCCGCGGCCTTGAGCTGATCGTCGGAAACATGAAGGAATATGCCCATCAAATAATAACGGGTCTCTTCGCTGGAGATGGCGAAGCGCGTCTTGTCGATGATCTGGCGGAGGGTGGCCGCCGGAAGCTCGAACCTGGTCGGAAGCTCGCCTTCGGAAATCACCGGGAAGTCGTCGCGCGGGAGCGTCGACAAGTGGAAGCGGGAACGGCCGGCGCTGAGGTGCATCTTGCCCTCCGCGACGTCGAGTTCAACCTGGCTGCCTTCAGGGAGCTTGCGGACGATATCGAACAGGGTGTGGGCGGGAACGGTGGTCGCGCCGGGCTGGTCGACGTTGGCGGGAACGCTCTCGTCCACCTGCAGGTCGAGATCGGTCGCCATCAGCCGGATGCTGTTGTCGTCGCGAGCCTCGATGAGGACGTTGGACAGGATCGGAATCGTGTTTCGCCGCTCCACGACCGATTGGACGTGGCCGAGGCTCTTCAAGAGTGTCGCCCGCTCAATCGTCGCTTTCATTGCGCGTTCTGCCCCCGTCAATGCGTCTGGAACGCACCGTTATAGCGACCCTTCAGCGCCTTGCCAGAGGCATCGTTGCGCAAAAGCGGCGGCGGCTTATTACTTGCCCTGCTGCGCGCTGCCGGCACCGTCGCCGGGCTTGGGCGGAACCAGCACGGCATCGATATGATGGACGACGCCGTTCGAATGCTTCTCGTCGGCCTGCGTGACGGTTGCCTTGGCGCCGTCGCCGCTCGTCAGGAGGATCTTGCCGCCGTCCTTGGTCGCGGTGAGGGTCTCTCCACCCATTGTCGCCAGCACGGCCTTGCCTTTCCCATTGTCGATCGCCGTGCCGATGTCGTCGGCAAGGATGACTCCCGGAAGGATGTGATAGGTCAGGATTCGCGTGATCTCGGCGCGGTTCTGGGGATTGGCTGAGTCCTTAATGGCATCACCCTCCGCCGCACTGAAGGCCTGGTCGCTCGGAACGAGCACCGTGTACGGGCCGGCGCCGGCGAGCGTCGCGTCGAGCCCGACTGCCTTTGCCGCCTGGAAGAACTTGCCGTTCTGGTCCAGCGACGCGCCGATCGTCTTGTCGCCGGCAGCGTCCTTGGCCTCGCTCGACTGTGCCGGAGCCGTATTGTTGGAGCCCGATTGACTGCACGCGCCGAGCGCAATCGCGGCGGCGGACAGACAAAGGGGAAGCGACTTCAACATGCGCAAATCTCCTGGCTGGATAAAAACAATACGGCCCCGCAACGCTTGCGGGGCCGATTGCGATCCATTGCGGATCAGGTGAGTGCCGCGGCGACCAGGGCCGTGACCAGCTGGGTGGTCGGATCGACCCGGTAGATGTTGCCGTTGGCGTAACGGTACCAGGAGTCCGGAGTGTCGTAGTAGCTCGTCCGATAGCCGTACGGCACGTTGTACGCACTATAACCCATCGGAAGCGGCTGTCCGACCGTCAGGCCCGGGCTGAGGAGCGCGGCGACCGCCGTGATCAGGCTTGTCGTCGGGTCGACCTGGTAGATCGCCCCCGGAGCGTACCGGTAATAATAATCGGACGTGTCATAGTAGAGCGGCCGATACTGATAGGGCACGTTATAGACCGAATAGGACATCGGCATCATCTGCCCGTAGCCGTAACCATAGCCGAGCAACGGGTCGACGTCCGAAATCAGGCCGGTGTACGGGTCGACCTGATAGACGTAGCCATTGGCGTAACGGTAATTCGAATAAGGCGTCGTCGGATAGAACGGCTGGTACGCCGCCGGCAGGTAATAGTTCGAATAGGCTGCCGGGAATGGCTGGCCGGCCGTGTAGCCGAGGCCGAACAGCGGCATCAGCGCGCTGACCAACTGGCTTTCGCGGTTGACCCGATACATGTAGCCGTTGCCGTACCGGTAATAATAATCCGGAGTGTCGGCATAGACGTAGCGGAGCCGGTTCGGCAGCTCGCGAAAGACGACACGCTCACGAACTACGCTGAGGGGGCGTCCAAGGAGCTCCCGCGCCTGGCCCGGAGGCATGCAGGCGACCGGCTTTCTCGCCAGCCCCGGAGGGCAGCCGTAAGCGGCCACGCGGCGGAAGTCGCGGTTGTCCCAATCGCGATCCCAGTCGCGGTTCCAGCGGAGATTCCGCTCCGCAACGCGCACACGCTCAACGTCGCGATCGCCGTGGCGAACGTCCTGCAGGGTCAGAACCGGCGAATTGTTGCGGCCAAACGCCTCGTTGCGGCGAACCAGCTCGCGCTGGACGTCACGGCGGTCGTGCTTGCGGTCCTTCACCGCAATTCGAACGTCATTGTTGCCACGATGCGCGTCAGCGGTCCGGACGGCGTGACCGTTCTGTGGCCGGGCCTGCGCCTGGCGCACATGCTGCGTCCGCTCGTGCTTCGGCCGGGCCTGGGCCTGGCGCGACTTCTGCTCGTGTCCGCGGCTGGCCTGCTTCACCTGCTTGCCGCCGCCATGCTGCTGGGCGCGCTGAGTGTGCTGAGCACCCCCACCACGGCCGCTCGCCTGGGCGCGCTGCGCATGCTGGTTGCCACTGTGGCCACCCTTTTGCTGGGCGCGAGCGGAATGGCCTCCCTTGTCGCCCTGGGTCTTAGCCCGCTTGTGTTGGTCGTGGCCGCCACCATGCGGGGCCGACGCCGCCGGGGCAGTAATCGCCAAAGCGGCTACACCTGCGGCCAGGAGAAACCTGGTCATGACAAAAAACTCCCTTCGTTTCAGTCTTTCAACGAAGATGTGGGATGGCGCGTTCCTGCGGCCAAGTTCACTTCATCCGCGATGAAACGCATCTTAGCGCAGTAGAATGAATGGCGGATTTCCGCTCCGTTCAGGCTTCTGTGCAGTCTTCGACCCACTCGTTGCGAAGCCGTCCGGCCGCTAGCGACATCAGGAGTGCGGCAATCAGATAGAAGCCCACCACGCTGACAGCGGCATAGCGAAGTGCTTCAGTCCCGAACCGCGCCTTAAAAAGGTCGGAGAGGGCGCCGATCAAGGTCGGGCCGATTCCAAGTCCGATCAGGTTGTTGATCAGCAGGAAGCTCGCCGAGGCGGTCGATCGCATCGTGCGCGGAACGAGGTGTTGGACTGCGGTCGTCACCGGGCCGAGCCACAGGATGTTCAGGGCATTGGGAATGAGCAGCAGGAACCACGCCGCCCAGAGATTGGTAGCGAGGAGACCGGCAGCGAACAGCGGTGCGGTGATCACCCAGGCGATTGCCGGAAGTTTTCCATACCAGGAGCGATCGCCCTGTCCGAGACGGTCGGCGAACCAGCCGCCGGCGAAGACTCCCGCTGTGCCGCCGATGAGGAACAGCGACGCGAGGAACTGGCCGCGTTCGACCAGAGCGAGGCCGAAGCTCCGCTCGAGCACGGAAGGCGTCCACAGCGCGAGGCCGTAACCGGCAAGAGAACTCGACGAGGAGGCCAGCGCCATCAACCAGAAGGTCGGCTTGGAGGCGACAATGGGAAAAGTCCGGACCAGCGTGGAAAGGTTCGGGCGTTCAGCATTCTTCCTGGGAAGGTCGCGAACGCAGATCAGAATGATTGGAACGAGCGCGATTCCGGCGAGTCCCATAGCCAGGAATGCGGCACGCCAACTCACGAGAGCGGCGAGATAAGCGCCGATCAGCGTTCCGCCGGCAAGCCCGATCGGTATCCCGAGCGAGAAAATGGCGAGCGCCCGCGCGCGTCTTTCGGGCGGAAAATAATCGGCGATGAGCGCGTAGGATGGCGCGACCCCACCGGCTTCACCAACGCCCACTCCGAGGCGGAAAAGGAAAAGCTGACCGAAGCTGACCGTCGTGCCGCACAGTGCCGTGAATGCGCTCCACACAGCGAGCGATGCGGCGATGACCCGGCTCCGGCTCGTCCGGTCGGCGAGCAGCGCGAGCGGCACTCCCAGAACGGAATAAAGGAGTGCGAAGGCAAGGCCGGCGATCGCTCCGAATTGCACGTCGGTTAGGTGCAAATCGGCAATGATCGGCCCGGCCAGGATTCCTAGGATCTGCCGGTCGAGAAAGTTGAAAATGTAGGCGAGAAGGAGAAGCGACAGGAGGAGGCGAGGCGAGGAAGTTCGGGCTGCGGCTGTCATCGCGGCTCTCAAGGCACGGTCTTGAGGAATTCGTCAATCGCGCCCCCGCCGCCGCCTGGGTGAGCAACGGTTGCAGACGCGTTCGTGTCGACCTCGGCATTGGTGAAGGTGCTCAGAAGCAAGGGCGCCGGAAAGCTTACAGGTTGCGGGCCAGCTGGGCGAAGCGGTCGACCTCGCTTTCGTCGTGGTAGAGTCCGAGGCCCACCCGCAGCACGTCGCCGCGGACATCGACGATGCAGTTTTGTTCGGCGAGCGCCGTGCACCAGCGCTGCGCGTTCGGGTTCCGGAAGGCCAGGAAGCGCGCGTGGGGCGAATTGCCCAGCGGGTTGAGCAGCTCGGCCGATGCGAATGCGGTCGACTCAAGGCGCTCGATCAGCCGTTGCTGAAGCCCTGCGACGTGACTCGAGATGCGCTGCGTCGTCAGCCCGTTCTCTCGAAGCGCTCGCTGGACCGCGTTGAACCGGTAGAGCCCGGACGCGTCGAACGTAGCGCCCATGAACCGCATCGCGTCCTTCCGGTAGCCCACCTGGCCGGGCGGGAGCGTCAGATCCTCAAATTCCGCGTACCAGCCGGTGATCCGTGGCCGCGGCCCGAATCCGGCGGGAGCATGAAGGAACGCGCAGCCCTCCCCGGCCATCGCATATTTGTAGCCGCCGCCGAGGTAGAATGCCGACTGCGCCGCGGCGCCGCGGAATGGCGCATTGAGGGCCATGAAGGCGTGATAGCCGTCGATCACCACCCAGGGCCCGTCCGGTCTGCCAAGCTGGGCCAGTTCGTCGACCCGATCGAAAATGCGGCCGCTTCCGAAAAGCACCTGGCTGACGAAGATGAAATCGTGATCGCCGGACCGCGCTCGCTCAAGGAAGCGGCCCGTGAAGCTGTCGAACGGCTCAGTCGGGACTCGCTCGACCGTGGCCGCTCCAGCCTCTTCCCATCGAGCGAACTGCCGCCGCGCGCTGTGGAACTCGCCATCGCTGGTGAGGACGCGGACCGGCCACTTCTGGGAAATGGCCGCGAAGAGTCGGACGAGCAACTCGTGCGTATTGGGGGCGAAGACGATCGCTTCGGGCGTTCCCGTGCCCAGCTCTGTAGCGACGTTGCGCTGGGCATCGGGCCAGACCTCGCCCATTATCCTGTCCCACTTGCGGTCGGCGAGGCGGGACGCGTCGTTCCAGCATTCAGCCTGGCCTTCGAAGCTGGCGTCCGGCCACAGGTGATGGCTGTGCGCCGCAAAGTGCAGTCGCTCGGGATCGGCTCCAAGGCTCCGGGTGAACAGCGGCTTGAAGCTCAAAGGCCGGTCCTGAGCGCCCACAATTCAGGGAAGACGCGCTTGTCGAGGGTCGAACGGAGGTATGGGGCACCGGCCGAGCCCCCGGTCCCGCGCTTGTTGCCGATGATCCGCTCGACCGTCAGCACGTGCTTGTGCCGCCAGCTTGCCAGCGCGTCGTCGATGTCGACAAGTTTCTCCGCTAGCTCATAAAGCTCGAACCAGCGCTCTTCGTCGCGGTAGACCTGTAGCCAGGCTGCGGCGAGCGCCTCGTCCGAGCGGTCCCCGGCATCGAACCCGGCGCGCTCGAGTGCGTCGGTCGCCGCCTCGCGAAGGCTCGGTTCGCGAAGCGCCGCTTCGAGACGCTCGCGGCCCGCACTGCCTTGCGCATGCTGCTCGAGAAACGCAGGGTCCTTGAGGCCGAGCCGGAACTCGATCTCTCGAAACTGTTCGGACTGGAAGCCGGAGCTCGTGCCGAGAACGTCCCGGAATTTCAGATAGTCCACGGGCGTCAGTGTCGAGAGCACGTCCCACGAAAGCGTCATTACGGCCTGGATACGGCCGATCCGGGCCATGGCCTTGTACGCCTCGGCAAAGCGATCCTCTCCGACCAGGCGAATGGCGAAGCGAAGCTCGTGGAGCAGCTCCTTCATCCACAGCTCCTTGGTCTGGTGGATGATGATGAACAGCATCTCATCGTGCAGGTCCGACAGAGGCTGTTGCGCGCCGAGGAGATCGTCTAGCCTGAGATAATCGGCATAGCTCATGCCGGCCGGGGTCGCTGTCATGGGGCCGCCGCTTACGGTAATCCGACTCGCGGCGAAAGCTGAACTCGCTTTAGTAGCCGCCGCCGCTCGGGACTGCCGGCGAATTCACCGTGCCGATGTTGCCGAACAGATCTTCGAACAGCCCGCGCTTGCGGCCGAGCGTCGGAGTCTTGTCGTCGTTCGGGTCGATATTGGCGACGAGTTCCTTGCCCGTTTGCTGTATCCAGGCAACGTTTCCGGCCTGGTCGAAACGAACGTGCAAGACCGTCTGCTTCTTCACTCGGGGATTGCGGAAGGCGATGGCCTTCGTGTCGCGCGACACATAATACCAGTCGCTGTCTCCGAACTCTCCGGTAAAGGTCGGCCGGCCGAGAACTCTCTCGACCGAATCCTTATTGTCGATTCCCGGCTGGACGGCGGAAACGAGCTCGGTGTCGATCACCTGGCCGCGATGCTCGTGTATCCCGACGCAGCCCGCCAGGAGAATCGCTCCTCCAAGCGCCGTCACGTTCCTCACCATCGCTGACTTCATTCTCGATCTTCTCCCGGAGGCCGCTTGATTGCCCTGCAGCGGCCTGTCGCCAATATGCGCTCGAAGAGGGAGCGCGCAACCCTGCGTCGTGATATGTGGGGGCTTATGCTTCGATTCCTGTTCGGCAGATTAACGGACGGTCCAAGGCGCGGACAGGCGCTATTCGATGCCGTCGTCGCCGAAGCCCGGCGCGAGCATTGGTACGTCGAAGGCGAGGTCATGGATTCCATCGACGGACGGTTCGCGGCCCTCGCCACGATTTGCGCGCTGTTCATCGTTCGGCTCGAAGAGGGAGGCGAATCCGGAGAGGCCGGTTCGGCGGACCTGACTGAGCGCTTCATCGAGGCAATGGATTCGGAGCATCGGGAGCTTGGCCTCAACGATCCGGGGCTTGGCCGGCGGGTGAGGAAGCTCGTCGGGTCGCTCGAACGGCGAGTCGACGATTGGCGCGACGCCATCCATGAAGAGACCGGCTGGGAAGAGACGGTCGTATCGAGCCTCTATCGCGGCGAACCGCCGCGCGACTCGGCGCTGAAGCATAGCTCGGTCGCCCTTGGCGACCTGTGGTCAGGGCTGTTGGACGCAGCCGACTCGCGCCTGCTCGAAGGCCAGCTGTGATCCGCGACGAATTCGGCCATCGGCTGGACGTCAAGCGAATCGGGGACGGCGAGCGTGTCGACCTGACCGCCGACGAGGCGGAGCGGACGCAGATCGCGGCGCGGCTCGGCCTTCTCTCGCTCGGCCGGCTCGATGCGCACGCGACCCTCATTCGCGAAGGCAAGGGCGTTCGCGCGCGCGGACGGGTCCGCGCGACACTGGAGCAAAGCTGCGCTGCGACCGGCGCGCCTGTCGCCGAGCATGTCGACGAGCCGTTCGAGCTGGTCTTCCTCCCGGCTCCCCTGGACGGGCGTCACGACGAGGAGGTCGAACTGGCCGCAGTGGATTGCGATGTCGTTTTCTACGACGGAGCTTCCATCGACCTTGGGACGGCGATCGCTGACACGCTTGCGCTCAGCATCGAACCGTATCCGCGAAGCGCGGAAGCGGACATGGCGCTGAAGGAGGCGGGGGTGTTGAGCGAAGCCGAAGCCGGACCGTTCGCGGCCCTTGCGAAGCTCAGGAAAAGCGACGCTTCCTAGAAGGGAACGTCGTCGTCGAGATCATTGTCGAACGTCGCGGGCTGCGGCCGCTGCTGCCTGGGCGCCGAGCTTAAGTCGTCGTCTGCATAGTCGCCACCGCGTCCGCCGCCCGAGTCGCGGCTGTCGAGAAGCACAAGTTCGCCGTTGAACCTCTGCAGGACGACCTCGGTCGAATATTTCTCCTGGCCCGACTGGTCGCTCCACTTGCGGGTCTGCAACTGGCCTTCAAGATAGACCTTCGACCCCTTGCGGAGATAATTTTTCGCGACCCGCCCCAGGTTCTCGTTGAAGATCACGACGCGGTGCCATTCGGTCCGCTCCTGCCGGTTGCCCTCGCGATCCTTCCAGCTCTCCGACGTCGCGACTCGCAGGTTGACGACTTCGCCGCCGTTGTTGAGCGACCGCGCCTCGGGATCCGCGCCGAGATTGCCGACCAGGATGACCTTGTTCACGCCCGCCATTTCAAACACTCCTCTTTGTCGAGGACAGCTATAATCCGACCGCCACCGCCGTCCAGTAGGTCACGCCGGCGGCTAGATAGGCAAGCGCGAAAAGATAGCCGACCATGAACAATGGCCATCGCCAGCTGTTAGTTTCGCGCCTGGTGACCGCAATTGTCGAGATGCACTGGGGAGCGAAGACGAACCAGGCGAGGAAGGCGAGCGCGGTCGGCAGCGGCCAACGACCGCGGAGCCGGTCGGCGAGGCTCTGAGCGCCGGCCTCCTCGTCGGTCGAGGAAATTGCATAGACCGTACCGATAGCGCTGACCGCGACTTCCCGCGCCGCCATCGCAGGAAGGAGTGCGAGCGCGATGTCGTGGTTGAAACCGATCGGCTTTACGACCGCGTAGATTCCATTGCTTATCTGCCCCGCGATCGAGGTTTCGATCTGGCTCTCGCCGGGGTCCGCCTGCGGGAAGCTTGCAAGGGCCCACAGGAGGATCGTCGTGCCGAGGATGATGGTCCCTGCGCGCTTGAGGAAGATCTGCGTTCGCTGCAGGAGCCCCAAGGCGACATCCTTGACCGCCGGCATCTGGTATTTCGGAAGCTCCATCATGAAGGCGCCGCCGCTTCCGCGGGTCACCGTGCGGCGAAGGACGAGGGCGGCGAGAATCGCCCCGATCACGCCGGAGACATAGAGGCCGAACATCACCATTCCCTGAAGCCCGATACCGGGGACCACAGCGCGGTTCGGGATGAAGGCGGCGATGATCAACGTATAGACCGGCAGCCTAGCCGAGCAGGTCATCAGCGGCGCGACCAGGATCGTGGTCAGGCGGTCCTTCGGATTGTCGATCGTCCGGGTCGCCATGATCCCCGGAACAGCGCAGGCGAAGCTCGACAGGAGCGGGATGAACGAGCGGCCCGACAGGCCCGACCAGTGCATCAGCTTGTCCATGATGAAGGCCGCGCGGACCATGTAGCCGCTGCCTTCGAGGAGAAGGATGAAGAAGAACAGGATGAGGATCTGGGGAAGGAAGACGATCACCGCCCCCACGCCGCCGATCGCTCCGTCAACCACAAGCGAACGAACGAGGCCTGCGGGAATGACGGAGGTCGCAACATTGGCAAGCGCCGCAAATCCATCCTCGATCCAGCTTACCGGAAGCTGGCTCCACGCGAAAACGGCCTGGAACATGACGAACAGGATGGCGGCAAGGATCAGCGGCCCGGCGATCGGATGGAGGAGCACCGAGTCGAGCCGGTGCGTCCAGCGCCTGACGGGGCTTTCGCTGACGATTGCCGCCGTCGCCAGCTCTCGCGCCCGGCGCTGCAGCCGGATGAGGTCGCTCGGCGCATCGTGCCGCGCGGGACAGCGCGGTGCCGACAGCATGTCGTCAATGGCGGATTGAACCTCGGCCGTGCCTCGTCGACGCACGGCAATCGTTTCGACCACTGGAACTCCAAGCTCCCCCGCCAGCTTCCGTGCATCGAGCTCGAGGCCGTCACGCTTGGCGAGATCGACCATGTTCAGCGCAATGACCGTCGGAAGGCCGAGTTCGATCAGCTGGAGCGCGAAGCGGAGATGGTTGTCGAGATTCGACGCATCGACGACGATCAGCAAAGCGTCCGGTTTTCGTTCGCCCTCCTGGCGGCCCAGCAGCACGTCGCGGGTCACGGCCTCGTCGGGGCTGGCGGGATCGAGGCTGTAGGCGCCGGGAAGATCGACTAGCTCGACCGGGCGGCCATCGTCCAGCATCAGGCGGCCTGAATGCCGCTCGACCGTTACTCCCGGGTAGTTGCCGACCTTTTGGCGAGCGCCGGTGAGCGCATTGAAGAGCGCGCTCTTGCCGGCGTTGGGGCTGCCGGCAACCGCGACCAGCGGAAAAGAAGTCACCGAACGCCTAAGCGGGGATGACTCGAACCGCGCGCGCGTGATTGCGGCGGATCGCGACCGTCATCCGGCCGACCCGGATTGCAAGCGGATCGCGCCCGAACGGCCCCAGGTGAAGTGGTTCGACGGTGACGCCTTCGTCGAAGCCGAAATGACGCAGTCGAGCGGCCTCCGAAACTTCCAGCGTATCCCAGTCGATGGCGGCGATGAGCCCGCGCGCACCAAGCCGTAGCTCGTCGAGCGACAGCGATTCGGGCTGGAATGGCGCGTTCATGTTGCGACTGATTATCATTAACGAATGGGCTTGGGAATAGCTCTCACCCGGGAAGCCCCAAAATCCGCAACTTTACCTGGCGGTAGTCACCGTCGTCGTCGGAGCGGCCGGATCCATCAACCTGCGGGTGAGATAGATCATCTCAAGTGCATTGGTGTGCGCCTGCTGCTTCAGGTTCGCGCCGGCGGCATGCCCACCCTCGGTGTTTTCGTAATAGAGGAACGGAAGCCCCATCTCCTCCATCCGCGCGGCGAATTTTCCTGGTTAGCGCGGAGGGTAGCGGAGGCGGCCGAGGAAGCGACTGACGCTAAAATGCTCCTGGGCACGCCACTGCGCCTTCCACTTCTCGAACTGCATCACATTGTCGATCCGGCGGTCGAGGAAGGCGGCGGTTTCGGTCCAGCCCTCGCTATCGTCGTCGAGCCAGGTGAGCAAAGTCGAGCCGTAGACCGCGCCCAGGGTCATCCGCTTCGTGTAATGGTTGAAGTCGGTGCTGGCGTCGCCGGCGAGTCGCCACATGAGGTCGGCCGAACGCCACCCGATGCTGGCCCCGAGCGCAACGTTCTGCGGCATTGCGAGGGTTGCGAGCGCGCTTCGAATGGCTTCCCGCGCCGGACCCATGATCTCGAGCCGGGTCCATACCAATGCCCGAATCCGCTCGCGGATCTTCATCGCGGCCAGGCTCTTCGGCGAAAGGCGCTTTTCCATCTCGGCGTCGACACCTCGAATGTAAGCGTCGATCATCGCCGCCTTGCGTTTCGGGAAAGCGACGCGTGCCTGGGCCTCGTCGACGCCCAGTTGCCCCGCGGCGGAATCGACAGCCGCACGGCACCAGCCGTCGAACACCGCATTCTCGCCCACGGCGAGCGCTATCCGGCTGCGAATCCGTTCGAGGGGGCTCCTCTCGTCCATTCGCGCTCAACTGGGCTGCGCGGGAGCCGTCCGCAAGCCCCGCTGCGGCAAACGCACGACCACGAGAGCGACTGCGATGGCGACGGCGCCAATCCAGTCGGCAGCCGCAAGCGTCTCGCCATAGGCAAGCCACCCAATGAGCGCCGAGATCGCCGGCTGGGTAAGCAGGGCAAGGCCGACAACGAGCGGTGGGAACACGCCGATCGAATAGACCAGCAGTCCCTGCCCAAGGACCTGGCTGGACAGCGCGAAAATGATTAGCGGTGTCCAATCGCCCGGCCAGATCCGTTCGCCGAATCCGATGCTGATCGCGAACAGGATCGGCATGGCAAAGACGGTCGCGAGCAGCAGCAGAGGGAGCGGCTTCAGCTGCATCCGCGCCCGCTCGATAAAGATCAGATAGCCGCCGTAAAGGAAGCCCGCGAACAAGGTCAGCATATCGCCCCCGAGGTTCTTCGGGCTGAGCTCATAGCTGCTGCTCATCAGCAGGATCCCGCCGGCAACCGCAAGTGCCAGGGCGGCGGACTGCCGTGTCGACGGCAACCTGCCGGCGAGGATCAGGCCGTAGATCGCGAAGACGAAGCTTCCGCTGTTCCCGAACAGGGTCGCATTGCCAAGCTTGGTCATGCGGATCCCCGCGTTCCACGCCGCAAGGTCGAGTGCGTAGAAGGTCGCCGCGATCGCGACGACGATGAGAAGCGCCCGTTTCGGCCAGTGCGGCTGCTGGCCCGAAGCGAGTGCAAGGAACCAGAGGAAAGGGAGCGCCAGCGCCAGCCGCCAGAAACCGGTCGCGACGGCTCCGACGTCGGCGACCCGGACCAGCCACGGCCCGAAAGCGAGCGCGACGTTGCCGAACAATAGTGCGGGGAAGGCCAGCGGGTGTGGCTGCGCCTCGCGGCGGGTCAAGCGCCGTACTTTTCGCGCAGATCGTAAAGGGCGAGCGCGGCGCGGGCTGCGTGTCCGCCCTTGTCTCCCTTTTTCGGATCGGCCCGCTCGATCGCCTGCGACTCGTTCTCGACAGTGAGGATGCCGTTGCCGATCGCGAAGCCCTGAAGCGTAAGCTCCATCAGCGCGCGTGCGCTTTCTTCGGCGACGACCTCGAAATGATAGGTCTCGCCCCGGATCACCGCTCCGAGCGCCACGAAGGCGCAGAAGCGGCCGCTCTTGGCGGTGAGGTTGATTGCCGCAGGCAATTCGAGGGCACCGGGGACGCTGATCGTCTCGTGCTTGTGGCCGGCGGCTTCGATGGCTGCGCGAGCGCCTTCGGCCAGCATGTCGCTGAGATGCGGATAGAAACGGGCTTCGGCAATCAGGATGGTGGACACGCATTCACTCCGGAAGTTCGATCGGGCGTTCGTCGATGATGGCCAGGCCGTAGCCGGCAAGCGCTACCGGCGCATGGCGAGTGTTCGACAGCAGGATCATGTCGTGGATACCAAGCGCGGCGAGGATCTGGGCGCCGATGCCGTAACCGCGGACCGCGTCACCGCCTTCGACAGGATTGCCGGCTCGAAGGTCGATGGAGCGCGACAGCGATCCAGGCGCGGCCGCGTGGAGCGCAACGACGACGCCTGCGCCTTCGCGCTCGATCGTTCGCATGGCTCCCTGCAGGACGCCCGACCGCGGTCCGGCCTCGCCGAGGACGTCGGCGAACAGGTCGAGGCTGTGCATCCGCACGAGCACGGGCGCATCGGTGTTGAGGGTCCCGTGGATCAGGGCCAGCTGCTCCTCCCCGCTCGCCTTGTCGCGGAAGACCTGCGCTTCCCATTGCGCTCCGCCCTTTGCCTGGAACAGGGTCGAGGCCGTCCGCTCGACCAGATGGTCCTTCTTGAGCCTGTAGGCGATGAGGTCGCGAATCGTGCCGATCTTCAGGCCGTGCGTGCGAGCGAAGTCCATCAGGTCGTCGAGCCGGGCCATCGAGCCGTCGTCGCGCATGATTTCGCAGATGACAGCGCTTGGGTTGAGACCTGCAAGCCGTGCGACGTCCACGGCTGCCTCGGTGTGGCCGGTTCGCACCAGCACTCCGCCCGGGCGAGCGACCAGCGGGAAGACGTGACCGGGCGACACGATCGCCTCGGGCCCGTTCGACGCGTCGATGGCGACGGAGACGGTTCGAGCGCGGTCGGCGGCGCTGATCCCGGTTGAAATCCCCTCTTTTGCCTCGATCGATACCGTGAACGCTGTCTCATTGCGGCTGCGGTTCGTGCGCGCCATCGGTTCGAGCCCGAGCCTGTCGGCGCGCTCCTTGGTCAGCGCCAGGCAGATGAGCCCGCGGCCATGACGCGCCATGAAGTTGACCGCGTCAGGCGTCGCCATCTGCGCCGGAATGACCAGATCGCCCTCATTTTCGCGGTCGTCGTCGTCAACCAGGATGAACATCCGGCCGTTGCGCGCTTCATCGATGATTGCTTCGGCGCCGACGAGAACTCCCGTCGTACCGCGCTGGATCAGCTTTTCGAGCCGCTTCAACGTATCCGCGGTCGGGTTCCAGTCGGGAGCGCCGAGCTTTCGCAGGCTGTTCGGGTGAAGGCCGGCGGCCCGCGCCAGGGCGGCTCGGCTGACCTCGCCGGTGTCGATGATCGCCGTTAGCCGCTCGATCAGGGTCGTGGACATGAAGCGGCTTATATTCACATTGCAATGTGATGAAAAGCGCGGAACGACGCCCTCTCAATGTGCGCGTTGCGCAACCATTCGATCAATATACCGGGCCAATACGTCAAACTCGACATTCAGCTGTTGTCCGGCAGAGATATTAGCGAAGGTGGTCTGCTCGGCAGTGTGCGGAATGATGTTCACTGAAAAGTGCATCGTCCCATCCTCTGCCGCGCGCACTTCATTGACGGTCAGGGAGACGCCGTCGAGTGCAATCGAGCCCTTGGGCGCGACCATCGGCGCGCGCTCGCTGGGCACCGACACACCGATCCGCGTGGATCCTCCTTCGGGGCAGACTCCGACGACATTGCCGGTGCAATCGACGTGGCCGGTGACGAAATGGCCTCCCAGCTCGTCACCAACACGCAGCGAGCGCTCGAGGTTCAACTCCGAACCCTGCTTCCAAAGCTCCGGAGCGGTGCGAGACTGCGTTTCCGTTGAAAGATCGACCGCGAACCAGTCATCCCCCTTGTCGACGACGGTGAGGCACACGCCCGAGCAGCAGATGGATGCGCCAAGGTCTATCGATGCCGGATCGTAGCCGGTGCGGATGCGCAGGCGGAGGTCGCCGCGCTGCTCGGCCTCGATGACTGTGCCGACGTCGGTGACGATCCCCGTGAACATGTGCGCCGCCTAGCCTTCGCGCACGCGCTCGTAAACTTCGAGCCGGTCGACGCCGAGCCTCTCCTCCCCGGCCCAGCGCCAGCGGCAATGCGCGTCGGCGATCGCATCGAGCCCGACATAGCCGAAGGACGACTTGCCTTCGCCGACGATGATCGGGGCGCGGTAGATCAGGATCCGGTCGACCAGGTCAGCGGAAAGGAAAGCGGTCGCAGTGGCTGACCCGCCCTCGACCAGCAGATCGTTGACGTCATGAAGTCCATACACATCCTGCGGAGAATGCAGGGTTTCCCATCCATCGACTGCTTCACCGCGAGTTAGAAGGGCGCGCCTCGGCGAACGCTCCTCCAGCCCGGGCAGCCGCACGTCCAGCCTCGGCCTGTCGGCCAGATAGGTGCCGCGGCCGACCAGGATCATGTCGCAATGCGCCCGTTCGAGATGGACGTGGCGGCGAGCGTCTTCGCCGGTGATCCACTGCGATTCGCCCGACGGCAGCGCGATCTTGCCGTCGATCGAAAGCGCCAGCTTGAGCGTGACTCGCGGCCGTCCCAGGCTGAGCCGAGTCAGATAGCCCGCGAGCGATTCGGCTGCGGCCTTCGCCCCAGTGCCGACCTTAACCTCGATTCCCGCGTTGCGGAGCCGGGCAATTCCCTTCCTGCTCGTGCGCCGATCGGGATCCCGGAGAGCGACGATCACGCGGGCAGGCTTCGCCTCCACGAGCAGGTCCGAGCAAGCGGGCCCACGCTCACTTTCGTGCGCACAGGGCTCGAGCGTCACATAGACTGCGGCACCCTTCGCCTTCCTACTCGCCTGAGAAAGCGCGACCGCCTCGGCATGCGGCCGCCCGCCTGCCGCAGTGCCTCCGCGTCCAACGATGTTGCCATCCGGCGAGACAATCACGCATCCGACATTGGGGTTGGGCGCGGTGCTTCCGCGAGCCGCGTTCCCGAGCGCGACCGCCTCGGCCATGAAACGGCTGTCGTTATTCAATGCCGAGCTGGTTCTCTAGTCTCTGGAACTGGCGCTGCTTCTCCAGCTGCGCTGCACGGCGGGCCGCCTGGTCCTTCTTCTGCTCGGCGATGATCTCGGCATCGGTGCGGTTGGACGGATAGATTTCGACTTCGATCACCTGCGGCTCCGGGGCAGTCCCCATCTTCGAATCCACCAGGAACTCGATGACGATTATCGACGTCGCCAGCAGCGCCAGTGCGGCACCGATAAGCTGCTCCCTGCTCCGTTGCCGCATGAACGCAGCAAGGTCGCGAAGCGCCTCGCGTGGGCCAACCGGACGGGGAAGCCAGGACATGGCGCAAATGTAGGCGCTGGGGTACGCCGCCGCCAGCCTAGCGTTTCGCCGCCGACTCGAGCCGGCGGATCATCCGTGCCTTGCCGATCCTCTCGACGAGCCCGGCCATTTCAGGGCCGCTGTCCCGGCCGGTGATCGCCAGCCGAAGGGGGTGGAAGAGCGCGCGGCCCTTTTGCCCTGTCGCTTCTTTGACCGAGTTCGTCAGCTGCTTCCACGGTTCCGACGACCAATCGACCCCATCGGCTATACCCACAGCCGCCCGGACGACGGCCCGCTCATCATGGGTGAGATCGCCCGGCTCAATGTCGCCGTGAAGAATGTCGGTCCAGCCGGCAAAATCCCCGACCCGGACGAGGTTCGGCCGAATCAGCACCCAATCAACCTCGGTGGCGCCGGGAGGAAGCCGGTCGCGGACCTCGTCGAAAGACATCGAGTGGACCAGCCTCGCATTGACAAGCTCGACCTCGTGCAGGTCGAAATGCGCCGGCGCCCGCCCGAAATGCGCGAAGTCGAAGTCGCCGGCGAGATCCTGCAGGCCATGTGCCGGCTCGACCGGCTGCGACGTCCCGATCCTCGCCAGCACCGACAGCAGCGCCATCGGCTCGAACCCGGCTTCCCGCACCTCGTCGACGCCGATCGCGCCGAGCCGCTTCGACAACTTGCCTTCGGCGGCGACGAGCAACGCTTCGTGAGCGAAGTGCGGCGGCTTGCTCCCGAGCGCCTCGAACATCTGGATCTGCACGGCGCTGTTCGAGACATGGTCCTCGCCGCGGACGATGTGCGTAATCTCGAGGTCGATGTCGTCGATGACGCTCGGCAACAGGTAGAGCCAGCTGCCGTCCTCCCGGCGGACGACGGGATCGCTGAGAAGCTTCGAATCGAACCTCTGCGGCCCCCGGATGAGGTCGGTCCATTCGATCGGCCGGTCGTGGTCGAGCCGGAATCGCCAGTGCGGCACGCGCCCCTCCGGGACCGGAGCATCCTCGCCCTTGCGCTCATAGACCGGCGGAAGCCCTCGCCCGAGTAGCACCTTCCGGCGAAGCTCCAGCTCGTCGGGCGTTTCATAGCAGGCATAAACTCGCCCTTCGGCCTTCAACCGGCCGAACTCGCATTCGTAAAGATTGAACCGCTCCGACTGGCGGACGATGGAGTCCGGGATCAGTCGCAACCAATTGAGATCGTCTCGGATTGCCTCGTCGAACTCTGCAGTCGATCGTTCGCGGTCCGTGTCGTCAATGCGTAGGACGAACGAACCACCGTTCTTCAGCGCGAACAGGTAATTGTGGAGCGCAGTCCGAATATTGCCGACGTGCAGCCGTCCGGTCGGCGAAGGGGCGAAGCGGGTGACCACGCTCATCGCGGAAGCTTTGTCCCCGGGCTGGTGTGGAAGAAGTTGCTGATCGGATAGCGCCGGTCGCGCCCGAAGTTCCGCGTCCCGATCTTCACCCCTGGGGGCGCCTGGCGGCGCTTGTACTCGGCCTTGAGGAGCTTCGATTCAATATCTGCGACCAGGGCAACCTCTTGCCCGGTCGCGTTCGCGACTTCCTTCACCGACATTTCCTTCTCGACCAGCCCTTCGAGGATCCGGTCGAGCACGGAATAAGGCGGCAGGCTGTCCTCGTCCTTCTGTCCGGGCCTGAGCTCGGCGGTCGGCGGCTTGGTGATTACGCGCGCCGGCATGACAGGCCCATCCGGACCGAGCCCATTCTCCGGCTTGTTCGCATTGCGCCACCGCGACAGCGCGAAAACGGTCGTCTTGTAGGCGTCCTTCAGCACCGAATATCCACCGGCCATGTCGCCGTAGAGGGTCGCATAGCCGACGCTCATCTCGCTCTTGTTTCCGGTCGTGAGGAGCATTTGGCCGCCCGAGTTGGACAGGGCCATCAGCGCAACCATTCGAAGTCGAGCCTGAACGTTCTCCGCGGCTAAGCCACTCATATCGGGAAGCATTTCGCCAACCGCGGCGACCGACGGAGCAATCGAAACGACGTCATGGCGGCAGCCCAGAAGCTTCGCGCACTCGCTTGCATCCTCTAGGCTCTCGTCGCTCGTATAGTCGGAGGGAAGCATCACGCCCCACACCTTGTCAGGCCCGAGCGCGTCGACCGCGATCCCGGCAGAGAGTGCGCTGTCGATGCCGCCCGAGAGTCCGAGGATCACGCCCGGGAAGCGGTTGCGCTCCACATAATCGTGGAGGCCGATCATCATCGCTCGATAGATGTCCTCCGGATAGGCATCGAGCGCGTGGCTCTCGCGGGTCGTACAGCGCCACCCGTCCGCGCTTCGTTCCCACTCG
>Ga0207706_10002251_pt1 | contig 18839 bp, 13 predicted proteins | sample KBSC53metaG_FD_184318 | JGI IMG/M metagenome (GOLD analysis project Ga0207706, IMG submission 184318) | Corn rhizosphere microbial communities from Kellogg Biological Station, Michigan, USA - KBS C5-3 metaG (SPAdes) (version 2) | ecosystem: Host-associated > Plants > Roots > Rhizosphere > Soil ... | reverse complement strand
GCTCTTCTCGGCGAAGCCGGCGTCGAGGAAGCGCACCAGTGGGATGTCGAGGCCGGCGAGCCAGACCACCGGCTCTCGCCCGTCGTTGCCGTGGTCGTGGAAGGTCCACGACGGGGTGATGATGAAGTCGCCGTAGCGCATCGTCGTGCGCTCGCCATCGACCGCGGTGTAGGCGCCTTCGCCGTCGAGCACCAGGCGCAGCGCCGACTGGGTGTGGCGGTGCGCCGGCGCCACCTCGCCGGGGAGGATGAGCTGCAGGCCGGCGTAGAGCGACTGGGTGATGCAGGACTGGCCGCGCAAGGCCGGGTTCTCGAGGATCAGGACGCGGCGCTCGGCCTCCTCGGCGGTGATCAGGCGGCCGGCTTCCATCACGTGCTCGCGGACCGCCTCGTAGCGCCACAGGGCGGGCGCGACGGGGCTGGTCGGCTGCGGCGGCACGAGCGCGCCCAGCACCTCCCAGAGCGGCGTCATGCCGAGCGCGCCGATCCGCGCGTAGAAGGCGCGCCGCGCTTCGGCGCTGCCCGCGGCGACGGCATCGTTGCGGTCCATCGCGCCATTGTGCTGCGAACCGCGCCGCCCGGGCGGGCAAGCCCCGCTGGCCGGCGGACGCCCTACGCGGTACAAGGCGCAAAGCCTTCGGGGAGCACGCCATGACCCAGATGAAACACCTGAGCGTCGTCGACGGCGCCTTCCTGCACATGGAGAGCGCCGAGATGCCGATGCACGTCGGCAGCCTCAACCTGTTCGAGCCGCCCGCCGGCTACACCGGCGAGGGCTACTACGAGGCGGTCAAGGCGCACGTCGCCAAGCGCATGCACATGGCGGCGGTGTTCACCCGCAAGCTGGCGCTGATGCCGTTCGACCTCGCCAACCCGGTCTGGATCCACGACGACGACATCGACCTCGACTACCACGTGCGCTACATGGTGCTGCCAAAACCCGGCACGATGGCGCAGATGGAGGCGCTCGCCGCGCGCCTGCACTCGATGCTGCTCGACCGCAGCCGGCCGCTCTGGGAGTTCTACATCATCGAAGGGCTCGCCGACGGCCGCATCGGCTTCTACGGCAAGGTCCACCACGCCGCCGTCGACGGCCAGGCCGGGGTCGCGATGGCGACCAGCATGTTCGACCTCACGCCCGAGCCCCGAGCCGTCAAGCCGCCGCGCGAAGCGCGCGCCAACACCTACCAGCTCGGTGTCGCCGAGCTGCTCGCGGCCGCGCTCACCAACCAGGTCCAGCAGCTGGTCCAGAGCGTCAAGCTGCTGCCCAAGGTCGCGAGCACCGCGTACGGCGCCGCCAAGGAAGCGATCGCGACGCGCCGCAACGAGTCGGCCGACGATCGCGCTGCGCGCAAGGCCGAGAAGGCGCCGACCCGTTTCAAGCTCGCGCCGGCGACGCCGTTCAACCACTCGATCACCAACCAGCGCGCGTTCGCGGCGATCTCGCTGCCGCTGCCCGAGGTCAAGGCGATCGGCAAGGCGGTCGGCGCTTCGATCAACGACGTCGTCCTCTGGCTGTGCTCGACGGCGCTGCGCTCATACCTCAAGGAAGGGCGCGAGCTGCCCGACAAGTCGCTCGTCGCCGGCGTGCCGATCTCGCTGCGTCAGGAAGGCGACACGACCGCCAACAACCAGGTCGCCGGCACGCTGATCGACCTCGGCACCGAGATCGCCGATCCCGCCGCGCGCCTGAAGGCGATCAAGCGCGGCACGGCGGCGATGAAGAAGGAGATGGGGACGTTTCGCGGCGTCATCCCGACCGACTTCCCTTCGCTCGGCTCGCCGTGGCTGATCAGCGGCCTGGCGTCGCTCTACGGCCGCTCGCGCATCGCCGACTGGCTGCGCATCACCAACGTGACGATCTCGAACGTGCCGGGCTCGCGCGTTGCGGTGTACCTGTGCGGCGCCAAGATGACCGACTACTACCCGCTCTCGATCGTCGTCCACGGCATCGCCCTCAACATCACCGTGCAGAGCCATGTCGACCAGCTCTGCTTCGGGCTGATCGCGTGCCGGCGCGCGGTTCCCGACGTGCACGCGCTGGGCGACCACCTGCAGCGGGCGATGACGACGCTGCGCGCGTTGGTCGCGCCGGCGCTCGCCGCCGCGGCCGTCGAGGCACCGCGAGCGAGCGAAGGCGCGAAGCCGGCCGAGCGCGCGACGCCTGCGCGCGCCAAGCGACGCAGCCCGCGCGCCAAGGCCGAGCCATCGCCGGCGCCGCGCCAACCGCGCCTGCGCGTCGTCGCCCCCGGCGCCCGGGGCTCCGCGCCGGCAGAAGCGGCCGCAAACGGCAAGGCGGCCAAGGTCGCGAAGGCGCGCAAGGCGCGCCCGCTTGCCGCCGCGCGCTGAGGGACCGTCGTGAAACTTCTCGCCGATGTCGTCGTCGCTCTGGTGGCGCTGCTGCACGTGTACTTCCTCGTGCTCGAGATGTTCCTCTGGGACAAGCCGCTCGGCCTGAAGACCTTCCGTCACAGCCCCGCCGAGGCAGCGTCATCCAAAGTGCTCGCCGCGAACCAGGGCCTCTACAACGGCTTCCTCGCCGCCGGTCTCGCCTGGGGGCTCTCGCTGGGCGCGGCGGGCACGAGCGTCAAGGTGTTCTTCCTCGGCTGCGTCATCGTCGCCGGCGTCTACGGCGCCGTCACGGTGGGCAGGAAGATCCTGTTCGTGCAGGCGGTGCCGGCCGCCGTCGCCCTGGCGCTCGTCCTCGCCGCGTACTGATCGCAGCGCCGTGCCGCAAGCCGCGGCGGTCTAGAGCGGCGAGCGGATCACGCTCGCGGCAAAGGCGCGAAGCGACTGCGGGACGGGCAGGCGGAACGGCACGCGCTCTTCCTCTTCGACGGCGACGATGACGCCGCGTTCGTCGCCGAGGCCGAGCAGCGCAGACAGCCCCCAGGCGGCGCCAGCGAAGGCGGCGACCGCTAGCACCGACACCGCAAGGAAGACGACGCCGCTGATCCACGACGGGCTCAGCGTCGCGAAGGCGACGGCGGCAACGAAGGACGCGCTGGCCGCGCCGCTGCGCGCGGCGCCGCCGAAGGCGCCGTTGATTGCCATCGAGTAGGCGCCCACGGCAAGGAAGACGAGCGCCAGCTGCACGAAGCTCATCTCCGCGAGCGTGGCAGCGAGGCCTTCGAGCATTGACATGGTGCGTCCTTGGCAACGAGTCGGAGCATGAACCGAACTTATTACACCGGCAAGTCGCGTGCGAGGCAGTCAGTGTCTTTCCGAGCCCGCTGTAGGACGCCTTCGACGTGCCGACGAACGGTCGACGATCGCCGACCGGCAGCCGACGAACGGTCGCCGCGCCGAGTTGTTACTCAGAACTCGATCCGGCCGCGGCCGCAGCGCTTGGCGCGGTAGAGCGCCGCGTCGGCGATCTCGACCAGGACACCGCAGTCGACCGTCGGCGTCGCCACCTGGCTGGCCACGCCGATGCTGACGCCGAGCCAGGCCGACGTCGACGACGCCCGGTGCTCGATCTTGGCGTCGATGACGCGCTGGCGGCAGCGCTCCGCGACGGCGCACGCCGCCTCGAGGTCGGCGCCGGGCAGCAGCAACGCGAATTCCTCGCCGCCGTAGCGCGCGACGAGCTCGCCGCCGCGCCGCACCGATTCGCCGACCATGCGCGCGATCTGGCGCAGCACCGCATCGCCCGCGGGGTGGCCGTAGTGGTCGTTGTATTCCTTGAAATGGTCGACGTCGATCATCAGCAGGCCGATCGGACCCTGGCGGCGCGCCGCGCGCAGCCACTCGGCCTTGAGCGTCTGGTCGAACAGGCGCCGGTTGCCGACCTCGGTCAGCGCATCGGTCGTCGACAGCCGCGTCAGCTCCTCGTTGAGGCGGTGCAGCTCGAGGGCGTTGTTCTTCTTCTCGGTGATGTCCTGGAATGCACCGCGCAGCCGCACCGGCCGACCGTCGTCGCACACCGCGACGCCCTGCGCGCGCACCCAGCGCGGATTGCCCTTGGCCGTGACGAACGGCAGCTCGAGGTCCCACGACACGCCTTCGCGCGCGCTCGCCTCGATCGCGGCGAGCAGCGCCGGCCGCCCTTCCGGCGGATAGTGGTTCATCGCTTCTTCGAGGCGCGGCGTCGGGCCGGGCTCGAGCTCGTGGATGCGAAACACCTGCTCGGTCCAGTCGTAGCGCATCGTCGTCAGGTCGAGCTCCCAGCCGCCGATGTTGGCGAGCTCGCCGGTGCGGCGCAGCATCTCGGCGCTGCGCTGCACTTCGGCCTCGGTGCTCTTCCTGCGCGTCAGGTCCATGTGCGTGCCGGTCATCCGCACGGGGGTGTCGAGCGCGTCGCGCTCGACCACCTTGCCGCGGCTCAGCAGCCAGACCCAGTGCCCCGCCTTGTGGCGCACGCGGAACTCGCATTCGTAGGCCGGGCTCTCGCGCCGAAAGTGCGCTTCGATCGACGAGATCAGCCGCTCGGCATCGTCGCGGTGGACGATGTTGCGCCAGACGGACCCGGAGTCGCCGAGCTCGCCGGGCGAATAGCCGAGCTGGCGCCGCACGACCTCGTTGTGGTTGAAGCGATCGTTGCGCACGTCCCAGTCCCACAGGCCCAGGTCGGCGCCTTCGAGCGCGAGCTCGAGCTGCTCGGCGGTCTTCCTGCGCTCGCGTTCGGCGCTCGCTTCCAGCAGCGCATACGACTTGCGACGCCATTGGCCGCGGTACAGGCCGAACGCGGCGCCGGCGCCGAGGAGCGCGAAGAACGTGAGGTTGGCGAGCGCCTGTTTGCGCCAGGGCGCGAACAGCTCCGGCATCGACCGACTGACGGCGATGACGAGCGGCTTGTCCATCGCCAGCGACGACGGCGCGATCTGGCTCAGCGCGGTCATGCGCTGCTCGCTCGAGCCGCCGATGGCGCCGATGACGATCGGCGTCGCCGCGCCGGAGTCGCCGTGCTTCTGGCCCATCGCCGCGATCGCCGGATGCGATTCCCCTTCGACCCGGCGCGGGTCCTCCGGCATCGTCACGAACACCTTGCCGTCACCATGACCGAGGGCGACCCACATGTCGGGCGCGTACAGGACCGAGCGCATCAGCACCTTGAAGTACTCGGGTTCGAGCGCCGCCGCGACGGCGCCGGCGAAGGCGCCGTTCGGGGTGTGGATCGCGCGCACGAAGACGACGGTGTACGAGTTGATGACCGTCTTCAGCGGCGGCGCGACGAAGAGCGTGTCGGGGTTGTGGCCGTCGCGCGCCTTGCGGAAGTACTCGCGGTCGGAGAAATCCCGGCCGAGCAGCGTGTCGACGCTGCTGGCGGCGACGGTTCCATCGGAATCGAGCAGGACCATCGAACGCACGCCGGGGATGGCGTCGCTCAGCGCCTTCAGGCGTACCGAGAGCAGCGTCGACACGCTGTGCACCGGCGTCGCCAGGAACTCGCCGCGCACGCTGGCGATCGCCCGGTACATGCCGTCGAGCTGCTGGCCGACGTTGTCGTCGACGACGCGCGCCTGGACGCGCAGCCGGTCGCGCTCGGTCGCGTCGAGCGCATCGTGCGCCTTGAAGAGCGACCAGCCGATCAGCGCACCGAGCACGGCCAGGCCGACCAGAAGCGCCAGCCACTCCGCGGTGAACTGGCGCGCGAAGCGGGTCTCGTCGTCGCTTGCGGCGGCTGCCGCCGCGGGCGGCTCGATGGGGGGCGCAGCTTCGCTCGCACTCGCCGCCAAGCGCGGCAGGAGAAGTTCGGGGTCAGAGAGCGCCGCCGAACCGGTGTCGGCGCCGCTCACGGCGTGCCGGCGCCGTGACGCGACCGTTGGCTGCGGCGGGCGCGCTGCCGCACCACGCAGGGGCACGATTGCGGCGACGGATGGCCGCCGGGCGACCACGAGGCAGACCGGTCCCGATTCATGACACGTCATCGGCAGCGCCGCGCCGAAGTAAAGCCGGGCCTCCCGTCGTGACGTGCAGGAGTCGCACCCGAACGCTGGATGGATTTACAGTCCCGACGCCCATCCGCTTCCCTAGGAGACGCCTCGCGCCGCGCCGATGTCTGTCAGAGCCCCTTTGCCCGGCCTTCGCTCCGGCTCGCTTCTCGCCGGCCTGAACGACGCCCAGCGGTGCGCCGCCGGCTTCGGCATCGACGGCGCCGGCGCGTCGTCGATCGCTCCGCTTCTCGTCGTCGCCGGCGCCGGCTCGGGCAAGACGCTGACGCTGGCGGCGCGCGTCGCCCGCCTCGTCCTCGCCGGAGCCGATCCGACGCGGATCCTGCTCTTGACGTTTTCCCGGCGTGCCGCGCTCGAGATGGAGCGCCGGGTCGGCCGCGTCCTTCACGAAGCGCTCGGCCTTGCGTCGCTGCAGCAGGCGCCGCGGCTGGCCTGGTGCGGCACCTTCCACAGCGTCGGGGCGCGGCTGCTGCGCGGTGTCGCGGCTCGCATCGGCCTCGACGAATCGTTCACCGTCGACGATCGCGCCGACTCGGAAGACCTGATCCACCTGCTGCGCCAGCGCCTCGGCCTGGCGAGCGGCGCGCGCCGGTTTCCGCAGAAGGGCACCTGCCTGGCGATCTACTCGCGCGCAGTCAACGCCAGGCAGCCGCTTGTCGACGTTCTGGCCAAGAACTTCCCGTGGTGCTGCGAGCACGAAGAGGCGCTGCGCCGCCTCTTCGCCCGGTACGCCGAAGAAAAGCAGGCGCAGCGCGTCCTCGATTTCGACGACCTCCTGGTCTGGTGGGCCGAGGCGATGGCCGATCCGGTCCTCGGCGCGCAGATCGCATCGCGCTTCGACCACGTCCTCGTCGACGAGTACCAGGACACCAACCGCCTGCAGGCCGAGATCGTCTTGCGCCTGCGCCCCGACGGCAGCAACCTCACCGTCGTCGGCGACGACGCGCAGGCGATCTATTCCTTTCGCGCCGCCGAGGTGCGCAACATCCTCCACTTCCCCGCCTCGTTCGCGCCGGCGGCGACAGTGCTGACGCTCGAGCAGAACTACCGCTCGACGGCGCCGATCCTGGCGGCGTCGAATGCGGTCATCGCGCTCGCCGCGGAGCGCCACCCCAAGACGCTGTGGAGCGATCGAGGCGCGGCCGAGCGGCCCGCGCTGGTCTGGGTCGACGACGAGGCGGCCGAGGCGTCATGGGTCGCCGAGCGCGTCCTCGCGCTGCGCGAGTCGGGTCTGGCGCTGAAGAGCCAGGCGGTCCTCTTTCGCAGTGCGCAGCACAGCAACGCGCTCGAGCTCGAGCTGGCGCGGCGCGACATCCCGTTCGTCAAGTACGGCGGGCTGCGCTTCCTCGACGCCGCGCACGTCAAGGATGTCCTCGCCGTGCTCCGCTTCGCCGCCAACCCGCGCGGCCAGCGCGCCGCGCTGCGCGCGCTGCAGCTCGTTCCGGGCGTCGGCGCCGCCAACGCCGGCCGCCTGATCGGCGCGCTCGCCGTGGCCGACGATCCGGCGGTACAGCTGCTCGCCTTCGTGCCGGCGCCGGCGCTGGCGCCGGCGTGGTCGGCGTTCGCGTCGCTGTTCGCCGCCTTGCGCGCGCCGGGCTCGCCGTGGCCGGGCGAGCTCGCGGCGGTCGAGCGCTGGTACCTGCCGCTGCTCGAGCGCCTGCACGACGACGCCGCGCCGCGCGCCGCCGACATCGCCCACCTGGTCCGCCTGGCCGCGGGCTATCCCTCGCGCGAGCGTTTCCTCACCGAGCTCGCGCTCGATCCGCCGGCGGCGACGAGCGATGAGTCCGGGCCCGGCGGCGACGACGAGGACTACCTGATCCTGTCGACCATCCATTCCGCGAAGGGACAGGAGTGGAGCGCGGTGTCGGTGCTGCGCGTCGTCGACGGCTGCATCCCCTCGGACATGGCGACCGGCAATGCCGCCGAGATCGAAGAGGAGCGACGCCTTCTCTACGTCGCGATGACGCGGGCACGCCATCACCTGCACCTGCTCGTGCCGCAGCGCTTCTATGTGACGCAGCAGGCGGCGCGCGGCGATCGCCACGTCTACGGCGCGATCAGCCGCTTCCTGCCGCGCGAAGTGCAGAGCCTGTTCGAGCAGGTCGGTCCGACCGTGCCGAGCGACGGCCACGATCTCGTCGCGGCGCCGACGGCGAGCGTCGACGTCGCCGCGCGGGTGCGCTCGCGCTGGTCGTGAAAGCGGCAGTGCCGGGAACCCGACACTGCCGCGCTGACAGGCCGCCGTCGTTTCGGCGTCGGCCCGACCTCGTCGAGCCGGCGCGTCGCTCAGGGCGCGGCCCGGCTCGGCGTCGTCACGCCTTGTCGACGGCGCTCTTGACCTTTTCCTTGGCGTCGCCGTAGGTCGCCTGGGTCTTGCCGGCGGCCTTGTCGACCTTGCCTTCACCCTGCAGCTCGCGGTCGCCGAGCGCCTTGCCCGTGTTCTCCTTGACGCTGCCCTTGGCCTGCTCGACGCGGCCCTTGACCTGGTCCTTGTTCATGCGGTGTCCTCTCGTGACGGTTGCTGGAATCGAAGCCGCGGGGCATGCCCGCGCTGTCGATGGCCCACTGTCGCAGCAGCCGCGGCCGCGATCTGTCGGCGTGCGCAGGCGATGTGCGTAGGACTCGGCCGGCGCGGCGGTCACGCGGCCGGCGCCGCCTTCTTGGCGCCCCGGATGTTGAGTGCGGCGAGGCAGACCTGCAGCACGATCAGTGCCCAGGCACGGGTGTGGCAGCCCCAGACGATCCAGAGCACATTGCTGGCGAGGAACACCCAGAAGCCGATCTCGCGCCGGTGCTTGTGCGTCGATGCGACGAGCCAGGCGGCGAGCACGGTGACGGCCATCGCGGGCCATTGAACGAGATCGAGCCAGTCCATCGCGCGTCTCCAGCAGGCGGCGATCCCGCCTCCGTCGTCTTGCCGATTGTCGAAGCGCGCCGGCCGCGGCTAGAGTTCGCTGCCCTTTTGCACTTCGGCGCTTCTGCGGGTTGACCAGACGATGAAGAATCTTGCTGTGCCCTCGTTCAGCCGCGCCGTCTCGGTGCTCGCCTTGCTCGTCGCGGCCTGCGCTGCACCGCCGAGCAAGGCGCCCGCGCCTGCGCCCGCGGCGGTGCCCGCGCCTGCGCCCGTTGTCCCGCTGCCGGCGCCGCCGCCGCTCGCCGCGGCGCCGTTCGGCGACGCCGTTGCGCGGGCCGGCGAGCGGCTGCTGCAGGACGCGCAATCGACGCTCGGCGGCGGTCCGCGCGAGCTGGTCATCGATCCGCCGATCGATGCCAGCACCGGCCAGCAGACCAACGGCACGGTGCAGATGGGCGCCCAGCTCGCCGGCCTGATCACTCGGCGCATACCGACGTGGAACGTCCAGCCGCTGACGCGCGGCGCGATCGCCAACCGGCCGCTGCTCCTGATCGGCACGCTCACCGCGATCAACACGAAGAATGCCAGGGACGAGAACGCCGACGCGTTCCGCGTCTGTCTCGCCCTCGCCGACCTCAAGACCGGCAAGCTGGTCGCCAAGCGCATCGATCGCGCGACGCTCAACACGGTCGATGCCGAGCCGCTGGCGCTCTACCGGGAGAGCCCGACGTGGGCGCTCGATGCGACGGCGCGCGCCTACATCCAGTCGTGCGAGGACAGCTCGCCCGGCGACGCGGTCGCGCCGGGCTACCTGCAGCGGCTGCCGGCGCAGGCGCTGATCAACGAAGCGATGATCGCCTTCGTCGACAGCAAGCCCGCCGAAGCCTACCGGCTGTATCGCGAAGCGCGCGGCGCCGCCGCCGGCGACGATCTGCGCGTTCTCAACGGCCTCTACACGACGAGCTGGAAGACCGGCCGCAAAAAGGAAGCGGCCGAGACCTTCGCCAAGATCGTCGCCATCGGCCTCGACGCCAGGAAGCTGCCGATCAAGATGTTCTTCAACCCGGGGACGACGACCTTGCTGCAAGCGGCCGACGTGCAGGCGCAGTACGCGGTCTGGCTGCAAGAAGTCGCGGCGCAGCTCGGCACGCGCGACAGCTGCCTGCGCATCGTCGGCCACACCAGCCGCACCGGCAACGCAGCCGCCAACGAGGTGCTGTCGCAGAAGCGCGCCGCCGTCATCAAGCAGGGCCTCGAGCGGCAGAATCGCAAGATCGCGGGGCGCGTTGCCGCCGAGGGCGTCGGCTCGCGCGAGGTGATCGTCGGCCTCGGCAGCGACGACGTTCGCGACGCGCTCGACCGCCGCGTCGAGTTCCGCGCCGTCGATTGCCGCGCGGGCGCTTGAGCCGCGCCGTTGCCGTCAGCGCGGCGGCGCGCCGGCGCTGACCGTCGGCGCCTGAGCGTCAGCGCGGCACGGCTGCCGCCGCCTTGACGGCGCTGCCGTTGGCGCGGATCGGCCGCGCTTCGTGGAGCGTGCCGATCCGGCGCGGGTCGGCGCGTTGCGCCGTGAGCAGCGTGAACAGGCGTGCCGTCGCCTCGACGCTCTGCTCGAGCGCGAAGCGGCCGACGGCCCGTGTGCGAGCGGCCTTGCCGACGGCCAGGCGCAGGGTGTCGTCCACGATCAGGTCGACGACGCGCGTCGCCAGCTCGTCGTAGTCGCCTTCCGGAGCGAGCCAGCCGGTGATGCCGTGCTCCACCAGGTCGGGGATGCCGCCGACCTTGCACGCGACGACCGGCACGCCGCTCGCCATCGCTTCCATCACCGCCAGCGGCATCGCCTCCGAGAGCGACGAGGAGACGACGACGTCGAGCTCGTTGAACACCGCCGGCATGTCGTCCTGCGAGCCGGCGAAGTGGACGGCGTCGGCAATGCCGAAGCGGCTCGCGAAGAGCTGCAGCTGCTTCAGCATCGCGCCTTCGCCGACCAGCACGAAGTGCGCATCCGGGCATTGCGAGCGGATCGACAGCGCAGCGCGCAGGAACAGGTCGGGCCCCTTCTCGGCCGAGAGCCGGCCGATGAAACCGACCAGCGGCGCGTCGGCGTCGATCGCGAAGCGCCTACGCAGCGCGCCGCTGCGCGATTGCTGGGGGCGGAAGCGCTCGACGTCGACGCCGTTCGGAACGAAGTGGACGAGGCGCGGGTCGATGCCGACGCCGAGCGCCTGGAAGAAGCTCTGTCGGCAGACGACCGCGAGGTGCGTGCCGGCGAGGCGCTGCACCTCGATGTCGAGGGTCGTCATCGCCCGGCCGTGCACCGTCGCGAGAACCGGCCGTCCGGTCAGGCGGCCGGCGAGGGCGGCGAGGACGTGGGCGTTGGGCAGGTGCGACTGGATCACGTCGACGGCGCGTGACTGGATCAAGGCGCTGGCGAGCTGGATCGATTGCCACGACGGCTCGTCGGTGACCTGGGTGATGAAGACGTCGGCGCCGAATTCGCGCAGCCGATCGGTGAAGGCGCTCTCGAACGGCGCCAGCACCGAGATCCCGTAGCGCTCGCGCGGCAATCGCTCGACGAGGCGGACGACGTAGTTCTCCATCCCGCCCACGATCGCGTTGCCGACGATCTGCAGGACGTGGGTTCGGGCGGAGGCCGCCACGGGGGTGGCCAGGTTGTCGTTCATCGAATCGCTTTCAGCAGCAGACGTCGCGCAGGCGCAGGGGACGGGAGGCCGGTTCATCGGCGGGGCGATCGGCCGTGTCGTCGGGCGGTCGATCGGCAGCAGGGAAAGTCCAAGCAGTGCTCGTGCCGCGCGCAGCGGCGGAAGCGTCGTGGCCGAGCCAGGCGGCGGCCGTGCCGCCCCAGATGCGTCGGCGCGCGTCGGCATCGACCCCGAGCTCGTCGAGGAGCGCGTGCACCCAGCCCATGCGCTCGGCGATGTCGGCGCCGCTGCACGGCAGGAAGCAGTCGCTGCCGAACTGCAGCAGGTCGGGACCGAGCACCTCGAGGGCGCGCCCGAGCGCTTCCTTGCGATACGGGGGCGGCGGCCCGAACGAGATGTCGAAGCGGAACATGCAGTCATCGGCCGGCACGCCGACGATGCGATCGATCAAGCCGACCGCGATCGCCTCGTCGACCCACGGCCAGCCGAGGTGGGCGAGGCACACCTTCAATCCCGGATGGTCGCGCAGCGCCTCGAAGAACGTCGGCCGGCAAAAGCGCCCCGAGCGGCCGTCGATGAAGATGCCGCTGTGAAAGAGCAGCGGAATGCCGAGGCGACGCGCTTCGGCGAACACCGGCTGGACGTCGGCGTCGTACGGATACCAGCCGGTCGGCACCATCTTGGCGCCGACCAGGCCGAGCGTCTCGATCGCATGGCGCAAGTTCAGCGGCGCTTTCGGATCGCGCGGGTCGACGACGGCGAAGCCGGCGAGACGATCTTCGCGGCCGCGCACGAGGCGCGCGAGGTGCTCGTTGGCACGCTGAAGCGACGCCGCGTCGTCGAGCGAGAAGCCTTCGCTAAGAAACGGCGCGAGCAGCACGCCGACGTCGACGCGCGCCTCGTCGAGCGAGCGCAGCACGTCGTCCCCGCTTTCGGCGCCACTGCAGTGCAGGTGGGCGTCGATGATCATCGCGATCGCTCGGCGCGGGCCGTCGCGCTCGAACCGGCCGAGGCGTCGCGGTTCACCGATCGATCACGGTGGACCGGAAACGCCGGGTCTTGCAGTGGATTCAAGTAATGGGGCCGCGCGGCGCTCCTCCCGGACAACGGCGCAGGCGCGGGCTTGGTTGTGATGCAGGTGGCACAAGCCGGAAACGGCGTGGCAAGTCGTGTGCCGCGTTCAGGTAAGGTGCGGCCTCATGCGCTTCGTCTTGCCGGCGCCCCGCACGGCGCGACTCGGATGGGCACTCGCCGTGGCAGCCGTGCTGTGCGGCTGCGCGTCGGGGCCGTCGCGCCAGGCCACGCGCACGCCGTCGGCCGAGCCGCGCAACTGGCCTGCCGACGCCGACGGGCCGGGCGCCAATCCACCGGCCGACCTGGCCAGCGTCCGCGACGCGGAGCCGCGGCTCGAGCCGATCCGCGCCGGCGGTCCGAACAAGCCGTACCAGGCGCTCGGCCGCGACTACGTGCCCGCGACGCGCGACGTGCCGATCAGCGAGCGCGGCCTCGCCTCGTGGTACGGCCGCAAGTTCCACGGCCGCAGGACGGCGAGCGGCGAGGTCTACGACATGTACGCGATGACCGCAGCGCACCCGACGTTGCCGATCCCGAGCTACGCGCGCATCCGCAATCCGGCCAACGGACGGGAGGTGCTCGTTCGCGTCAACGACCGCGGCCCGTTCGTCGCCGGCCGCATCGTCGACCTCAGCTATGCGGCCGCGTTCAAGCTCGACCTGCTGCGCGGCGTCGCCCCGGTCGAGCTCGAGCGCATCACCTTCGACGAGATCCGCACCGGCGCCTGGCGCAGCGGCAGCGCGCGCCTCGCTGCCGCCGGCGCGGCGGCGCCAGCGGTCGACGTGCCGTCACAGGACGTCGCCTTCGCCAACGCACTGGTCGTCTCGCCGCTGCCCGTCGTCACGCCTGGGGCCGATGCGCAGCCGCGGGCCGCAGCGGCGTCGCCCGACGCAGCGCGCGGCTTCTGGATCCAGCTCGGCGCCTTCCGCGAGCGCGACGGCGCCGAGTCCTTCCGTCGCCGCATCGGCGCCGATGGCGAATCGTCGTGGCTGGAGCCGCTGCTCGCGATCTTCGGCGATGCCTCGCTGTATCGCGTGCAGGCGGGCCCCTATGCGAGCCGCGACGACGCCGACGCCGCGGCGCAGCGCGCGCGCAGCGCGCTCGCCATCGTCCCGATCGTCGTCGAGCGGCGATGAGCGCAAGCGCCGACGGGTCGACGCGGCCGCGCCAGACGATCCTTTTCACCGGCCACATGGTCGACGCCCCCGACCGCGCGACGCCGCGCTTTCCGGCGGCACGCGTCGACGCGGCGGCGCGGCGCATCGCCGCCGTGCTCGACGACATCGGCGCGGGGCCGCAAGACATCGCGCTGACCGAGGGCGCCGCCGGCGGCGACCTGCTGTTCGCCGAAGCGTGTCTCGCGCGCGGCGTGCCGCTGCGCCTGCTGCTGCCGCTCGAGGAGCGCGAGTTCGTCGCCGCGTCGCTGCTGCCGGTCAGCGACGGCGCGACGTGGCATGCGCGCTTTCGCGCCGTCGTCGATCGCCTCGACGAGCCGCCGCGCGAAGCGCCGCTCGTGCTCGGCCCGCTCGCGCCGGGCGACAACGCGTTCGTTCGCGCCAACCTCTGGCTGCTGCAAAGCGCGCTTGCCTTCGGCGCCGACAAGCTCGTCTGCATCTGCCTCTGGGACGGCGGCGGCGGCGACGGTCCGGGCGGCACGCGCCATCTCGTCGACGCCGTCCGTGGCGCCGGTGGCCGCGTCGTTCGCATCGACTCCGGCTCGCTGTGAGCGCTTCGCGCCGAGTCCACACTCGGAGGGTTGCGGCGCGCGCCGGCGCGATGCTCCAATCGCCGGCGGCGGGCCTTGCCTCGCTCGACCCGCGCAACGATGATGCGGCCGCGAGCGCGGCGTGGACGCGCTCACTCACCCAGGAGCAGAGACGACATGGCGAAGACGGCGAAGACCAAGGGAAACGCAAAGGGCAGCGCGAGGGGCAAGCCGACGGGCGTGTCGCTGCACATCGGCCTGAACAGCGTCAGCGGCGGCGCGTATGGCGGTTGGACGGGACCCCTTGCCGCCTGCGAAGCCGACGCCGAGGACATGACCGCCATCGCCAAGCAACAGGGCATGAAGCCGACGACATTGCTCACCAAGAAGGCGACGCGCGCCGCCGTGCTCGCCGAGATGCGCAAGGCGGCGCAGCAGCTCGCCGCCGGCGACCTGTTCTTCCTCAGCTACTCCGGCCATGGTGGCCAGGTCCCCGACATCACCGGCGAGGAGGACGACAAGAAGGACGAGACCTGGTGCCTCTACGACGGCCAGCTGATCGACGACGAGCTGTACTTCGAGCTGAGCCGCTTCGGCCCCGGCGTGCGCATCGTCGTCCTCTCCGACAGCTGCCACAGCGGCACGGTGACGCGCGAAGCCGTCATGCCGCCGGTGACGATCCCGAGCCAGCGGCCGAAGCTGATGCCCGAGGCGGTGGCGATGCGAACCTACCGCGACCACAAGGCGTTCTACGACAAGCTGCAGAAGGACGTCGCCGCTGCGGCGGGCAACAAGGTGGTCGATCCCGACACCGCGCTCGCCCAGGTCGCCGCGAGCGGGCGCCTCTCGGGCATCGTCGCCAAGTTCAATCCCGCGGTGATCCTGATCTCGGGTTGCCAGGACAACCAGACGTCGATGGACGGGGAGCACAACGGCGCCTTCACCGAGCAGCTGCTCAAGGTCTGGAACCAGGGCGGCTTCCAGGGCAACTACGGCAACTTCCACGCGCGCATCAAGGCGCGCCTGCCGGCGACGCAGTCGCCGAACCTGTTCACGCTCGGCGCCGCGGGCGAGTTCCTGGCGCAAAAGCCGTTCACCGTCTGATGCGGCCGCCGACGCGGTCGTGCGCTTGAGCCGGAGCGCCCCCATGGCCAGCGGCACGAGCGAGATCACTTTCGTCGTCCCGGGGCAGGCGCAGCCGGCGGCGCGCTCTGCCAGCGGTGGCCGGGTGCGGGCATCCGTGCGCGTCGGCGCGCAACGTGGCAGCGGCGAGCCGGTGCGCGTCAGCGCGCGGCCGGGCGAAGACGTCGTCGTCCTCAGCGTCGCCAACGGACCGACGCTGGTCCTCCATCCGGCCGATGCGCGCGATCTCATGCTGGCGCAGAGCGCCGGGACGACGCGCAGCGCGCTCGCTGCGGCGACGCGCGGCGCCGGCGCGAGCGAAGTCGTCGTCCCGGCGCAGCTCGGCTGGCCCGGCCTCGAGGCCGAGGCGACGCGCGGCAGCACGCGCGGCTGGATGGGCCAGGCGGTGCTCAGCGGCTTGCAGGTGGTGACCGGCCTGGCCAAGGATCCCGCCGCCAAGCTCGCCGCCGCGGCGCTGACGAAGAAGGTCGACGGCAAGGTCGACGCCGGCGTCTACCGCCTCGGCGCCGACGCGCTCGAGCCGCTCAAGGGCAGCGGCCGCAAGCTCGACGCCGTTCCGGCGGCGGGCGACGGCGGGCCGCTGCTGGTCTTCGTCCATGGCACTTTTTCCGACACCGTCGGCACCTTTTCCAAGCTCTGGACGTTGCACAACGCGACCGTGCGCCAGCTGTTCGCAAGCTACGGCGATCGCGTCTACGCGCTCGACCATCCGACCCTCGGCGCGAGCCCGATCGCCAATGCCTTGACGCTGGTTCGCGCGCTGCCCGCGGGCGCGCGCGTCCATCTGCTCACGCACTCGCGCGGCGGCCTGGTCGGCGAGGTGCTGGCGCGCGCCTGCAGCGGCGCCAAGCTGGGCAACGACACGCTCGCGCTCTTCGCCGGCGCCGACTACGCCGAGCACCGCGCCGACCTGCGCGCGCTCGTCAGCGAAGCCCAGGCCAAGGGCATCCGCTGCGAGCGCATGGTTCGCGTCGCCTGTCCGGCACGCGGCACCCTGCTCGCGTCGAAGCGGCTCGACGCCTATCTGTCGATCCTCAACTGGTGTCTCGAGCTGGCGAGCATCCCGGTCGTTCCCGAAGTCCTCGATTTCCTGCATGAAGTGGCGCGCCGGCGCGCCGAGCCGAGCGAGCTGCCCGGCCTCGAGGCCATGACGCCCGAGAGTCCCGTGGTCGGCTGGCTGAATGGCGCCTCCGACACGATTCCGGGAGAGCTGCGCGTCATCGCCGGCGACCTGGAGGGCGACTCGATCGGTTCGTGGGTGAAGACGCTGCTCTCCGACGCCTTCTACTGGACCGACAACGACCTGGTCGTGCAGACGCGCTCGATGTACGGCGGTGCCCCACGAGCGAAGGCGGCAGACGGCAGCGGCGCGCGCTTCCTGCTCGACAAGGGCGGCAAGGTCTCGCACTTCAACTACTTCAGCAACGACCGCACGGTGCAGGCGATCGCGAGCGCGCTGCTCGACGACGCGCCGGCCGATTTCGCCGCGATCGGGCCGCTGTCATGGGCCGGCGAGGACGCGAGCGGGACCCGCGCGGCCGTCGCCGTCGCGCGCTCGCGCGGTGCCGCGCCCGGTGCCGACGCGGGTGCCGGCGAGCGACCCGCGGTGTTCGTCATTCCCGGCATCGTCGGCTCCAACCTCAAGCGCGACGGCAAGCGCATCTGGCTCGGCTTTCGCATCGTCAACGGCCTGAAGCTGCTTGCCTGGGATCCGGCGACGGCGGCGCACGTCGAGCCCGACGGACCCGTGGCGAGCCTCTACGCCGATCTCATCGAGCGCCTCGCCGACAGCCACGAGGTGATCCCGTTCGCGTACGACTGGCGCCGGCCGGTCGAGGACGAGGCACGTCGCCTCGGCGACGCGGTCGACGCGGCGCTGAGCGCGCGCGCGACCAGCCAGCAGCCGGTTCGCATCGTCGCCCACTCGATGGGCGGCCTGGTCGCGCGAACGATGCAGATCGAGAAGCCCGAGACGTGGCAGCGCATGATGGCGCGCGACGGTGCCCGCTTCCTGATGCTCGGCACGCCGAACGGCGGCTCGTGGTCGCCGATGCAGACGCTCTCCGGCGACGACACCTTCGGCAACGCGCTGGCCGCGTTCGGCTCCCTGTTCGACAACGGCGGCGCAAGGAAAGTGATGGCCGGAATGCCCGGCTTCCTGCAGCTGCAGGCCGGCTTGCTCGATCCGGCCCTGCGCCTCGACCGCAGCGAGACCTGGCAAAAGCTCGCCGACGACGACATAGCGCGCCTGCTCGAGAAGAGCTTCTGGCACGCGGAACACGTGCAGCGCGCCATCTATCAGTGGAGCGCGCCGCTGCAAACCGTGCTCGACCAGTCGGTCGCGCTGCGCCGCAAGCTCGACGCGCAGGCGGCGGCGCTGCCCGACCCGGCCAAGACGCTCCTCGTCATCGGTCACGCGCCGTTCACGCCCGGCGGCATCGTCTTCGGCGACAACGGTCTCGAGTACACCGACGCCGTCGGCGGCGGCGACGGCCGCGTGCCGGTGACGAGCGCGCTCCTGACCGGTGTTCGCACCTGGCAGGTCGACGCCGTCCACGGCGACCTGCCGAAGGTGGCCAAGGCGTTTCCTGCGTACCTCGAGCTGCTGACGCGCGGCGAGACAGCGCTCCTCGACGTCTTCGACGCGTCGACCCTCGGCGTGCGCAGCGCCGCTGCTGCAGCGGCACCGCGCGCATCGGCCGATGCCGCGGCGAGCCTCGCGCGGAGCCGGCCGTCGCGCGGCCGCCAGCCGTCGGCGCCGCCGTCGACGCCGGCCGAGGTGCTCGGCGCGGACACGCACGCGACCAGCGACGCGGCGCGCGCGGGCACGGCGAGCCGCGCCCTGCACGTGTCGGTGCTCAACGCCGACCTCAAGTTCGTGCACCAGCCGCTCGTCGTCGGTCATTACCGCTCGCTCGCGCTCACCGGCACCGAAGGCGTCGTCGACCGGCTCGTCGGTCGGGCGATGAGCCGATCGCTCGCCGCCGGCGTCTACCCCGATCGAGTCGGTTCGCACCAGGTGTTCGGCAACGTCCGCAAGGACCCCGAGAACGTGCTGGCGATGGCGCGCCCGCTCGCCGTCGTCGTCGCCGGCCTCGGCGAGGAAGGCAAGCTGCGCGCGGTCGATCTCGTCTACACGGTGCGCCAGGCGGTGATCGCGTACGCGCAGCGGCTCGCCGAAGGCGAGAACCCGCCGGCCGAGTTCGAGCTCGCCGCGACGCTGATCGGCAGCGGCGGCACCGGCATCAGCGCCGGCAGCTCTGCGCAGATGGTCGCGCAGGGCACGTGGGAAGCGAACCAGAAGCTGCACGACGGCGGCTGGCCGCAGGTCGGCCGCCTGATCCTGGTCGAGTTCTACCTGGACCGCGCGAGCGACGCGTGGCGTGCGCTCCAGGTGCAGGCGACGGCGACGCCGAACCAGCTCAAGGTCGTGGGCTTCGTCCAGTCCGGCGCCGGCGCACTCCGTCGATCGCTCGACTCGAGTTACCGCGGCGCGGCCTACGACTT
>Ga0207706_10002246_pt1 | contig 18849 bp, 12 predicted proteins | sample KBSC53metaG_FD_184318 | JGI IMG/M metagenome (GOLD analysis project Ga0207706, IMG submission 184318) | Corn rhizosphere microbial communities from Kellogg Biological Station, Michigan, USA - KBS C5-3 metaG (SPAdes) (version 2) | ecosystem: Host-associated > Plants > Roots > Rhizosphere > Soil ... | reverse complement strand
AAGACAAAGCGATCGGGGCCGCAAACTGGCTTTTCGGCGGGTCGATGCGCGCGGGGGCGCTGACATCGGACTTTTTCACGCCCGAGGAGGTGCAGTTCATCCGCCAGGCGACCAAGCTCCAGATCGTCGATGTGAAGGTGAAGAACGCCGGTTCGCGAGAAGGCGATGAATCTCCGCGTATCGATTCACGACCATCGTGAAGTCGGTGATCGCCTGCGTATGCAACGTGTTGAATTGGTGGGGCTGGCATTGCAGGAATCGCGCCTCGGCGATGGTTGCTGAAAGCACCAATGCTGGAAGCAGGAACGGGACGGTTGCGGTCATGGCGACCTCCGATGCGGGTCGAGGAGGCATCTTCGGTGCCAAGGTCGCGTTGGGGATCTCGACACATTTGGCGCGGAGATGCGTTCGTCGTGAGTTGCCAGCATCGGAAATATTCCGCGCGGCCCGCGAAGGAGTCCGCATGGAACGGTGCTTGCGACGTTGAAGGCCGTGATAACTGAAGACCAGACCGCCATCGTCGAGTTTCTGGGGGCGCGGGCCACGCATGGCGCGGCGCCGGTCGATCGGGTCGAGACGCACACGGCGATCGTGTTCCTGGCTGATCGACGGGCATGGAAGCTCAAACGCGCCGTCAGATTCGACTACCTCGATTTCTCGACGGCCGCCCGTCGCCGGGAGATGTGCGAGGCAGAAGTGCATCTCAATCGACGGACGGCGCCGGCGCTGTATCACGGCGTCGTGGCGGTGACGCGAGAGGCTGACGGATCGCTGGCGCTGGGCGGCAAAGGGCCACCGGTGGACTGGGTGATCGAGATGGAGCGCTTCGACCAGGAGGCGCTCTTCGATCGGCTGGCTGTCAATGGGCGCCTGGACGTCGAATTGATGCCGCCTCTTGCCGCCGCGATTGCCGGCTTTCACGGCGCTGCGGAAGAACGACATGACCGGGGCGGCAAGGCGGGAATGCACAAGCTCGTCGAAGGGATTGCCGCCGGCCTTCTCGAGTACGGAACCGACATCGTCGATTCCGCGGCCTGCCGTCGAGTGACGTCGGGCGCGCAGGCGGAGGTCGATCATTTTGGGACAATGCTCGATCATCGCCGCGCCTCGGGAAGCGTTCGCCAGTGTCACGGCGACCTGCATCTCCGGAATATCGTTCTGCTCAACGGGCAACCGACGCTGTTCGACGCGATCGAGTTCAACGACGATCTTGCGTGTATCGACGTGCTGTACGACCTCGCGTTCCTGCTCATGGATCTCTGGCGGCGTCAGCTGCCTCGTCACGCGAATGCGATCTGGAATGAGTACCTGGCGGCAACTCACGACTTCGACGGCATTGCGCTGATGCCGCTTTTCCTGTCGTGCCGGGCGGCGGTTCGAGCCATGACGAGCGCCACGGCCAGCCGTGTCCAGTCCGACGCGTCACGTGTTGAAGAGTCTCACCGGATGGCGCGCGAGTACCTGGCGATGGCGGAGAGCCTGCTCGGGACGCCTGAGCCCGTGCTGATCGCCATCGGAGGGCTGTCTGGTTCGGGAAAGTCCGCGGCGGCGCTGTCGTGTGCGCCGTCGGTCGGCGCTGTACCTGGCGCCATCGTTCTTCGCAGCGATGAGATTCGGAAGGAGCTGTGCGGTGTGCCGCGGCTCGAGCACCTGGGACCAGAGGGCTACACGCCGGAAATCTCGAACCGCGTCTATCTCACGCTAGCCGACCGTGCATGGCTCGCGATTCGGGGCGGCTATAGCGTCGTCGCTGATGCCGTATTCGCGCGACCAGCCGACCGCGAGGCGATCGAGCGTGTCGCGATCGACCTGTCAGTTCCATTCACCGGGATCTGGCTCGAAGCATCGCCTGCGACACTCATCGAGCGGGTCAGGTCGCGGCGTAACGACCCGTCTGATGCGGACGACGCGATCGTTCGGCGACAGCTGGGTCAGGATCCTGGAGCGATCGACTGGCACCGCGTGGATGCATCAGGTTCGTCTGACGCTGTGCTTCGAGCGGTCGCGGCGGCAGCGCCAACACGAGCGCATCGGTTCGACACAGCACACGATACGTGACCGAGCCCATGCGCGGGCCGAGGACGCCGGAGGAATGCAGGCCCATCACGATGAGATTGGCGCGACGGGCCGCGGCCAGCGTGATGATTTCCTCCGATGGGTCACCAGTCACCACAATCGGCTCCACGTGAACGTGCGAGGCGAATGATGCCGTCATACGCGCGACCTGCTCTTCGGCGTCGACGCGTCGCGCGGCGTCCCCCCCTGGCATGAGTGCACGCACACTGTGTGGGATGAAGATTGGCTCGAGTACGTGCGTCACGATGAGCGGGACGGACAGTGCCTCCGCCAGTCCTGCGGCCACTGTCAATTGCGGCTCCGACGCGGGCGTCAAATCGACAGGCGTGAGGATGCGGTTGATGTGACTTGCGATTCCACTCAATGACGCGACCGGTGGCCTGGCGTCCGGGGTGATGAAGACAGGCACCGACGTTTCGCGCAGAACACGCTCTGTCGTCGATCCGAAGAACATCTTGCGCATGCCGCTTCGCCCGTGCGAACTCATCACGATCAGCTCCGCATACGACTCGGATGCTTCACGCAGGATCTCGGTTGCCGGCTTTCCGGTCCTGATCTTGAACGCGACTCTCTTCGGTCCTGTCGCGTAGTCCACCAGTGTTTCGCGGCAAAAGCGCTTCAACTCCTCCATCGTGGCGTCAGCGAGCGACGTTGCGTGTCCGGAGCCGCCGGCCGCTTCAGCGAGCAACGGATCATCGACGGAAAGCACGGTCATTCGAGCGCCGAAATGGTCGGCAATCGCCGCCGCGTAGCACAGCGCCGCGCGAGATGGCTCCGAGAAGTCGACGGGGCAGAGCAGGGAGGGCCAGGAGGTTGTCATGACGGACCTCGCAGTTATCGGTGGACACAGCTTAGCGAGCAACGTCGATACCACCGGCTTCACCAAGGAGAGCCGCCCATCGGCGCTGTGACCGTACGTGACAGCTTATCCCGAGGTGAATTTTTTCGCGAGAGGTGCCTGAAATGCCGCGAGCTGTGGAGAAAGTCTACGGCTGCGAGGCTACCCGGCCGGTCGAGAGCCGGGTAGCCCAACGATGGAACCCTGTTGACCCTATTTGAAATTCGGCTGCGTGGTGATCTCGATCGTGCGATCGACGCCGCTTTGCGGATGCTGAATGTTCACGTAAGCCCTGTTCGGATTGCGGAGGTCGAAATAGAGACCCGTGAACTCCGAGCCCACCGCGCCGTTGGAAACCCAGCGCGCGATCCCTTCTCCCGGGTCGGACAAATCTCCGTCCTTGTTCAGATCCACCGCAATCCAGATGTCGTCGTCCACACCGCCGCCACGGTCCTCGACGATGTAGATATTGCCCTCGTGATCGATCGCCAGATTGTCGGCGTTGTTGAGCGCGCCGAGGGCCGGCAGACCGGTCGCAAGATTAATCGTCACCTGCGGAGCCGCAAACAGACTCACGGCGTTCGTCGACAGGTTGAGGTTGTAAGTGCGGCTATTGCCCGTAGCGTCGCTCGCGTCGGTATCCGAGTCGGTCGTGTTGAAGTACAGCAGCTGCGTGCCGTCGGCAAGCGTCTGAAGCTCCATGTCTTCCGGTCGGTTGTAGCCGGTGGCGCGGACATCGTTGTCATCAGCCGAGGCGCGGCCGTCGATGGTGCCGTCGGCGTTGACCACGGAGATACCCACGATCGGACCGCCGGTCGCGTTGGTGATGGCGACCCACGTGGCGGCGCCGGTGATGGCCGGGCCGTTGTTGCCTTCGTTCTGGCCGCCCGCGCCGATGCGCAGTACGAACGTCTGGCCCGCTGCGAAGAATTCATCGCCGCTGGTCGCGTCAGGGTTTGCGGACACGTACTTGTAGATCGAGCCGCCGTTCAGCTCGTCGACGAAATAGAAATTGTTGTCCTTATCGAACACGAGGCCTTCGTGCGACACGCGCGGAACATTGCTGCGCCACACGAAATCGCCGCCGTACTGCCCCGCGGTGATCGGGTTGGTCACTTCGAACAACCGTCCCTTGGTGCTGCCCGTACCCCACGACTCTTCGGCCGTCAGGTAGCCGCCCCACGGAGTCCACCGTGACGCGTCACCAGACACGAACCCCTGCGTGCCGGGCTGCACGATGGTGACCGTGCGAGTGTTGTAGTTGGGATCCTGTGTGTCGATGCGCTGGACGCCAGCCGTGCCGGTCTCGAAGGGCATGAACAGATAGCGCCCGGCGTTCGGGCCTGTCAGGTTCGACGTGATCATGTCCCAGTTGCCGGAGTTCGAATTCATCACGAGACTGTTCTGCGTCCTCCGGTCGGCCAGCGTGCGCTGACTCCACTTCGGATTCGACAGCGTAATGGGCGTCGCTTCCTCGTCGCCATCAACCGGCAGGGGCCCCGCGGACCTGGTGAGCGGAGTCATATCCGAGAACTTACTGTTTACCGCAAGCGCGGTTATGCCAAATGAGAGGGCCAGCGCCACCGCCAGCGGAACTCGTCTCGATGTCATGTGCATCTCCTGATCGTAGATTTACTGAGATCCGCAGCGTATGAGTTGCGAGCGACGCGCGCATGGCGACGTCGTAACGCGTGCGCAAACTGAATGATCAGAAGATGTGACTGAAGCGGTCCGAGCCTGCCGTACGAATCGCGTACGGAGCGCCAATGGGTCAGAGGACGTTCGCGCGGCGCATCACGGGCTCTGCCTTCTGGCGAATCTCGCGCGCGATTTCGTACGGGTCGCCTTGCTGAAAGCGTGGCAGGAACAGCTCGACCGATAACGGACCGGCATAGCCCTTGTCCGACAGCTTGCGCAGCATGGTGTTCAGTGGAGCGATGCCCTCGCCGGGAATGAGTCGGGTGGTGTTGTCGAGCAATTCTCGCGGCATATCGGGAACGTCCTGGAAGTGCACGTGCCCGATCTCGCCCGACCTGATCAGATCGAGATCCTCGAGCTTATTCGGTCCCGACCAGAAGTGATAGAAGTCGAGGAGAGGTGCCACGTTGGGATGCGCGGCCTCCCTCATCAACTTGAGCATCGTCGGCAGCGCCGCGATGAAGGTCGACGCCCGGACAGCCTCGGCCATCACCACCATGCCGAACTGCTTGGCGATATCGCCGTTCTCGCGCATGTTTTCGACGGCCCGCTTGTAGTCGTCTTGCGTGAACTTCTCGGTGGTCGGCGTGGGCGAATAGATTTTCTTCAGCCCGAGCGCGGCGAACTGCTCACAGCGCTTCTTGAAGCCGTCGAGCGCCGCAGTGCGCTTCGGATTGGGTTCCCACAACCCGAAGACCCCGCACGCCGACGAGACAGGCGTGAGCCCGAGATCGGTCAGCACGCGCTTGGCCGCTTGAAGGGAGTCCGTCTTGAGGAATTCGTCGAGGAGGGTGTTTGTCAGCTCGACGTGCTTGATGCCGGCACGCGACCACCCTTCGAGCGAGCCGCGATAGCCGGCGGCGGCGGATGTGTTCTGGTGAATGGCCAGCGTCATTTTTCCGGCTCCGAGCGCACTACGCGCGGCGAACAGCGCCATCGGGGTGAGGAGGACCGCTCGTCGTGACAGCATGCCGGATTGTAGATCCGAGACGGCATTTCGGGGATCCGGGACTCGGGCTAGGCTTGTTCCTCCAGGAACGATGCCAGGAACTCCTGCGTCCTGGCCCAGAGGCCGCGCTGTTTCCATTTGCCCAGCTCGATGCGCTCGCAGACGGCCATGTCGTCCAGGAAGATCGACTCGAGCTCTCGCGCCAGGGCACGATCGAAGACGCAGACGTTGCTCTCTTCGTTGTGCGCGAACGAGCGATTGTCGAAGTTCGTGGTTCCAATGGTCAGCCACACGCCATCGACAACCATCGTCTTGTGGTGCAGCATGGTGCGGTCGTATTCGAAGATCTGGATGCCGGCTTTCAGCAGCGGACCGAACAGACGCCGGCTGTTGTGGCGTGCAAGCCAGTTGTCGTTGCGATCACCAGAGACCATGATGCGCACGTCGATCCCGCGCTTCCTGGCATCGATGAGGGTGTCGATCGCGACCGCGTCTGGAATGAAGTAGGGGTTCGCGATGTAGATCGATCGTCGTGCGCAGACGATCGACAGGTAGTACATGATGCGGACGGTTGACCCGCCGGACTCGGGAGAGCTCATGAGCGTCTGCGCGCTCAGTCGTCCGGTGGACCCAATCGAGGGGTAGTAGATCTCCCCGCTCAGAAGCTCGCCGGTTGTTTTTTGCCAGTTGTGTGCAAAGCCGGCTTGCAGAGGAATGACAGCGGGACCCGCGAGGCGGACCTGCATGTCACGCCATTCTTCGGGTCCTCGTGCGTTTCCCTTCCAGTGATCTGCGATTCCGGCGCCGCCGGTGAACGCGATGCGCCCGTCGACGATCAGCGACTTTCGATGCGTGCGGTTGTTGAAGCGTCCGATCGTGTACCAATGAATCGGGTTGTACCAGGCGACCTGGCACCCGCCATCCTCGAGCGTCTTCAGAATCTCGCGGCCGATGCTGGCAGAGCCGATGGCATCCAGCAGGATCTTCACGGTCACTCCGGCCTGGGCGCGTTCGGCGAGCGCCCGCCCGAAGCGGAGACCAATCTCGCCCGCCCAATAGATGTACGCCTCGATGGTGATTGAAACGTCTGCGTCCTCGATTGCCTCGAGCATCCTCGGGTAAAAGGCATCGCCATTGTTCAGCAGCTCCACCGAGTTGCCGGCGAGGAATGGCGCGCTGCTGGCCCCCGCGATTGTGTTGAGAAACTCTTCCGACTCGACCTCGAACTCATGCGACAGACCATAACGCGGCGGAGGGGCAGCGATTGCCGTGAGGTAGGCGAGGAGTGCCATCACCCCGGTTGAGATCGCCCAGATCCAGTTGTCGTAGATGACGGCCCAAATGCTGATGAGCGCCCACGGCCACCACCACCACAGCAGCCGCCGCAGGCGGGTTCCAACCGTGAGCGCTCCCTTTGGTACGCGTGCGCGTACCTGTGCGGAGGGATGACGCCAGCCGCGTGTCGGCTGCCGGCGAGCCCAGGAAACAGGGCGACTCCGCGGCCGCAACGGGTCCGCTGTCTGAAGCATTCTGCGACGCTGTTTCACCATAAAGCGTGCCGCGGGATGTCCGCTTTAGCCGGACCTTACGCTTCCGGCTTCAGCCGGACCTCACGGCTTTCGGAACAATTCGAGCAGAGCCGTTGTCTCCGCGCGAATGGCGCCCTTCAGCGTCGGCTCACGCTCGGGCGCCCATTCGGGCGAATGAGGCGCAGGCACAGGGATACCGCTCTGACGTGCGGCGGCGAGCTTCGAGGGGTGTACGGCACCGACATGCAACAGCGCTGAGGGAACACCGGCGAGGCCGTATTCGGAAAAATCCTCAGACGTCATCTTCGCGGGCATTTCGACGACCGACGACTCGCCAAGGCCTTTCTTCAACGCGCCAGCCAGCCGCAACGTCAACGTCGGATCGTTGTAAACCGGCGGGTTCGCCCGTGCCGGCGTCTCGACGAGCGGCTCGCGCGGGGCTCCCGCCGATGTCGCCTCGCCGCTCGCGACGCGCCGGATGGCGGCAAACGTGCGGGCCCGCACTTCGTCGGTGTAGGTGCGCACCGAGAGCTGCAGTCGCACTTCATCGGGGATCACGTTGCCCTGCGTCCCGCCATGAATCGAGCCGACGGTAATGACGACCGGATCGATTGGATTGTTCTCGCGCGAGACGATTGTTTGCAGCGACAACACGATCCGCGATGCGAGGACGATCGGATCGATCGTGTTGTGCGGCATCGCGCCATGACCGCCGCGGCCGTAGACGGTGATCGTTACGCTGTCGGACATTGCCCTGAAGAAGCCAGGGTGGTAGCCAATCGTTCCGGCCGGCATCGTGTCGTCGTCATGCATCGACAAGGCGAAATCCGGTCGCGGGAATCGCGTGAATAACCCATCGCTCAACATTTGCCGCGCGCCACCGAGCCCTTCTTCGGCCGGCTGTCCGACCATCACGAGCGTGCCGCTCCAGCGGTCGCGATGAGTTGCCATCAGCTGCGCCGTGCCGGTCCACGCGGCCATGTGGAGGTCGTGACCACACGCGTGCATGACCGGAGTAGACTGCCCTGCGGCGTTCCTGACGACGACGGTGCTGGCAAAGGGAAGACCGGTCTTCTCTTCGACAGGGAGCGCATCGAGCTCGGTGCGCAGCATTACCGTCGGCCCGGTCCCGTTCCGAAGCACCGCGACAATGCCAGTCTTACCGACTCCAGTCGTGACGTCGAATCCGAACGCTTTCACGCGTGCAGCCAGCTTGGCGCTGGTCTGCAGCTCCTGAAACGCCAGTTCGGGATTGCGATGAAGGTCGATGTAGAGCGAGTCGATGTCCGGAAAAATCGCATCGACTTCGGCCGTCGTCGGCGTCGTCCAACTCGTCGTATTGGACTGCGCAGCGACTGTGCACGTCGCCGCGAGTGCGACGGCAAGACAATGCGTCGTCATTTTGGGACGAAAGGTCAGCCCTGTCATCAAAGCGGTGCTATTGTGGCATACCGGTCCTCGGTCCCTACCGCGCTGGAGAAAGACGATGACACGCAGACTTGCCACGCTGATCATGGTGTGCGTGATCGGCCCGCCGGTTGCCGCCCAGTGGCTGAAAGAACCCACCAAAGGCATTCCACGCACGGCTGACGGCAAGCCGAGCCTGTCAGCACCGGCGCCGCGCGGGCCGGACGGCAGGCCGGACTTGGCCGGCCTGTGGCGCCTCGATGCGGGCCCGTATGGCGGCAACGTCCTCGCCGACTTGAAACCGGCCGACATTCAACCCTGGGCCGATGCGCTCTATAAACAGCGGATGGAGGATCTCGGCAAGGACGATCCGGCGACGTTCAGGTGCCTCCCGCAAGGCCATCGCGTCATGTTTGGCGCGGGAGGTTGGGCCAGGATCATTCAGACGCCGCAGGTGATCGCTATCCTCTACGAGAACCTGAGTCATCGTCAGATCTTCCTCGACGGCCGCGCTCTGCCGAGCGATCCGCATCCCAGCTTCATGGGCTACTCGGTTGGCCGATGGGAGAAGGACACGCTGGTCGTCGAGAGCATCGGGTTCAAAGACACGACGTGGCTCGATTTTGGCGGTCACCCGCACACTGAGGAGCTCCGCATAGTCGAACGGTATCGGCGGCCGGACTTCGGTCACATCGAGCTGAAGCAGACATTCGAGGATCCCAAGGTGTTCAACAAGCCGGTGACGTTCGACGTCAAAGTGGACTTCGTCGCCGACACCGAGATGCTCGAATACGTCTGTAACGAGAACGAGAAGGATCACGCGCGGCTCGTCGGCAAAGCGTCCGACGACAAGAAGAACGCCGTGAAGGTCGCTCGCGATGTGCTCGCGAAATACGTCGGCGCGTACGAGTTTCGAATACCCGAGGACCCGGGCCAGGTGATCACGATTAACGTCACCTTGTCGGGTGACGAAGCGTTTCTCGATGTCGGTGGTAAAGATCCGCAGCCAATGATTCCGCTCTCGGACACACTGTTTTCAACGAGCGGCGGAAGGATGGAATTCGTTCCGGACGCTGACGGCAAGGTCACGCACGCCATCTTCCGGATTGTCGAGGGGGACCTGAAGGGCGTGCGCAAGTGAAACGTCGTAGTGTCCGGCTTTAGCCGGACCTCTCATTCAACGGCCGACGATGACGGACCATGTCCGATCGGCCTGCTGCACCACACCCTCGACATCGTCCGGGAGCACGAACCGTTCGCGCACGAGATCGGCGGCCGCGCGCCGCACCCGTTGCAGGTAGTCCTGGCGGCTCGAATAGCGTTCTTCAATCGACGGACGCGAATCACCCGATTGCTCACGCTCGGCTTTGGTTTTCGCGAAGGGCTGGAACGAGCCGACGAGACCCGCGAGGTAGCGCAGCCCGCTCAACTGAAAAGTCGAGATATTCCATCCCGTATGCGTGCCAAGCGGGACCGCGACTTCAGGAAGCGGAATGCCACCTTCGTCGTTGCCGTCGGCGTTCACCTGGGGCACGAGCACGGGATATGGCTCGCCGAGCGACGGCGGCTCCTTTGTGATGACCCTCGTGGTCGTGTAATCGACTCCGTAATCCATGCGCCACACGCCTGGCATGTAATCGGCGAAAGGCAACGATGTCACCTTCGGGAAGCGGACGGCCTCGCGGGGCACGAGTTGACGACGGGCGATGGTCGGATAGCGGGAGGGCGGCGGCTCTGTACCGGCGGTGATCCACTTGTCGAGATCGATGAGCAATGCGCGCAGCACCCATCGCTGTTGCGCGAAGTTGAGCGCGTAGCGCGTCTGCTGTGGCGATGGCGGCAGTCCTCCCGACGCGTGCGGTGTTCCACTCAGAAAATACAGTCGTGAGGTCGATGCCAGCGGCATATCCGCCGTGCCGCTCTCATTGGTGTGCGTCAGCGATCCGGCGCGCGCCCAATACTCAGTCGAAGAAAACGTGTAGAACATGCGCGGGACGACAGATGCGGCGGTCGCTTTGGCCAGCAGTCCGTCATCGGTGAACGGAGGAAGGTCGACTGGGCGAAAAATGGAGAGTACCGAGTTGCCCGCCTGACCAGGGCTGGCGAAGCGGTGATTGAAGCTGCCGCCGCCGGCTCCGGCGGATGCGATCATCAGCCCATCGAACGCCGCACGTCCGCGCTCGTCCTGATTGAAGCCGTCGCGCACGAACTCGCGCAGAAATCGTCCACTCTGCGAGTAACCGAAGCCGATCACGCGCCGCATCAACGCCGCGTTCTCTCGCAAGGTCGCCACGCCGCTTCCATGTTTGAGGTACGACGCGAAGTCGCGTACGGCGGCGAGCCCGAGACCGGCCACTGGCGATCCTGTGGCGCGGTAGATCACTTCGTTGAGGCCGGCTTCGAACCCTGCGGGCCGTCGTACTGAGCAGCCGTCAGGCGCGAACTGCCAGCTGTCGCGCGGCAAGACAGTGGGCGGTCCGGCGATGGCCGAGCGAAACGTGAGCAAGGCATCCGGCTGTGATGGATCAGCCGCACAGTAGGTGAGGCCAATCGCTCCGCCCGGGCCGCTTCGACTTACCGTCACCGCGCTTGCCCGGACGACGCCATTGACTGGCGCTGTCGGGACGGTGAGCGCCAGACCTTCGCTCGGGGATACATCGAACTGCCATCCGAGGAACGCGACGGTGAATCCCTGTTCCAGGAGAAAGCGGTCGCCGAGGTTCCAATTCTCCGGTGCGAGATCGCGCTGCCGCGCCTCGCTCATCAAGCCGAGCGACTGATCGCGCCCGCGGTTGACGACCTCCAGGAACACCGTGCCGCGCGCCGACGAGCCCCCCTTCGGGAGAAAGAGCAACAGGTCGCCGGCGAATTCGACCTTTCCCGCGGCGTTCCTGGGGGCGGAGGCGATGTCGGCAATGCGCTGATTCGCCGGAAGCGCCGGGTCGACCGCGTAGTGCACCCGCGCGATCACCCGTTCGTGTGTGCGGAAATCGTCACGGCTGCGCACGTCGATCCGGACGACCTCCGCCGACGCAACGCGGGCGATCACCAGCAGTGTGAAGACAGCGCGCAGCAAGGTGGCTGCCACGCACACACTATAGGCCCCTCACCCGTCGGCGACGCAAGCGATACTTCAACTCACCGCCGCGTGCGCTCGCTTCGTGCCCTGGAGTCGCAGATTCGGCTGCTCCAGCCACCGCTTCAGGTCGTCCTGCTTGACGGTCGTGCCCATCAGCCCGATATGGCCGTCGGGCCGCAGGAGGAAGTAGGCAGGACCGCTGATCGACACCGTCGCCAACGCGGCATCGTTCTCTGGATCCGAGGGCACGGTGTGCACCTGCAGCATGTCGCCGAGGCCAAGACCGTCGAGCGACGGCGCAGGTTGCCCGATTACGAGCAGGTTGAACCGCGTGTCATCGAGCCTCTGAAACAGATCCTCGCGCTGCCCCTTCGATGTGAACCTCAAACGAAGCCACGGAAACCGATCGCCGGCATGCGGCGCGCTCTCGGCCGGTGTCACGAGGTTCTGCGAGAGGGCGCTCTCGCGGTAGCGAATTCCAATCTGCGACAGCGTCAGGAACGCCGCTTTCCGCACCCGCTGGCGTGACATCGCGATCGCCGCCACGCGCGGGACGATATGCGTGCGGAGCATGCCGGCAAACCAGTTCTCGGAAACGACGACCCTGAACGCGCGATCGGTTGTCGCGAGCAGTTGCTGCGCGAAGGGACGACGCTCGGCCTCGTAGGTGTCGAGTAGCGACTCGTCCGCTTGTTTCCTGAGAACGAGATCCAGCTTCCACGCCAGATTGTAGGCGTCCTGAAGCCCCGTGTTCATCCCCTGCCCGCCCATCGGGCTGTGGATGTGCGCGGCGTCGCCAAGCAGGAAGCAGCGGCGGTCGCGGAAGTGCTCGACGCAGCGGTGTTGAATGCGGTAGGTCGAGAACCACAGACACTTCGTGAACGACAGCCCCGATCCCCCAACGTGCTGCAGCGTCGGAATCAGCTCTTCGAACGTGACGTTCTCTTTGCCAAACAGCTCCTTCGGCAGGATGCCGATCACGCGCCAGCGATTGGTCCCCTTCATCGGGAAGTACAGGTGGAAGCCACTGCCCCAGAGAAAGACATTGAGCTCATTGGGGATCATCGGCCCGGTCGCCTCGGTGTCTGCCACGAAGAAGGAGTGTTCGTACGGGGCCCCCGGGAATTCGATGCCGCTGATCGTACGAACGGCGCTACGCGAGCCGTCGCAACCGGCAACATAGGCCGCGGTGATCGTCCGGGTACGGCCGTCAGGATCCTTGACCGTGGCGTTCACGTGGTCCGCCTGTTGGTCGAGAGCCATGAGCTCGGTGTTCCACTGAACGGAGAGGCCCCACCGGCGCAGGTGCTCGCCCATGATGCGCTCGTTGTCGTCCTGCCCCAGCATCAGGACGTACGGGAAGGGACTCAGGTCCTTTCCCATGTCCGTGAACGGAATGCGCGCCTTCCGGTGGCCCCCGGCCCACATGTTTGCGCCGTTACCGGGGGTGCCCAGCTCGAGTGCGCGATCCGCAAGACCGAGCTTGGAATAGATCTCGAGCGTGCGCGCATGCACCGCCATCGCTCTCGACTCGCGGGCCGGCCCGCTATGCCGGTCGATGATGGTCACGCGAACGCCACGCCGGCCAAGCTGGTTAGCCAGCATCAGGCCAGTCGGGCCGGCTCCAACGACAAGAACATCGGTCATCACCTGAACCTCCTTCGACGCACTCTGCATCGACCAAAGGGCAAGGTCCGGGCCATCCTCGCGCGCTGGTATCATCTCGCGGAAATCTGGCCACATTCACGCGATCTGAGCCTCTCCCGCCCTTGAGGCCATCGTCACCGGCGCGCGCTCCAGGCGCGGGATGTGCCGATCGGTACATATTGTGCGTGGGGCACATTGCTCCATGGGACGATTTAGGCCCCTAACGGTCAAGAAGCAAGACTCAGCGAATTCCCAGAATTTTCTTAAGACTCCGACGCTCGGCATCGCCATTCTTACCTTCGCTCGGGTGCGGGAGGCGTTATGCGGCGATTGGTGCGTGTGGTCGTTTTCGGAATGTTGTGCGCGGCACCTATCTCGTGGTTGATTCATCCGATGGCGGCTCAAGGCTCGGTTTGCATGGCCGCCACGATTGATGGAGATGTGCAGGGGCTCGACCACGGTACGTCCTGCGCGTTCCTTGGTATTCCTTTTGCCGCTCCACCGGTGGGCGCGCTGCGGTGGAAAGCGCCGCAACCAGCGGCGCCATGGGCACCGATCGTTCTGCAGGCCACGACTGCGCCGCCTGTCTGCGCGCAGCTCAACTCCGTGACCGGGCTGCCCTCGGGCAGCGAGGATTGCCTCAAGTTGAACGTCTGGGCCCCGACTCCCTTGCCCTCGTCTGCGCCGGTGATCGTATGGCTGCACCCGGGATCCTTTGCGGCCGCATCGGCTAACTTCGCGCCACAGAACGGCGAAGCGCTGGCCGCGTCGACCGGCGCAATCGTGGTCGCGTCCAACTATCGGCTCGGCGCGTTTGGATTTCTTGGCCATCAGGCTCTTTCGACTGAAGGCAAAGTCGCGGGCAACTATGGCTTTCTCGATCAACGTGCGGCCCTCGTGTGGGTCCGCGATCACATTGCGGCGTTTGGAGGGGATCCGGGGAACGTGACGATTGCCGGTCAATCAGCTGGTGGCCGCAGCGTCGGCCTGCACCTCCTCTCACGAGGCAGCCAGGGGCTGTTCCATCGCGCGATCATGCAGAGCGGCTTCCTGTCGTTTCGTTTGAGAGACCAGGCCGACGCGCAGTTGCAGGGCGAGCAGTTCGTGGCTGCCCTTGGCTGCGCGAACAGCGACCCGACGCTCTTGTTGGCGTGCCTTCGATCGAAGACTCCCAGCCAGGTGCTTTTGGCGCACCCGGCGAATCTGTTCGAACAGGTATTGGAAACGGGACGCACGCAATGGACGCCCATTGTCGATGGAGTCGACGTTCCCGCCCAGCCGCGCGACCTGTACGAGCTTGGCGCCTTCAGTCGTGTTCCCGTACTGCTCGGCGCAAACCGCGACGAGGGATGGACATTCGTCAATCGAAGCTTCCCATCGAGTGTGACGCTCGATGAGTACACAGCAGCTGTCAACTCGGAATTCGGCCAGGATTCGCCCGCGATCCTGGGGCAATATCCAGCCGATGATTTCGCGTCCCCGAAGGACGCGTTTGCGGCGGTGGTGGGCGACGGCGAGTATGTCTGCCAGGCGCGCATCATGGCGCGGCTGATCGAGCGCACAAAGATGCCGGTGTTTTTGTACCTGTTCACACACGAAGTCGATCCGGTGTCTCCAGATCGTGTGGCCCACGGGCTCGAGGTGCCATTCGTGTTCGGTAACAACTTCGCCCCGCCACTCTTTCCACCCTACGTGCTTGGCCCGGTGGACCTCGAACTGTCCCATGCGATGGCCGGTTACTGGACACGATTTGCCACGAGTGGCAATCCCAACAGCGACGATCCGAGCGTCGTGCACTGGCCGGCGTTCTCACGACCGGAGGGCCGAGGACGCGGGGTCGACAAATACCTCGCGCTCGACCTGCCAGTTCAGGCGGGTTTGCGGCTCAAGGAATCGGCGTGCGATTTCTGGGAACCGTACTTCCTTCGGTCGATGACCGGAGACGTAGCCGCCGGGGCACCGTAAGGTGCAACGAGACGTGTCGCTACTCGACCTGCGTGGCGGTCTGGATTCCCGACTCGATCCGACGAAATCGGATCAGGACAGACCCCACGCTGATTTCGTCGCCGTCGGCGAGGGGAGCCGGCGCGCTGAGGCGTTCGCCACGAAGAAATGTTCCGTTCTTGCTTCCCAGATCCTCGACTGTTGCGTCCGGACCGCTGACACGAATGAGGGCATGATGCCTCGACACGGTTGGAGATTCGAGCCATACCGCCACGTCACCGTCACGTCCAAGCAGGTGGTCGCCGTCCTTGAGCGGCACCCGCCCCCACTGCCAGAGGATCCAGCAGCGCGCGCGATCATTGTTGGGCGACCCCACGTCCGCGATTTCGGTAGCGGGTGCCTTGAACGCGTAGCCATATCGATGGACGGTTCGTACGAAACGTGCTTCTCCGGCTGTCTCTCCCAATGCAGTCCGCACTTCGGCGACCAGCGTCGTGAGAGCCGCGTCGGACACGAACGTCGACGGCCACAGCCGCTCGTGCAATTCCGCTTTCGACAGCACGCGCGGCCGATTGACGAGCACCAGGCAGAGGAAGTCGAAGGCTTTTGGGGACAGGTGCTGCTCGGCATCGGCCCGCCGGAGCTGACGGCTTGCCGTGTCCACGGTGAACTCGCCGAAGCGGACTTGCATAACACTCACTCTGACTCAACGCCGAATCGTGGCGGGCCAATTGAGTGTGACTGTCGTTGGCGGGTCACTCGCTTCATCGACGCGCGTGTTGATCAGGAACCGTTGTCCGTCACGCGCCACGGTGTAGTTCCTAATGTTGTTCCACTGTTCCGCGACCTTCGTCTTGAAAAGCGATAGAGGTGCACCCGCTTCGAGCTCTCGTCCCGTGCGGATCGGGACCGCCATCAGCGTGCCATCGGCTGCGATGTAGAACAACTCCCGTCCATCCCGGTGCCATACAGGCCAGACTCCCTCGCTGTTGGATATTTGCTTTCCCGGGCGGTCAGTTGGTCCGTCGATGTCTCGAACATAGATCTGCCAGGCACCAGACTCGTCAGACTGGTACGCCATCCAGTGCCCGTCAGGGGACAGCTGAGCGCTGCATTCACTGAGAGGACCGTTCAGCAGCGACTCCGCCGGGCCTGCCGCAGTTGCGGAACCAGGCTTCATCGGGAGCCGCCAGATATCCCACTGTGTCCTGGGATCCAGCATCTCGAACAGAATGAAGCGGCCATCGGGAGACCAGTCGTCCGTACGCTGAATCAGCTTCGATTCGGTCAGCCGTTCCTCGCGCCGGATGCCCACTGCCGATGTTCTGAACAGGTTGGGAGGGAGGTTGTCCCGTGCGGAATCGAACATGATGTGCCTCCCGTCGCGTGACCATCGCGCCTGACTATCAAGAGCCGGATCGGAGGTCAGACGAGAATCCGCGCCGCGCTTCAGATCGAAGACATGGAGGTCTGTGGTCCCGACGACGGGATCCACATCTGTGGTCGCCAGGAGGGTTTCGTCTGGTGAGAGCTCGGGGAATCGACGGGACGCTGAAGGCACGAGGCCACGAACGGTCTCGAGTCTCCGCCCCTGTCGATCGAACCAGGCCATCTCGGTTCTCAGCGTGTTGCCCGCGGTTACCAGCGTTCCGGTGTTCGACACGGAAAATCCTCCACGTGCCCAGAGCGTCCGGTACTCGACTTGATCCGCGATGGACATCCCGTGACCAGTGAGTTGCAAGCGATCGGCATCAAAGGGTTGAGCGATCAAGCTGACCGTTTGGGATGCACCGACTGGTGAACCTGATTGCAGCAAAAGCAGATATCCCGGCACATACGCAACACCGCCATATCCCGCCGCAACGAGCGACGTCTCCGGGGAATCGAGCGAACCCATGTAGATTCCCGGCTTGCCGGGTCGGGCGAAGTACACAACGTGACGCCCGTCGGGCAGGAACGACGGCCACAGCCTTTCGCTGTTCGCGTCATGCCACGTCAAAGGTGTGGCCGCTCCGCCGGCGTCCGACGTCCGGTACAGCTGATTCCCGGCGTTGGCAGAAAAGACGATGACGCCGTCCTGGCTCCACGTGCCGCCTCGAGGCAGAATCGCCGGACAGAGTGTCTGAGGCGGTCCGCCATCAGCGTCGATCTTCTTGAGATTCCCGCCGGGGAAAAACCCGATGCGCCGACTGTCGGGCGACCAGAACGGGTAAGCCGCGCCGTCTGTTCCCGGCAATGGTGTCGGGTTCGCCGAATCGAGACTGCGAACCCAGAGGAGTCGCTTGCCGTCCGACGCGCTGGCAATGAAGGCCAGTCGCCGGCCGTCGGGCGAGATCGTCACAGGACCTGCGGTTGCCAGATCGGCAAGGGTTACGCCGGCCGGTGTCGTAAACGTCAAGCGAACAGGCGCGTCCTGTGCTGCTGGGGTGCGCCAATAGATGACTCCTGCAGCGACCGTGACCAGCAGCGCAAGAAGCATGGCGGCAGCGATCAGGATTGGGTTCGTGTTTCGCGGGCCGCGATTGCTCTCAGGCGTCTGTGGTCGCTCGGCGATCCATCGAAGGTCCAGCGCCAGATCGCGTGCAGACTGCCAGCGATTCTCGGGGTCCTTGGCGAGACATCGCGAGACGATCCGATCCAACGCCGGCGGCGCGGCCGGCTGAAGGGAGGAAACCGGAGGGGGAGCGGCGTGGAGGACGGCGCCGATGACAGTCGCGGCTGTCGCGCCGTCGAAGGCTCGCTGTCCGGTAGCCATCTCGTGGACGATTGCGCCGAGCGCGAAGATGTCACTGCGTTCGTCGGCGTCGCGCCCGGCGAGTTGCTCGGGTGCCACATACGGATAGGTGCCGAGCACGGCGCCCGGCGCGGTCAGCGACATCGCTTCGGGTGAGATGGTGGAGAGTGCGGGGAGGCCGGGACCGGAGTGAGATTTCGACAACCCGAAGTCAAGGAGCTTCGCGCCAGCTCTCGTCAACATCACGTTCCCGGGTTTCACGTCCCGGTGCACCAGGCCATGACGATGCGCGTGATCGAGCGCATCGGCCAACTCTGTCGCGTAGCGGATGACGTCCGCGACTGGAAGTGGACCGCTCGAAAGCCGTTCGGCCAGTGTCTGCCCCTCGATGTGCTCCATCACGAGGAACAAGAGTGGCTCGCCGTCTCCAGGACTGCGGCTTTCGCCGACGTCATGCAGCGCGCAGATGTTTGGGTGATTGAGCGCAGCCACGGCGCGCGCCTCACGTTCGAACCGTGCACGTCGATCGGCGTCCGCGACGAACGCGTCGGAGAGGACTTTGATTGCGACGGTGCGGTCGAGGCGCGTGTCCCGAGCTCGATACACCTCGCCCATGCCCCCGGCACCAATCAGTCGGAGAATCTCATAAGGACCGAGGCGCACGCCGGGCGCGAGCGACATGCGGGTCGTTGGCCGGCAGGATTATACGTAACCCAATCAGGCGCTCGCCAATGTCGTCGAAACGGACGGCGGAAGAAGAGATTCCGCTTGAGGGCACCGGCACCTTCGGTCACTTCTAATGCTAGCGCGAGCGAGCGAGTCCTTCTGTCCAGTTGACGACGATCGAATACGGCGTCGGGGCACCGGTCGCGCCAGGAACCACCATCAGAAAGCGGCCGTCGGGAGCGACGTCATAGCGGCGGTCTCGTGTGGGTTGCGCGAGATTCA
>Ga0207706_10002245_pt1 | contig 18851 bp, 19 predicted proteins | sample KBSC53metaG_FD_184318 | JGI IMG/M metagenome (GOLD analysis project Ga0207706, IMG submission 184318) | Corn rhizosphere microbial communities from Kellogg Biological Station, Michigan, USA - KBS C5-3 metaG (SPAdes) (version 2) | ecosystem: Host-associated > Plants > Roots > Rhizosphere > Soil ... | reverse complement strand
CGCGAGGAGCCGGGTGTCCTGCGCTGGGTCATCAAGGGCGACTTTTCGGAGCCCGTGAAGCAGATTGCGCGGAAGTACTTGCCGGAGGAGGAAAGTCGGGGGTCTAGGGTCTAGGGTCTAGGGTCTAGGGTTGAGCGTGACTCGATGAGCGGCAAACCTCGATGTCCGCCGAACTCAACTCTTGACCCTCGACCCTAGACTTTCTTCCCTACTTCGACGCGGTCTTCTTGCCCTTCTCGGTCTGCGTGAAGCGCAGCGTTTCGCCCGTCTTCACGCTTTGCACGCGGATGCCGCCGGGCTCGAGCTCCACGGACCACTTGCCGATGGCGCCGCGCATCGAGAGCGCGCAGGCCGTGATGCCGAGCGTCTCGCCGGCGAAACCGTCGCCCGCCGGCTTCATGATGAAGCTGCATGCGGACGTCAGCTCCCGTTCGGTGAAGCTGCCGACGTCGTTCGAGAGCACTGTCACCGCCGGATCGAAGTGCGGGATGTACGTGAAGTAGATGTCCTCGCCCTGCGACTCGAGACGGATGACTCCCTGCTGGCGGACGATGTCCTTCTCGAAGCGGCCGGTGACCTGGACGAAGACGTCCCAGGGGTGCGCCGGATCGATCGTGATCGTGCTCATGCTGAGGACGAGATTGTTGCCCGGCGTCGATCCCTCGAAGCGTCCCTGCAGCATGGACGCGATCTCGTAGATCTTGTCGGGCGTCGCCGCGGAAAGGGGCGCGCCCGCGGCAAATGTCAGGGGAAGCGCGAGGGCGAGGCCGAGCGCCCGGATGAAACCTCTTGGAGCCAAGGACGTTCTCATGATTCCTCCGGCAGGCGTGAGTAGCGAGATCCGTTCCAGCACTCGCGCGCACGCCCGCGCCGGGCGCGGCGCCCGGCGAAGCGGCGGCCCCTCATCGGGTTACGGCCGAGGCAGCGCGTTCGTCCTCGGCAGATCGCGTCGCCAGGAACGTCCCCTCCGGGGGACGTGTTGACCCGAGTTGCTGCAGAGCGGCCAGCCCTCGGACGGTGCGCTGCAGCGCCTTGCGGAAGGCCTCGTTGAGGGCCTCCTCGTCGGCGCCGCTGTAGGCGGGGCGGGACTCCTGTTCGTCCGCGTCGAAGCTGGTCAGCGTGCTTCCGCTGGCGGTGGAGGCTGTCACCGTCCATTCCGCTGCCGCGTCCTGATAGCGGTCGTGCTCCGCGACGCCCAGCCGGTGGACGACGATCGTGATCGTCGCCGCACTGCTGCCCTCGGGCGGCGCGCCCGGCGTCCAGCGGCATCCCGGAAAGGAGCTCTGAACGCCGTCGCGGACGGTCGCGATCATCTTCTCGCTCTCCTCCGGATGCGCCCGGCGATCCTGGACATCGAGATTCCACGAGATCAGACCCCCCGGGCAGCTGACGTTGGGATCGGGGTACGACACCGGCCGTATGGGCGCGGGACCGCATCCGGTCACGGCGAGACCCGCCCAGGCGAGACAAACCAGGAGAAGGACACCCGTCGTCGACTTCATGGCTGCCTCAAGAACGCCGGGCGGAGCCCGACTTCTTCCGGTTTCCGCTCGTGGTTGCGGCGGCGCGGGGCCGACCCGCCGACGCGACGCCATAGGTCTTCGCCAGGGCGCTGGCCTCGGCCCGCATTTCCTCCACCAGCTCCGGAGGCGAGAGCACTTCGGCATGCCGGCCGTAAGCGAGGATGAACCGCCGGGCCTCGCGCAACGCTTCCGCCGGAAGCTCCAGAATCGCCCGCCCTGCGGAATCCGTTTCGATCTTCTGCTTCGGGTGCCACACCATCTCCCGGATCTCGCCGGAGACCTCGGGGGAGAAGCGGACGCGGAAACGGAACGCGGGCCCTTTTCCGACGAAGATTCCGAACGTGTTGCGGAAGAACGCGTCGGCGTCGAAGTCCTTCGGGATCGCGTACCGCTCGCTCGTCACGCGCGCGCTCGCGATGCGCCCGAGGTAGAAGTTCTTGATCTGGGACTGGTCCTCGGCGAGCATCATCCAGTCGCGGCCGGCGAGCACGAGCGCATACGGACGGATCGTGCGCGGCTCGCCGGGGCTCTCTCCCGGATGCCGGTACTGAATCGAGAGCGCCACGCCCCTCTGCAGGGCCTCGGACACGGCGAGCCAGGTTTCCTCCGGCACCGGCCGGAAAGCCACCGAGCGCAGCGTCAGCATCTCGCGGACGATCTCGGGCCTCAGGCGCACGCTCGGCGGCATGAGCCGGGCGAGCCGCTCGTAGCACGAGGAGAGCGTCTGCGCGAGCGGCGTGCCGCCGAGCAACAGGAGCACCTGCGCCGCCACCCCGATCGCGAAGAGGTCGGCGCCGTCGACCGGAAGGAAAGGGAGCACGTAGTCGTCGCGCGAGTACGCGTAGCCGTTCTCCTCGCGGCGGAACTCGATCGGCGCGTCGAGCTCGTCGCGGAGATAGTCGAGGTCGCGCTGCACCGTCTTGGTCGAGACGGAGAGCTCCGCCGCGAGCGAGCTCGTGTTCGGAAAGCGGCCCTCCTTGATCTCGTGGTGGATCGTCTGGAGACGCCGCCAGAGCGGTCGGTCTTTGAAAGCACCCTCGCGGCCCACGGTCCGGATTCTCTCTCGCGGCCCTGCGGCTCTGTCGGACGCCTGTCAGAAATTGTCGGGGATGTGGGAGCCCGCACATCTTTCACTGTCATGCCGCGGCCCGCCGGATCCAATAAACAACGTTGTATCAGGCATTTGGATGACATTCCTTCGTGGCTCGTGGATTGCACCCCGAGTGGCCATCATGCAAATCCCTTACGACCTGGAGTTCGTCGAGAATCGGCCCACCGTCCAGGTGAGGGCGGTCGCGATGGACGAGACGTACCCCTTCGGCCGTTCGCGTCGCCACGCCCGGCCGGAAGGCGACGTGTTCGATGCGCTGCTCCGCTGGGTCCACGGCGTGATCTCGCGGCTCGATTCCCGGTCCCGGTAGGTCGAAAACCGCCGGACTATTTCAGGAGCGGCAGCAGCTCCTTCACCGTCGAGGCTTCCTTCCCGTTGGGGTCGAGCTCGAGGTACTTCTCGAAGTGCTCCTTCGCCGGCCCCTTCTTGTTCTGGTTGAAGCAGGCCATGCCCAGCAGGTAGTGCGCGTTCGCGAAATCCGGTTTTGCTTCGACGGCTTTTTGGAGCGTGGCCTCGGCGTCCTTCATCTTTCCCTTGTTGTAAGCCTCGACGCCCTTGTTGTAGAGGATCTCGGGAGAGTCGGGATTGGCGTCGGCATACGCCGCGGAGAACTCGGCGGCCTTCGCCTTGTCGCCCATCTGACGCGCGGCGTCGGCCATCATCTGGTAAAGGCCGGTGAGCGAGGTGTCGAGGTCCGTGGCCTTCTGTCCGTACTCGATCGTCTTCGCCCAATCCTTTTTCTCGTACGCCAGCTGGGCGAGAGCCTGCCAGCCCGCGGGGAGGTCGGGGTTCGTCTTCACGGCTTCGAGGAACTTGGCCTCGGCCGCGGGCTTGTCTCCGGCCTGGAGCGCCTCGACGCCCGAGTTGAACGAGACGACGGCCTTCTCGTTCGCAGACATCTTCGGAGCGGCGGCGGCCTGGGCCTTGGCCTGCGCTTCGGTCTTGTTCGTCAGCTTCGCGTCGACCGTGGCGATGTCGCCGATCGGAATCTTCTTGTCGAGCTCGTACGTGACGTAGCCGTCCTTTTCGAACTTGAAGTGGTACGGCATCGTGCAGTCGGGAAGCAGCGTGCTCCACACGCCCTTGGCGTCCGACTTCAGATCCGTGTGAAAGGTCGTCAGGCTCGGGGTGGTGATCATGATCGTCGCATCGCCCAGGGCCGCTCCACCGGCGTCGCCGACAACGCCCTTGACACGGCACTGGGCGCCGGCCTGCAGGTAGCCGGCGGTCAGAAGAGCGGCGAGCCCCATCGCCGTGCGCTTGGTCGTGTTCATCGTTCTCCTTTTGGGCGGCGCCATTCCGTCGGTCCGGCCGGTCCCGCCGCGTCTCGGCCGGATTCTATTCAAGTCCGGCCCGCACGTGGAAACGAGCCGCGGGAACCGGGGATTCCGGGAGGTTTCGCGGCTGCGTTGCGCCGCAACCCCGGTCCGCCGCGGCGGGGCTCCCGCTGCGAGGCGGCTACGCGCTACGCGGTCGTTCGGGGATCCGGAGCGCTCTGGCGGGGGATCGCCTGGAGAATCTCGCTCGCGGTCTTGTACTTGCCCATGGGCATGACGTGGATGCCCCGGGCGAGGCCGGCGATCCCGGCCGCGAGCTCCCGGGCGATGGCGAGACCCTCGGCTCTTTCGTGCTCCGCGCCGCGCTCGGCCGCGCGCCGCATACGGTCCTGGATGGCCTGAGGGACGACGACGCCCGGGACCTCGTTCGCGAAGAAGAGCGTCTGCTTGAGCGAAAGCAGGGGGATCAGGCCGATGAGGATCGGGATGGCCTTCGCCTCGGGCCGCTCCAGGAATCGGGCGAGGGAGTCGAGGTCGTACACGGGCTGCGTCTGCGCGAAGGTCGCTCCCGCCTCGATCTTGGCCCGCAGCTTCGAAAACTCGACCTCCTGGTCCTTGGCGGCCGGGTTGGCGGCGCAGGCGATCGCGAAGCGCGTCGGGGAGCCGATCGCGTTGCCCGCGAGGTCGGCTCCGGAATTGAGGCCCTTGGCCATCCGCAGCAGGCCGAGCACGTCGACCTCGGAGACCTGCTTGGCCTGCGGATAGTCGCCGATCTTCAGAGGATCGCCGCCCAGACACAGGATCGCCTTCAAGCCGAGGCCAGCCGCCCCGAGAAGATCCGACTGGAGGCCCAGGACGTTGCGGTCCCGCGTCGTGATCTGGACGACGGCTTCGAGGCCGGTCTCGCGCTGGATGAGCGCGGCCACCGCGATCGAAGACATGCGCAGGCGCGCCATGGGGTTGTCGGTGACGTTGACCGCGTCGACGCCGCCGGCCTTCATGAGCCGCGCGCCCTCGATCGCCGTGGCGCAGTCGGCCCCCTTCGGCGGCTCGACCTCGGCGGTCACGACGAACTCGTCGGCTTCGGCGAGCTTGCGCTTGAGGCGCGAGGTCTCGATCTCGGGGGGCGCGATGTGCTCGACCTCGGACTCGATCACCACCGAGACGGGATTCGCGGCATTCGCGCGCTTGCGGCCGCTGACTTCCCGGGCCATCGCGCGGATGTGCTCGGGTGTGGTGCCGCAACAGCCGCCGACGATCGCGGCGCCGGCCTCGACGAAAGCCGCGGCGTATTCCCGCAGGTAGTCGGGCGAGGAGAGATACACGTTGCGGCCGTGGACCACGCTCGGATACCCGGCGTTCGGCATCACGGACAGGGGCGCGGACACGGCGGCTCCCAGCCGGACGAAGAGATCGTGAGTCTCCTGGGGTCCGAGGGTGCAGTTCATGCCGACTGCATCGGCTCCCGCGAGCGCGAGGGTCGCGAGGGAGTGGGTCGCGGCTTCACCGAAGGCCGTCCGTCCGTCCGCGAGGAACGTCATCTCGGCCACGAGCGGGATCTCGGCCGAGAGCGCGCGGATCGCCCGAACCGCTTCGGCGGCCTCGAGGAGGCTTCCGAAGGTCTCGAGCAGGATGAGGTCGACGCCCGACTCGAGGAGCAGGCGCGCCTGTTCCTCGAAGATCTCGCGCACCTGAGAGAGCTGCAGCGAACCGTACGGCTTGACGAGCGCGCCGAGGGGGCCGATCGAGCCGGCCACGAACACGAGCTCGCCGGCGGCCGCCTCGCGGGCCAGCCGCACGCCCTCGCGGTTGATCTTCTCGAGCGAGTCGGCCCACTCATGCGACGTCAGCTTCACGCGGTTGGCGTCCCAGGTGTTCGTCGTCAGGATCCGGGCGCCGGCTTCGAGGTAGTCCTCGTGGACTTCGCGCACGGACTCCGGGTCGGAGAGATTGAGAGGGGAGCGCGCCTGCTCGGGTGAGGCGCCCCGCGACGTGAGCAGGGTGCCGATCGCACCGTCGGCGAGCAGCACTTCTTCGGCGATCGCCTTGCGGAAGTCTTTTTTCATTTTGAAGGCCGCAAAAACAAAAAGCCTCTCGACGAGAGGCGCCCGATCTCTCAGGACCGGTTCGCGGCGCCCTCATCTTCTTCTTCGCATTCCAGCGGAGAATCCGGAATTGGCACCTGTCGATCCGCGCCGCGATGCGCGGTCCGGTTGCCGTGGGGTCTTCCGTCTTCGCGGCCGGCGCCGGTCAGGCTTCCGGTCGGCGGAGGCGGGTTTCGGGCCGGTCCCTCGCCCACTCTCGATGACCTCAAAGAGCCGTCTTTAGGGTACCACGCGGTAACGGGTCGGGGCGGGCTTCCGCTACAATGCCCGGGTCCTCATCGCCCGCCCCGCCGCGGCGCGCGCCCGTCGGCTCCTCGAAAGGAGCCGCCATGCATCGGATCTTCCCCCTCTGCTTCCTGCTTCTCGCCGCCGATCCCGACATGTTCGAAAACCCGTGGGCCGAGGTCCGTCTGACCATCACGCGCGACCCCTATTCCTCGAGCGAGCAGGTGACGCTCTGCCGCGTGCGCGCTACCAACCACGGTCACCGGCGCTGGCCGGGGCGCGCGCTCGCCTTCGAAGCCCGGGCGCGGGGCGGAGGCGTGACCGTGCGCGAGCGCGGCCGGTTCGGCCTGGAGCTTCCGCCCTACGGCTACCTCGAGACGCTGATATCGCTGCCGGGACGGCACGACTTCGTCGAAGTCGCTCCGATCGCTCCGGGCGACGACGATGCGCGAGAGCGCAAGCCGCGCAAGTCCGGTTCCGGTTCCGGTTCGAAGAAGCGCAAGCGCCCCCGGTCCTGAGTCCGGCGATACAATGCCGGCCAATGAAGATCCTCGTGATCGGCGGCGGCGGGCGCGAGCACGCGCTCTGCTGGTCGCTTCATCGCAGCTCGCTCGTCGAAGAGATCTTCTGCGCTCCCGGCAACCCGGGCATTGCCGAAGTCGCCGACTGTCTTCCGGTGGCGATCTCCGACATCGTGGAGATCGCCGACCTCGCGGAGAAGCTCCACGTCGACCTGACGGTCGTGGGCCCGGAGCTGCCGCTTTCGCTCGGGATCGCGGACGAGTTCATCAAGCGGGAGCTTCCGATCTTCGGGCCGACGCGCCTCGCGGCGCAGATCGAGTCCTCCAAGGTCTTCTCGAAGGAATTCTTCTGGCGCCACAAGATCCCGACCCCCGACGCCACGATCTGCCAGTCCGCCGACGAGGCCCGGAGAGCCTTCAAGACGTACGGCTTTCCGGTGGTCCTCAAGGCCGACGGTCTCGCCGGCGGGAAGGGTGTCCTGATCCTGGATTCCGCGGAGGATGCCGAGCGCGCGCTCCGCCTCTTTTTCCAGGAGCGCGTCTTCGGCGCCGCCGGCGACCGGGTTCTCGTCGAGGAGTTCCTCCGCGGGCAGGAGTCGTCGTTTCTGGCGCTCTTCGACGGAGAGGTCTGCGTTCCGCTGCCGACCGCCCGCGACTACAAGAAGGTCTATGACGGCGACCGCGGGCCCAACACCGGCGGCATGGGCGCGCATTCTCCCGCCGGCGTCCTGAACGCGGAGACCGCCTCGCAGGTCCTGCGCGACATCCTCTGGCCGACGTTCAAGGGCCTCCAGGCGGAGGGCCGCGGCTTCAAGGGCGTGCTCTACGCGGGGCTGATGGTCACGGAGTCGGGCCCCAAGGTCCTCGAGTACAACGCGCGGTTCGGCGATCCCGAGACCGAGGTGATCCTGCCGCGCGTGACGTCCGACATGGCGGACGTCATGCTCGCCACGGCGACGGGAGGCCTCGACCGGTTCCTGCCGCTCGAGGTCAAGAACGAGGCTTGCGTGGGCGTCGTGCTCGCGGCGAACGGGTACCCCGGCAATTACGAGCACGGAAAGCCCATCCTCGGGCTCGCCGACGCGGCGCGGATGCCCGGAGTCGAGCTCTTCCATGCCGGCACGGCCCGCGACGGCGACCGTCTCGTGACCGCGGGCGGCCGCGTCCTCGTCGTGACGGCGACCGCGCCGTCGATGACCGAAGCCGCGATGCGGGCCTACGAAGCCGCCGACCGGATCCAGTTCGAGGGCAAGCACATCCGGCGCGACATCGCCGCGGGGGGAGTGCGACCCAGTCGGATTTGAAAGTGGCGCCGTTGTGACGGCGTCACTTTCAAATCGTCATCCCGAGGCCGAAGGCCGAGGGATCCCGGAGTCGCACGCCGCGGTTTCCTGACAAACGAAAGACCCCGGCTTTCGCCGGGGTCGGTATCAGTCTCGTGATCCCGATCAAGTCCGGGATCCCTCGTCGCTGCGCTCCTCGGGATGAACGAATCTCGCGAGCGCGAGGCGCTCGCGAATTCGTTCAATTTCCGCAGAAGTCGGTGTCGGCGCACTTCAGCTCGAAGTACGCGCCGTCCTGAGTGCCGGCGGAGAGGATGTTCGCGTAACCCTCGATCGTCGGGAAGCCCGACGTCGGGTTCACGACGTCGGCGAACACGATCACCGATGTCACGCTCGACGGGATCGCGGCGAGGCTCCAGATGTTGCTGAGCGGACGAACTTCGCCGGACTCGATACCGTCGACAGCGATGATGTTGCCGACGCGCTGGCCGTTCGTGGCGGATCCTTCGGTCACGTCGAAAAACGACAAGTCGACGTCGACGGGGCCGGTCCCGTTGAGGTCGGTGTTCGTGATGCCGAGGTTGGTGCGGAGCGCGCCGGCCGCGGGCGTCGGCGTGACGGCGTGGGTGTCACGGATCGTCCCGACGAGCGTCGTGTTCGCCGACTCGAAGAAGAGCGAACCAGGATAGGCGATGGCGAGGGTGCCGTTCGCTGGGTTGTCCTGGTAGGCGCTGTACGTGCGGGCCGTGACGGTGCCCTCCCACCCAAAGGCCGAGGGGACGCCGTCGAAGGTGACGAGAAGCGTCCCGAACGACGATGCCTGCGCGTCGGGCCCGACAACGCCGAGGCTGCCAAGGTAGTCGATGATGTCGTCGGTGTGAAAGTTGAAGAAGGACAGGAGGGTGATGTCCGTCGGAGGCGTGCACCCGGCAAACCCCCCTGAAACGGTGTAGCAGTACTGGACCCGAGCGATCACGCCTTCGACGTCGGTGTTGTTCGTGATGTCGATGGCCGTCCGGAAGAAGGCCGTTCCCTGGACCCGCGTCACGATGTTGACCTGGGCCGAGTAAGCATCGGCGCCGGCCTTGGGCTCGACACGAGCGGTCTTCGCCGGGGTGGAAGCCTCTCGGGGCACGACCCTCGTCTTGCCGCCCGGCTGCCGCTCCGCCAGAGCGGGGACCGCCAGGGCGAGGGCCACGGACGCGAGGATCCAGGTGGTCAATCGCTTCATCATTTATCTCCTGTTTGCGGACGTTTTCTCGACCCGGCAACGAACATTAGCAAATCCCGGTCCAGGTCGGGTGTACGGCCTTTTTACGGATCTCTGAGATAAACCGTCCGATCCGCGGGACGGCCTGTCCTGAAAATGGGATTCCGGCGACGAAGCGGGGACCCTACCGGAGCAGCGCTTTCACCGCGGTCTCGAAATCGTCGTAAGTCTGCTGTCCCGAGAGGACCTTCGCCTTCTTCCCGTCGCGTGTGTAGAGAACGGTGAAGGGGAGCTCGCCGCCCCAGTCCTTGTCCACGGACTCGATGAAGACCTGATCATCGCCCCCGCTGGCCTTTCGATAATTGGGGAAGTCTGGCTTCATCTTCGCGAGGAACTTGTCCACGGCGGCGAGGTCCCTGGCGGAGTCGATCGACACGCCGAAGACCGAGAGACCTTTGCCCCGATACGCCTTCTCGAGCCTCGTGAGGTCGGGATACTCCTCGCGGCAGGGGACGCACCAGGTCGCCCAGAAGTTGACGAGCACGACCTGGCCCTTCTGCTTCGCGACCGCGGACGAGTAGCTCCCGGCGTCCAGCTCGCCCGCCAGCTTCGAGGCATTCGGGGCGGCGATGAGGCCGGAAGCAAGGATAAGGGCGGCCGCGATGGCCGCCCCGGTCGTGCGCGTCAGGATGACAGGCTTTCTAGGCACGCTTGATCGAGCAGCCGAACGCTTTCGTCTCGGTCTTCGCCACCGGCTGGCCGGCGAGGATCTGGTCGAGGGCGTTCTTCAGGTCGGGCGAGGTGACCTTCGAGGGCTCCTCGTAGTTCTCGTCGATGCGGCCGTGATACAGAAGCTTTCCGTTCGGTCCGACGACGTAGATCTCCGGGGTCTTGTTGGCGCCGTAGAGATCCGCGACCTTGTTGTCCGGATCCTTCGCGAGCGTGAAGTTCCACTTGTTCTTCGCGGCGTGCGCCTTGACCTCGTCCTCGGGCTCGGTCTTGTTGCTGTTGATGCCGACGAAGAGGATGCCTTTCGCCGAGTAGTCGGCCGCCATCTGCCGCATGCGGTCGTTGTACCCGTTCGAGTAGGGGCATTTCGTCGCGATGAACATCAGGACGACGGCCTTGTTGGCCTTTTCGGCGTCGGCGAGGGAAAAGGTCTTTCCGTCGACCGTTGTGAGCTGGAAGCTCGGCGCGGCGGCGCCGATCGCGGGCCCGTCGGCCAGGGCGACTCCGGCGGCCGCGAAGGCCAGGACCGCGGCGAGACTCAGGGCAATGCGCAGGTTTTTCATCGTGTGACTCCTTCCTCCTTAACCGGCCCGAAATCCCGGGGCCGCTTCGAAAATTCCCGCCAGGACACCCTTCAGGGCGTTCGGCGCAGCCAGCCCTTCTTTGCGGGGGCAGCCTCGATGGCCGCGATTCGAGCCTCGAGCGCCGCCACCCGGCGCTCCAGATCGCGCAAGGACTGGCCGTCGGCGGCGCCGGTTTCGCGGACGCGATCGACCTCGACGCGGAGAGCTTCCGCGTCGCCTCGGGACATCAACACACGGCGCACATCGGCCAGCCCGAGCCCTTCCGATTCGGTCAGGCGGCGCACGGTGACAAAACGCGCCACGTCCTCTTCGCCGTAGCGTCGATGCCCGCCTCGGGTCTTGCGGATGTGGAAGAGGCCCGGAAGCTCCTTCTCGTAGAAGCGGAGCGTGGAAACGGGAATGGCGGTCCGCCGGGATACGGCGGAGATCGAGAAGGTCGGCTGCGGTTCCGCCATCAGCTGTCCGCCATCCGCGATCCGCCATCCGCCAGACAGCCCGAGCCACGCCGCCTCCGGCGGAGAGCTGACAGCGGACGGCTGAGAGCTTCTTTACACCGCAAACAGCGGTCGCTGCACCACCGGATCGAACTTCCAGACGTACTTGTAGGCGCCATTGAAGAAGTCGATCGTGATCACGTAGTGCGCTTCGACCGTGATGGCCTCGCGGGACTTCGTGATCTTGAGGTTTTCCTTCTTGATCGGGAGCTGGAGCTGTTCGGCCTTCCTCAGGATCTCGAACTCGATGAACTTGGGGTCCTTGATCGAGCCGAACGCCGCCTGCTCCTGCATCGTGTCGTAGAACTCGGAGGTCGCAATCTTGACCGGGACGACCTTCCACATCAGGTACGCGACGACGCCGAGGACGACGAGCCATACGATGCACCCGAAGTTCGCCCCGCCGCGTACGCTCCGTAGCCGTGACCGTTCCATGCATTTCCTCCGGAGATCTGAGCGATTTTAACCTGTCCCGGAGACTATCGCACCGGCAGAAACGTCCGATCCCACCGCGTCCGCGTGAATACGTCGCGTATGGCGGCGAAGATCGCGGCCCCGCCGGGCGAGTCGGGGGAGGCGGGGGCGAGCGACCAGTACACCAGGAGCCCGCGCCCCACGAGGTTTCGCTCCGGAACCGGTCCCCACTCCCGGCTGTCGCTCGAGTCGTCGCGGTTGTCGCCCATCACGAAGCAGGCGCCCTCCGGGATCCGCGTCGGCGCGAGCTGGTCCCGTCGCCGCTTCTCCTCCGGGACGCTCGCTTCGTCCGGCCAGACGCGGTCGTCGGCGTGGAACACGTAGGGCTCGCTCAGAACCCGGCCGTCGATCGTGACCGTCCGGTCGCGGATGGCCACGGTCTCCCCCGGAAGCCCGATGACGCGCTTGATGAAGTCCCGCGACGGATTCTGAGGGAAGCGGAAGACGACGACGTCGCCCCGCCGCACGGTCCGGGCCGGCATCGCCCGCGCGAGCGGTTCCGAAAGCGGCGCGTAGAGAAACTTGTTGACGAGCAGGCGATCGCCGGTGAGCACGTTCTTTTCCATCGACGGGGAGGGGACCGCGAACGCCTGGAACAGGAACGTCCGCGCGAACAACGCGAACACGACCGCCGCCACGAGCGGGTCCGCCCGATCGCGGAACGGCCGCCCGGGGGAGCGCCTCGCGTCGGCGACTAGCGCACCACTGTGAACATCCGGTCCCATCGCGTCCGCGAGAAGAAGTGGACGGCCACGTCGAAGAGCTGGCGAATCTTGGCGACCGGCCCTTTCCAGATGTGAGAGTTCGGCTCCGCCTCGTAGGACCAGTAGAGGACCGAGGGCCGGCCGAAGATGTTGCCCCTCGGAATCGCGCCCCAGTAGCGCGAGTCGAGCGAGTTGTCGCGGTTGTCGCCCATTCCGAAGAAGGAGTTCGGCGGCACCTGGAAGGGGCCGAACTGGTCGCGGCGGCGCGCCATGTCCGGCACGGTCGGTTCGTCCGGGTAGGTCTCGGGATCGATGTGCTGGATGGGCGCGTCGTCGGACGGCTTTCCGTTGACGAAGAGGCGCTTGTCCCGCACCTGGACCGTGTCGCCGCCCTGGGCGACGGCCCGCTTGACGAGCACGTTGCCGGGATTCATGTCGTCGCCCGGTTTCTTGAAGACGACGATGTCGCCGGGCTTCACGTCGCGGTAGGGGAGGAACTTCTTGAGCGCCGGCAGGCGCGGCGCATAGGCGAACTTGTTGACGAGCAGGTGGTCGCCGACCAGGATCGTCCGCTCCATCGACCCCGTCGGGACCTGGTAGGTCTGGACGACGAAGGTCCGGACGAAGAGGACGAACACTCCCGCGACCAGCAGCGACTCGTACCACTCGCGCGCGGTGGAGTGGCGCTTCGCGTCCTCCTCCGCCGCCTCGCCGGTCCCGGCCTTCTCTTTGTCTCTCTTGTCTTTTTTCTCTGTCATTCGACTTTCAGCACGGCGAGGAACGCCTCCTGCGGGATGTCCACTCGGCCCACCCGCTTCATGCGTTTCTTGCCCTCCTTCTGTTTCTCGAGCAGCTTTCGCTTGCGCGTGATGTCGCCGCCGTAGCACTTCGCGAGCACGTTCTTCCGGATCGCCGAGACCTGCTCGCGGGCGATGATCTTCGAGCCGATCGCGGCCTGGATCACCACCTCGAACATCTGCCGGGGAATGATTTCTCTCATCTTCGCGGTCAGAAAACGGCCCTTCAAGACGGCCTGTTCCCGGTGGACGATGAGGGAAAGCGCGTCGACCGGGTCCCCGTTCACCAGCAGGTCGAGCTTGACGAGATCGCCCTCCCGGTAACCCTGGAACTCGTAGTCGAACGAGGCGTAGCCCTTCGAGATCGACTTGAGCTTGTCGTAGAAGTCGAGGACGACCTCGTTCAGCGGAAAGTCGTAGGTGAGGACGACGCGGTTGGCCGCGAGGTACTCCAGCGACTTCTGCGTGCCCGAGCGGTCCTCGCACAGCTTGAGGAGCCCGCCGAGAAAATCGTCGCGCGTGATGATGGTGGCCGTGATGTACGGCTCCTCGATCCGCACGATGGAGTTCGGCGCGGGCAGGTGGTTCGGATTGACGATCTCGAGAATCTCGCCCTTCGTGGTCGTGACGCGGTAGTTCACACCGGGCGCCGTCGTGATGAGCTGGAGGTCGAACTCCCGCTCCAGCCGCTCCTGGATGATCTCCATGTGGAGGAGGCCGAGGAAGCCGCAGCGGAACCCGAAGCCCAGGGCGGTCGAGTTTTCGGGCTCGAACGAGAACGACGCGTCGTTGAGGCGGAGCTTCTCCATGGCATCGCGGAGGTTGGCGTACTCGTCGGCATCCGTCGGAAAGAGGCCGGCGAAGACCATGGGCTTGGCCTCGGCGAAGCCCTCGAGCGGTTCCGCGGTCGGATGGCCAATCTCGGTGATCGTGTCGCCGATGCGGGTCGAGTGAAGGTCCTTGATGTTGCCCCAGAAGGATCCGACCTCGCCGACCGAGAGCTCGGCAACGTCCTCGGGCTGCGGGCGGAAAACGCCCAGCGCCTCCACGTCCGTCTCGAGTCCGGTGCCCATCGCACGAATCTTCATCCGCCGCTCGAGCTTGCCGTCGACGATCCGCACGAGCGAGGTCACGCCCCGATAGGGGTCGTACCAGGAATCGAAGAGCAGCGCCTTCAGCGGTGCTTTCGGGTCGCCTTTCGGAGGAGGGATGTCGCGGACGATCCTCTCGAGGAGCTCGTCGATGCCGATGCCCATCTTTGCGGATGTGAGGACCGCGTCGTCTGCGGGAATGCCGACGACCTGCTCGATCTGCTCGCGCGCCTTCTCGGGCTCGGCGGATTGAAGGTCGATCTTGTTGATGACCGGAATGATCGTCAGGTTGTGGTGCGTCGCCAGATAGGCGTTGGCCAGCGTCTGCGCCTCGACGCCCTGGGTCGCATCGACCACGAGGATGGCGCCCTCGCAGGCCGCGAGTGAGCGTGAGACCTCGTAGGAGAAGTCGACGTGGCCCGGCGTGTCGATCAGGTTGAGGACGTAGGTGTTCCCGTCTTTCGCCTCGTACTGGAGGGTCACGGCGCGGGCCTTGATCGTGATGCCGCGCTCCTTCTCGAGCTCCATGTCGTCCAGCATCTGCGCGTGCATCTCGCGCGAGCTCACGGCGCCGCAGGCCTGGAGGATGCGGTCCGACAGCGTCGTCTTCCCGTGGTCGATGTGGGCGACGATCGAGAAGTTGCGGATGAATTTGGGGTCGGTCATGAGACGAACCGCGGAGTTTACCGTAGGGGCCGGGCTTGTCCCCGGCCACACACCGTTGCCCGGGTCAACTCCCGAGCGGCCAGCGCGACCGCGCCTGGACGGCCTCGACCGGGGTCCCGGCGCCGTGCCGGTGACGCAAGAGTCCCGCCCACGCGATCATGGCGGCGTTATCCGTCGTATACGACCTCTCGGGGAGGTGGACCGGGACTCCATGCTCGTGGCCCCAGGCCGCGAGAGTCGCGCGCAGCTCCGTGTTGGCGGCGACGCCGCCGGCGAGGGCGAGCGCCTGGATCCTCTCTGTGGCGTGGACTTCGTTCACCCGCGAGACGAGCGCCGTCACGATGGCGCGCTGGAAAGACGCGAGCAGGTCCACGAGCTCGCCATCGAGCGTCTCCGCGTCGAGCGGCGAGCCGTCGATCCCGCGCCGCTGGAGCTCGCGGAGCATCGCCGTCTTCAAGCCCGAGAACGAGAAGTCGCGCGAGCCGTCGACGCGTCCGACGGGAAACGGGAAGCGGTCGCCGCGGCCCCGCGTCGCGATGCGATCGATGACCGGCCCTCCCGGGTAACCCAGGCCGGCGCGCCGGGCGATTTTGTCGAAGGCTTCTCCGGGCGCGTCATCCCGGGTGCGCGCGATCGGGATGATCTCCATGCGTTCGGTCTCGACGCGCACGAGCTCCGCGTGGCCGCCCGAGACGACGAGGCCGTGGAAGCGGGATGGAATCGGGAGCGGCGTCTCGCCTTTCGGTCGCAGGAAGGCCGAGAAGAGGTGGCCCTCGAGATGGTTCACGCCCACGAGCGGGATGCCGCGCGCCCAGGCGAGCGCCTTGCCCGCCGATAGACCCACGAGCAGCGCCCCGATCAACCCGGGGCCCGCCGTCGCCGCGAGGAGGCCGACGTCTTCGAGGCGGGCGCCCGCGTCTTCGAGGGCCTGCTCGAGGACGCTCGGAAGGTTCTCGAGATGGGCTCGCGCGGCCACTTCGGGAACGACCCCGCCGTAGCGCGCATGGGCCGCGAGCTGCGAGGAAATGACGTTGGACCGGACGCGGCCTTCGCCGTCGAGGACGGCGACGGACGTTTCGTCGCACGAGGTTTCGATGCCGAGGACGATCAGGCCCGAGCCCTCCCAGCGGCGCGGAGGCTGCTCGCGTATGGCGGCCGGCAGATCGCGCGGTCGGTCACGATGGCCGTGATGTAGCGGGCGGGCGTCACGTCGAACGCGGCATAGCGCGCGGACACTCCGGCCGGCGCAATGGTCTGGCCGGCGAAGGAGAGAACCTCGCTCCCCGAGCGTTCCTCGATCGGGATCGAGGCTCCGTCCGGGCAATCGAGATCGACCGTCGTCGTCGGCGCCGCGACATAGAACGGGATGCCGTTCTCCTTCGCGAGGACGGCCAGCGAATACGTGCCGATCTTGTTCGCCACGTCTCCGTTCGCGGCGATCCGGTCGGCGCCGACGACGACGGCCTCGACCTCGCCGCGGGAGAGAAAATGCCCGGCCATCGAGTCGGTGATGAGCTCGACGGGAATCCCGTCTCGGGACAGCTCCCAGGCCGTCAGGCGCGCGCCCTGGAGAAACGGCCGCGTCTCGCAGGAGAGAACGCGGATCGCCTTGCCGGCCTCGATGGCGCCGCGGATGACACCCAGGGCCGTGCCGTAGCCCGCCGTCGCGAGCGCGCCGGCGTTGCAGTGCGTCATGACCGCCTTCTCGCCCCGGAGAAGCTCCGCACCGAGGCGGCCGATGCGCAGGCAGGCCTCGATGTCCTCGGCGGCGACGGCGTCGGCTTCGTGGATCAGGGCGTCCTCGATCGCTTCGGGCGGCCGCGCGGCGACGGGCTCGAAGGCCCGCTCCATGCGCTCGAGCGCGGCGAAGAGGTTCACGGCCGTCGGCCGCGTCGACGCGAGAAGGCGCTTCGCCACGCCGAACCGTTCGGACGGTGGCGTCGAGGCACCGCTGCGCATGGAGAACGCCGCGCCGTATGCGGCGGCCACGCCGATCGCGGGCGCGCCTCGGACCGCCATGTCGCGAATGGCCAGCGCGATCTCGGGAGCCGTCTCGAGCGAGAGCCAGACTTCGTCGGCGGGGAGGAGGCGCTGGTCGAGGAGGGCGAGGCGGCGTCCGTCGCGGTAGAGAGGCCGGAAGACGTTATCGGCCGACATCACGGCTCCCGTCGTCACCGCGGCGTTCCGCCGGGGGCCGGCGACGCCGCCCGGGCCGCGCGGACGACGAGGGCCGCACCGCCTCCGCGCGGGTCGGCCACCGGCCGCAGCGTCCCGTCGCTCTCGACGCCGATCGCGTGGACGCGCCCGATCTTTTCGCGCTCCCGGATCTCGTGGCCCATCTTCCGGAGCTCCGCGAGCCACGCCTCGTCGAAACGGCCCTTCTCGATCTGGATCGCATCGGGCAGGTCCTGCTGGTGGAAGCGCGGCGCGGCGATCGCTTCTTCGAGCGGCTGGCCGCGCAGCAGGTGCTGGAGGATCACCTGCAGGTTCGTCGTCGGAATCGTCGCACCGCCGGGAGTGCCCCAGACGAGGACCACTTTTCCGCCGGCCGTGGCGATCGAGGGGCACATCGAGGAGAGCATCCGTTTGCCGGGGGCGACCGAGTTCACTTCTCCCTGGACGAGGCCGTAGAGATTGGGCTCGCCGGGCCGCGTCGCGAAGTCATCCATCTCGTTGTTCCAGACGAATCCCAGGCCCGGTGCGACGCGGGCGCTGCCGAAGGAATCGTTGAGCGTCGTGGTCATCGACACGGCCATCCCCGAGCCGTCGACCACCGAGAAGTGGGTTGTCGTCGGCTTTTCGGCGGGTATGGACGAAAGGGCGGCTGTCGGTGTCGCGTGGCGAGGATTGATCGAGCTCACGAGCGACTGCAGGCGCGGGCGATCGCGAAACGGGCTCTGGCGCACGCCGGCGAAGGCCGGGTCTCCGAGCCAGCGGTTGCGATCGTAAAACGCCCGCTTCTCGATCTCCGCCAGCCAGTGCATCGATTCGACGCCGGGCGCACGGAAGCGGCCGGTGCCGGCGATCTCGACCATCATCGCCATCTCGGCCAGCACGGGCCCCGAGGACGGTGCCGCCGTCGTGAGGACGTCGACGCCCTGGAAGTGGAAGCGGAACGGCTTGCGCAGCTTGGCGGTGTAGCGCCCGAGATCGCCGCGGGTGATGAGTCCACCCGAGCGTTTCTGATCGTCTTCGATGGTCCGCGCCACGCGGCCTCGATAGAACCCATCCTCTGCGCGATCCCGGATCGCCTCGAGGGTCCGGGCCAGATCGGGCTGCTGGAAAAGCGTGCCGACCGGCGGAGGTTGGCCGCCGGGCAGGAAGATCCGGGCCGCCTCCGGATCGGCAGAGAGGCGCTGGGCCTCGCCCGCGATCGAGGCGGAGACGGGCTCGGTCATGACGAACCCATCGCGTGCGAGGCGCACGGCGGGATCCACGACGCGTTTCCACGGAAGCCGCCCCGTCCGGCGGTGGGCGAGCGCGAGGCCGGCCACCGAGCCCGGCACCCCCGAAGCCAGCGGGCCTGTCTCGGAAGAGGGGACGCCTCCGCCGCCCTTGCGCGGAGCGATGAAGAGGTCGCGGCGGGCCGCGCGCGGAGCCGCCTCGCGGAAGTCGATCGACGTCACGTTGCCCCTGGCGTCGCGCGAGATCCAGAATCCGCCGCCGCCGATGTTGCCGGCTTCCGGCCACGTCACGGCGAGGGCGAAGGCCACGGCCACGGCGGCGTCCGCCGCGTTGCCGCCCTGCTCCAGGATCCGGATCCCGGCCCGGGCCGCGTTCTCTTCGGCGGCGGCGACCGCGCCGCCGGTGCCGAGCGCGGACTGCGGTGCCGGCGCCGACGGAACCAACGCGAGGATCGCCGCCGGAAGCGCGACAACGAGCGTGAAAGCGAGGGTCAGGAGGGCCGCAACGCGTCTTTTCACTGCGCTATTCTACCGGCCCGATGAAGTCCATCCGTGACCTGGCGCTCTCGGGGCGGCGACTCTTCCTCCGCGTCGACTTCAACGTTCCGCTCGAGGACGGCCGGATCGAAGACGACACGCGCATCGTCGAAACT
>Ga0207706_10002240_pt1 | contig 18878 bp, 14 predicted proteins | sample KBSC53metaG_FD_184318 | JGI IMG/M metagenome (GOLD analysis project Ga0207706, IMG submission 184318) | Corn rhizosphere microbial communities from Kellogg Biological Station, Michigan, USA - KBS C5-3 metaG (SPAdes) (version 2) | ecosystem: Host-associated > Plants > Roots > Rhizosphere > Soil ... | reverse complement strand
CCTAACCGGGCGGCCGAGACGACAGACGGCGGGACGGACCACTTCCCCACCCCATCCGCCCCGCCGTTTGTCCAATCGTCGAGAGGGTCTTGCCCAAACCGAACCAACACCCCTACCCACTGATCCATATTAGTGGGGGGTCTAATGCTGGAAATCGCCAATCTTTCGCACACTTATGCCAACGGCACGGTCGCGCTCGACAATGTGAGCCTGTCGATCCCGCGCGGCATGTTCGGTCTGCTGGGACCCAATGGCGCCGGCAAGTCGACGCTGATGCGAACCGTGGCGACACTTCAGGAACCCACTGCCGGAACGATCAAGTTCGGCGAGATTGACGTCCTCGCCCAGCCCGGGGAGCTGCGCAAACGGCTTGGCTACCTGCCGCAGGACTTTGGCGTCTATCCGCGCGTCTCGGCTTACTCGATGCTCGATCAACTGGCTGTCCTCAAGGGCATAACGGGCAAGGGCGATCGCAAGTCGATCGTCGAAACGCTCCTCAACCAGACCAATTTATGGGCGGTCCGCGACAAGGCCATCGCCGGCTTCTCCGGCGGCATGCGGCAGCGGTTCGGGATCGCCCAGGCGCTGATCGGCAACCCCGAGCTGATCATCGTCGATGAGCCGACCGCCGGTCTCGATCCTGAAGAGCGCAACCGCTTCCTCAACCTGCTCGCCGGGATCGGCGACAATGTCGTCGTCATCCTGTCGACTCACATCGTTGACGACGTAGCCGACCTCTGCCCGCGCATGGCAGTATTGGCCAACGGCCGCCTACAGCTCGAAGGCAAGCCCTCCGACCTGATCGCCTCAACTCGCGGCAAGGTGTGGTCGAAGACCATCGACCACACGGAGCTCGAAAGGCATCAAGCCGAACATGAAGTAATCTCGACCCGACTGTTCGCGGGCAAGACGATCATCCATGTCCTAAGCGATTCCCGGCCGGCCGGCTTCGAGCCGGTCGAAGGCGGCCTCGAGGACGTCTATTTCTCGACCCTGTCCACGCTTCGCCGCGCAGCCTGAGCGGAGGATCAGTCATGCTGCTCGGAATCACCGGATTCGAAATCCGCTATCAGCTCAGGAACCCAGTCTTCTGGGTCGCCATCGCGATCTTCTTTCTGCTCGGCTTCGGCCTGACCGCCAGCGAGAATGTCAGCATCGGTACCCCGGGCACAGTGCATGAGAATGCGCCCTTCGCAATTGCAGTCGCCACCGCGGCGTTCGTTCAATTTTATCTGTTCGTGACCACCGCCTTCGTCGCCAACGCGATCGTCCGGGACGACAATAGCGGCTTCGCGCCGATTGTCCGGGCAACCAGCGTCACTGCCAACCAGATCGTGCTCGGCCGCTTCCTCGGCGGCTTGTTCATCGCAATGGTCGGCTATCTCGCCATTCCGTTCGGCATGCTGGCCGGGTCCCTGATGCCCTGGGTCGACCCCGAAACGGTCGGTCCGCAATATTTCTCATATTACGCGTGGAATTTCGTCGTTTTCGGACTGCCCAACGTCTTCCTGACCAGCGCGCTGCTGTTCGGACTGGCAACCCTCACCCGGTCGATGATGGCGTCCTATATCGGCGCGGTCGTGCTGGTGATGGCCTATCTCATCACTGCCAGCATCGTCGGCCAGAAAATCGAATATCGCGACGCTTTCGCACTGTGGGAACCGCTCGGCAATGGCGCGATCGGCGAGGTGACCCGCTATTGGACGACGAACGAAATGAACAGCCGCCTCATTCCGTTCGAAGGAGTGGTGCTGTTCAATCGGCTTATCGCGGTCGGCGTCGGAGTGCTGGCCCTCGGTGTCACCTTGTGGCGGTTCAAGCTGATCGACAAAGCGCCGTCGAAGCGCAAGATTCGCAGGCTCGCCAGGCGCCAGGAGCGCGAAGCAAAGCTCGCCGCCGTCCAGCCGGTGCTGGGTGGCGAAGCAATCACTGCGCGCGATGCGCGTCCGTCGCGCTGGACCCAATTCGTCACTCGCCTGCGCGTCGAAGTGAGACAGGTTCTGACCAGCCCGGGCCTCATCATTCTGTCCCTGCTCGCCGTTGGCTTTACCGGCGCGACCCTTTGGCTAGGTCAGTCGCAATATGGCACGTCCGATTATCCGACCCTGACGGCAACCGTCGGCACGGTGCGCAGCGGCTCGGCGGTTTTCCTGCTGATGATCACTGTTTTCTACAGCGGTGAGCTGGTCTGGCGCGAGCGCGACCGGAAGCTCAACGAGATTATCGATTCAACGCCGGTATCCAGCTGGGTGATGACGGTCCCGAAGATGATCGCCATCTTCGTCGTGCTGCTGATCGTCAACATGGCGGCAATGGCCACCGGCCTGTTCTACCAGCTGGTGCAGGGCGCGGCGTTCGTCGGCATCCCGCAATATCTCGGCTGGTTCCTCATTCCGGCGGCAATCAACGGCCTGCACATCGCCATCCTGTCGGTTTTCGTCCAGGTGCTCAGCCCCAACAAATATGTCGGCTGGGGCATCATCTTCATCTGGTTCGTCGGGACGATCTTCCTCAACAATATGGGATATTCCAACCCGCTCTACAGCTACGGACAGGATCCCAACGTCCCACTGAGCGACTTTGTCGGCGCCGGCAGCTTCTGGATCGGCAAGGCGGTCTTCCAGTTTTACTGGCTCTGCTTTGCCGTCATCCTGGCAGTGATTGCTCATCTGATCTGGCCGCGCGGGACGGATCTTGGGCTCGGCGTGCGCTTCAAGCGAGCATCCCGCCACGCTTCCGTCGCAACTCTTGCGATTGCCGGCGTTGCCGCGGCCGCGATGGCCGGATCCGGCATCTATGGCTATCACAACATCAAGCAGCTCAACCGTTATATGACCTCCGACGATGCGGAGAAGCTCAGCGCGGATTTTGAGAAGAAATATCTGAAATATGAGACGCTGCCGCGCCCGGTCATCACCAAGGCGACCATGGACGTGCAGCTATTCCCCAAGGACCGCCGCCTCCTCGCCAATGGCCGCTACGAGCTTCGCAACGACAGCGGCGCGCCAATTGCCGAACTTCATGTCCGTCGGGGTGATCGCGATCTTGAGTGGCTGAAGCTCGATGTCGCCGGGGCCCGGCTGGTCTCGGACGACAAGGACTTCGGCTATCGCATCTATCGGTTCGTCAAACCCTTGGCGCCGGGCGCAACCTCAAGCCTGGACTTCAGCTCGCGGCTGTGGCGGCGCGGCTTCAAGGCCCAGGATCAGGCGACCGACGTCATCGAGGATGGCACCTTCGTCAATAATTTCGACTTCGCGCCGATCATTGGCATGGACCGGCAAGGCCTGCTTAGCGACCGTACACAGCGCCGCCGCCAGGGTCTTCCGCCCGAACTTCGCCCGGCCAGGCTGGAGGATATGCGCGCGACTGCCCGCAATTACGTCAACGCGGACTGGCTGATGTCCGACATCACTTTGACCACCGATGCCGGCCAGACGCCGATTGCGCCGGGCAACGCAGTTTCGGACGTCACTCAAGGCGGCCGTCGAACCGCGCGGTTCGTCAGCAGCGCCCCGATCCTCAATTTCTTCTCGATCCAGTCGGCGGACTATCGAATCGCGAGCCGGGATCACAACGGCATCAAGCTGTCGGTCTATTATCACGATGGCCATGGCTGGAACGTCGACAAGATGCTGAAGGCGATGGGCGCCGCGCTCGATTATTATCGGGCGAACTTCGGGCCCTATCAGTTCAACTATGCCCGGATCATCGAATTCCCCGGCTATCAAAGCTTTGCTCAGGCATTTGCGGGGACCATGCCCTATTCGGAATCCATCGGCTTCGTCGCCAACACCAATGATCCCGACAAGATCGACTTCACCACCTATGTCGTCGCCCATGAAATGGCCCACCAATATTGGGCGCACCAGGTGGTCGGCGCTGACATGCAGGGCGGCACGCTGACCAGCGAAACGCTGGCACAATATTCCGCGCTGATGGTGATGAAGCACCTCTACGGGCCGGACAAGATCCGCCGGTTCCTGAAGTATGAGCTCGACAATTATCTCAGCTCCCGCAAGGGCGAAGCCGTCGAGGAAATGCCGCTCGAGCGCGTCGAGAACCAACCCTACATCCATTACCGCAAGGGGGCGGTGGCGATGTATCTGCTCCAGGAACGGCTTGGGGAGGATGCAGTCAACCGGGCGCTGGCGCGGTTCGATGCGAAGTTTCGGTTCAAGGGCGCGCCCTACCTGCGCTCGACTGACCTGATCGACGAGTTCCGCAAGGAGGCCAGGACTCCGGAGCAGCGTCAGCTGATTGCCGACTTGTTCGAAAACATCACCCTCTACGATTTCAAGGTAAAAGATGCGACGACGCGCAGGGACGGCGACGGCTGGACCACGACCCTGAACATTGTCGCGGGCAAGTTTTACGCCAACGGCAAGGGTGTGGAACGCCCGGCCAAGCTGTCCGACTCTGTCGAAGTCGGCCTGTTCATGGCGCGCCCTGAGCTGGGCGCCTTTTCGGCGAAGGATGTCGTCCTATTGAAACGGGAGCCGCTTCGCGATGGTGTCCAGCGCCTGACATTGCACAGCAAGCAAAAGCCGGCGTTTGCCGGGGTCGACCCCTATAATTTCTACATCGACCGCAACAGCGATGACAATCTGATCCCGGTCACGACCGGCTGATCGTCAGCCCTCCCAGGCCACGCCTTCGGGCGCTCCCCGGCCAAGCTTGTCGGGCAGTGGCTCGCCCTTGGGCGTGAACTGGAGCGACACGCTATTGATGCAGTAGCGCTCGCCGCTTGGCGGCGGGCCGTCGGGAAACACATGGCCCTGATGGGCGCCGCACCGAACGCAGACGATTTCAGTCCGGACCATGCCGTAGCTGGTGTCGCGGATATATTTCAGGTGGTCGGCCGAAAAGGGCGTGGTGAAGCTCGGCCAGCCAGTGCCGCTTTCAAACTTCCGGCCTCCGCTGAACAGCGGCAGGCCGCAAAGCCGGCAAGTGTAGACCCCTTCCCTCTTCTCATCGAGAAACAGGCCGCAAAAGGGCGCCTCGGTGCCATGCTCCAGCAATACGTGCCGTTCTTGCTCGTCGAGATCGGCCTCCAGCTCGTGGAGTTGGGCTTCGGTCGGCGGGGTCAGATCAAACGTGAACGTCGCGGTGTCGATCATGGATCGTCCTTTTCGTTGGCCACGGCAAAATAGGATTGGGCGTTCGATTTTCCAGAGCGGCGGCCAATGGCCGAAGGAACTGACCGCCGCCCTGATTTACTCGGCCATTAGGTGCGCAGCGACCGGAAGCCGTTGCGCAGGTCCTCGACGATTGCCTGAGGCTGCTCCCACGCCGCGAAGTGCGCGCCTTCAGGATGCTGCTGATAGTAGAGCAGGCCGGGATAGGCACGTTCCGCCCAAGACCGCGGACAAGGGCAAATTTCCTCGGGGAAGGCACTTACGACGACCGGAACCTTCACTCCCTTCGGCTCAAAGAAGGCAAATTTGTTTTCCCAATAGAGCCGCGCCGAGGACACGCCGGTATTCGTCAGCCAGTACAGCGTGATGTTGTCGACGATATCGTCCTTGGTCAGGCCGAGTGTCTCCCCGTCGAACACCCGCGCGATCTGCCGGTAGGTCCAGATGTCATGGTCGATGATCCACGAAGCGAGGGCGACGGGGGAATCCGCGAGCCCGTAGAGCGTCTGGGCACGGTTTCCCATCTCCAGCGCATAGCCGAGGCCATGCTTGTAGAAGAAGGAGACGTGGTCGAATGACTGCTGCTCCTCTTCATCAAGGGGCTCCGGCGAAGGTGCTCCCGCCAACGCCGCGGCGTTCACCGCGGCAGGGATCGCGCCGGCCATGTTGGTATGGATGCCGAGCAGCTCCGGAGGTGCCTGCACCCCGATGAAGTCGGTGACCAACGCTCCCCAGTCGCCGCCCGAGGCAACGAAGCGGTCGTAGCCGAGGCGTTTCATCAGCTCGATCGAGCCGGTGGCGATCCTCTCCGGACCCCAGCCGGGGGAAATTGGCTTTCCGGAAAATCCATAGCCGGGCATCGACGGGATTACGACGTCGAACGCGTCGTCCTCGGTCCCGCCGTGCGCGGTCGGGTCGGTCAGCGGGTCGATGATCTTCAGCTGCTCTATCACCGAGCCAGGCCAGCCGTGGGTGACGATCAGCGGCAGCGCGCCTTCGTGCTTCGACTTCACATGGATGAAGTGCATGTCGAGCCCGTCGACCTCGGTGACGAAATTGGGGTAGCTGTTGATCCGCGCCTCGACCTTCCGCCAGTCGTGCTGGTTCAGCCAATAGTCGGCGAGCTTCTGGATCGTATCGAGGCGAACGCCCTGCGTATCGTCATTCACCGTTTCCCGTTCGGGCCATCGGGTCGCCGCGATCCGCCGCTTGAGGTCCGCGAGATCTTCGTCCGTGGCGCGAAATTCGAAGGGGCGAATTGAACCCTCCTCGACATGCGGTTCGGGCTGAGTGCCGCCTCCGACAACAAAAGTTTGAGTATCCGTCTCGGCTTTCTGTGCCGGCGAATCCGTATTGGTGGGGGTCGGCGCGGTGGGCTCGGCCATTGCATTCCTCCGGGGTCTCGAGGGGGAGAGAGACGCGGTACGGCACGCGGTTGCTGGGCCGTGGAGAATTGAAGTGCGCTAGTTGGGACGCGCGGCCGTTGCCGCCCTGCTCCCGCGTCTACGAGTCGGTCAAGGCCGACTGACTTGGCATTGGCAATTAAGCTGAAAGCTAGGCGTCGACCAGGATCCGCCGCGGCGAACGGGCCGGCAGCGGCCGGTCGATCGTCGCCGGCTCGGACTCCGGCGCATCCATCCGGCGCCAGCCGTCGCGGCCAAGGCGCTCCAGCGGCTTGAAGCTGGCCTTGTAGGCCATTCGGTCCGACCCCTCGACCCAATAGCCGAGGTAGACATAGGGCAATCCGGCCCGCGCCGCGCGGACGATATGGTCGAGGATGATGTAGGTGCCGAGGCCCTTCCGTGCCCCTTCGCCGACATCGTAGAAACTGTAGATCATGCTGAGGCCGTCGGCCTGCTGGTCGCTCAGGCAGGCGCCGATCAGCTTGCCGGGAATGCCGTCAACCGACGGCTCGCGATATTCGATGACAAAGGTGCGGACCGGCGTTTGCTCGATCATGTCCGCATAGTCCTGCTCGTCCATCTCGGCCATGCCGCCGCCGGGGTGGCGCTGGGAAAGATAGTGGCGGAGCAGCGCATATTGCTCTTCGGTGCTCCACGGACGGCAGGCATTGACCTCCAGGTCGGAATGGCGGCGCAGGATCTTGCGCTGGGTGGCATTGGGCGCGAACTGGTCGGCCAGCACCCGCACGGACACGCACGCCGAGCAGTCAACGCAGCTCGGGCGGTAGGCGACCGATTGAGACCGGCGGAACCCGATGCGGCCAAGCGCTTCGTTCAGTTCGCCGGAATTGCGGCCATTCAGCTCGGTAAACACCTTCCGTTCGACCTTGCCCGGAAGATAGGGGCACGGCGAAGGGTTCGTTACAAAGAACTTGGGGAAGCGAAATGGTGCGCTCACCTCGACCCGGCCCTTCCGCAAATGGTTACGAAACTCTTTATGCTCGTCGTAAACGCGGAAGGAAAGAGTTCGACTCCCAAAAAGAGGGTTAACGCGGCAACTGTACCGCAAGGGGACGGAAAAGGGTTAAGGCGCCAAAGCCTAATCGAGCTCGGCGCGCTCCACGTCGAAGCCGCTGTCGACCAGCTTCTTGATCAGCGTTTCCATTGCCTGAACGTCGCGCGCCTCACACTCGACTTCGATCACCGTATCCTTGGCGGGAAGCCGCGTGAAAATGCGGTGATGATTGACCTCGATGATGTTGACCCCGCATTCGTGGAACTTGGCCGTAATGGCCGCGAGCGCGCCGGGCCGATCCTGTGCCGCAATCCTCAGGCGGGCGATGCGGCCGCAGCGGACCAGCTCGCGAACCAGCACATTGGCAAGCAGGTGCGTGTCGATATTGCCGCCGCACAGCGTGGTTCCGATCTTGCGGCCGCGGAACCGCTCGGGCTGGGCAAGGATCGCCGCGAGGCCCGCCGCGCCGGCGCCCTCGACCACCGATTTCTCGATGTTCACCAGCATCGCCACGGCATGTTCGATGTCGCGCTCGGCGACGAGGTCGATGCGATCGACCAGGTCGCTGATGATTGCGCGAGTCAGCTGGCCCGGCTCCTTGACCGCGATGCCCTCGGCCAGCGTGTCGCCGCCGATCTCGCCGTTGCCGCCCTCGACCACATTCTTCATCGACGGATAGAGCTCGGCTTCGACGCCGATCACCTTGATCCCTGGCTTCAGTGCCTTGGCCGCGGTGGAAACGCCTGAAATCAGGCCGCCGCCGCCGATCGGAATGACCAAAGTGTCGAGATCGGGCGCATCCTCCAGCATTTCCAGCGCGACCGTTCCCGCCCCGGCCATCACCGTAATGTCGTCGAACGGGTGGACGAAGACATAGCCTTCGCTCGCTTCCAGCTCCCGGGCGTGGGTATAGGCATCGTCGAACCGCTCCCCGTGCAGCACGACATGGGCGCCATGGCCCTCGGTTTGCGTGACTTTGATCATCGGCGTCGACACCGGCATGACGATGGTCACCGGGATGCCGAGCCGCCGGCCATGATAGGCCACGGCCTGCGCATGATTGCCAGCCGACGCGGCGACAACCCCTGCGGCCCGCTCGGCATCCGACAGCTGCAGCAATTTATTGAGCGCGCCGCGCTCCTTGTAGGCGGCAGTGAACTGCAAATTTTCGAACTTCAGCCAGACTTCCGCATCGACGATTTGCGACAGGGTCTCGCTCTTCAGCATCGGAGTGCGGATCACCGAACCCTTGATGCGTTCGGCTGCGGAGCGAATGTCGTCGAGAGTCGGGCGGGATTTAGTGGGAACATCCATGGGCGGTTCGCCTAGACCTTCCGCGCCATGCAAACAATGCTATCGAGACGCCCATGCGTATGACCCTTCTCGCGCTCGCCGCGCTTCTCGCCTCCTCTTCCGCGCTTGCCGACACGCTGTTGACCAATGCCAATGGCATTCAGGTCGATGCGAACGGCAAGCTTGATCGGTTCACCGGCATTCTGATCGGCGACGACGGGAAGGTGAAGCGCCTGCTGCATGGGGAAATGCTGAAGCTGCGTGACACGAATGTGGTCGACGCCAAGGGCCGGACCGTACTGCCGGGCCTGATCGACGCCCACGGTCATGTCATGGCGCTCGGCTTCACCGCGCTGCAGCTCGACCTTACCGGTACGACCTCGCTCGCCGACTTGCAGGCTCGGTTGAAAGCCTATGCCGCCGCCAATCCCAATGCCCGCTGGATTCTCGGCCGCGGGTGGAACCAGGAGCTGTGGGCCGACAAGCGCTTCCCGACCTCCGCCGACATCGATGCGGTGGTCAGCGACCGGCCGGTGTGGCTTGGGCGGGTCGACGGCCATGCTGCGATCGCCAACAGCGCAGCAATGCAGGCGGCCGGTTTCGCGCTCAACACCCAGGCGCCGTCGGGTGGGCGGATCGAGAATGGGCTGTTCGTCGATGCGGCGATGAGCTTGATTGCAAACAAGATTCCCGCGCCGACGCCTGCCGAGCAGGATGCGGCCCTCGTTGCCGTACAACAGATGATGCTGTCCAATGGCCTCACCGCCGCGGCAGACATGGGAACGGCCCCGGAAGAATGGCTGGCGATGAACCGCGCCGGTGAGGCTGGCACACTAAACGTGCGGATCATGAGCTACGCCGGCGGCATCCCCGGCATGAAGGCGATCAACGGCGGCAGGCCGAGCGACTGGCTCTACGGAGACCGGCTACATCTCGGCGGGGTCAAACTTTATGCCGACGGCGCATTGGGTTCGCGCGGCGCCTGGTTGAAGCAACCCTATGCCGACAAGCCCGACACGCGCGGCCTCCAATTCCTGACCGATGCCCAGATTCAGGAGCAGGCCAACGCAGCGGCGGCCGGCGGTTACCAGTTGGCGATCCACGCGATCGGCGATGCCGCCAATGCCCAGGTCATTTCAACCTATGAGAAGCTCACTGCTGCTTACGGCAAAGACCGCCGCTGGCGGATCGAGCATTTCCAGATTGTCGATCCTGCCGACATCCCTCGCCTCAAGCCGGCCGGGATCATCGCCTCGATGCAGCCGACCCACCAGACCAGCGACCGGCTTATGGCCGAGGCGCGGCTGGGCCCGGATCGGCTCAGGGGGGCCTATGCCTGGCAGACCGTCGAAAAGCTCGGCATTCCGATCGCGTTCGGCTCGGACTTCCCCGTTGAATCGCCCAATCCTTTCCCGGGCCTCGCCGCAGCGATCAGCCGGCAGGACATGAATGGGCAGCCGCCGGGCGGTTGGCGCCCTGAAGAGCGCGTAAGTCTCGGCCAGGCGCTGGGCGGATTTACTCGTGGCGGTGCCTATGCCGGATTTGCGGAATCCCGGATCGGCAGCCTCGATCCCGGTAAATGGGCCGATTTCATCATTGTCGATCGCGATGTCAGCAAGGCCGATCCGCAAGCTCTGGCCCGCACGCAGGTGTTGGAGACGTGGGTCGCGGGAAAGAAAGTCTGGGAGAAGGAGCCTAGCGCCGCTGTTGAGCGCGGTCGCTGAGCATCCCGGGCGTCAATATCTGAGGCAGTTCGTCTGCCTCCGCCTGACCTGGCGCGTACCATAGGTAGAGCGGCACGCCCGCCCTGCCCCGGCTTTCGAGGAACCTGGTGATCGCGGGATCGCCGTTGGTCCAATCCCCGACCAGCACCTTCACGCCCGCCTTGCTGAACGCGTCGCGGGTTACCTCGCGTTCGATCGCGGCAGCTTCATTGGCCTTGCAGGTCAGGCACCAGTCGGCGGTGAAATAGACGAAGACGGGCTTGCCCTCGGCGCGATACTTCTCGACCGCCGCCTCGCTCCATGCCTCGGCGCCGAGTGGCACTCGCGTCGTGGACTGGGGCTGGCGCGGCACTTGAGTTGCGGCCAGGCCGACCAGCGCCAGTGTTCCGGCAAGCGCAGCCCAGCCGATGGACTTGCCCTTTCGCTGTGCCCATCCCGTCCACAACAGCAAGATCGCAAGCGCCACCGCGACCAGCAAGCCGGCGACGAAGGCATTTGCGCCGGCTTGCCGATAAAGCAGCCACAAGCACCCGACTGCCGTCGCTGCCATGGGAATCGCGAGGAAGCGCTGCAACCGGGCCATCCACGCCCCCGGCTGCGGCAGGCGCCTTCGCAAGCTTGGCACGAAAGCGATCAGCAGGAACGGGATGGCGAGGCCCAGGCCCAGCACTGCGAACACCGCGATTGATCCGTACAGCGGCAGGAGCAGCGCCGTGCCCAGTGCCGCCCCCAGGAACGGCCCGGCACAAGGGGTTGCTACGAAAGCTGCCAGCGCCCCCGTCCCAAAACTTCCCTTCGGGTTATGCTCCCCAGCGAGCACTGGTAGCTCGAACACCCGCAGCAAATTCAGCGTTATCGCGACCAGCAGCAAAAGCAGGATGATGGTCGTCCGCGGGTCCTGTAGTTGGAACGCCCAACCAGCCTCGGCTCCGCCGGCTCGGATTGCAAGCAGCAGCCCGCCCAGCGCGCCCGTCCCGACCACCGCGCCACTCGCATAGGCCAGAGCATCGCGCCTGGCCCCGCGTTCGTCACCGCCGGCCTTCGCCAGATGCAGAGCCTTCAACGCAAGGATCGGAAAGACGCAGGGCATCAGGTTAAGCAACATTCCGCCGAGCAGCGCGCCGAGGAGGGCATAGAGAAGAGCGTTGCTGCCAAGGCCGCCAACAGGAGTGCCGCCTTCCGGCACCTCGCCCGGCAGGGCGTTGATCTCCAGCCCCGTCCCGTCGCCCAGCGCGAGCACGCCCGAGAGCCGCTCGGGCTCTCCACGACGGCGCTGCAGCTCGGCGATCAGCAGATCACCCGTGCGGCGGAAACTCTGTTGCGCGGCATAATCGATCGGCCCGTCCTCGGCCGGGAAGAAATAGGGCTGGCCGACCTCGACGCTGGCAGGCAGCGGGATGGCGATCTCGATCCTGTCCTTTCCGAGCGCGAATTTCGCAGGGCTGGCAAGCGGCCGAGGCAGCGCCCGGCGCCATTCGTCAAACCGGGCGCGCTCGGTCGCCGGGCCGGTTCCAACCGGCAGGTCAAGCGAGATACTCCCTTGCTCGGGCACGCAAACCTTGTCGGTGCAGGCCAGCCAATGCGCTTCGGCGCGGAGTGCCAATTTGTCCTTGGCATCCTTCGGCACGGTCAGCCGTGTCAGCAGCGCATGGTCGCGCTCGTAGACATAATTGACGATCCCCGCGACCAGCAGCCGGTCAGGCACCGGGAAGCGCAACGGACCCAGTGCCACTCCCTTGGGCAGCTTCCACTTGATTTCCATCGGCAGGCCCGCATCGCCGGGATTGACCCAGTAACCGTGCCAGCCGGGCTGCGTGTGCATGACGATTGCCAGCTCGACCTCGCCTCCGGGAGAGGCCGGGCCTTCGGCAACCAGCTCCGGCTGGATGGCATTTTCGCGCGGCGCGAGTTGGGCGGCGGCGGGTGTCGCGACCAGCGCACACAGTAACAATAGCCAGCGAAGCATTCCCCACCACCGTTCGGGCTGAGCCTGTCGAAGCCCTGTAATTGTTCTTTTCTGCAAGGAAAGACAGCCCTTCGACGAGCTCAGGGCGAACGGATGGTGGTCAGTCGAGATTCGGTCGCAGCCAGCGCGCCGCGAGATTGAGGTCGATCGCGCGCCGCTGGGCATATTCGTCGAGCTGATCCTGGCCGATCCGCGCCACGCCGAAGTATTGGCTGTCGCGGTGGCCGAAATAGAAGCCCGACACCGCCGAGGTTGGCAGCATCGCGAAATTCTCGGTGAGCGACACTTCGCCGGGCGCCCCGCCGAGCATGTCGAACAGGATCGGCTTCAGGCTATGGTCCGGACAGGCCGGATAGCCGGGCGCCGGGCGGATGCCCTGATATTTCTCGCGAATCAGCTGCTCGTTGGAGAAATGCTCGTCGGCATAGGCCCACAGCCGATTGCGGACATGCGCATGAAGCACTTCCGCAAGGCTTTCGGCGAGCCGGTCGGCCAGGGCCTTGAGCAATATGTCGTCATAATCGTCGACGGTCTGCTTGAACCGCTCGAGGTGCGGCTCCAGCCCGTGGATCCCAACCGCAAATCCGCCAATCCAGTCCTCCCCATCCGGATCGATGAAGTCGGCCAGGCACATGTTCGGCCGGCCCTCCCGCTTCTTCACCTGCTGGCGGAGAAAGGGGACGCGGGTCCAGTCGTTCCCGGCGAGAATCAGCACATCATCGCCCTCGCGCCGGCACCGCCACAGTCCGACAGTGGCCTTCGGCGTAACCCATCTTTCGGCAATGATCTGGTCGAGCATTTGCTGCGCATCGGCAAACAGGTTGCGCGCGCTTTCGCCGACCACCGGATCGTCGAGGATTGCGGGGTAGGTTCCGGCCAGCTCCCAGGCGCGGAAGAATGGCGTCCAGTCGATCGACGCCTTGAGGTCTTTCAGCGGCCATTCGCCGAAGTGATGAAGGCCGGGATATTGCGGCGGCGGCGCCTTGCCCGACGGGTCATAGGCAAAACCGTTGGCCCGTGCAGCCTCAAGCGTGGCCAGTTCGCTGTGGCCGCTGCGCTCCCGCGAAATGCGGATCTTGTCATAATCCTCGGCGGTCGTGTCGATCAGCGGTGTACGCTGTGTGTCCGAAACCAGCGACGAAGCCACGCCGACCGCCCGGCTGGCATCGAGCACATGGATGACCGGCCCCTTATAAGCGGGATCGATCCTGAGCGCAGTGTGCACCTTGCTGGTCGTGGCGCCTCCGATCAGCAGCGGTAGCTGCATATCGGCGCGCTGCATCTCGCCTGCCACCGTCACCATCTCGTCGAGCGAGGGCGTGATCAGGCCGCTGAGGCCGATCATGTCCGCCTTATTGTCATTGGCAGCCTCAAGGATCGTCTGCCACGGCACCATCACGCCTAGGTCAATCACCTCGAAGCCATTGCACTGCAGGACCACGCCGACGATGTTCTTGCCGATGTCGTGGACGTCGCCCTTGACGGTCGCCATGACGATCCGGCCCTTGCCCTTGGTGGCCCCGGATTTTTCCTTCTCCGCCTCGATGAAGGGGATCAGGTGCGCGACGGCGCGTTTCATCACCCGTGCCGATTTCACCACCTGTGGCAGGAACATTTTCCCCGACCCGAACAGGTCGCCGACGACATTCATGCCGTCCATCAGCGGGCCTTCGATCACCTCGATCGGGCGCGCGAATGCTTGCCGCGCTTCTTCCGTGTCCTCGACAATATGGGCATCGATGCCCTTGATAAGCGCATGGCTCAGCCGCTGCTCGACCGGCCAGCCGCGCCATTCGGCCGCCTTCTTCTCTTCTGCCGCGTCCGTGCCGCGATATTTCTCGGCCAGCGCGATCAACCGCTCGGTCGCATCGTCCCGGCGGTCGAAAATGACGTCCTCGCAGGCTTCGCGAAGTTCGGGATCGATCGCATCATAAACGTCGAGCTGCCCGGCGTTGACGATGGCCATGTCCAGCCCGGCGGGGATCGCGTGATAGAGGAACACCGAGTGCATCGCCCGTCTGACCGGCTCATTGCCGCGAAAGGAGAAGCTGAGGTTCGAAAGCCCGCCCGAAACATGGGCGCGCGGACAGCGGCTCCGGATTTCCTTCGCCGCTTCGATGAAGTCGATCGCGTAGCGGCGATGTTCGTCGATGCCGGTGGCGATCGCGAAAATATTGGGATCGAAAATAATGTCTTCGGGCGGAAAGCCGTTGGCGACGAGCAGCTTGTAGGCCCGTTCGCAGATCGAGACCTTGCGCTCCCTGGTATCGGCCTGACCAGTCTCGTCGAACGCCATGACCACTACCGCCGCGCCATAGGCCCGGACTTTGCGCGCGGATTGGAGGAACAGCTCCTCGCCTTCCTTGAGGCTGATCGAATTGACGATGGGCTTGCCCGAAACGCACTGCAGCCCGGCCTCGATCACGCTCCATTTGGAACTGTCGATCATCACCGGCACGCGGGCGATGTCCGGCTCCGCCGCGAGCCGCTTCAGGAAGGTCGCCATGGCTTTCTCGCCGTCAAGCAGCGCCTCGTCCATGTTGACGTCGATGATCTGCGCGCCAGCTTCGACCTGGTCACGCGCGACCGTGACCGCGGCATCATAGTCGCCGGCCAGGATCAGCTTCTTGAACTTGGCCGATCCGGTGACATTGGTCCGCTCGCCGATATTGACGAAGCGCGCCCCTACCGCCGCGCTGGTAAAATCATTCATGCGGCGAGGGTCATCGGTTCAAGGCCGGAAAGCAGGGTCGTGGCCGGCGCGCTTGGGATAGCGCGCGGCCTGGCGCACTCGGTTACTCCGGCAATTGCTGCGATGTGCGCCGGGGTCGTCCCACAGCAGCCGCCCACGACATTGACCAGCCCCTCGTTGAGCCAGTCGCGAACCTGCGCCGCCGTCTCTTCGGCCGCCTCGTCATAGCTGCCGAGCTCGTTGGGCAGACCGGCATTTGGATAGGCCATCACCAACGTCTCCGCAGTCCGCGCCAGAGCCGCCAGGTGCGGCCTCAGCTGCGCTGCCCCGAACGAGCAATTCAGTCCTATTGTCAATGGCTTGGCGTGGCGAACGGTTGCCCAGAATCCCTCCACCGTATGGCCGCTGAGATTGCGTCCCGAAAGATCTGTGAGCGTCATCGAGATCATAATCGGAAGGTCGCGGCCAAGTTCCCGCTCCGCTTCCAGGGCGGCCATGATCGCTGCCTTGCAGTTGAGCGTATCGAACACCGTCTCGATCAGGACGAAGTCGATACCGCCCTCAACCAGCGCATCGATCTGCTCGCGATAGACGGCTTTCACTTCCTCGAACGTGACTTCGCGATAGCCGGGATCGTTGACGTCGGGCGACAATGAAAGCGTCTTGTTGGTTGGGCCGATCGCCCCGGCTACCCAGCGCCTCCGCCCGTCCTTGGCTCCATTCACCACCTCGCGGATGATCCGCGCCGCCGCCCGATTGATGTCACATACCAGGCTTTCCGCACCATAGTCGGACTGGCTGATACGGTTGGCGTTAAAGGTGTTGGTGGCGAGGACGTCGGCGCCTGCCGCGACAAAGCTCTCGGCAATCTTGCGAACGATCGCGGGCTGGGTGAGGTTCAGAAGGTCGTTGTTGCCCTTCTGGTCCCGGCTAAGCGCCAATGCGCCGCGATAATCGCCCTCCTTTAGCTCCTCGCACTGGATCAGCGTGCCATAGGCGCCATCCTTGACCAGCACACGCTCTGCCGCCGCGGCCCGAAACTCCTTGGCCGCACTCATGCGCGCACTCCCAGCAAATGGCAGATGGCGTAGGCCAGCTCCGCCCGATTGAGCGTATAGAAATGGAAGTGGCGCACTCCGCCGGCATAAAGCTGCCCGCATAGTTCGCCAGCGATGGTCGCGGCGACCAGTTGCCGAGCCTGGGGAAGCTCGTCCAGCCCCTCGAACAGCCGGTCCATCCAATCGGGGATCGCAGCGCCGCACTGGCCGGCAAAGCGGCGGGTGGTTGCGACATTGCTGACCGGCAGGATACCGGGCACGACCTCGACCCCGGGCCGGACCTCGGCGACCTTGTCGCGGAAACGAAGGAAGCAATCGGCCGAGAAGAAAAATTGGGTGATCGCACGATCGGCGCCGGCATCGATCTTCCTTAGAAGATTATCGAGGTCGGTTTGCGGGCAATCGGAATCCGGATGGACCTCAGGATAGGCGGCAACCGAAATCTCGAACGGAGCGACGGCCTTCAGGCCTGCAACAAGCTCGGTCGCGTTTGCGTAGCCACCGGGGTGCGGGCAATAGCCCTGGCCTGGTTCGGGCATATCGCCGCGCAGCGCGACGATGTGTCGAACGCCGGCATCCCAATAGGCGCGGGCAATGCCATCAATTTCCTCGCGCGTCGCTCCGACACAGGTCAGGTGCGCCGCTGGCGTCAGATCGGTTTCCTTGACGATCCGCTCGACGGTCGCGTGGGTCCGCTCGCGGGTCGAGCCGCCTGCACCATATGTTACCGACACGAAGCGCGGTTTCAGCGGTGCCAGCGTCTCGATCGACCGCCACAGCGTTTCCGCCATGGCGTCGGACTTGGGAGGGAAGAATTCAAAGCTCACCTGGATATCGCCGCGCGCTTCGGCGAACAGCGGCGCATGGGTGTCGATGGCGATTTGGCTTTCGCGGTTCATGCGGCAGCGCGCTCCCGATTGGCAGCGGCGGATTTGATCCCGCGCCACAAGATGACGGTCAGTTCGCCGCCGCCCAGGCGTTCGATCTTCTCAAGCTCCAGGCCGGCCGCGGCGAACCAGCCGCGCATCGCGTCATCCGCAAAACCAAGGCGGAGATGCGCATCCTGCTCCTTGAGTTCGGAGCGGTCATGCTGGGCAAAATCGATCACCAGCAGTCGGCCGCCAGGGTTGAGCACCCGCGATGCCTCGGCGATCGCGGCACCCGGCTGCTGCGCATAGTGCAGCACCTGGTGGAGGATGATGTCATCGACGCTTTGGTCGCCTAACGGCAGGGCATACATGTCGCCCTGGCGCAGGCTTGCGCCGGAGATCCCGGCTTCTTCCAGCTTGACCCGGGCCAGGCGCAGCATCTCAGAGGAGCGATCGATGCCGATCGCGCTCCTTGCCTTGGGCGCGAACAGCTCGAGCATCCGTCCGGTTCCAGTGCCGATATCGAGCAGTGCGCCCAGCGGCCGATCGGCCAGCAAGCCTGCGATCGCCCGCTCTATCTCAACATCGGGAATATGAAGCGAGCGGATGCTTTCCCAGGTCGCGGCATGGGCCTCGAAATAGCGTCGGGCAGCTTCGGCGCGGTCCGCGCGGACCGATTCCAGCCGCGCCGCATCGCCGGTGAAAAGCTGCTCCGCCTCCTTGTCGAATCCCCGATACAGTTCGAACAACGGTTCGATCCGCCCCGGATCCGCGAGCTGGAGATAGACCCAGCTTCCCTCCTTGCGCCGGCCGACAAGGCCCGAGTCGCTGAGGATCCTGACATGTCGCGAAACCCGTGGCTGGCTCTGGCCGAGCAACTGGGCAAGCTCTCCGACCGACAGTTCCATGACTCTTAGCAGCGCCAGGATGCGCAGCCGCGTTGGATCGGCCAGCGCCTGAAAAAGCGCGGCAAGCTTGAGGTCCCGGGTCACCGCTTAAGGATATAAGGAAGTCTTTATATCGGTCAATGCAAGAGCGCATTTTGAGAAACTTTTCTGCCTCCGCAACAAATGACGATTGCGTGACGCGAGAAACATCAATATTTCCGGCCGCTGGCCTGACGCTTGCGTGAGGCCGAGCCGGAGCTGTTTCCCGAAAGGGAGGCCGCTCCCCATAAGCAAGGAATGGAACGATCATGAAGAAGGTTGCACTGACCGTTGCGGTCCTCGCGCTCGGCCTTGCCGCGTGCGAAACCAAGACCGAGAACGCCGCTGATAACGCCGCTGTCGAGAACGCTGCCGAGGCCGATGCCAACGCTGCGACCACCGTCGACAACGCGCTCGACGCCGCTGGCAACGAAGTCTCGAACGCTGGTGAAGCAGTCGAGAACGCTGGTGAAGCGGTCGCGAACGCTGCCGAGAACGCTACCAACTAAGTGGCGCACTCGCCGTCCTTGACGGCAAAGCGAATAGAAGGGCCGTCCGGCATGTTCGGGCGGCCCTTTTTTAATTCGATCGAAGTGGTACCTCGGTCGAGATGAGATGGCCTCTCTGCCTCTTGCTGTTCCTGACCGCATGCCAGCGGGAGGAGCAGCCTCAAGCGCCCACGCAGGGCGAATCCGATCGACTGAACGACGCCGAATCCATGCTCAACGGCCTCGCCAACGAAGAAGGGCCGGAAGCCAAGGCTCCCGACCCTTCCAACCAGTCGGACTGACTGA
>Ga0207706_10002232_pt1 | contig 18917 bp, 17 predicted proteins | sample KBSC53metaG_FD_184318 | JGI IMG/M metagenome (GOLD analysis project Ga0207706, IMG submission 184318) | Corn rhizosphere microbial communities from Kellogg Biological Station, Michigan, USA - KBS C5-3 metaG (SPAdes) (version 2) | ecosystem: Host-associated > Plants > Roots > Rhizosphere > Soil ... | reverse complement strand
CCTCACCCAGCCCGACCCGCGCCGAGGTATCCGACGTCGCCACCGCTATCTACGATGGTGCGGACGCCGTAATGCTCTCGGCCGAATCCGCTGCCGGGGCGTGGCCCGAAGAAGCCGTCGCGATGATGGACCGCATCGCCCAGTCAGTGGAATCCGATCCCAGCTATCATGCCCGCGTCCACTTCACCGAGACGCGGCCCGATGCCACCACCGCCGACGCGCTCTCCGAGGCCGCGCGCAGCATCTCGGACGCGGTTTCGGTCGCCGCGACGATCTGCTTCACCCTGTCCGGCTCGACAGCCCGCCGCCTCGCCCGCGAACGGCCGACCGTGCCACTGCTGGTGCTGACCCCGAGGCTCGCCACGGCGCGCCGGCTCGGCATCCTGTGGGGCGCCCACGCCGTGCGCACCAAGGACGTCGCCAGCTTCGAGGAGATGGTTGGCAAATCCAAGCGCATGGCGCTCCGCCATGGCGTGGGCAAGGCAGGCGACCGGCTCGTGCTGATGGCAGGCGTTCCCTTCGGCGTGCCGGGATCGACCAATGTCCTCCATGTCGTCCGCCTTATCGGCGACGAACTGAAGAATTATGGCGGCTGAGTGGGCAGGCGCTGTTCGGAAGAAAGTGTCGCCGGAAGCCCTGCGGGGCAAGCTAGGGAGCTTCCGGCGACTACGGGGGCGGGTGAGCGTTGATCCTCCCCTGTTGCACGGCCATATTCGGCGGCGACGCGTAAAAGCGGGGTTATCCTTCCTACCGTAGGATTACGGTATGGTGCCGCAACGGCCTCCCTTCACAATCAGATCAACGCGCCTATCTACGACGAACCCTGCCGCTCGGCGCATGAAAGAGGGAGTCGCCGCGATGATCGATCTCCATTACTGGCCCACCCCCAATGGCCACAAAGTGACGATGCTGCTTGAAGAAGCTGGCCTTCCCTACACGATCTTCCCCGTGAACATCGGCAAGGGTGAGCAGTTCCAGCCCGATTTCCTGAAGATCGCTCCCAACAACCGCATGCCCGCCATCGTCGATCATGATCCGGCGGACGGCAGCGGGCATCTGTCGCTGTTCGAATCCGGCGCGATCCTGTTCTATCTTGCGGAAAAGACCGGCCAGTTCATCCCCGCCGACCTGCAGGGCCGCGCGGAAGTGCTGCAATGGCTGTTCTGGCAGATGGGCGGCCTTGGGCCGATGGCCGGTCAGAACCATCATTTCCGCAACTATGCGCCGGAAAAGCTACCCTATGCGATCGACCGCTACGTCAACGAGACCAACCGTCTCTATGGCGTGCTCGACCGGCGTCTGGCCGATCGCCCATTTGTGGCGGGAAATACCTACACTGTCGCCGACATGGCATCTTACCCTTGGGTACTCCCAGAAGCGCAGGGCCAGAACATCGATGATTTCCCCAACCTCAAGCGCTGGAAGGCGGAAATCGCCGAGCGCCCGGCGACCAAGCGCGCCTATGAGATCGGCGAAAAAATCCGTCCGAGCGACGCGCCGACCATGACCGAGGATGCCAAGAAGATCATGTTCGGCCAGACAGCAGCGAGCATCAATGCGGCGACGGCCAAGGCCTGAACTTCACGCATCCCGTCCGATGACCGCGAACGAGCCCGTACCATCCGCGATGGAAACCCCGGTCGAGGACCACGCCTTCCTCGGCCACCCCAAGGGCCTGGGCTATCTCGCCTTTACCGAGGCATGGGAGCGCTTCTCCTATTACGGCATGCAATCGCTGCTGGTGCTGTACATGGCCAAGCAGCTCCTGCTCCCCGGCCACGTCGAGAACATCGCCTTCTTCGATAGTTTCAAGCGGCTCTATGGCGGCCTCGAAGGGCCGGCGCTCGCTTCCGCGATCTTCGGCACCTATGCCGCCCTCGTCTATTTCACGCCAACGCTGGGCGGTCTGCTCGCCGACAGATGGCTCGGCAAGAAGCGCACCGTGCTCGCCGGGGCGCTGTCGATGGCGCTTGGCCATTTCCTGATGGCGTTCGAGGTGAGCTTCCTCTTCGCGCTGCTCGCGCTCGTGATCGGATCGGGGCTGTTCAAGGGCAACCTCGCCAGCCAGATCGGTGCGCTCTACAAGCCCGACGATCTCCGCCGCGCCGACGCCTTCCAGATCTATTATCTCGCGATCAACGCTGGCGTGATCATCTCCCCGCTCGTCACCGGAACGCTCGGCGAAAAGGTCGGCTGGCACTATGGCTTCGGCGCGGCCGGCATCGGCATGCTGATCGGCCTCGCAATCTATCTCGCCGGCCAGCGCTATCTTCCGCCCGAGGAACCGCGCATCGCGAGGAATAGCGCGGCCCCTCGCGACCGCATGACCCGCGATGACTGGATCGCGCTTTCGATCACCATCCTGCTGATCCCGGTGCTGGCAGTCGGCCTGCTCCCCAACCAACAGATCTTCAACGCCTATCTCCTTTGGGGCGACACCGCGTTCGAGCTCAATTTCTTCGGCACCAAGCTCCCCACAACCTGGCTGGTGACGCTCGACGCCATCGTCTCGGTCAGCTTTCTCGCGATCGTCGCGCTCTTCTATCGCTGGTACGGCAAGCGCTGGCGCGAACCCGACGAGCTTGGCAAATGCGTGATCGGCTCGCTCTTCTCGATCGCCGGCATGCTCTGCCTGTTCATGGCGGCCGCGACCCAGCCCCATGCCGGCAAGATCGGCCTTTTCTGGCCGGTCGCCTTCCATTTCCTCAACTCGATCGCCTTCGCCCACACCTTGCCCGTCTCCCTCGCCCTCTTCGCACGGCTTGCGCCAAAGCCGGTGCAGGCGACCGTGGTGGGCATGTATTCCATGTCCTTCTTCTTCGCGAATGCGCTGGTCGGCTGGATCGGCGGCTGGATCAACACCATGCCCGCGACGAGCTTCTGGCTGATGCACGCCGGCTTTGCGGGCGCATCGGGGGTGGTATTCCTGATCCTGAAACTGACGCTCAAGGAACGTCTGCGGCACCAACATCTGATCCGGCCCAATGCCAAGGCTGATCAGCTCTCCAAAACTTCTCCGATGGACCGGACCGGACGCTCACCGTCCCACCTGCGCGATTCCTCGCGCATTCGCTCATAAGCGCGCAGGATCGCATTCGATCCCTCATCCTGCAGTCGCGCGGTTTCCAGCAATTCGATGAAATGGCCGAGACGATTCGTCGCATCGACGAAGGCAAAGCGCGCGCCTGGGCCAACGAAGCCTGCGTACGCGACCATCTCGCCGCTCGCGGCGTAGCGTTCGATCAAGGCGTCGAAATCTTCGGTGGAGGATTCATAACTGTGATGGAACGCCTCCCGGCGATCGCGCAGCATGTCGGAAAAGAACGCATTTTCCCGGTGCAACGGTTCGATCAACTCATATTGCATGTCGTTGCGATAGCCGAACGCAACTTTGACGGGGAGCGTCCCGATCTTGCGGTTGCGATATGTGACGTCACGATGCTCGAATTCACCGACGAAGAACGGGCCGACACCATCGATCGCGGCCAACGCGCGCGCGGTGGCCTCGACATCACGGGTCGCATAACAGATCTGTGAGACGTGACTGCTCATCAAACGCATCCTTTTCCAGATAGCCGCGCTTACGCCTTCCGGCGGGCGCTCCCGTTCAGAAGGCTCGCCCTCCGCGCGACCAAGCGCGTAACGAGCGATCGCCCAAGCTGAACCGCCCCCCGTGAACCCGCTATGGCCTTGTTTAGCTAAGCCATGCATTGAGCCCCGGCTGATGTTTTAATTATTCTGTCGAGCTACAGCAGCGCGCGGGTCGCCTGGGCCATGTTTTTCGCCCGCTCGATGGCCGGTACTTTCCCCATCAATCCGAGCTGCGGCACCTCCACGCCGATCACTACCGCCGGATCAAGCCATGCGAAAAATTCACGAAGCGGGAATTCTCCGCTCCCCGGCAGCCGCCGTTCGAGCATATCGGCCTGCAGATCGATCCCCTCACTGTCGAGCAGACCGTCGCTGACCTGAACCATGCCGATCAGCTCCGGTTCCAAATCGGCGAGACCAGCCATGCCGCCACTGGTACGCACGATATGGAGGAAGTCTACGACTATTCCGCTGTTGATACAGGCCGCTTCGCGCACGAAATCGACTGCGGCGTCAAGGTTCGGAATAGTGCGACATGTCGCGAAAAATTCTAAATTTATTGCTATATCGTGCTCGCGCGCCATGTCGCACAGCCGGCGGAATTTGGCCAGAGCATCGCGCCGGTCGGCATTGTCATAAACGATCGCGGTCGCGCGAGAGGCGCCCAGTTCCGCCCCGAATTCCAAGGCGTCCCTGAAATCAGCGGGATCTTCCTCCGGCGTGAGGTTGAAGCACTCAAGATTTAGAAGCTTCACGCCGGTTTGCCCGAGCCGGTCCGCCACGGCTTTCCGGAGGCTCCGATCAGCCACCGCCGGATCAGTCGGCAGCTGCGGGATATTCGAATATGCGACCATACTGACATATTCAAAGCCAGCGCCTGCCGCCACGTCCACGAGCGCGCAATCGGTGACATCAAGCACGCCCAGCGGCTCAAGCGATAATTTTCGTTCCATCTGCTGCACCCTCTCTCTTTGTTTCACGACCGCATTCGAGAATTCGCTCTTTCAAGCATTCGCTATCAGCACGCAGGCAGATGCCATCAGCCTGGTCGACCGGTCGTCAGCCAATCTCATTTGCAAATCGGCGCCGGCCGCGACCGCATAGCGCCAGATCAACGGCTGAAGCAGCTGACATGTCACGCCGTTTCCAGCTGGCTTTGGAGACTTTCATGGAACATCATCAGCCCGACTTCATTCTGGCCAAAGAGAATCTCATCCTGCGCCTTGGTCCGCATGCCGCGCTGAATTTGGAAACTGGCCCAATAGTCCTCATCCCGAACGAGGTTGGCCACCATATCGAGCATCTCCGCCGATTGCGCGCGCAGCACCGGATCTTGTGAAATGCTTTTCTTGATACCGTATACGAGGCGGCTGGTCGAACTGCCCGGCTCCGCCCCCGGCTGGATCACCTGCACAATGATGGCAGAATCCCATACCGTGACCATCGTGCTGGGGAACATCAGATATTGGGGATCGATCATGCCGTCCTTGAGCGGCTCCCACTGATCCTCCGGCTTGGTGTTCAACTCCTCGATCGACTTGCGGCAGAATGTAATAAGCACATGGGGGCCGAACCTGTCGAATGTGGTGCAGTTGCTGACCATGAAGCGGCCGACGCTCTCACGATGCAGCTGGGCGAAATGATAGGATTCAAGATGCCCCTCAACGACCAGCTTCCAGTTGGCGGCGTTCACAGTGCGTGAGCCGATGAGTTCATAGTCATCCAGACGGTTTTCGACGCCCATATGGTGGTCGGCACCCGCCATCCAGGTTTCAGCATCGAAGCTGAGATTTGGAGTCAGCACGACAAATAGCAGACCGCTCCGTTCCGCCACCGCGATTTCGGTCAACCCATGGGTATCGAGATCCACGGGGCCGAAGCTTTTCGGATCGGCGATACCTATCAACCTGCCCTTATTGTTGTAGGTCCAACCATGATAGGGGCAGGCAAAGCGGGTCTGCCGACCATTGCAATTTTCGGGGGCCACCATTGCCCCGCGGTGGCGGCACACATTCAGAAAGGCTTTCAAGCCCTCGTCCGTGCGGGTGATGAGGATGGGCGTATCGACGATGGTCAGCGACAGGAAGGAACCGACTTCCGGCAGTTCGCAGGACAAGCCAACCGCAAGCGGCTTGCGCTTGAACAGCGTTTCGATCTCCTCATTCCATACCAGTCCATCCAGATATTCCTTGATCGGCATGCGCATCTGCGTGTCGGCGCTATCCGTGGTTGCACCATTGGCGTGCGATATCAATCGTTTAGCCAGAGCATTTTGAACGTTCCTATCCATATCCTCACCTCATTATTCTCGATGGACATGTGCTGGGGGATCAGCCAATCAGTCGGCTGGGCACGTGCAGATAAGCGAGCGCCGCCGACACGTCCTCGGCGGCGGCCACACCATCTTCGATCAATGTGTAGTCGGTGTGAACCAGGGCGCGCACCATCGCTTCGAGTTCCATCTTGGACAGGTGCTGGCCAAGGCAGCTGTGGGGGCCGGCGGCAAAGGTGATGTTGCGGGCGCCAGGCCGGGTGAAGCTCATTTCCATCGGTCGCTCGACAAATTTCGGATCGAAATTGCCTGCCGGCCAGAACAGCAACGTAGCCTCGCCTTTCCGGAACTGATGTCCGTCGATCGCCACGTCCTGCGCATTGTAACGCCCCGTCATCGGCGCGGACGCGAAGACGCGAAGGAATTCCATGGTAGCAGCGCGTATCCGATCGGGATGATTGCGCAATTCATCCCGACGATCGGGATTGCGTGCGAGATAGACAGCAGCGCAACTGAAGGTCGCCTGCGTGGTGTCCAGGCCGCCGATGATGATGTTCAGCACGCACCGTTCGATATCATCGACCGATACCCTCGTGCCGTTTATCTCGGTGCGCGAAAGATGGCCGATCAGGCCCGGCGCATCGGGAAGTGATGCCAGCTTTGCGACCGACTCCTTTACCAGCACGGCAAAGTCCCTGCCGGCTTCAAGGCGACTTTCCATCGACCCTATGCAGAAGGCAATATTGTGGATGGGCAGCGCATAGTCGCTCCACGCCTCCTCCGGCAGGCCGAGCAGGCGCATCGTCACCCGACCGGTCACCGGTTGCGCGAAATCATCGACCCAATCCAGGATCCCCTTCGCCCTGGCCTCCCCGAGCAGCATGGCGATGTCATCTTCGACGCCTTGGCGATACTGCGCTATTTTCTTGGGAGAGAACCAGGGATTCAACACCTTACGAAGATCGGCGTGGTGCGTTCCGTCCATATCGGATGGAAACAGCAGCGGCATCGCCGTGCGCGGCACGACGCGGTATCCATGCAGATTTGTAAACTTATCCGGGTCTCCAGCCACCTTGCGGATCATGTCGTAGCTCGTCGCGATACTGAAGCCGTCATTCCAGGCAGTCGAATGAACAGCAGCGATCTCGCTATCAGCCAGACGCTCGATCACGTTGAAGAAGTTCTCACGATAAAATGGCGAATGATGATCGAATTGCGTGATGAACTTATCGACCTTAGTGACTTCGCAATCTGACTGAAACTCCTTAAGCATTGACCCCTCCGGTCTATACTTTAATTGGGCGCTCACCCGTCAGGCAACATGGTCATCACGGGCTAAGCGCGTCGCCGGTGCCATAATCGATAAAACCCATTTTTCGCCGGTCTATCGCTTGGGGCATCCTGTATGCTGGCTGCGAATCAGGTATAGAGAGCAATCCTGTCAGTGTATAGATGCATAGCATTTGGGCATGAAGGCTAACATTCCTCCAAAAAGTCGCGAAAGCGCGTATCATCATGGAAACTTGCGAGCGGCCTTGATCGCGGCATCGCGCGAAATTATCGATCAGGAAGGCATAGAGGGCTTTTCCCTCCGGGCCGCGGCCCGGCGCGCGGGCGTGTCGCAAGGAGCCCCCGCTCACCATTTTGCCAGCGTAACGGCTTTGTTGACAGAGGTCGCTCTCCTGGCTTTCGATGAACTCGGGGCGTTTCTCGAAGCGGCGCCACATTCGTCGGATCCGATGGAGGACCTCCATGCAGTGGCAAGAGCTTATGTCGAGTTTGCCGTTTCCCATGTCGGCCTTTTCCGCCTCATGTTCCGCGAGGGCCTGACGGACAGAAGCGATCCGCGGCACAGTAGCCGAAGCCAGAACGCACTTCGCCGCATTTCATATGCCGGCGCGAACTATTATGGCATCACTCTGTCATGCCAGATGGATTCGGTGCGTTATCCGCAACTCATTGGCGTATGGGTCAATGTGCACGGCCTGGCCCATATCGCGGTCGAGGGAGCGTTGATCTATTCGCTAGGCGACCGCGAAATGAGCTCGCCCGATCATTTCATGAACTGGCTGCCGTCCATATTGCAGGTGAATTGGCCCGCGCGTCGCCTGCAGGAATTATAACCCCACCGTGGCGGCAGCATGATTGGTGGCAGAGACCCTCATCAAGTTCGCCGCAAGTCCCCCCTTCTACGCCATCGACGAGTTCCCCCGATCAAAATCGAATGGCATGTACCATATGGGAGGTATCTATTTTGCCTCGCAAACTATGCTTCTCATAACGAAAGCGAGGAGCAGGATGAACGACGCAAAGGTTTTAACGCATCTTGAGCGGCTTGAGTCGGAATCGATCTACATCATGCGGGAGGTCGTTGCCGAGGCTGAGAACCCGGTGATGCTCTATTCGGTCGGCAAGGATTCGGCCGTGATGCTGCACCTTGCGAAGAAGGCCTTCTATCCCTCGCCCCCGCCCTTCCCGCTCCTCCATGTCGATACTACCTGGAAGTTTAAGGACATGTACGCGCTTCGCGACCGCGCGGCGAAAGATGCGGGCATGGAACTCCTCGTCTATCACAACCCGGAAGCCCAGGAGAGGGGAATCAACCCATTTGCTCATGGCCCGCTGCACACCGATATGTGGAAGACCGAAGGGCTGAAGCAGGCGCTCAACCTCCACGGTTTCGACGCGGCGTTCGGCGGCGCGCGCCGGGATGAGGAAAAGAGTCGTGCCAAGGAGCGCATATTCTCCTTTCGCACCTCCTCCCACCGCTGGGATCCAAAGGCGCAACGCCCGGAACTCTGGCACCTATACAATGCGCGCAAGGCCAAGGGCGAGTCGATGCGGGTGTTTCCGATCTCGAATTGGACCGAGCTGGACATCTGGCAGTACCTGCACCTTGAGAATATCGACATTGTTCCGCTGTACTTTAGCGCGCCGCGTCCCACCTACATGATGGATGGCCAGCTCTTCATGGCGGATGACCTGGAGCGCATGGAGAAAATTCTCGGCAAGGACCACATGCCGCGCATCGAGGAGCGGTCCGTCCGGTTCCGCACGCTCGGCTGTTGGCCTTTGACCGGCGCTGTGGAGTCGGAGGCAGCGACCCTGCCAGAGATCATTCAGGAAATGCTGCTGACCACCACCAGCGAGCGTCAAGGCCGCGTGATCGACAAGGATGGCGGCGACGCCAGCATGGAGAAGAAGAAGCAGGAGGGGTATTTCTAGTGAGCGACACCAACGCGACCATAGCCGATCCGATCTATCAGACGGACGCCCTCATCGCTCAGGACATCCATAAGTATCTCGAAGTCCATCACCATAAGACGCTGCTGCGTTTCATCACCTGTGGATCGGTGGATGACGGCAAATCCACCCTCATCGGTCGTCTGCTCTATGATTCCAAGATGATCTTCGAGGATCAGCTGGCAGCGCTGGAGGCGGACAGCAAGCGCTTCGGCACACAAGGGCAGGAGATCGACTTCGCCCTCCTTGTCGATGGACTTGCTGCGGAGCGTGAGCAGGGCATTACCATCGATGTTGCCTATCGCTTCTTCGCGACCGAAAAGCGCAAGTTCATCGTCGCTGACACGCCAGGGCACGAGCAATACACCCGCAACATGGTGACGGGCGCATCGACCGCCGACCTGGCTGTCATCTTGATCGACGCGCGCAAGGGGGTGCTGGCGCAAACGCGCCGCCATTCCTATCTGGCGCACCTGATCGGAATCAAGAACATCGTGCTGGCGGTAAACAAGATGGACTTGGTTTCCTATGACCAGGCCGTGTTCGATGCCATCGTCGACGATTACAGGGAGTTCGCGAAATCGATCGGCATCGATAGCTTCGTCGCCATGCCGATCTCAGGGTTCAAAGGCGACAATATCACCGCCCACAGCATCAATACGCCGTGGTACAAGGGACCGGCGCTGATCGAGCATTTGGAAACAGTGGAGGTGAACAGCGACAAGGACGCGGTTAAGCCTTTCCGCATGCCAGTACAGTATGTTAACCGTCCCAATCTCGACTTTCGCGGCTTCTCCGGCCAGATCGCAACCGGGACATTGATGCTTGGCGACCGCATCCGCGTGTTGCCCTCTGGCAAGAACAGCACGATCAGCCGCATCGTTACCTTCGACGGCGATCTGGAGCAGGCGATAGCGGGCCAGTCTGTGACACTGTGTTTCGCCGACGAGATCGACTGTTCGCGCGGCGACGTCATCTGTGCAGCGGACGAGCCAGTGCTCGCGGCAGACCAATTCGAGACAACTATTGTCTGGATGGACGAACACGAGCTGCTGCCCGGACGCCCCTACTGGCTGAAGATCGGCACGCAGACCTTAACCGCGACGATCCAGCAGCCGAAATACCAGGTCAACGTCAAAACGATGGAGCATCTGGCGGCAAAGACCCTGGATCTCAACGCCATCGGCGTCGCCAACCTGTCGACCGACCGGCCGATTCCGTTTGAGCCGTACATCCAGAATCGCGATCTCGGCGGCTTCATCCTTATCGATAAGATGACCAACGCCACTGTGGCCGCGGGCATGATCAATTTTTCATTGCGCCGCGCGGATAATGTCCATTGGCAGGCTACAGACGTGACGCGCGAAAGCCGTGCCACGGTCAAGAACCAGAATGCGGCCGTGCTCTGGCTGACAGGCCTATCGGGCGCAGGAAAATCGACCATCGCGAACATCGTGGAGAAGAAGCTGCTGCGGATGAACCGCCATACGTTCCTGCTCGACGGTGACAATGTTCGGCAAGGCCTCAACAAGGATCTCGGCTTTACCGACGCCGACCGAGTGGAAAATATCAGGCGCGTGGGCGAAGTCGCGAAGCTCATGAGCGATGCCGGACTGATCGTGATCGCCGCGTTCATCTCCCCCTTCCGGGCGGAGCGGGAGATGGTACGCGCGATGATGAAGCCGGGCGAATTCTTCGAAATTCACATTGACACGCCGCTGGCCGATGCTGAGGCGCGCGACGTAAAGGGCCTATATAAAAAGGCGAGGTCGGGCGAACTCAAGAACTTCACCGGCGTTGACAGCCCCTATGAACCACCGGAGGATCCGGAAATCCGTGTCGACACCACGACGCTGACGGCAGAGGAAGCAGCCGAGGAGATCGTGCGAAGGCTCATCCCATGAGCGAAGCGACAACAAAAATCGCCAATCTGGACGACGCACAGCTTGCAGCACATCTCGCCAAAGAGGCGGGCCGCATCCTGATCCAGGTGCGCGATTCTCGAATGTTCGGGGGCAAGTCGCTGGGAAAAGCGGGTGACCAGACCGCCAACCAGTTCCTCTGCCATGCCCTGCGCGAACAGCGTCCTGATGACGGGTTGCTGTCCGAGGAGGAAAAGGACAATCCTGATCGCCTGGCCAGAAACAGGGTATGGATTGTCGATCCCGTTGACGGCACGCGCGAATATGGCGAAGGGCGGACCGATTGGGCCGTCCACGTCGCGCTCGCGATAGATGGCGTGCCGGTGACCGGCGCAGTGGCGTTACCGGGGCTCGACCTCGTGTTGCACACCGGTCAGCCTCCTGTGATCCCGGCAATCCCGCAGACCCTCCGGATGGTAGTTAGTCGAACCCGCCCCGCCGCCGAAGCGGTGAGGGTGGCTGAAAAGCTCGGGGCGGAATTGGTCCCCATGGGTTCGGCTGGCGCCAAAGCGATGGCCGTTGTGCGCGGCGAGGCCGACATCTATCTCCACACCGGCGGTCAGTATGAATGGGACAGTTGCGCGCCGGCAGCGGTTGCGATTGCAGCCGGGCTGCACGCCAGTCGCAGCGATGGCTCGCCGCTAATTTATAACCAGCGCGACGTGTATATGCCCGACCTGCTGATCTGCCGCAAAGAACACGCAGACGCTGTTCTGACGGCGCTTGGGGAATGACTGCCCGGCTGACGCCCGTGGCGGCTACAGAGATGCGCGAACGACGAACATGGTCATCATCGATGTCACGCCGTCCCTAGCGAGGGGACCGTCTAGATTCTCTGTCAGGCGTGCGCTCTCGGATCGCTTTCGAATTTCATGCCGCCTCTACGACTTTTGATGGCAGTATGTTCGCGAGGCGTGTTGAAATTAGTTTTTTGGCTTCATCGACCATGCGTTCGATAAGGTCCTTGCAAGTAGGAATATCGCGGATCAGACCTTGCACTTGGCCTGCCCACACAAGTCCAGCCTCCACATCACCGGTTTCCAGCGCAAGGCGCCCTTTTGCGCCGGAAACCAGAGAGCGGATGTCTTCAAACACGGCATCTGGCTTCGCCGAGATCTCGATGACCTGATCAGAAACCGCGTTCTTCGCGACCCGCCCGGTATTGTGAAACCGGCGGAATATCAGGTTCGTGGCGCGCTCATCATTATCGACGATGAATTGCTTGATCTTCTGGTGGATCGGCGCTTCCACGGTGGCGCAGAAGCGGGTGCCCATGTTGATCCCGTCCGCACCCAGCGCGAGCGCCGCGACCAGCCCTCGGCCATCGCCGAAACCGCCGCTCGCGATCATCGGTATCCTGACCTTGTCCGCCGCCGCTGGAATCAGGATGAGGCCCGGAATGTCATCCTCGCCGGGATGACCGGCGCATTCAAAGCCATCGATAGATATGGCATCGACGCCCATCCGCTCCGCCGAAAGGGCATGTCGGACCGCGGTGCACTTATGGATCACCTTTATGCCATGAGCCTTGAAATGCTCAACATGTTCCTGGGGCTTATGTCCGGCCGTTTCCACAATCGTGATGCCGCTGTCGATGATGGCCTGTCTATATTCTGCATAAGGCGGCGGGTTCACACTTGGCAGAATTGTCAAGTTTACGCCGAAGGGCTGGTCCGTCATCGTCCGGCAACGATCGATCTCCCGCCGCAGATCATCCGGCGTCGGCTGAGTCAGCGCTGTTAGGATGCCGAGTCCGCCCGCATTGGAAACAGCGCTCGCAAGCTCGGCGCGGCCCACCCACATCATGCCGCCCTGAACTATCGGATAACGAATATTGAATAATTCAGTGAAGCGTGTTGTCAGCCCCATGTCAAAGCACCTCCACTATGGTGACATTTGCTGTTCCGCCGCCTTCGCACATGGTTTGTAGACCCCAACGAAGTCCGCGTGCCCGGAGCGCATGCACCAGCGTAGCCATCAGCTTGGTGCCGGAAGCGCCGAGAGGATGGCCAAGCGCGATTGCGCCGCCATTGACGTTGAGTTTGGCGGGATCGGCGTCGAGCGCTTTCAGCCAAGCCAAAGGAATGGAGGCGAAAGCCTCGTTCACCTCAAAAAGGTCGATGTCGCCCAATTTCATATTAGCCCGTTCCAGCGCTCTGCGGGTCGCGGGAATGGGCTCCTCCAGCATGATCACCGGATTACCCGCCGTCACGGTCAAGTTGTGGATGCGAGCCAACGGGGTCAGCCCATATTGCTTCACTGCGCTCTCGCTCGCGATTAAGGCGCCCGAGGCACCGTCAGTCATCTGACTGGCATTTCCGGCGGTGATGGAGCCGCCTTCCTGGACGGGGGTGAGGCTCGCCATGGACTCCAACGAGGCATCGAACCGGACACCTTCGTCCTGGAAGAATGGCCCCTTTGGCGTCATGACCGGAATGATTTCTCCGGCGAAAGCATCTGATTGAATGGCCGTTGCAGCGCGTTGATGGCTTTGCAGCGCATAGGCGTCCATTTCCTCGCGGCCGAAGCCATATTTCTCGGCGATCATCTGAGCGCCCGCAAACTGGCTGAACTCCGCGACACCGTAGCGCTTCAGGATCGCCTGGCTCCACGGCCCTTCGCCAAGTCCGGCCTGACGGTGAAGCGTGAAGTTTGAACCCATTGGCACACGGGTCATGCTCTCGGCACCGGCAGCGATCACCAGATCCTGCGTGCCGGACATCACGGCCTGTGCAGCGAAATGAAGCGCCTGCTGCGATGAACCGCATTGCCGGTCGATTGTCACTGCGGGCACGCTATCCGGCAGGTCGGAAGCGAGGACGAGATTGCGTCCCAAGGCGAATGCTTGTTCACCTGCCTGGCTGACGCACCCCACGATGACATCGTCTACCAGAGCCGGATCAATGCCTGTGCGCTCGATGAGCGCGTTCAAAATAGTTGCACCGAGATCGGCGGGGTGGACGTCGATCAACCCGCCTTTGCGCGCTCGACCGCCTGCCGTACGGCATACATCGACGATATAGGCTTCAGCCATCCGATCAGAGTCCTTTGAATTGGGGCGCGCGCTTGGCGAGGAAGGCTGCCAGACCTTCCTGGGCTTCGCCCCCGCCAGCGATCACCATTGAATTCAGCTCGCATTCGAGCTGCGTCTCCAAACTGGTATGGAAACTCTGCAGAATCAGCGCGCGCGCGGCGCCGAGCGCTGCGACTGGTGCGTCGGCGAGCTGTTTCGCCATAGCGCTTGCCTTGGTCTCCAAGTCAGTTTCATCGACGGCACGGGTGATGAGACCCATGGCCTCGGCGTCGTCTGCCTTGATGCGACGATTGGTGAGGATGATCTCCTGTGCTTTCCTAAGGCCCACCAGGCGCGGCAGCAACCAGCTCAGGCCGCCATCCGCCGTCAAACCGAGAGCGCCATAGGCAGGCGTGTAGTGGGCCGTACGGCTGCTGAGCACGATGTCGCCGAGCAGCGACAGACTCATGCCCGCTCCGGCAGCGGGGCCGTTGACCAAGGTCAACAGGGGCTTGGGCATTTTTGCCAGTCGGATCACCGCCGCATGAAAAATGGCAATTAGTTCAGAAAGGATTGCAGGTAACTTGTCGCCAGCACCGCCCAGAAGTTCGACATCGCCACCCGCACAGAACAGCTTGCCATTGCCCGCTATCACCACGCAACGCACGTCCGGATCGGTATCGCATCTTATTGCGGCATCAAGTAGTGCTCGAGCCAGCGGTATATTGATCGCGTTACCGCTCTCCGGCCGGTTGAGGACAACTCGTGCTATGCCGTCCTCAATCGTGAGCAGGACCGGATCGCTCACCGTGGCGCCATACGAATGGCGCCGTCGAGGCGGATCACTTCGCCATTGAGCATCGGATTGCGGATGATGCTCTCGACCAGCTGGGCATATTCCTCCGGCTTGCCCAGACGGCTGGGGTGGGGAACCTGGGTTCCCAGGCTGTCTTGTGCGGCTTGCGGTAGTCCCATCAGCATCGGCGTCAGGAATATACCCGGCGCAATGGTCATCACGCGGATCTTGAGGCTTGCGAGATCGCGCGCCACCGGCAAGGTCATGCCGACCACGCCGCCTTTGGACGAAGCATAGGCCGCCTGGCCAATCTGCCCATCATAGGCAGCGACAGATGCCGTATTTATGGCAATCCCACGCTCGCCGTCGATTTCCCCCGCAGTAGCGCAGCGGGCGGCGAACTTGGAGATCATGTTGAACGTGCCGATGAGATTGATCTCGACCGTCTTGCGATAGATATCGAGGGCGTGCGGCACATTTTCCTTGCCGACGGTCTTTACCGCCGGTGCGATGCCCGCGCAGTTGACAAGGATGCGCGCCGTTCCATGCGCTGCTTCAGCGGCATCGAGGCCGGCGGCTACGCTTGCGTCATCGGCGACATTCACCTTGGCGAAAAAACCGCCGTTCTCCAGGGCCTTCTGCTGACCGATTTCTTCGTTGAGATCGAAGATCGCGACCTTGGCGCCGTTGTCTGCCAGCATTTTGGCCGTGGCTCCGCCAAGGCCCGATGCACCTCCGGTTACGATCGCAGCTACACCCTTGATATCCATTTCTATTTCGTCCCTTTGAATTATGCCAGTTCGAGTGCGACAGCCGTCGCCTCGCCACCGCCGATGCAGAGCGCCGCGACACCGCGCTTCAGCTTACGATTCTCAAGCGCGGCGATCAGCGTCGCCATGATGCGCGCGCCTGAGGCACCGATCGGATGCCCGAGCGCGGTGGCGCCGCCGTTCACATTCAGCTTGTCGGCGGGAATATTGAGATCCTTCTGCGCGATCATCGCGACCACGGCGAAGGCTTCGTTGATTTCGAACAGATCGACATCATCGACGCTCCAGCCCGCCCGATCCAGTACCTTGCGAACAGCGGGCACTGGAGCCGAGGTGAATTTGGAAGGTTCCTGCGCATGGGCGGCGGTCGCGACCACCTTCGCCACCACCGGAAGGCCAAGCTTCTCCGCAACCGACTGGCGCGTCATGACGAGGGCTGCCGCGCCGTCCGAGATGGACGAGCTGTTGGCGGGGGTCACAGTGCCGTCCTTCACGAAGGCGGGCTTGAGCGAAGGGATTTTCTCGGGCTTCGCATTTCCCGGCTGCTCGTCGATCTCGACGACCGTATCGCCCTTGCGGCCGGAGACGGTGACTGGCGTGATCTCCCTGGCGAAGGCGCCCGATCTGATCGCTTCGTTGGCGCGGCTCAGAGACCGCAGCGCATATTCGTCCTGCTGCTCGCGGGTGAACTGGTAATCGCGCACCGCATCTTCGGCGAACACGCCCATCGCCTTGCCGCGCTCATAGGCATCCTCGAGGCCGTCCATCATCATCGTGTCGACGATCGTGTCATGGCCGATGCGTGCCCCACCACGGTGCTTGGGAAGTGCGTAGGGTGCGTTGGTCATGCTCTCCATGCCGCCCGCGACGGCTACATCGATCGAGCCGGCCGCCAGCGCGTCATAAGCCATGATGGCGGCCTGCATGCCTGATCCGCACATCTTGTTGATCGTGGTTGCCTCGGCCGAAATGGGTAGACCGGCGCCAAGCGCCGCCTGGCGCGCCGGCGCCTGGCCGAGACCGGCCGGAAGGACGCAGCCCATATAGATGCGTTCGATGGCATCAGGCGATACGCCCGCCCGCTCGACTGCCGCCTTGACGGCTACCGCTCCAAGCTCGGGCGACGTCGCCCCGGCCAGAGCACCCTGAAAACCGCCCATGGGGGTGCGGGCATAACTGGCGATGACAACGGGATCGGTCGACATGATGATGTTCCTTTCGATCAGAGCGCGCGGGCGATGACCATGCGCTGGATGTCCGATGTGCCCTCATAGATCTGGCACACCCGCACATCACGGTAGATCTTGGCCGCGCCAAATTCCTCAAGATAGCCATAGCCGCCCAGTGTCTGGATCGCACCCGAAACCACTGTCTCGGCGGTTTCCGAGGCGACCAGCTTGGCCATCGACGCTTCCTTGAGGCAGGGGATTCCCGCATCCTTCATCGCCGCCGAGTGGAGCACGAGCTGCCGCGCAGCTTCCAGCTTCGCGGCCAGATCGGCCAAGCGGAAACCGACCGCCTGATGTTCCATGATAACTTTGCCGAAGCTCTTGCGTTCCTTGGCATAGGCGATGGCGATATCGAGCGCGGCCTGCGCCATGCCGACGCACTGGGCGGCAATGCCGATGCGGCCCGCTTCGAGGTTCGACAGAGCGATGGCATAGCCGGCCCCTTCAGCACCTAGGCGGAGATCATCGCCTACGAACACATCGTCGAAGCGGATCGCGCAGGTGTCCGATGCAGCCTGGCCCAGCTTGTGCTCAACCTTGTCGACGGAATAGCCGTCGCTGTCCGTTGGTACGATGAAGCCGGATATACCGCGCTTCCCGGCACCCGGATCAGTCACGGCATAGACGATCGCGATCCCCGCGATCCTGCCGGACGATATAAATTGCTTGGCCCCAGTAAGACGATAACCGCCATCCACCTTCACCGCACGCGTACGGATCGCCGCCGCGTCGGAGCCGGCATCCGTTTCGGTCAGCGCGAAGGCGCCGATCATCTTGCCGGAAATGAGATCGGGCAGGAAGCGCGCCTGCTGGTCGGGAGTGCCATCCTTGATGAGGCCTGAGACGATCAGGCTGTTCTGGACGCTGAGGATGGTCGAAAGTGCCCCGTCCGCTGCGGCGATTTCCATGAGCGCCAGCGCAAAGGACACATAGTCCGCGCCTGTGCCGCCGAACTCCTCGGGCGCGGTCATTCCCATCAGGCCGAGCTCGGCGAGGCGGGTGAATAATTCAGGCGGATAGGCCTTGGCAGCTTCATAGGCGAAAGCATGCGGCTTCACCTGTTCCTGGGCGAATTCCCGAACCGTATCGCGAATGGCCTGCTGGATCTCGGAAAGAATCATATAAAACCCGCCGGTATCTTATACACTCACAAGTGCATTGTGCTCTCGCCAGGGAACTGTCAATAGCGTCCGTTGATGGAAGACTCGATGCAGGCAAGTTCGCCGTTCAAAAGCCAGGCGCAGAAAGTCGAGGAACGGGCGGCCAAACGCGATGCGGTGTTGCGGGCAGCGGTGCAGATGTTCAACCGGCGGGGCTTTCATGCAACATCGCTAGACGATGTCGCCGCCAGCCTCGGCATCACCAAGCGCACCATTTACCACTATCTTGCAAGCAAGGATCAAGTGTTACTGGAGTGCATAACCGTCGGCCTCCAGCAGATTCTGGACGCGGCTGTCGACGTTCAGTCACATCCCGGATCGGGAATGGATCGGCTGGTCGCTTTCCTGCGCCGTTATGCCGAGATCAACATGGATGACTTCGGACGTTGTGTGATCCGGACGGGCGAAGAAACGATTTCAGCTGCTGGCTTTCCTAAGTATCGGGCGCTCAAGCGCGACATTGACGCGGCAATGCGACGTCTGATCGAGGAAGGCATCGCCGACGGCTCGATTGCGCCGTTTGATCCAAAATTGATGGCGTTCACCATTGCGGGTGCGCTCAACTGGCCGGCCCGCTGGCAGGATCCCGAAGGTCCGTTGAATAGCAGCGATATAGCCGCAAGAATGATTGAAATACTTGTCGGAGGAATGGCTCCGCGCTGAGCGTTCCTAAATCGACACGGTTCGCCCTTGTTTCGGGCAACAGGATTGAGATTTTTCAAGTCGACCAGCGCGGCCATTCTTGGAAGCCAGTGGGACGTATCACCATCGAACCAGGAGGCGCGTCGGCCCCCAGACGTTGAACCCTTCGCCGCGAGAAGGCTTTCCGATCAGCTCAAGGTCCGGCAGGCGGGCGATCAACGTCTGGAACGCGCGCCTCACCTCCGTCCGCGCGAGCCCGGCTCCAATGCACAGATGAAC
>Ga0207706_10002231_pt1 | contig 18924 bp, 16 predicted proteins | sample KBSC53metaG_FD_184318 | JGI IMG/M metagenome (GOLD analysis project Ga0207706, IMG submission 184318) | Corn rhizosphere microbial communities from Kellogg Biological Station, Michigan, USA - KBS C5-3 metaG (SPAdes) (version 2) | ecosystem: Host-associated > Plants > Roots > Rhizosphere > Soil ... | reverse complement strand
AGCGGCACTTCCGCCTTGATCACCTTGCCGGTCGGGTTGTCGTCCATGCCCTGGACGATGCCGCGCCGCGACGACAGGTCGCCCATGACGTTGCCCATGAATTCCTCGGGCGTCTCGACTTCCACGGCCATCATCGGCTCGAGCAGCGCGGGACTGGCCTTCCGCATGCCATCCTTGAACGCGATCGACGCGGCCATCTTGAACGCGTTCTCGTTCGAGTCGACGTCGTGATAACTGCCGTCGAACAGCGTTACCTTGACGTCGACCACCGGGAAGCCGGCGAGCACGCCGTTCGGCAGCGTTTCGACCAGGCCCTTGTTCACCGCGGGAATGTATTCGCGCGGCACCGTACCGCCCTTGATCGCGTCGACGAACTCGAATCCCTTGCCTGGTTCCTGCGGCTCCATCTTCAGCCAGACGTGGCCGTACTGGCCGCGGCCGCCGGACTGCTTGATGAACTTGCCCTCGACCTCGACCGGCTTGCGGATCGCCTCGCGATAAGCGACCTGCGGCGCGCCGACATTGGCCTCGACGCCGAACTCGCGCTTCATGCGGTCGACGAGGATCTCGAGGTGCAGCTCGCCCATGCCGGAGATGATCGTCTGGCCGGACTCCTCGTCGGTGCGCACGCGGAACGACGGATCTTCCTGCGCCAGGCGATTGAGCGCGATGCCCATCTTCTCCTGGTCCGCCTTCGTCTTCGGCTCGACGGCGACGTGAATCACCGGCTCGGGGAACACCATCTTCTCGAGCGTGATCACCTTGGTCGGGTCGCACAGCGTGTCGCCGGTGGTCGCCTCCCTGAGGCCGACCGCGGCCGCGATGTCGCCGGCGCGCACTTCCTTGATGTCCTTGCGCTCGTTGGCGTGCATCTGCAGGATGCGGCCCAGGCGCTCCTTCTTGCCCTTCACCGGGTTGTAGACGGTGTCGCCCGAATTGACGACGCCCGAATACACGCGGAAGAACACGAGCTGGCCCACGAACGGGTCGGTCATGATCTTGAACGCGAGGCCCGCGAACGGCTCGTCGTCTGCTGCCTTGCGCTCCCCTTCCTGCCCGTTCTCGAGCTCGCCCTTGACCGGCGGAATGTCGGTCGGCGCCGGCATGTAGTCGATGACCGCGTCGAGCATCGCCTGCACGCCCTTGTTCTTGAACGCCGAGCCGCAGAGCATCGGGACGATCTCGCCGGCGATCGTGCGCATGCGCAGGCCGCGCTTGATGTCTTCCGGCGTGAGCTCGCCGGTCTCGAGGTAGCGGTTCATCAGCTCCTCGTTCGCCTCCGCCGCGCTCTCGAGCATCTTCTCGCGCCATTCGGCGGCGACATCCGCGAGCTCGGGGGGAACGTCGCGCATCTCGTACTTCATGCCCTGCGTCGTGTCGTCCCAGTAGATCGCCTTCATCTTCACGAGGTCGACGACGCCCGCGAACTTGTCCTCGGCGCCGATCGGCACCTGAATGGGCACCGGGTTGGCCTTGAGGCGCGAGCGCATCTGGTCGTGCACCTTGAAGAAGTTCGCGCCGATGCGGTCCATCTTGTTCACGAACGCGAGCCGCGGCACCTTGTACTTGTTCGCCTGGCGCCAGACGGTTTCCGACTGCGGCTGCACGCCGCCGACGGAGTCGTACACCATGCACGCGCCGTCGAGCACGCGCATCGAGCGCTCGACCTCGATCGTGAAGTCGACGTGTCCCGGCGTGTCGATGATGTTGATCCGATGCTCGGGATAGCTCGCGTCCATTCCCTTCCAGAAGCAGGTCGTCGCAGCGGACGTGATCGTGATGCCGCGCTCGCGTTCCTGCTCCATCCAGTCCATCACGGCGGCGCCGTCGTGGACCTCGCCCATCTTGTGGGAGACGCCGGTGTAGAAAAGGATGCGCTCGGTGGTCGTGGTCTTGCCGGCATCAATGTGCGCACTGATGCCGATGTTGCGATACCGCTCGATGGGAGTTGTTCGGGGCACTTTTGCTCAACCAAGAATGCGCGCGCAACAGCATGACTTGTCGGGTGCGCGCCGATTCCTTCCTTCGTTCGCTGTTCTCGCCGGTCTTCGTCGACTCTAGAACCGGAAATGGGAGAATGCCTTGTTGGCCTCCGCCATCCGGTGCACTTCCTCGCGCTTCTTCACCGCGCCGCCGCGGCCCTCCGAGGCCTCGATCAGCTCGGCCGCGAGGCGCTGGCCCATCGACTTCTCGCCGCGCTTGCGCGCCGCCTCGCGCAGCCACCGCATCGCGAGCGCCATCCGGCGCACGGGGCGCACCTCGACCGGCACCTGGAAGTTCGCGCCGCCGACGCGGCGGCTCTTCACCTCGACCATCGGCCGCGAGTTCTGCAGCGCCTGGTTGAAGACCTCGATCGGATCCTTGCCGCCGCGCTTCGAGATCTGCTCGAACGCGCCGTACACGATGCGCTCCGCCACCGACTTCTTGCCGCTTTCCATCAGCACGTTGATGAACTTCGCGACATCGACGTTAAGGTGCTTCGGATCCGGCAGGATCTCGCGCTTCGGGATTTCTCTGCGTCTTGGCATTGTCGACTCTCTCAGGACTTCGGCTTCTTCGCGCCGTACTTCGACCGCGACTGCTTGCGGTCCTTGACCCCCGCCGTGTCGAGCGCGCCGCGCACCATGTGATAGCGGACGCCGGGCAGGTCCTTGACGCGGCCGCCGCGGATCAGCACGACCGAGTGCTCCTGCAGGTTGTGGCCCTCGCCGCCGATGTAGCTGATCACCTCGAAGCCGTTCGTCAGTCGCACCTTCGCGACCTTGCGCAGAGCGGAGTTCGGCTTCTTCGGCGTCGTGGTGTAGACCCGGGTGCACACGCCGCGCTTCTGCGGGCTTTGCTGCAGCGCCGGGACCTTGCTTTTCGAGACGGCGGGCTCACGGCCCTTCCGCACGAGCTGATTGATGGTTGGCATCTAAATAAGTGTCCGCTCTGGTTTTCCTGAGTGTGCGTCATCCGGCCGCATTCGCCGGAGCGCATGGCTCGTCCCGCTTCAAATCAAAAGTGGCCCGAGCGTCCCGCTTCGGCGCTGGTTCGCCGAAGCGCAGGCTTTGGCCACTTTTTTGGCACCGCGGCTCGCCGCCCGAGGGCTGGGGACCGGGTACGCCCGCCGGCGCGCAAGGCACCGGACGAAAAGACCGCGATTATATGACGTCCGCGGGATTCCGGTCAACGGCTGCCGCGGCAGCGCCAAGCCTGCGTTATAGTCCGCCCGGTCGAAAACGGCCGGGATTCGGCCCGATCCGCCATCAAAACCTCGCCGGCACCCGTGACGCCCGATTTGCAATCGCCCTTCGACGATCGGTGTTCGCGCAGCGGTTCGACGGGCGGATCCAGATCCTGGTCGGCATCGACCGCTGGCAGGGCGACCGCGCCGGTTTTGAACAACTACGCAACGCGGCGCCATCGCACGTCGCGATCACGACGCTCGATCTCGGCTACTCGACGTCGCAGCGCAACGGCGGCGTCTACCCCAGCCACTACGGCGGTGCGCTGAAGACGATCCTGAGCTATGCGGCCAACAGCCAGCGCGTCACCTACCTCGACGACGACAACTGGTACGCGCCCGATCACCTCGCGACGATGCTTCCAGCTATGGCCGGAAAGGCGTGGGCGTTCTCGCTGCGGCAATTCGTCGACGCGCAGACCGGAGACGTCCTGTGCGCCGACACCTGGGAGTCCCTGGGCCGCGGCCGCGGCGTATACGCGAACGCGCAGGGCGGCTTCGTCGACACCAACTGCTATTTCATCGACAAGCTCGCGTGCAACGACGTCTTTCCCGAGTGGGCGATGACGCGCTTCGCCGGCGGCACCGGCGGCGACCGGCAGGTGCTCGACAAATTGCGCGGCCGGCCGTTCGGCACGAACGACGCGCATACGCTGTTCTACCGCACGCGGCTTGCCGGGCAGCATCCATACCTGCTATGGCGATTCAAATGCGCGGGCGTCGACCTCACGCGATACATGCCGCCGAATACGGTGCCGAACGAGGCCGTGTGGCGCCAGTGCGCAGAGTTCGATCGCGCCCAAGGCACTGCGGCATGAATGCAGGAACTCGACGATGAGTGCCTTCGTGCGCAAGCTCGCACGACCGGTCTCGGCGCGGGATCTCGCAATTGCGATTTGCGCATCGGCCGTCCAAGGGGAACCCGCGCGCCTCGTGCGCGGCACTGGATCGCTCGCTGCGGACGGAGCCGAAGTGCTGGCGTTTTGCGACGCCTCGAATGCAACGGAGCGATTGGCGCTGGCACCTGCCGGCGTCGTCATCGTGCCGCACGACGTCGAGGCACAGGCCCGCGCCGACCAGACATTCATCCGCGTCGACGACGTGCGCGCGGCCTTCATCGACGTGGTCGAGCATCTGCTTCCCGGTTCCGCGCGTCCGGCGGACCCGCGTTCCGGCATCGCCTCGGCGCACGTCGATCCTACGGCCTCAGTTGCCGAATCGGCATCCGTTGGTGAGGACGTCACGATCGGCGCGCGCACGCGAGTTGCATCCGGAGCAGTCGTCTACGCCGATTCCCGGATCGGCGACGATTGCGTGATCGGACCGAACGCCGTGATCGGATGGGTTGGCCTCGCGTATCACGATCGCCGCGACGGGCGGCGCGCGTTCTTTCCGCATCTCGCAGGTGTGCGCATCGGCAACGGCGTCGATGTTGGCGCGCACGCATGCGTATGCCGCGGCATGCTGTCGCACACGACGATCGGCGATGCCGCCAAGATCGGCAGCCTCGCTTACGTGAGCCACGGTGTCGTCGTCGAAGCGCGCGCGTGGCTCTCCGCTGCGACGGCGGTCGCGGGCCACGCGAGCATCGCCGCGGATGCGCTGCTCGGAATCGGCAGCGTGGTCATCGACAACGTGGCCATCCGCGAGGGCGTACTCGTGGGCGGCGGCAGCGTCGTCACCAAGGATGCGGCCGCCGGCAGCAAGCTCTACGGCGTTCCGGCGCATCCCGTGCCCCGGATGCGGCGCTTCGGGCCGACGCCGCGGGATTGAGCTCAGCGGCCGGGCTTCAAACTGCGTCGGCGGGCTCGCGGACGGACGCATCATCCGCACGGTGCGCGTCGTCGAGCCAGCGGTTCACGTGCACCGCGAGCTCGTAGACGTGCGGCAAACTCAGCATCTGACCGGAATCGTGGCCCGCGACGTACTGCGGTCCGCCGCATTGCGGCAGCACGTTCAGCCAATCGAGGCGGTAGTTGCGCTCCCCTTTGACCGGACGATCGCGCGTGAAGCACAGGACCACGCGGCCGCTGAACGGCCCCGGGACGTAGTGCTGGCCGGCTTCGCGGTTCGCCGCATAGACGAGCCGATGATGAAGCTCGCTGCGGTCGCCCCGAAACAGGTCGCGGTCACGGACGATTTCCCGCGCGATGCGGGCTTTGTCGCGCAGATACGCGATGCGCTCGCGGCCGTCGAGGCGCGCAAGCGTCGACGCGTGCAGCCTGATGCGCCCGAGCAGAAACCGAAGCATGTGACGACGCGGGTCGGTTCGGGCGCGCACGGCGCCGTCCCCGCGCAAGCGGCCGTCCGCGCGATGGAACGGCGATGACGGATCGAGCATCAGCAGCAGGCCGACGTGCTCGCCCGCCGCCTCGAGCTGGCGCGCCATTTCATACGCGACGCGCGCGCCATAGCACGCACCGGCCAGGTGATACGGCCCAGCCTGCTGCACGCGGCGAATCGCCAGCAGATTGTCCGCGGCGATCGTTTCGACCCGCGTCAGCGGTGCGCAGCGGCCGTCGATGCCGCGCGATTCGATTCCGATCAGCGGCTGGCGCCGATCGAGCAGGCGCCCGAGGTGCACGAATCCGACCGGATTTCCGCCGCTCCCCGGAACGGCGAACAGCGCGGGGCGATCGCCCTCGGCCTTGATTCGCACGAGGCGATGCGTCTCGTCGCCGCCTGCACGCCCCGTCTCGCGACTGCGCTCGACGAGGCGCGCCATCCCGGCGACCGTGGCCGCGTCATCGAACAGGCGGCCGAGGCCGACCGAAATGCCATAGCGCGCGCGCAGGCGTGCGAACAGCTCGTACGCCTGCAGCGAATCGCCGCCGAGCAGGAAGAAGTCGTCGTCGCGCGCGATCTCGGCGCCGCGCAGGCCAAGCACGGCTTGCCACGACTCGGCGATCTGCGCTTCGAGCGCGGTCATCGGCTGCGCGAGCGTCCGCGCCGCCTCGGCGGCATCGAGCGTGCGCGCGGCGCAAATGCGCGCCACGGCTTCGCGGTCCACCTTGCTCGTCGCGCCCTTCGGCATCTGCGGCAGGAACGATATCCGGCGCGGAACCTTGAATCCGGCAAGCAGCGTGGCCGCATGTGCGCGCAGCTCGCGCTCGGTCACCCGAAGATCGGAGGCACGGACGACCGCGGCGGCGACTTCCTCGCCGAGCGTCGGATGCGGGATCGGAAAGACGCACGCTTCGGCAAGCGCGGGATGGCGGAGCAGCGCCGCCTCCACCTCCATCGTGCCGATCTTCTCGCCGCCTCGATTGATCACGTCCTTGAGTCGCCCGGCGAGCGTCAGATACCCGTCGTCGTCGAAGCGGCCGAGATCGCCGGTGCGAAACCAGCCGTCGACGAACGCGGCGGCGGTCGCCGCGGGATCGTCGAGGTAGCCGTCGAACACGCCGGGACCGCGCGCGGCGATCTCGCCGATAGCGCCGGGCGCGACAGGGTTGCCGGATTCGTCGATGATCGCCACGTCGTTGAACATCGGCCGGCCCACGCTGCCGAGCCTTCGCTCGGCGGGAGGAAGCGGATTGGCGGTCAGCGTGCAGGTCTCGGTCATGCCATAACGCTCGATCACCGGCGCGCCGAACGCATCCTCGAGCCCTTCCAGCACGCGCAGGTCCAGGCGCGCCGATCCGGATCGGATGAAGCGCAAGCGCGCCGCGCGCACGGCGTCCCGCTGACTCTCGGCGCACTGCAGCACCGCCTGATGAATCGATGCCGCCGCCGAATACCACGTGGGGCGCAGTTCGGCGAGCTGGCGAAAGAACAGCGGGATGTCGAACCCGCGCGAGCAGATGACGCCCGAACCGCAGGCGAGCGGCACGAGCAGCGCCGACTTGAGTCCGTGACCGTGGAACATCGGCATGACGTGAAGGCCACGATCGCTCGGCTGCAGCCGATAGTGCTCTAGGCTCGCGCGCGCATAGGCGAGCAGGTGACGCTGCCGGACAGGCACTAGCTTGTGGGCAGACGTCGTGCCGGACGTGAGCAGGAGGAGGCCCACGTCGTCGGCCGCGTTCCACGACCGTGCGACGGGCCGCCCTTTGACCGGGAATTGCAGTCGGAACTCGCCTGCGGTCTCCCCGGAGACCACGAGATCGGCGACGGGGATGCCGAGCGCGGCGGCACTGCGCCGCGCTGCTGCGCCCGCTCCGGCTTCGACGATGATCGTCCTGGGACCAAGCTGCGCCAGGTAGCGCGTCAGCTCCGGCTCCGAGTATTCGGGATTGAGGGGAACGTAAGTCGCGGCGCTCGCCACGCCGAGGAAACACATGGCCGTCTCGGGTCCGCGCGGCAGGACGCTCGCAACGCGATCACCCGGACCGATTCCCTGCTCTGCGAGGCAATCGCGAATGGCGACGATGCCCGCGGCAAGCGCACGAAACGAGAGCGGCTTTCGATCGAGCGCCAGGAGCGCTTCGCCGTCGCCGGCGCTTCGGGCGAGCGCATCGAACGTCGACCACAGCGATTCATGGGGCACGTGGGTCCGCACTGACGACGAGGCAGGCAAGTGCATCTACGATCCGGATTTCGCGCAGGACAGCGGCCGGGACAGTAGCGCCGGGACACGCCGCGCGCAACCGTCAGCCGACGATCCGCGATTCCGCGGGACGGCAGCGCCCCGAGCATTGACGCGGGAGTCGACCTCCGCGACGATACGCTGGCATGCCGCGTCGACTGAATTTCGCGCCGGCTACTCCATCCCTGAACCGGGGAGACACCATGGCAACCACGCAACCAGGCATTTCGAACACCGGCGCACCCACGCACAGCCGCGGCTGGGTCGTGTTCTGGGGCATTCTGCTGATCATCACGGGCATCCTCGCGATCCTGATGCCCGAGGTTGCCGCCCTCGCGACCGCGCTCACGCTCGCGTGGCTGCTGATCTTCGCGGGCATCGTCGAGATCGTGCACGCCGTGCAGACGCGGCAACGCCCGGGCTTCGGGTGGAAGCTCGCATCGGGCATCGTCACGCTTCTGCTCGGGCTGTCGATCCTGCTGTTCCCGATTGCCGGCATCGCCTCGCTCGCGCTGATGATCGGCGCATTCATCTTTGTCGGCGGCATTTTCCGGCTGTTGCTCGCCTTCAGGCTGCGGCCGCAAAAAGGCTGGGGCTGGGTGCTGTTCGACGCGCTGCTCTCCATCGTGATCGGCGGCCTGATCGCGTGGGGCTGGCCCGCGAGCTCGATCGCGTTCATCGGGCTGCTCACCGGCTTCTGGCTGCTGTTCACCGGTATCTGGCGCATCATCCTCGACGGCCGGGCGCCGCGGCCGGTGGACGCATCCTAAAATGCGAAGGATCATCGCGAGGAGGAGTCATTCGATGTCGAAAGCGAACGGAATTCTGTTGAGCGCCGCGCTCGCGCTTTGCGCGGCACCGGCGTGGGCGCAGCCGGACGAGAACGCGGACAAGGCGAAGGGCGCGATCAATCCGTACGTGTACATGCGCGACGGCGCCGGGAACAAGCTCTATATCGAGACGCAGTTCTGGCGCAACGACCCCGCCTACGACGCCCGCGCGCTCAAGCGCCTCTCCGACGTGATGACCGGTCTCGAGAAGCTCGGCTTCAAGCAGAACGACGCCGCGGCCACCGGATGGGACAAGCCGGAAAGCGTCGTGCGCTGCCGGATCAACATGGAATCGACCGTCAAGCGCTGGCGCGGCAAATCGGGAACGATCGTCGCGTGCGAGAACACGGGGATCTCGGACGCCGAGGTGCGGCCATCGGAAGATCCGAAGCACGTCGCCCTCGTATTGGAGGCCTTCGGCAAGCAGTTCAAGATCGCAAAGGAAAAGATGGGCCGCTAGGCGCCGTCTCTTGCGCGGTCTGCAACCGGCACAGGCCATCGGAGCCTGTTCGAAACCCGTGACATTCACGCTCGTCGCGGCAAGGCTCGTGACAGCCGCGACGTGGCTCGCAACTGCCGCGACGTGGCTCGTAACTGCCGCGACGTGGCTCGTAACAGCCGCGGCGGCGGCCGCGCCCTACGACGCGGCCTACGTCACGGAATCGATCCCGTCGTTCGTCGAGCTCAACGCGCCGGTCGCGGTTTCCGTGACGATGCGCAACACCGGCTCGGCGACGTGGCTGCGCGCAGAAGGCGACGTGTTCCTGGCGACGCAGCGGCCGCAGGACAACTACTACTGGTGCATCCAGGACAATCCGCACGGCATGTACAGCGGCAACCGCGTGCTGCTCCCGTACGATGTCGCACCCGGGGCGGAAGTCACGTTCGCCTTCTTCGTCAAGCCGCTGTCATGCGGCTTCGCCGCGGACGCACCGTTTCGGTTCCGCATGCTCTCGCAGACTTACGGCACGTTCGGCGAGGAGACGCCCGACCCCGGCACGACCGTCTCGACCGCCGCGGACTTCGTGTCGCAGCAGGCGCCGAGCATCGCACCGGCCGGTGCGCGCATTCCGGTGACCGTCGCATTCAGGAACACGACGCTGGCACCGTGGACGCCCGCCGACGGCTATGCGCTCGCCAGCGCCGGCCCGGCCGGCAATACGACGTGGGGTACGGCGTCAGTGCCGCTGTCGACCGACGTCGCCCCCGGAGCGGTCGCGACGTTCTCGTTCGTGATCGACGTCCCGGCGACGCCTGCCAAGTACAACTTCCAATGGCAGATGAGTCGCGGTGCGAATGCGCCTTTCGGCGCGGTGTCGCCGGCGACGGCGATCGACGTCGTAACGCCGGGCCCGGCCAACTATCAGGGCTTGTGGTGGGCGGCGCCCGCAGGATCCGAGGCCGGATGGGGCATCCAGCTCGCGCATCAGGACGACACGATTTTTGCGACGTGGTTCACCTACGACGCGAACGGGAATGCGCTGTGGCTGTCGATGACGGCCCAGCGCAACGTCACGGGCCAGTTCGCCGGGCAATACACGGGTGCGCTCGTGCGAACGACCGGCCCTGCGTTCGACATTGCCGTATTCCCGCCGAACCAGGTGCGAAGCGTCACGGTGGGCAGCGGCGCACTCGCCTTCGACGACAGCGGCGGCGGCACGTTCGCGTACACGCTGAACGGCGTCTCCCGGACGAAATCGATCGTGCGACAGGCGTTCGCTCTGTTGCCCACGTGCACGTTTGCGCTGTTCGACGATCCAGCGCTCGCCTACAACTATCAGGATCTCTGGTGGGCGTCTCCTGCGGGCTCGCAATCGGGCTGGGGCGTGAGCCTCGCGCACCAGCGCGACATCGTCTTTGCGACGTGGTTCACGTACGACCACGACGGCTCGCCGCTGTGGCTTTCATTCACCGCGCCGAAGCAGGCGGACGGCAGCTACGCAGGGACGCTGTACCGGACCACGGGCCCGCCGGCCAGCGCGCAGCCGTTCGATCCCGCGCGCGTCGCTGCGACCAACGTCGGCACGGCGAGTCTCGCGTTCACCGATGGCAACGCGGGAACGTTCACGTGGTCGTTCGCCGGCGTCACTCGCAGCACGCCGATCACGCGGCAGATATTCGTGTCGCCGGGCACCGTCTGCCAGTAGGACTTGGAGTCAGAACCCGAAACGCGCACCGGCGCCCGCGAGCGTCGCGATCCCTAGAACCGCGAAAATCACCGCCGCGACCGCGTGCACGAAGCGGACCGGTATCCGATTTGCGATGCGGTCCCCGAGCACGACCGCGGGAACGTTCGCCACCATCATGCCGAGCGTCGTGCCGGCGACGACCGGCAGGAACGCATGATATTGCGCGGCAAGCGCGATCGTGGCGACCTGCGTCTTGTCGCCCATCTCCACGAGGAAGAAGGCGACGAGCGTCGTGACGAAAGCCCCGGCGTGCGACGTCCGTGATTCGTCTTCGTCGAGCCGGTCGGGAACAAGCGTCCAGAGCGCCATGGCGATGAACGACAGGCCGAGAATCCAGCGCAGCGCGACGGGCCCGATCACCGACGTGATCCAGGCGCCGAGCGCGCCAGCCAACGCATGATTGGCGAGCGTCGCGAGCAGAATGCCGAGCACGATCGGCAGCGGCTTGCGAAACCGCGTTGCGAGCACGAGCGCGAGCAATTGCGTCTTGTCGCCGATCTCGGCGAGCGTGACGATGCCGGTGGAAACGAGGAATGCGTCCAACGCGTAGCTTCCCGGCCGGTGTCGAAGACGGATGACCACGCGGCTTCTCCGGCCAATCCGAAGCCCGCATGGTCAAAGGTCTCGCCAAGCCAGGAAACCGCTTGCGCCATGGCCGAACGGCCAAGCATGTTGACGCAAGCCCCTTTGGGTAGGGCGGCTACTCCCCAGTGACGTCACGATTATAGCCTGTGCGGCAGGCGACGCCGGGCGCGCGTCGGCCGCGGCGTTGCGGGTTGCTTCATGTCCGTTGCGGCGATGCACGCGACGCTCGCGCTGCGTCCATCGCACGGTTCTCGTCGACAAGCAGCAGCAGGAGTCCGCCACCGACGAACAGGACGAGCACGACCAGGATGCTCGCGCGCGAACTGCCGGTCGCGATGGCGGCCAGACCGACCAGCAGCGGACCCACGACGGTCGCCACACGCCCGACCATGTTGTAGAACCCGAAGAATTCCGCGGAGCGTCCGGCCGGGATGATGTGCGCGAAGAACGACCGCGACAGCAGTTGCACGCCGCCCTGCACGAGTCCGACGACGCCCGCCAGAACATAGAACTCCCACGCCGCGCGCATGAAATAGCTCCACACTGTCGCCGCGACGTACGCGGCGAGTCCGACGAGGATCATGCGCCGCGCGCCGAATCGCACGCCGAGGCGTCCGAAGAGAATCGCGGCCGGAAATCCGACGAACTGCGTGATCAGCAGCGCGACGATCAGGTCGCGCTCGAAGAGACCGATCGCCAATCCGTAGTCGACCGCCATCCGCGCGATCGTGCCGACGCCGTCGAGGTACAGCCAGGACGCGATCAGGAACACGACGACCTGCCGCCATTTGCGCGCCTCGCGCAGCGTCTCGCGCAGTCGCCGCAGCCCCGAGCGCGCGAGGGCGAGGCCGGACGCGCGCGACTGTGCGGGCGACTCGCGCACGAACAGGAACAGCGGCAACGAGAACAGCGCCCACCACAGCGCCACCATGCCGAACGACAGGCGCACGGCTTCCGCGACATCGGCCAAGCCGAAGCGCGCGGGCCACAGCGTCATCGCGACGTTGACCGCGAACAGCAGGCCGCCGCCGAGATAGCCGAGTGCAAAGCCGAGCGCGGACACCCGATGCAGCCTGCCCGGCGGCGCGACGTCGACGATCAAGGCGTCGTAGAAGGCGGTGGCGCCCGAGAAGCCGATGCCAGCGATCGCATAGAGCGCGATGGCGATCGGCCAGTCGCCGCGCGCGACGAACTGCAGGCCTGCCGTCATGACGATGGCCAGCACGGTGAAGAACGCCAGGAAGCGCTTGCGCGCGCCGCCCTGATCGGCGATCGCGCCGAGCATCGGGGAGAGGACGGCGACGACCAGGCCGCCGGCGGCGTTGGCAAGCCCGAGCTGGAAGGTGCTGATCGTCGCGTCGACGCCGCTGCTCCAGTACTGCTTCAGGAACAGCGGGAAGAACGCGGAGATCACGGTCACGGAGAACACCGAATTCGCCCAGTCGTACATCGCCCAGGCGGCGACGGCTCGGCGCTGCGGTGGTGGCATCTCGATCATGGTCCCCGGGTCCAGCGCCGGTTGCGCGCCAAGCTTACATGGCGCAGCGAATTCACACCGCCGTTTCCCCGGTTCGTCGGGCTTGGATTGCCGATGCAGGCGCGATGACTTATCTTCGTGCGCGGACGTGACCCACAGCCGGCACCCGCCCGTTGGACATCCTGACCCCCGCGCAATCGCAATCACTGGAGCCGGCGGCGCCTCCCGATGGATTGCGGCCGCGACATGCCGCCACGCAAGCGCGCAGCCGCTCGTCGATACGCAGGTTGTCGGCTCGGATCCCGATTAGCGGCTCCGCGCTGAGGGCCCTGGCTATCGTGGCCGCGTTGTTCTACGCGCGGGCACTCGAGACGTCGATCGAGTCGGTTCTCCTGGTCTCCAGGGAACGAGGCCTCGGTTCGTGGTTCTACGACGTGCTCGTCGACAGCAGCTTCATCGCCATCATGGCGATTCCGATGTTCGCCATCATCGTCTCGGTGGCGAACCGCGGCCCACGACAGGGCGGCAAGCGCATCGCGGCGCTCGCGGCAGCCGTGATCGCGGGATCGGGCACATTCGTCCTGACGCGAGTCGCCGTCGCGACGATGAAAGATGGCGCAATCGATTGGAATTTCGTGCTGGGATTCTCCCGGTCGGTCTGGCCGCGCTACGCGATCATCGCCGGGATGTTGACGCTCGTCCTGGAGCTTTATCGCCGCGAGCGCACGAGTACCGCGGCCGCCCAGCAGGCGGAGCTCGACAGTGCCGCGCTCGAGCGGGAATGGATGGCGGCGCGCCTGCAGGTGCTGCAGGCGCAGATCGAGCCGCATTTCCTGTTCAACACGCTCGCCAACGTTCGCCGGCTCTATGAAGAGGACCGCGCGGCCGGGCGCACGATGCTCGAGAAGCTGATGCGCTATCTGGCGGTGGCGTTGCCGCGCGCTCGTCATGGCGAGCCGGTGCTCGCGCATGAGCTCGAGCTGGTCGAGGCATACCTTCATATCCAGCGGATTCGGATGGGACACCGCCTTTCGTTCACCATTGATGCCGCGCCCGGGCTCGCCGCCCATCCGATGCCGCCGATGCTTCTGTTGACGCTCGTCGAGAACGCGATCAAGCACGGACTCAACCCGTCGCCCGACGGCGGCCGCATTCACGTCACCGCGCAAGCGGAGAGCGACCGACTGCGGCTGACGGTGGCCGACACGGGCATCGGGTTCGCATCCGCGTCGGGGCCGGGCTTCGGGCTCGCCAACGTCTCGGCTCGCCTCGCAGCGCAGTTTGGCGACAGTGGGAGCCTCGCCCTCGGCAACAACGAGCTCGGCGGCGCAACGGCGACGATCACCCTGCCGCTGGCGCACACGGCTGTCGTGCATTGACTGCGCCGGGGACACCGATCATGGCAGGTCGCCGTTTGGCCGGTGCGACGCAGTCCTGGCGTGCCGCTGTGCGCGGCGCGCTGCGCCGCATCACCTGGCGCGCTACCGGCGCCGCACTTGCGCTTGGCCTCGGGATGAGCGTCTGGCTGACGGCGGAAATCGCGCTCTATCTCGATCCGCAGCAGTCGCTGGCAGTGCAATCCGTCTCGACACTGTGCATTTCGGTGCTCATGACGTTCAGCCTGATGTTCACGACTTTCGTCGCCGATGAGCTCGTGGCTGCCGGCACCGGGCCGTTTACGACCTATGGATGGGCGATCGTGATTGGCTCGGCCGTCGGCGCGCTCGCGCAATGGGCGCTCCACGCTGCGCTCGGCATCCCGACGCAGAGCGATTATCCCGGCGCCGCAGCAGAAATCGTGGCCATGCAGCCGGCCACCGTGTTCTTCCGCTACCTGATCTGCGGCACGATCGTCGTCTGGGTATACGTGAGCCGCCGCGCGCAATTGCGTGCGACCGCCCGCCTGGATGCCGCGCAAGTGCGGCGCTCGGAGAACGAGCGGCGCATGCTGCAGGCACGTCTGCAGGCGCTGCAGGCACAGATCGAGCCGGAGTTCCTCCAGAACACGCTCGCCCGGGTGCGCGATCGCTACGAGAGCGATCCCGCCACGGCCGGGACCATGCTCGACCGGCTGATCGTGTATTTGCGGTCCGCGCTGCCGCAGTTGCGCGACTCGCAGTCGACGCTCGAGCGCGAAATCTCGCTCGTCAGCGCCTACGTCGCCGTGATTCGGGCGAGCGTCGACGATACCGTCGTCGTCGCTGCGGAGATCCCCGCGTCCCTGCAGGACGCTCGGATGCCGCCGATGGTGCTGCTGCCACTTGTCGAGTGCTTTCTCGTCCACCTGCGAGCGCAGCGCACGGGTGCCGGTACGCTTCGCATTTGCGCGCAGGCGTCGCCAGCACGGATGCGCATCGAAGTTTTTGCGTCCGGTCCCGCCTTTTCCTCTCGGCTCGCCGGCACCGGCCTCGACGTGATCCGCGAACGCCTGCGCGCTCTCTACGGCGAGCGCGGCGGTCTCGAGCTCGCGCGCGCGGGATCCCGCGGCGTTACAGCCACCATCGAGATCCCTCGGTGAGCCGACCGACCGCAGTCATCGCCGAAGACGAGCCGCTGTTGCGCCGCGAGCTGCGCGATCAGCTCGCAGCGCTCTGGCCGGAACTTTCGATCGTCGCCGAGAGCGCAGATGGGCTGCAGGCGATCCGCGCCCTCGACACGCATCGTCCCGACGTCGTCTTCCTGGACATTCAGATGCCCGGCATGACGGGTCTCGACGTCGCGCGTCAGGCGAGCGGTCGCTCCCATGTGATTTTCGTGACCGCCTATGACGAGTATGCCGTCGCCGCCTTCGAGCGCGGTGCGGTCGACTACGTGATGAAGCCGTTCGCAGCCGAGCGGCTCGCGATCGCCGTCGCTCGCGTGCGCGAACGCATGACCAGCATCCCGGCGAATCTCGACGGTCTGCTCGAGATGCTGGCGGAGCGCGGGCCGTCCCCGCGTCGCTTCCTGCGCTGGATCACCGTGGCACAGGGACGATCCGTCCGACTCATTCCCGTGAACGACGTCTGCTATTTCCAGGCGGACAACAAGTACACGCTCGTCGTCACGGCGACGAGCCAGTCGCTTATCAACAAACCGATCAAGGAATTGATCGACGCGCTCGATCCGGAAACGTTCCTGCAAGTCCACCGCGGGACCGTGGTCAACGTCAACGCCATCGCAGCCGTTCACCGCGACCTGCGCGGGCGCATGGAAGTCGAGCTGAAGCAGCGCAAGGAATCGTTGCCCGTCAGCGCATCGTTCGCGCATCTCTTCCGGCAGATGTAGGCCACACCCCCCGGGCATTCCCCGCTTTCGTTCGTCGCGCTTCGCGCGATCTCGCACCGCGATTTTCAGGGTTCGTCGGCGGCCGGTTGCGAACACCGGAGCGGTCCCCCTACCGTGCCGCATCGGCGCGACGAAGCCACGCACATCGAGGGGAAGCGATGGACAAGCACATGCGCTCGCTCGGAGCGGCAGCATCGACGTTCAAGACGGCGAAAACCCATTTGCGAACGATGTTGCGAATGGCTGCGTTCGCGCTCACGATGGTCCTTGCGCCGCATGCGCTCGCCACCTTCCACCTGTTCCGAATCGACCAGGTCTACTCGAGCGCGGATCGCACGATCCAGTTCGTCGTGCTCGTCGAGTCGACGGGCGCGAATGACGAGGATCACCGGGCCGGACACGAATTGACCAGCCGCCCGGGGAACGAGGCGTCGCGAACGTTCGTGTTTCCGACGAACCTGCCGAACCGGGTGACGAATTTCGCCGGACAAAGCGCTTCGGTGACCGCTGCGCAAGCCAATGCCGGTGCCGGCGCCCGCAACTACGAAGGCCTGTGGAGGAACGCGCCCGGCGCCTCCGAAAACGGCTTGGGCGTCAATTTCACGCACCAGGGCGACACGATCTTCGCCACGTCGTTCACGTACGGAGCGGACACCGCCCAGGCCGACTTCTACGACCTGGGCACATATCGCGATGAGGACCTGCTGACGCGCGTAACGACGAACGAGGTGCCGGCCGCACCGGTCGAACTGCCGTCGACGCTGCGTCACATTGCCGATCTCGGCCCCGTCGAAGCACGGCAGCGCGTCCAGTTCGACGAAGTCCGCGACCTGTGCACGGCGAAAGGCGCGTCGATCGCATTCCTGATCAACGGGCGCATCTTCGACATGGACCGTATCGATCTGGTCAGCGTCGCCGGACGCGTGGAGGAGTGGGACATCTTCAACAACACGGCAATGCCGCATCCGTTCCACATCCACGGCACCCAATTCCAGGTGATGTCGCACCGGCTCGACGGCGATCCCACCCCGGCGCCTTATCGCGCGTGGGTCGACAGGGTGCTCGTGCCCGTCGCGCAGACGGTGACGATCAAGGTCCGGCAGGAGCTCCCCGGCAAGCGGATGTTCCACTGCCACATCCTGCAACACGAGGACAACTGCATGATGGCCATTCTCGACGCACAGCGCGCCGCGGGATGACGCCGTCAGGCAAATGGACCCCGAAGCGAAAGCCGTCGGGGGAATCGCGGTCCAACGAAGGGAGAGCGACATGAAGAGAAACACGAAGCAGGCATTGGCGGCAGCGACATTGGCATTGGCATTCGGCGTTGCGAACGCCGACGACAATCACGGCAAGTCCTGCAGCGATGCGACGCTGCGCGGCCTCTACGTTTTCAGCACGGCGGGATTCAACATCGTCGGCGGCGTTGCCCAGCCCAAGGCGATCAACGAGCAGATCCGGTTCAACGGCGACGGGACGCTCACCGCGCCGGTCGCGACGGTCAGCATCAACGGCAACGTCACCCGATCGAGCGACACGCCGGGCTCGTATTCATTGGGGTTGAACTGCGCCGGCTCGCTATCGTTCAGCCCCGGACCCTCGTTCGACCTGATCGCGGATTCGCGCGGCACGGCGGTCTACATGATCCAGACGGCGCCGGGCTCGCCGGTGATGCAGGGGGTGGCCGAGCGCGTGACGCGCTGAACGTCGGCGGCGCGTTCGACACCTTGCCGTCAGTCGACGACCAGCGAGAGACCTGCCGACGCGAACCGACGAAAATCGGCGACGTTGGAGGTGGCGAGCTGCGCGCCGGCGCGCAGGGCGCTGGCCGCGATCATGCAATCGACGAAGGTGCCCCCGCGGCGACGGGAATCACTGAACAATTGCGCTGCAAGCTCCGCGTCGACATCATCGAAAGGGACGCGCTCGGGGACGATTCGCGCCGCGACCTGCACGAGTTCCAAGGGTAGCGGCCCGCACAGGATCTCAGCCCAAGCGATCGCGCTCATCGCGAGCGATTCCCGATTTTGCAGCCCTTTCCGCAGCTTGCGATCTTCCGCGGACCCTGGAGCAAGCGCGAGGATGATGAAGCTCGTGTCGAGATGAATCATCCCGCGCGCTTGCTGGCACGGCGCTCGGTGCGCGCTCGCCTCCGCCACTCGTCGGCGGCATGCGCTGTCGATTTGAGCGACTGCTGCAGGACGTCGAGTGCCGCTGAAGAAATTCTTCTCCTCGGCGCACCCGAAAAAAAACCGGCGATCGCTCGCCGGTTTCAATTGGATGCAGTAACTTCGTTACGCCGCGTTCGCCGACACCTCCGACGTGAGCGGTGCTGCGGCTGCCTCCTCGCCCGTCAGCGCAGCGGCATCCGGCCCGAGCAGCTTCTGGCGCCGGCGCGCATTGTGGTACGCGAGGCCCGTGCCCGCCGGGATCAGACGGCCGACGATCACGTTCTCCTTCAGGCCCCGCAAATCGTCCCGCTTGCCCATGATCGCCGCCTCGGTGAGCACACGGGTCGTCTCCTGGAACGAGGCCGCCGAGATGAACGAGTCGGTCGACAGCGACGCCTTGGTGATGCCGAGCAGCATGTGCTCGTAAGTGGCCGCCTGCTTCGTCTCGTCGTTCCTCACCTTGTCGTTCTCGTCCAGCAGATCCGAGCGCTCGACCTGCTCGCCGGTGATGAAACGCGAATCGCCGGCGTCCTGCACCTGCACACGCCGCAGCATCTGGCGCACGATCACCTCGATGTGCTTGTCGTTGATCTTCACGCCCTGCAGCCGGTAGACGTCCTGCACTTCGTCGGTGATGTAGCGCGCGAGCGC
>Ga0207706_10002229_pt1 | contig 18927 bp, 19 predicted proteins | sample KBSC53metaG_FD_184318 | JGI IMG/M metagenome (GOLD analysis project Ga0207706, IMG submission 184318) | Corn rhizosphere microbial communities from Kellogg Biological Station, Michigan, USA - KBS C5-3 metaG (SPAdes) (version 2) | ecosystem: Host-associated > Plants > Roots > Rhizosphere > Soil ... | reverse complement strand
GATCGTCTCGGACTTGCCGACCCCTCCACGACCGAGTCGTCTTGCAAGCTGCCCGTTGGCACAAACGACCAGGTCGAACATCTGGTCGAGCCTGCGGAGGTGCTGCCAGAACCAGCCGAACAGCCGATCGATGGCCTGCGTCGGAATCAAACTCCCGAGCCAGCGATAGGCATAAGCCGCGAGCGGATCGCAGTGCATGACCAGCGACCGAGACGCCGCGCCCTGCCAGCGGCCGACCATCGCCGCGCTTGACCAGGGAGAAGAGGCCTCGACGTGATCCGGCGACCAGGCGTCGAGGGCGCGATGGATCGCGGATTCGTCATGAAAATATCGGTACCGCCGATCGAGCGGGAGCGCGGGCGAAGGAATGGTGACGAGGAAGGCCCCGGGACCGCGCCTGACCGTCTCCTCGCGTTCGCCCGGAGCGATGACGATGATTTCGTGCCCGGCTCGCGATGCCGCCTTAAGCTTCGCTTCAATATAGGTCCGGACACCGCCGCCGGCCGGGGTGTAGAACGCACAGACGTCGACGATCCGCATCGGCGCTGGAAAGCCGGTACGGAGCAATGAACTTCAAGTGAAGCTTTGTTCATTAGGTACCGAGCCGCTCACGAAGCTACGGTGCTGGGCTGATGCCCGCTCGGCGCCTCATCGCATCAATCCACGACGTCGCGCCACGGTTCGAGCGCGAGATCGATGGGCTGATGGGCCTTCTGGAGCCGCACGTAAGCAATCATGTCGCACTCCTCGTCGTTCCAAATCATTGGGACCAATCGCCGATCCTTGCGGGGTCGCCGTTCGCGAGCCGGCTGCGCGGATGGGCCGAATCCGGATTCGAAATCCTCCTTCACGGTTTCTACCATCGCGACCTTGCGCGGCACGACCGCGTCTCCGACCGGCTGCGCTCGCAATTGATGACGGCCGGCGAGGGCGAGTTCCTGGGCCTGACGAAAGATGAGGCAAAGGCGCGAATCCAAACCGGCCGGGCGCTTCTCGAGGACGTGACCGGCCTGCCGATCGCGGGATTCGTCGCTCCTGCATGGCTTTACGGCCGAGGCGCAGTGGAGGCCCTGGCGGAATGCGCGATCCCGATAGCGGAGGATCACCTTTCGGTCTGGTCGCCCAGGTCCGGCGCCATTCTCTCACGCTCGCCGGTCATTACGTGGGCGAGCCGGACCGGGATTCGGCTTCGATCGTCGTTGGTGACCGCCGCAGCGTTGCGCCGGTTGCCGATGCGCGACCTCCGGATTGGCGTCCACCCCGCCGATTGCGGCTCGCCGCGGTTGCTGAGCAGCATCGAGACGACCTTGCGAGTTGCCGCGCGCGGCCGCCGACCATCGGGTTATTCGGAGCTGCTGGCCTAGAAGCGGAACGTGAATGACAAAGCGGGCCTACGCGATTTTGATTGGCGCCCGTCGATGCGCAAGTCCGGCCCAAATCTCGGCCGCGACCGATTGACCATCCCGAAGCCGAGCCGCGCATCGGGCGCAACCTCGGTGTCGGCAATGAAGCCAATCGCTGGCGGCTCGAATTGGTTGATGCCGGGATCCTGCGTCAGGCGCAAATCGATGACGTGACCATGCCGCGTCGGGTGGCTTTGCGGGCGCACCGACTGGGCATTCGCCGCCGCTACTGCGACCATCGGCCACAGAAGGGCGATAAAGAGCCACCGAGTCACGGCTTGGGCTCACTCCCCTATTTCAAGGAGTTAAGCGGATTGGCGGAGTCGAAGTTCCAACAGCTGTACCGAATCCTGGCACGGGACTCGTCTTAGCGGCGGCGAGATTTCCAATAATCGAGCGCGGCTGGTGCCTCGAGCGGCTTGGCAAAATAATAGCCCTGGCCTGATGCGCAGCCGAGCGTAGCCAGGGTCGTCGCCAGCTCGACCGTCTCGATTCCCTCGGCGGTGGTGGACATTCCGAGAGCTTCGGCGAGGCTCAGCACGGCACGAACGATCGCGACCGCGTCGGGGTCGACCATCATTCCCGAAACGAAGCTCTTGTCGATTTTCAGGACGTCGATCGGCAGTCGCTGGAGATAGGCGAGACTGGAATAGCCGGTTCCGAAATCGTCCATCGCAACCGTCGCGTCGAGCGCCTTCAAAGCGTCGAACACCCGCGTCGCGCGGGCGGGGTCCTGGACGATCGAGCTTTCGGTCAGTTCGAGCGTCAGCCGGTTTCCAGTCAGCCCGCTCGACTTCAGGGCGCTCTCGACGACGGCTGCAATATCGTCGCGAGCGACCTGAATCGCAGAAAGGTTGACGCCGACGTAGAGCGGCAGTGTCTCGCCGGTGTCCTTGTCCCACTCCGCGAGGGTCTGAGCGGCCTTGTCCATGGCCCAACGACCGAGCTGCAGGATCAAGCCCGACTCCTCGGCAACGGGAATGAACTCGGAGGGACTGATCTCGCCCCGATCCTCATGAGTCCACCGGGCAAGCGCCTCGAATCCGGCGACTTCGCCCGACTTCAAGTTAATGAGCGGCTGGTAGAATAGCTTGAGCTGATCCTTGTCGAGCGCTCGACGAAGCTCGGTTTCGATCGAGAAGCGGCGCCGTGCCTCCGTCGCTTGCTTGGGCTCATAGACTTGCGGGCACCCCGCGGCCTTGGCCTGCTTTACCGCGAATTGCGCGTTGCGGAACAATTCCTCAGGATCCTGACCGGCGTGCATCAGCGCGACCCCGATCGCGGGCTCGACGCGGATTTCCAGGTCGGAGAGCTTGAACGGAGTCGCCATCACCGCCTGAATGCGCTCGGCAGCTTTGAGCGCGTCCTCGACCCCGCGGCGAAGGGAGACAAGAACCCCGAATTCGTTGCCTCCTGTCCGGGCGAGGATGTCGCCGGCGCGAAGTGCAAGAATGAGCCGCCGAGCGAACGTGATGAGCAGTTCGTCACCCGCCAGGCTCCCCATCGACTCGTTGATCCGGCTGAAGCGGAGCATGTCGACGACAAGCACCGCATGTTCGAGGTCGCGTGCGACCGTTTCGCCTGCATTTTCGATCGCCTCCGTAAAGGCGAGGCGGTTCGGCAGGCCGGTCAGGCTGTCGCGCAGCATCTCGGCGCGCAGCGTCCGCTCCGCCTGAACTTCGACGGTGCGATCGACGACGCTCAACAGGCAGCGTGTGGACTTGCCCTTCTTTTTGGGCAGCGGCGCGAGCTTAACCCGGAAGTAGCGCGAGGCGACGCCCTCTCCGTCCTTGAAATCGAGCTCGCCCGCGGCGTCGGTCCCGTCGAAGAAACGGTTGAGCACCTCAGCAATCGGCCCCGACCTCAGACAGTCGGCCTCGTCCCAGTCGGCCGCGGTGCAGGTGGACTGGCTGACGGTATCAAAAAAACGGCTGTTGTGAGCGACGACCTTGAGCGCGTCCTCGTCACGTTCGACAATTGCCGCTGCGATCGGCAGTGCGCCGAGCAAGCCCATGTCGTCCGCCGTCGCAATGTGCGGTTTCGCGCTCGGGTTTTCCGTCCGCCGGCGCCTCTCGGCAGCCGGCAGGCGGTGTGCTGCAGCCTGCATGCCGCGTCTATGGGGTGCGATGGGTTAATTCCGAGTATCTATTTCCCTCTAGGACGCGTTGTTAACGGAGGTTGGTTAAGCCCCGTTCAGCCAAAGCGGTTACTGCGTGGGAAGCCAATCGGCGGCATTCGTCCGGCGGCGCCGCGCGCCGCGCGCCACGAGGTCAGGTCCATCTCGGTGCGAATTCGACCGCTCTCTCCGCCGAGCGCCCAGCTGAGACCGTCCAGCAAGGAAAAGGCGATCGCGTCCGAAAGCCCGCCATCGCGATAGCGCTGCAGCGTCACCCCCTGGCCGCGGGCGAGCTCCGGCAATTCATCCATTGGGAACACCACCATCTTCCGGTTCTCTCCAACGACCGCGATGGAATCTGCGCCTTCCGGGATGGGTCGAACAACGGCGACTCTCGCGCCGGGCCGGACATTGACCAGCTGCTTGCCCTTGCGAGTCTCGGCGAGCGTTGCTTCGCCGGTGGTGACGAAGCCCTTGCCGTCCGACGATGCGATCAGGAGCTTCATTTCAGGGCGAGCTACGAGCAACTGGACGATGTCGACCTCGGCATCGAGGTCGATGAACAACCTGACGGGCTCCCCGAAGCCGCGCGCGCTAGGGAGCTTGTCGCCGCCGAGCGTGTAGACTCGGCCGTTTGACGCGAACAAGGCCAGGCGGTCGGTTGTCTGGGCGTGAAAATGGATGAACGGCCCGTCGCCCTCCCGCCACTTGAGCTCCCCGACCTGTTCCAGCGCCAGATGTCCCTTCATGGCGCGGATCCAACCGCGCTGCGAAAGGATCACGGTGATCGGTTCCTTCTCGATCATCGCCGACCAGTCGATGTCGCGCGCCGGCGCGACCTCCTCGATCCGAGTGCGCCGATCGTCGCCGAACTTCTCCTTCACCGCGGTCAGGTCGCGCTTGAGGCGTGTGCGTTGCCGGGCCGGGCTCTCGATCAGCTTGACGAGCTCGTCGCGCTCCTTCGCCAGTGCCTCGCGCTCCTTGGCGATCTCCACCTCTTCGAGGCGCCGCAACTGCCTTAGGCGCATGTTGAGGATGGCCTCGGCCTGGCGATCCGACAGACCGAACTCGGACATCATGAGGGGCTTGGGTTCGTCCTCGGTGCGGATGATCTCGATGACCCGGTCGAGGTTCAGGAAAGCGACCAGGAAGCCGTCGAGCAGCTCGAGCCTGTCGTCGATCTTCCCGATTCGGACCTGCGAACGGCGGACCAGCACTTCGATCTGGAAAGCGAGCCAGGCGGTCAGCGCCTGCTTGAGGCTCATCACCCCCGGAGTCCGCGTCGCGTCGAGCACGTTGAGATTGAGCGGGAATCGGACCTCGAGGTCGGTGAGACGGTAAAGGCTCTCGAGCAACAGCTCGGGGTCGACCGTTCGCGCTCGCGGCTCGAGGATCAACCGGACCGCCTCGTCGCTTTCGTCCTTCACGTCGGCCAGGATCGGCAGCTTCTTGTCGGCGATGAGCTGGGCGACCTGCTCGATCAGCTTCGATTTCTGGACGCCATAGGGCATCTCGCTGACGAGCAAGTGCCACCCCCCGCCCTTCTCGCGCTCGATTTCGACCCGCGCTCGGAGCCGGAACGAACCGCGGCCGGTGGCATAGGCCGATGCGATCGACTCGCGGCTGTCGACCAGCACGCCCCCAGTCGGGAAATCGGGCCCCGCGACGAAGTCCATCAGCGCGCTGTCTTCGGCTTTCGGGTTGTCGATCAGGTGCATTGCGGCGTCGATCAGCTCGCCGACATTGTGCGGTGGGATCGACGTCGCCATGCCAACGGCGATTCCGGCCGCGCCGTTGGCGAGCAGGTTTGGGAATAACCCCGGGAAGACCTCGGGCTCCTCCTCCTCGCCGTTGTAGGTCGGTTTGAAATCGACCGTGCCCTCGTCGAGCCCGGCCATCAGCTGCATCGCAACCGCGGTCAGCCGCGCCTCGGTGTACCGGTAGGCGGCGGCATTATCGCCGTCGATGTTCCCGAAATTACCCTGTCCGTCCACGAGCGGGTACCGAAGCGCGAAATCCTGCGCGAGGCGGACCATCGCGTCGTACACCGACTGGTCGCCGTGCGGGTGGTATTTGCCGATGACGTCGCCGACCACGCGCGCCGACTTCTTGTAGGCGCCGGCAGGATCGAGCCGGAGCAGCCGCATTCCCCACAAGATCCGTCGATGAACCGGCTTCAGCCCGTCACGGACATCGGGCAGCGAACGCGCCGTGATCGTCGAAAGGGCATAGACGAGGTAGCGTTCGGAAAGAGCGGCATCGAATGGGGTGTCGATCGTCGTCGACGGAAGGTCATCGGCTTGCATGACCTGCGATTAGCAACGCCCAGCCCCCCGCGTCAGCCTAAATCGGCGACCCTCTCGATGTAGGCATTTTCCGCAGAATTCTCCGCCACTCTGGAGGAACTTACCTTTGGGTTGGCAGGAATGTCCCTAATTGGCCCAGCACTCTTGCCTAGGCGACCTGCCGGGCCTCATCGGAGGAACCGGACCGCAAGCCTTCCATCAGCTCCTGCTCCGATGCGTGAGCCTTGGCCATCTCGGCCGCAAGCCATTCGCGGAATCTTTTGACCTTCGGCACAAGGCGCCGTTCGCTTGGGTAAACGAGCCAGTAGGACCAGCCGCGCCGGGATATTTTGTCCGGGAAAGGCACGAGCAGCCGTCCCTGCACTATGTCGTTGACCCAGAGGAAGGGCGACATCAGCGCAAAGCCCTGCCCACCCATCGCGGCGTGACCCTCATTCGCCTGGTTGTCGAGGCGAAGCCCGCCGCGTGGTGTCGGCCGGCCGTCGGTTTCGACACCGGTGTCCTTGAACCACTGCTCCCACCAGCTGTCCTGCGGGCTGATCAGCGGCAGCTCCAGGAGGTCCGCCGGCTGAAGGTCGGGACCAAATCTCTTCAACGCCTCGGCCATGCATGCGGGAGAGGCCATCGGCGTGAAATCGACGTCGAACAATTTGTGCTTTTCGAGTCCGTCCCAGTCGCCGCGCCCGGCCCGGATCGCGATATCCGTATCTCCCGAGCGCAGGTCGATCAGCTCGTTGCTGGTCGAAAGCCGCACGGCAAGGTCCGGATGTTCCATCTGAAAGGCGCCGAGCACCCATGCGAGCCAGGTATTGGCGAACGTATGGGTGGTGGTGACGGTGAGGAGCGATTCATCTTCCTGACGATGGCTCGCAAAGGCAGACTCGATCGTGTCGAACGCCGTCGAGAGTGCGGGCATGAGCCGCGAACCGAGCGGAGTGAGCCGGACCCTGCCGCGTTCGCGTACAAACAGCGGCGCACCCAGGCGCTCTTCGAGGCTTTTGACCTGATATGAAACGGCGGCCTGGGTCATTCCGAGCTCGGCGGCCGCGGCCGTGAAGTTCTCGGTTCTCGCGGCCGCCTCAAAGGCCCGGATCGCGGCGAGTGGGGGAAGCCTTCTCATAAGCGCACTTAATAAAGCCAGCTTATTGGTTCTGTCGAGTGTTTGATTGGCGAAACTTACCCCGCAAGCATAAATGATCCTCAGCCGCCGGCGAGGTTTTCCCTCCCCTATCCAGCCCCCCACGCCGGCGGCAAACCACAAGGAAGGAGGCGTGCCATGACTTATGGCCACAGTACCCGTGTGTCTGCCGTGAACGCGCTCACCCAGCGCGCCCTCGATCGGGCAAGCGGAACATGGGGCGGGTACCAGGCATGGCGGCAGCTCGACCCCGAGAAGCGCCTCCAACTGGTCGAGCAGGCGCTCGCCACACCCGCCAACGACATCATCGACGATTTTCCACTGGCGCTTTGAGCCCAGACCAGGAGACGAAAGGAATGGTTACCATGGTGGATGAGATTTACGACCGCGCGTACCGCGAAAGCCGCGCAGAACTGAATGCGGCCCTGGCCGGCTCGATTGTGAGCATCGGCAGGTTGATCGGCGACAGCTTCAAGGTTCTCCATCGAATCGAATGGAGCGCACCGTGGGAGCAGAAGAAGGCCAAGCGCGTACGGGTCAACTGATACTCCCCTGAGGAGCGCGGGCGCACGCACCCGCGCTCCTCTTCTTTACCCTAGTCATGCGATAGTGTATCTCATTTCCTGAGCGGGACAGCAGGGGAGTGAGTATGAAAAAATCCATTCTTCTAACCGCCGCGCTTCTCGCGGCATGCTCCAAACAAAACACCGGCGAAGAACCTCATCGGCCGGCCGCGATGGTTGCTCCGGACTCCTCTCAGGAGGCGGACGAAGCGCCAGGCGTGGACGTCACCGCCGCTCCCGGGGTCGCTTTCGATTACCGCTATGCCTTCCGCCTGCCGGGTAACCGGATCTCCCAGGTCCAGGAAGCTCATGCCCAGGCGTGCGAGAAGCTCGGCATCGAGCGCTGCCGAATCACTGGAATGCGCTATCGTCTGGTCAACCAGAAGGACGTGGAGGCGATGCTCGCGCTTCGTCTCGACCCTAAGATCGCGCGCCAGTTCGGCAAGGATGCCACCGAGACGGTCAAGAAGTCCGACGGCATGCTGGTCGACCAGGAAATCACCGGAGAGGACGTCGGCACCCGGATCGCCGGGGCATCCAAATCGGAGGCCGAGCTGCGCGACGAACTTCGGAAGGTCGAAGCCGAGCTTGCCCGCCCGGTCCCGATGGTCCGCGGCAATGTCGCTCCGCAGGCCGCGGTCGACCGACAAAGCCTGCTCGACCGTGCCCAAGGAATCCGCCAGCAGCTTCGCGAGCTTGGCAACCGCACGGATGCGGACAAGGAGGCGCTCGCCGGGACGCCTATGGTGTTCAACTATGGTTCGGGCAGCGTGGTCCCGGGCTTCGACGTGCGATCGCCGCTAAAGGATGCACTCCAGCAAGCGTGGGACAATTTCGTCGGAGGCTTTGTGGCGATCCTGGTGATCGCCGTCACGCTCGTGCCATGGTTGCTGGTCCTCTTGGCGGGCATTTGGGCATTTCGCTTCGGCCGCCGCCGTTGGGGATGGCTCCGGTCGACCTCCGGTTACGTCAAGTCCGAAGAGCCGAGCGAGGCTTAATTGCGGAGGGGCGGCGGCTCGCCTATAGCCGCCGCTCCTTTCCACTGCCGTTGGAGTGATGCGAACCGTGGCTCGCCGCCGCCAAATCTATGAGGGCAAGGCCAAGATCCTTTACGAGGGTCCGGAGCCGGGCACGCTCATCCAATATTTCAAGGACGATGCGACCGCCTTCAACGCGCAGAAGCGCGGCACGATCAACGGTAAGGGCGTCATCAACAACCGCATCTCCGAGCATATCTTCCTCTCGCTCCAGGCGATCGGAGTGCCGACCCACTTCATTCGCCGCCTCAACATGCGCGAGCAGCTCATCCGCCAGGTCGAAATCATCCCGATCGAGGTCGTAGTCCGGAATGTTGCCGCCGGCTCGCTTTCGAAGCGGCTCGGGATCGAAGAGGGCACGCAGCTGCCGCGCACGATCATCGAATATTATTACAAGGACGACGCGCTCGGCGATCCGATGATCGCCGATGAACATATCGCCTGTTTCGGCTGGGCCACGCAGGACGAAATGAACGACATCGCCGACATGGCGATCCGGGTGAACGACTTCCTGTCCGGCATGTTCGCGGCGATCGGGATCCGCGTAATCGACTTCAAGCTGGAGTTCGGCCGAGTCTGGGACGGCGATTTCGGCCGTGTGATCCTGGCCGATGAGATCAGCCCCGACGGGTGCCGCTTGTGGGACATCAAGTCGGGCCAGAAGCTCGACAAGGACCGCTTCCGCCAGGACTTAGGCGGAGTCGAGGAAGCCTATCAGGAGGTCGCGCGTCGCCTCGGGCTCCTTCAACCCGACGAGGAGGTCGCCGTCCTTGACCTCGACGAACACCGCAAGAAGCGGGGTCGCTAATCAGCCTCGATCACTTCGAAGTGGACGACTTCGGGTTCCATCTCGAGCAGGAAATCGGGATCGAAGTCGTAATATTTGGCCTTGGTCAGCTCGTCGCCGGCAAAGCGGCGGATCGCTTCGAGGTCGTCCCACAGCGTGAACATCTCGATATGGACGATGTCACCGTCCAGCCGGTGCAGGCACCATGCGCCGCGGTTGCCTTGGGTTGAGCGATAATCGGTCAGGCCGACATCTTTTGACAGCTTCAGATACTCTTCAGCCTTGGCGGCGGGGACCCGTCCGTGCCAGCGTCGTGCGATCATAAGAACGTCCTCTTGCTTGAAGCCCCGTCAGCCCGCATCTGCCATAACGATGAAGCGCGCCCGGGTCGTCACCATGAATGCCGCACTCGGGCCGCTCGACTATCAGATTCCAAAGGATATGGGCGTCGAACCCGGTTCGATCGTCGTTGCCCCGCTCGGTCCGAGGCAATTGCTTGGGGTCGCCTGGGAGGCCGAGCGGCTCCCGACCAATGAGGTGCCCGACGCGCGGCTGAGGCCGCTGGCCGGCATTGTCGACGTGCCTCCCATTGCAGCGCCACTGCGGCGCCTGTGCGAATGGACGGCGGATTATTATCTCGCGCCTTTAGCCTCGGTGCTGCGAATGGTCCTGCCGTCGTCGGCGGCGCTCGATGGTCCGCGGCAGCTGACCGAATATCGCCCGACCGGCGCAGTCCCGGATCGGCTGACGCCCCAGCGCGAGAAGGCGCTGGCGGCACTCGAAGGGCGCCAGGGAACGATCCGCGAGCTGTCGGATCACGCCCAAGTCAGCGACAGTGTGATGCGCGGGCTGGTTCATGCCGGCGCGCTCGAAGCCGTCGCGGTTAACGCCGACCGATCGCTGCCGCGCCCCGATCCTGATCACGCCCCGCCCGATCTCAACGACGATCAGCGCGGCGCCGCGAAGAGCCTGGTGTCCTCGATCGGCAAGGGCTTCGACCCCGTGCTTCTCGACGGAGTCACCGGATCGGGCAAGACCGAGGTCTATTTCGAGGCGATCGCCGAATGCCTGCGACAGGGAAAACAAGCGCTCGTTTTGCTCCCCGAAATCGCGCTCACCGAGCCGTTCCTCAAAAGGTTCGAAGCGCGCTTTGGCTGCGCGCCCGTCGCCTGGCATTCGGACCTGCGATCCTCGCAGCGCCGCCGGGCCTGGCGCGGAATCGCGAATGGAGAGGCCCAGGTGACGGTCGGCGCCCGATCGGCGCTTTTCCTTCCCTACCCGAACCTCGGCCTGATCGTCGTCGACGAGGCGCACGAGCCGAGCTTCAAGCAGGAGGACGGGGTTCAATATCACGCCCGCGACACCGCGGTGATGCGCGCGAAGTTCGAGGACATTCCGGTGATCCTGTCGTCGGCGACCCCGGCGATCGAGAGCAGGCAGATGGTTGAGCTTGACCGCTACCGCGAAGTCGGCTTGCCGCAGCGCTTCGCGGGCGCGTCGTTGCCAGAGATCCGCGCGATCGACCTGACCAAGGATCCGCCGCCGCGCGGCCGCTGGCTGGCGCCGAGCCTGGTCGACGAGCTCGAAGCCAATCTCGAGCGCGGCGAGCAGTCGCTGCTGTTCCTCAACCGCCGCGGCTTTGCGCCGCTGACCCTGTGCCGGCACTGCGGCCACCGCTTCCAATGTCCGAACTGCACCGCGTGGATGGTCGAGCACCGGCTGATGCATCGCCTCGCCTGCCACCATTGCGGACATGTGATGCCGCCTCCCAAGGCTTGTCCGGAATGCGGAGAGGTAGACAGCCTCGTCGCTTGCGGCCCCGGGGTCGAGCGCATCGCCGACGAAGTTGCCGAGCTGTTCCCCGAAGCACGGACGGCAATCGTCACAAGCGACACCATTTGGTCTCCGTTGCGCGCGGCCGAATTCGTCGGAGCGATGGAAGCAGATGCGATCGATGTCGTCATCGGCACGCAGCTAGTTACGAAAGGGTACCACTTCCCCAATTTGACGCTCGTCGGCGTGGTCGACGCCGACCTCGGCCTTGCCGGGGGAGATCTTCGCGCGGCCGAACGCAGCTTCCAGCAGATCCAGCAGGTCGCCGGCCGGGCCGGGCGCGCCGACAAGCCTGGAAGGGTGTTCGTTCAGACGCACGACCCGGATGCTCCCGTCATTGCCGCACTGGTGTCGGGCGACGCGCCCGGCTTCTACGCCGCCGAGACGGAGGCCAGGCGCGAGGCCGCAATGCCACCTTTCGGCCGCCTTGCGGCCATCGTCGTCTCCGCCGAGGATGCTGCGGAGGCCGAGGCCGTCGCGCGCCGAATCGGCCATTCCGCGCCCGAGGTCGAGGGCATGGCTGTCTTCGGCCCGGCCCCCGCCCCGCTTGCCATGCTTCGCGGCCGGCATCGCCAGCGCCTGCTCGTCCATGCTCGCCGAAGCCTCGACGTTCAGGATGTGATCCGCGACTGGTTGGCGGAGGTCGAGTGGAGCTCGAAAGTCCGCGTCAGCGTCGACGTCGACCCCTACAGCTTCCTTTGAAATAGCCGCGAATCGAAGCGCTTGCGCACGGGCGGACGGCTGCTAGCCTGCGCACGCCGAAGAGGGGGTTCGATGCGTATCCTGTCGATTGGACTTGCCGCAGCGTCCGCGCTTGGTCTCGCGGTGCCCGCAAACGCGAATTGGTACGTGGCCAAGTCGCGGCACTTCATCATCTACGCCAACGACAATCCGAAACGGCTGCACGATTTCGCCGATCGGCTCGAGAAATTCGATCAGGGTGTCCGGGCCGCGATCCGCTCGGCCGATCCCGAGGTTGGAGACGGCAACCGCCTGACCGTCTTCGTCATGCCCACCGAACAGGCGGTCCGCGACGTCGTCCACGACAAGTCCGGATTCTTCACGGGCTTCTATACGGGCCGAGTGGCCGGGTCGCTCGCCTACGTCCCGAAGCGGACGGGCAGCGACTTCGACGGAGTCGACCAGAAAGAGGCCATTTTTTTCCACGAATACACGCATCACCTGATGAACCAGGATCTCGATCGGCCTTACCCCGAATGGTACGTCGAGGGGTTCGCGGAATTCTTTTCAACGCCGCGCTTCCAAAAGGACGGATCGATCTGGTTTGGAGCCCCGGTCCAGGGCCGGGCGTGGGGACTTTTCAACGGCCCGCAGATGCCCGTCGAAAGCCTGTTGGCGGGCATGCAGCCCAAGATGACGAATGAGCAGCTCGATGTGTTCTACGGCCGCGGATGGCTGTTGTCCCATTACCTGCTGATGGAGGCGCGCCGGCAGGGACAATTGTCCAGGTACATCACCGCACTTTCCAAAGGGACGGCCACATTGGAGGCCGCGAAGAGTGCGTTCGGAGATTTCAAGCAGCTCGATCATGAGCTGGACGTCTATCGCACCAAGCCCATGCTTCAGTTCAAGATCGGCGCGTCGAACATTCACGTAGGACCGATCGACGTGTCGCCGCTGAGCGCGGGAGCGGCCGAGATCATCCAGCTTCGCGCCAAAGAGAAATATGACGCGGACAAGCCGGGGGCTAACAAAGCGCTCGAGCCGCAGGCAAGGCAGATCGAAGCGAAATATCCCGGCGATGAAATCGTCGAAACCACGCTCGCCGAGATCGAGCTCAACAGCGGCGATGCCGCAGCGGGCGAGGCCGCCGCGGATCGTGCGCTCAAGTCCAATCCGCGGAACGTCGAGGCATTGGTCCTGAAGGGCCGCGCGATTGCCGAGCGTGCAGAGGTATCGGACGACGAAGACGAGCGCCACGCGATGTTCAACCAGGCTCGAGCAACGTTTATTGCCGCGAACAAGATCGATACCGAAGATCCCGAACCCCTGATGGAGTTTTACAGCTCCTACCTAAGCGAGGGAGTCCGGCCGAACGACAACGCGATCGCGGCGCTGCATTACGCCTCCGACCTCGCGCCCCAGGACCTCGGGGTTCGGATGAACTCGGCGATCGCCTACCTCAACGAAGACAAGGTGAAGGAGGCCCGGAACACGCTCGCCGTCGTCGCCTATTCGCCGCACGCGGAGGAGATTGGCGACCTGGCGCGCCGGCTGATTGCCGCGATCGACGCAGGCAAGGGCAAGGCCGCCCTCCTCGAGCTCCGGAAGAATACTTCGGCGAACTCATCCTCCCGCTGATCGGAGGTCAGCGCATCCAACTCGGCTGGACCAGCCGCCCGCGCCTCATCGCGAGCACGATCATGCAAATCCCGAGCGCCGTCGCGATGATGATTGCGATGATCGATCCTTCAAGGCCGAACTGGCCGCCCGACAAAAGCTCCGGGCCTGATAATTTCGCCTGGACCAGGCCGTGCTCGTCGACGCCTGACACGGGAACGTCGAAAATCTCGCCCTGGGTGAAGTTCCAACCCGCATGCAGGCCCATCGCCAGCCATAAGTTGCGAGTCAGCATGTAGGCCGCGCCCAGCAGGACCCCGGCCTCGACCGCGATCGCGAAGGACGAAAACCAGGTCGCGTTGGGATTGAGAATATGCGCCAGGCCAAACAAGGCCGAGGTGACGAGCAGCGCCAGCCAGCTGCCGCCAAACTCCTCGATCCAGCGGAACAGGATTCCGCGGAACAGCAGCTCCTCGGTGAAACCGGGGATGATCGCCACGGCGACGAGCTCGAGCAGCAGCCTCGACGCATCGCCAGGGCCGACAATCCGATAAACACCGAGGGCCGCGGCAACCGCGACCGACAGAGCCATGATCGAAAAACCGATTGCGATACCGATTGCGCCATCGCGCAGCGCCGCGGAACTCCCCGGCAAATCGTCCTTAGGTCGCGCGCCAAGGCGAGCGATGACCAGCTTGTACGCGGCCAGCAGGAAGGCGATGGTGATCGCGGCGTGGATTGCGGTGTCCGCGGTCTTGCCGCTCGGCGGGATAAGCTTGCCGAACTTAACGCTGAGCCAGAGCGCAAAAATGTAGATCGCGGTCGCGATGACCAGAGCCACCAGCGGATAGTCGACGATGCGCCGCCAAAGCGGGCGCTCACCGCTGGGGACAGTTTGGGCCTGATCCATTGGATTCCCCCTCAGCCCGTTCTTGAGCGGAGGAAGAGCGAAACGGCAAGCGGTTAATCGACTAGCGGCAGCTCCGGAGATGCAGCACTGTGGCCTTCCGCATCCAGCAGCATCTTCTTGCGGTCGAGCCCACCCGCATAGCCCCCGAGCGTTCCGTCGCTGCGGATGACGCGGTGGCACGGGATCAGCACGGCAACGTGATTGTCGCCGTTGGCCGTACCGACGGCGCGGACCGCCGTCGGCTGGCCGATCGCAGCGGCGATCTGCGCGTAGCTCCGAGTCTCTCCCGGCGGGATCTTGCGCAATTCGCGCCAGACCGCCTCCTGGAAGGCCGTGCCCGCGACGTCGATCGGCAACTCCGGCATGGCCGCCGGATGCTCGATTGCCTCGAGCGCGCCTTCCACCAGCTCGCGAAGCCCTCCATCGTCGCGCAGGATCGTCGCCTTGGGGAAGAGCCGCCGGAGTGAGGCTTCGCTGTCGCTGAACGTCAGCCGGCAAATGCCCTTGGACGTTGCGGCGATCAGCATCTGGCCGAGCGGGCTGTCGAACGTGGTCCAACGGATCGTTTCGCCGCGCCCGCCGTCGCGCCAGGCCGATGGGGTCATTCCAAGCCTCTCCTTTGCATCGCTGTAAAAGCCGCTCGGTCCGGAATAGCCGGCATCGTAAATGGCATCGGTCACGCGGCCGTTCGCCTTGAGCGCGGTCTGGGCGCGCTTGTTGCGAAGCGCCCTGGTATATTCCGCGGGAGAGACGCCGAGGTCGCGCTTGAAAATCCGCTGGAAGTGATGCGGCGCGTAGCCGACCGCTTCGGCGAGTTCGGCAAGGTTCGGCGCCTCCTCGGCACTCTCGATCAGCTTCACGGCCTGGGCGACGGCTTCGCGGTCCCGGCCCACTTCATCGGGCTTGCACCTGAGGCACGCCCGGTAACCGGCCGCGCGAGCCTCTTCGGCTGTCGAGAAGAAGTGTACGTGCTCGCGCTTGGGCCGCTTCGCCGGGCAGCTCGGCTTGCAATAAATGCCGGTGGTGCTGACCGCTCCAATCACCTGTCCGTCCCAGCTGCGATCGCGGCGCATGAAGGCCGCCCACGCGGTGTCGGCATCAAGGCGAGCGACGTTGGTCATGCGTTCCGATTTAGGCGCATGGATCGCAGTCGCAAGCGTCGCCATGTCAGTTCCTTTCAATCTTCGCCGAGAAGCACCCTCGGGTCGCGTTGTGCGCGTGGATGGTCACGGTCTCCGGGTTGGCGAACAGTTTGCGAATTCCCGCATCGGCCTCGCCCGGCTGCGTCAGGATCGCCTCAGTCATCATGCCGTCCTCGTCGAACCCGCGAAGCGAGAGCACCCTGGGCTCAAACACCGGAGGCACCTCGTCGACAAATTCTCCTGCCTTTTCCGAGCCTTCCGTGACGAAGATCGCATGACTTGCGCGGTACGGATTGGCTACGTCGTGGCTGACATGATTGATCAGCAGCACGCTCTCGCCGATGTCGCGGTCGGTCAGGCTGACGCGGCATGGGAAGCTCGGCTTCTCGGTCACGGTCATCCGAACGATGCCGCGCTCAGCCAGCTCGTCGTCCGGCAGGCCGAACAGCGGACGATAAGGCTCGGGGTCCAATCCAACGACGCGGTAGGTCACTCGTCTGCTCCTGACTTTCTTCGATTCGAGTATGGGATACGGTCCGCGAACATTTCACGCGTCCGGAAGCTTGCGCTCAAACCGGGGCGTGAGATTCTGAAGGCATGGATCTGACCTTCCATACCGGCGATTTCGATAGCCCCGATGTGCAGGCGCTGCTTGCAATGCATTATGGCATCATGAGGTCCATCTCGCCCCATCGCGCCTGCCATGTCCTTCCGCTCGAAGGCCTCAAGGACCCGGCAATCACGTTCTGGGCAGCACGCGACAATGGGCGGCTGGTCGGGGTTGGCGCGCTAAAGGAAATCGCGTCCGATCACGGCGAAGTGAAATCGATGCGGACCGCTCCGCGTTCACTCGGCCAGGGCGTCGGCCGTGAGGTGCTTCACCACATCGTCGATGAGGCGAAGTTGCGTGGCTACAAGCGACTAAGTCTCGAAACCGGCGGCTCCAAGCCGTTCGAGGCCGCGATCGCCCTCTATGAGAGCGAAGGCTTCACCCGCTGCGGCCCGTTCAGCGGCTACGAAGACACGCCCTTCTCCCGCTTCTTCACGCGCGAACTTTAGACCCGCCTTGCATCGCCGCCGGGCGGTTGCTAGGGGCGCGGCGACCCATGGGGGCGTGCGGGGCGACCCGCATCAGCGCCCTGTTTTTTTGCATGGGGCAACATTCCGTTTCTGGAGCTTTTCTCGCGTGGAGACATCCGGCGGCATTCGGGCCAGCTTAGCAGGGCGCTACGCTTCCGCGCTCTTCGATCTTGCCCGCGACGAGCGGCAGATCGACGCGGTCGGTCGCAGCCTCGACACGCTGAACCAGGCCCTGCTCGATTCGAAGGACTTCGGGGAGCTCATCGAAAGTCCTTTGGTGTCGCGCGACGAAGCCGGAAAAGCGTTCGCCGCTTTGGCGCCGCAGTTCGGGATCGACCCGACCACGGCAAACTTTCTCGGCGTCCTCGCCAGGAACGGCCGCAAGCGCGAACTTCGGCCCGTCATCCGCGCGTTCCGCCGCCTCGCCGCCGACCATCGCGGCGAAACGACCGCGGACGTGATCACGGCCCGGCCATTGAAGGACGACCAGATCGAGGCCTTGAAGCAGCAGCTCCGCTCCCGCGCCGGCCGCGACGTCACGATCGACGCGCACGTCGACCCCGACATCCTCGGCGGAATCGTCGTCAAGCTGGGAAGCCAGATGATCGACGCCTCAATCCGCACCAAACTCAACCGACTCGCCCAGGCGATGAAAGGCTAAGCAAGACCCATGGACATCCGCGCCGCTGAAATCTCCCGCGTCATCCGCGACCAGATCGCGAATTTCTCGGCTGACGCAGAAGTCTCCGAAGTCGGGACAGTGCTCTCCGTCGGCGACGGCATCGCCCGAATCTACGGGCTCGACAACGTCCAGGCGGGCGAGATGGTCGAGTTCGACAACGGCACCAAGGGCATGGCCCTCAACCTCGAGGCCGACAATGTCGGCGTCGTGATCTTCGGGTCGGACTCGGACATCTCCGAAGGCTCGGGCGTCAAGCGCACCGGAACGATCGTCGACGTGCCGATCGGCAAGGGACTGCTCGGCCGAGTCGTCGATGCGCTCGGCAATCCGATTGACGGCAAGGGGCCGATCGAGGCGACCGAGCGCCGCCGGGTCGAGGTCAAGGCACCGGGCATCATCCCGCGCAAGTCGGTGCACGAACCGGTCCAGACCGGCCTCAAGGCGCTCGACGCGCTCGTCCCGATCGGCCGCGGACAGCGCGAGCTGATCATCGGCGACCGCCAAACCGGCAAGACCGCCGTCGCGCTCGACACCTTCATCAACCAGAAGGAAATCAACAAGTCGGGCAAGGAGAGCGAGAAGCTCTACTGCATCTACGTGGCCATCGGTCAGAAGCGTTCGACGGTCGCACAGATCGTCCGGGCGCTGGAGGAGAACGGCGCGATGGAATATACCATCGTCGTCGCCGCGACCGCGTCGGAGCCGGCGCCGCTGCAGTTCCTCGCGCCCTACACCGGCTGCGCGATGGGCGAATATTTCCGCGACAACGGCATGCACGCGGTCATCGTCTATGACGATCTATCGAAGCAGGCCGTGGCTTATCGGCAGATGTCGCTGCTTCTGCGTCGCCCGCCGGGCCGCGAAGCCTATCCGGGCGACGTTTTCTACCTTCACAGCCGGCTGCTCGAGCGCGCCGCGAAGATGAACGAGGACAATGGCGGCGGATCGCTGACCGCACTCCCCGTGATCGAAACCCAGGCGGGCGACGTCTCGGCTTATATCCCGACCAACGTGATTTCGATCACCGACGGCCAGATCTTCCTCGAGACCGACCTGTTCTACCAGGGCGTCCGGCCGGCGATTAACGTCGGCCTGTCGGTCAGCCGCGTCGGCTCGGCCGCCCAGACCAAGGCGATGAAGAAGGTCGCCGGCTCGATCAAGCTTGAGCTCGCCCAGTATCGCGAGATGGCCGCGTTCGCCCAGTTCGGCTCGGACCTCGACGCTTCGACCCAGAAGCTGCTCGCCCGTGGCGCGCGCCTGACCGAATTGCTCAAGCAACCGCAATACGCGCCGATGCCGGTCGAGGAGCAGGTCGCCTCGATCTTCGCCGGCACCCAGGGCTTCCTCGACAGCGTCGATGTGAAGACCGTCGTCCGCTACGAGGCGGCGATGCTGAGCTATATGCGCTCGGACCAGCCCAAGATCCTGAAAGCGATCCGCGACACCAAGGCGCTCGACGACGACACCGCCAAAGCCCTCAAGGATGCTCTGACCAAGTTCGGGAAGCAGTTCGCCTAAATGGCATCGCTTAAGGCCCTCAAGATCCGCATCGGCTCGGTCAAGTCGACGCAGAAGATCACCAAGGCGCTGAACATGGTGGCGGCGGCGAAGCTTCGCCGCGCCCAGCAG
>Ga0207706_10002228_pt1 | contig 18929 bp, 19 predicted proteins | sample KBSC53metaG_FD_184318 | JGI IMG/M metagenome (GOLD analysis project Ga0207706, IMG submission 184318) | Corn rhizosphere microbial communities from Kellogg Biological Station, Michigan, USA - KBS C5-3 metaG (SPAdes) (version 2) | ecosystem: Host-associated > Plants > Roots > Rhizosphere > Soil ... | reverse complement strand
CCCTTGAACACGCCCGACTGCTACCCAAGGCGGCCTGAAAACTCAAGACAACTCTCACAGATCTCGCGACCAAGGTTCGCTAGCTCTTCGCAGCGGCCTTGATGCGCGACAGTGTCGCGTTCATGCCGTCGACGAGTTCGCGTTCGAAACTCGGCACACCGCCCATCAACGCGTTGATGCTCATGTTGGAGAAGGCCGTCACGCCGTTCTCGGCGTGGCGGGTTTCCACCAGGCGGGTGCCGGTTTCGTTCGGTTCCAGCTCGTAGCTCCAGATAGTTCTGTTGATGTCTGCCTTGAACGCCAGCTTCTTCTCCGGAATGACCTCTGTCACCGTGCATGTCGTCGGCCAGAACAGGCGATTGCGCCGGTTGACGTTGATCGTCCTCGTGCCTTGGCGCACCGGCCCCAACGCCTTCATCATGCGGCACTGCGGACTCCACTGCGGCATCCGGCTGAGATCGGAGACCAACGTCCATACCTTGGCCACCGGCGCGTCGATGTCGATCTGTGCTTGCAACAGCGGCGCTGCCATGGAGTCCTCCTTGGTCGAATTCAGCTGAGCCCACTCTGCGCACCGCGCGATCCGCGGCGCACTGCACGACGTTGCCACAGCATGATCGACGTGCCGAGCGCGCCGACGGCGAGGCCGGCGATCGTGAACGGCCGCCATTCGTGCAGGGCGGGCACCGTGAACGCCAACACGATGGCGATCAGCCAACCCGCCGTTATCACCACGATGACCGGCCATGGTTTGAGCAAGACGGCAGGCAGGGCGGGCGGTTCCGGTGCCACGCTGCCAACCTAGCCGATCCCGCTGCCAGGAAACGGTCTGGTGTTTCCGCAGATTTTCCGAGACGTGCTAGGTACTCTTTGCTTTGTGAAAGACGTCGACACCCGGCTCGCGAGCGACCTGTCGCTGGCAGTGATCCGTCTGGCTCGTCAATTGCGGTTCCGGCGCCCGGATTCCCCGGTGTCGCTCTCGCAGCTTTCGGCCCTGTCGACGCTTGCCAAGGAGGGTCCGATGACGCCCGGTGCATTAGCCACGCGCGAGCGGGTCCGCCCGCCGTCGATGACGCGGGTCATCGCCTCGCTGTGCGAACTGGGCTTCGTCGCGCGTACCGCACATCCGGCAGACGGCCGTCAGGTGTTGGTCTCGGCATCCCGCGCGGGGACGGATCTGATCAAGGCAGAACGCCGCGCCAGCCAGGAGTGGCTCAAGCAACGGCTCGACCGGCTCGAGCCCGATCAGCGCAAGACGCTCCTGGTGGCCGCCGATCTGATGTCGGGCATCGTCGACGAAAGCGCGTGACTGTAAACGTAATCGACGTCGCCGACCCTGCAGACTCGAGGCTCGACGACTTTCGCGATCTCAACAGCGTGGACCGCAGGCCCGATCTGCCCACCGGAAAGGGCCTGGTGATCGCCGAGGGGGTGCTGGTGGTGCAGCGCATGCTGGCCTCCCGGTTCCGCCCCAGGGCGCTGCTGGGCACCGACCGGCGGCTTGGTGAACTCGCCGACGATCTGACCGGTGTCGATGCGCCGTACTACCGGGTGGGTGCAGGCGTGATGGCGGGGGTGGTCGGGTTCCACCTCAATCGCGGGGTGCTGGCGTCGGCGTCGCGCCCACCCGAACTGACCGTGGCGCAGGTGCTAGACGGGGCTCACACGGTCGTGGTGCTCGAGGGCGTCAACGACCACGAAAACCTCGGGTCGATCTTCCGCAACGCCGCAGGCCTCGGGGTGGACGCGGTGGTCTTCGGCATGGGCTGCGCCGACCCGCTCTACCGGCGCGCCGTTCGGGTGTCCATGGGCCATGCCCTGCTCGTCCCGTACGCGTGGACCGAGGCCTGGCCGCACGACCTTCAAATATTGCGGGACAACGGTTTTCGGTTGCTCGCGATGACTCCCGACGCGTCTGCCCACACGCTGGCGGAGGCGATGGCCGAAGCGGCCGACGACAAGGCGGCGATTCTCGTCGGCGCCGAGGGGCCGGGGCTGACCGAACGGGCCTTGCGTGCCAGCGATATCCGGGTGCGGATTCCGATGTCGCGTGGCACCGACTCGCTCAACGTTGCCACTGCTGCCGCCCTTGCCTTCTACGAACGGGCTAGATTGGCGCCATGACCGACGATTCCACCCCGTGGGCGATGGGTCTGACGGTGGCGGGATTCGTAGCCGCGGTGACCGCCGCCGCCGTCGTGGTGCTGAGCCTCGGATTGACCCGCGTGCATCCGCTGCTGGCCGTCGGGCTCAACCTGGTGGCCGTCGGCGGACTGGCCCCGACGGTGTGGGGATGGCGCAAGCTGCCGGTGTGGCGGTGGTTCGTGTTGGGGTCAGGCGTCGGTGTCGCGGGCGCGTGGCTCGCGCTGCTGGCGATGGCGCTCGGAACGCTCAGCCGATGAGCGCTTCGGCGAGCCTGGCCTGCCAGGCGTGCTCGTCATCGGTGCCGAGGAGGCGCACGACCACCTGATCGGCGCCCGCGGCACGGTACTCCGCGACGCGCGTCGCGATGGAATCGAGTTCGCCCCAGGCGGTGATCCCGTCAAGCATCCGGTCCCTCACATCGTCGATGTCGGACTCAGAAAATCCCTGCCGCAACAGGTTTCGCCGATAGCCGCCAACCTTCGTCAGGAAATCCAGCGGCGCGGCAGCCGCTCGCCGCGCCGCCTCGCGGTCGGTTGTCGGCATCACCATCACGAGCACCGCGAGCGTCTTGTCGCCGAGGGCTGCGCGCGCATCCGCGACGTAGGACGGCGTCACCAGAAACGGGTACGCGCCGTCTGCCCGGTCCCGCGCCAGGGCCAGCATGTTGGGGCCGAGCGCGGCCAGCACCCGCGAGTCGGGCGCGATACCTGCGTCGTCCAGTGCGTCGAGATAGGCGTTGAGCGTCTTCAGCGGCCGTGCCCCGTGCGCGCCGCCGAGGCCGACGACGAACCGGCCCGGGTGGTCGCGCTGCAGGGATCGGTACGTCGCGATGACGTCCGTGGCGGGTACCGAATCCACGGGGATGATGCCTGTCGCGACCTGAATGCGCGCGGTGGCCCGCACCGCGGCGTCGAGCATCGGCAGGTTGCCGGACCGCCACAGCGTCGAGAAACCGAGGCTCTCAACGCGCTGGGCTTCGTCGGCGACGACGGCCGCGTCATCGGTGTACGGATAGCTGCTGGCGAGGCCGATCGGCCCCAGAGTGGTCATGAGGCCGACGCTAGGACCTCAACGGGACTTCAGGTCAAGGCGCTCAGCGCTGACCGCCCGAGCGCACACCGAGCAAAACGTCCTCCCAGGCAGGGACGGCCGGCTTGCCCTTGCGGGCCCGTGGCGGTTTCGGTGCAGGCGGCGGCTCCGGTGCTTCGATGGGCAACTGCGGCTCCTGCTCCTCGAAGTCGAGTTGCGCGACGGGGGCCAGCGGCCGCAGCGGTCTGGCGAAGTCCGGGTCGATCAGTTCACATGCCGTGTCGTCGAACGCGGTCACGGTGCCGCCGTGAGCGCCCGGTGTGAAGCGGAAGTGCGCGACGTTGTCGGACATGCCGGCCTTCCAGCCCATCTGTACCGTCCAACGGCCGTCCTCGTTGCGCCACGCGTCCCAGCTGCTTGCGTCCGGATCCAGGCCGCGGGCCACCAGCGCCGCCGTCACCGTCTCCAACAGCGTTAGCACCGACGGGCCGTCGGCAAGCACAGGGTGCGCCGCGGATGCCAGCTCGGCCGCGCGTGCGCGCTCCAGCAGGACCGGGTTGGCGAACCGCTCGACGCGTTCGATGGCGACCCCGGCGGCCGAGGCGACCTGTTCGACGGACGCGCCCGCCCGGATCTTGGCTTGAATCTCCTTGGGACGCAGCATGCTTGGAACCTCGGTGTCGGATTGGGGTTCACTGGCGGCGGTCTGCTCGCCACGCACCGCGGCACGCAATCGATCGTCGGACCGCAGGAGGAACTTCTCGCCGGAGCCGTCGGTCTCGCAGATGATTCGTTTGCGATCGACGTCGAGCCCGACGACTTTGAGTTCCCGCATTTCGACCTCCTCCGGGCTATGAGCCGCCCGATTTAGAGGCACACTACTTCGTTATTCGCCCGTAACCGTGCTGACACGCTGGTGCAGCGCAGAGACGTCGACGAGTAGCTCGCGCAGGCGGCGACGGCCCCGCGCGAGGCGTGACATCACGGTGCCGACGGGGACGTTCGTCACGGTCGCGATCTCCCGATAGCGGTACCCCTCGACGTCCGCGAAGTAGACCGTCATTCGCAGGGTCTCAGATAGCTGGTCGAGTGCGGCGACGATGTCGTCGTCCGGCATCCGCTCCAGCGCCTCGACTTCGGCCGACCGCAAACCGATCGGGACGCGGCCGCCGCCGGTCAGGTGTGCATCGTTGAGTTCGTCGCAAAGCACCTCGGTCGGCCTGCTCTGCCTGGCGCGATAGCCGCTGACCCAGGTGTTGTACATGATGCGAAACAGCCACGCGCGAAGATTGGTGCCCTCGCGATAGCGCCGAAACCCCTTGAACCCGCTCAGCATCGTCTCCTGAACCAGGTCTTCCGCGTCGAACCGCGATGCCGTCAACCGTCGCGCACCGCAGTAGAGCTGGTCGAGAGGGGCATCGCCTGCTCGATGAAGTGTTGCGCGTAGTCCGAGTCGCTCGTGGGTGCGGCGTCAGCGGTCATCGTCTGTCTTCATCTGTGGCGTGTCTTGCGGAATTTATATAGGCAAACAAAGTATATTCCGCGGCGGTGGGATCGACGCAAGTGAATATTTTGCGAACGCCATTCGATTCACCCAGGGGAGTGATGCCCGCCGGGGGTGAAGGAGTAGCAGTGAACGCACGTGAGGTGAGGGTCTTGGCCGCGATCGCGGCGAGTGCGGTCGTCGGTGTCGGCGCGGTCGTGGTCGCAGCGACCGAGCCCATACATCCGGCCGCCGGTTCGTCGATGCAAACCGGCGTGACAGAGACGGCGACCACACCGCCAACCGCGCCCGCGGTCGAAAAGGCAGCGCCGATTATGACTGGTCCCGCCCCGCTGCCCAGCGAGGAGCAAGGGCTGCCCGGGTAGCCGAGCTATAGGCGTTCCACGACCCAGTCGATGCACTGGGTGAGCGCACTGACGTCGTCCGGCTCCACGGCCGGGAACATTCCGACGCGCAGTTGGTTGCGGCCGAGCTTGCGGTACGGCTCGGTGTCGACGATGCCGTTGGCCCGTAACGCCTTGGCGACGGCAGCCGCGTCCACGTCGTCGGAGAAGTCCACGGTGCCGACCACCTGCGAACGTAGCTCCGGATCGGCGACGAATGGCGTGGCGAACTTCGCCGCCTCGGCCCACGAGTACAGCCGCTGCGACGAGTCCGCGGTGCGCTTCACGGCCCAGTCCAGCCCGCCGTTGCCCAGCAGCCAGTCGATCTGCTCGGCGAGCAGGATCAGCGTGGCGATCGCCGGCGTGTTGTAGGTCTGGTTCTTGGTGCTGTTCTCGATCGCGATCGGCAGCGACAGGAAGTCGGGCACCCATCGACCCGCCGCTGCGATGGCCTCGACGCGGGCCAGCGCCGTGGGCGACATGATCGCGATCCACAGCCCGCCATCACCGGCGAAGTTCTTCTGCGGCGCGAAGTAATACGCGTCGACCTCGGTGATGTCGACGGGCAGGCCGCCGGCCGCCGACGTGGCATCGATCGCGATCAACGCGTCACCGGACCCGTCGGGCCGCTGCACCGGCACCGCGACGCCGGTCGAGGTTTCGTTGTGCGCCCACGCGATGAGGTCGACGGAGGGAGCGGACTGCGGCCTCGGGGCGCTCCCGGGATCGGCCTTGAGGATGACGGGGTCGCCGACGAACGGGTTCTTGACGACGCACGAGGCGAACTTCGAACTGAACTCGCCGTAGGTCAGGTGCAGAGACCGCTTGTCGATCAGCCCGAACGCCGCGGCGTCCCAGAACGCAGTCGAACCGCCGTTCCCGAGGATGACCTCGTACCCGTCGGGCAGCGAGAACAACTGGCGCAGCCCGTCGCGCACGCGGCCGACGAGGTTCTTGACCGGCGCCTGCCGGTGCGAGGTTCCGAACACGTCGCCTGCGGCGGCCAGCGCCTGGAGTTGCTCCGGCCGCACCTTGGACGGCCCGCAGCCGAAACGTCCGTCGGTGGGTTTGAGGTCGGCGGGAATCGTCAGTTCGGCCATGCCCCAAGCCTAGGACGTCAAGATGTGGGGGGATCAGCGAGTCAAGATTGGCGCCGAACGTTCCTTACCGCTCGAAGAATCGGCGAAATATCGAGCGGTACGGAACGTTCGGCCGGGGAACGGTTCAGGACGTCAGGATGCGGGGCCCGTCGGCGGTGACCGCGACGGAGTGCTCGCTGTGCGCGGCGCGGGCGCCCGACGCGGTGCGGAGCGTCCAGCCGTCCGGGTCGTGGGTGTAGTCGTCGGTGCCGTCGGCGATCAGCATCGGCTCGATCGCGATGACAAGGCCTGGCCGCAGCCGCATGCCCTTGCCCGGTCGGCCTTCGTTGGGCACGTGCGGATCCTCGTGCATGGTGCGGCCGATGCCGTGGCCGCCGTGGTCGGCCAGCAGGCCGTACCCGGCACCCCGGGCAACCGCGGCGATCGCGTGCCCGACGTCGCCGAGCGTGTTGCCGGGCCGCACCGCGGCGATGCCCGCGGCCAGCGCCTCATCCGTCGCCTCGATCAATGCGGTGTCCTGGGCGCGCGGCGTTCCCACGATGAAGCTGCGCGCCGCGTCGCCGCACCAGCCCTTGAGGATGGCGCCGAAGTCGACCGAGACGAGGTCGCCGTCGGTGAGCACTTCGCCGTTGGGGATGCCGTGCACGACGGCGTCGTTGACGGAGACGCACAGTACCGCGGGGAACGGGGTCGGCGCCCAGCGCGGGTGGTAGTTGAGGAACGGCGAGCGTGCGCCGTGCCGGGTCAGCACGTCGGCGGCGACCTGGTTGAGTTCGGCGGTGGGTTGGCCGGGCTTCGCATGTTCGACGATCGCTTGCAGCGCCTCGGAGACGACGGCGCCCGCAGCGGCCATCGCGTCGATCTCGGCGGCGGTCTTCAGCTCGACCATCGCATGTGTCCTCCGTCACATATCTCTCGACCAGGCCCGGCGCACCACATCCCGCGAAAGGCGGCTGTTGTATATGCGATACCTGCGGTACCGTCGTTAGACATCAGGGCTCAAATGTAAACCTCATGGGAGGCTTCGAATGGCTCGCACGCGTCTGGTCCGACGGTGGCGTCGCAACATGGAAGTAAGCGACGACACGGAGTACGTAGACATGCTCACCACACTGTCGGAGGGGTCGGTGCGGCGCAACTTCAACCCGTACACCGACATTGACTGGGATTCGCCAGAGTTCGCGGTCGTCCCGAACGACCCACGCTGGGTGCTGCCCGCGACGGACCCGCTGGGTCGGCACCCCTGGTACAAGGCACAGCCGCTGGAGCGGCAGATCGAGATCGGCATGTGGCGCCAGGCCAATGTCGCCAAGGTCGGTCTGCACTTCGAGTCGATCCTGATCCGAGGCCTGATGGAGTACTCGTTCTGGACGCCGAACGGCTCGCCGGAGTACCGGTACTGCCTGCACGAGGCGGTCGAAGAGTGCAATCACACCATGATGTTCCAGGAGATGGTGAACCGCGTCGGCGCCGACGTGCCCGGTATGCCGCGCCTGCTGAAGTGGGTGCAGCCGTTGATTCCGTTGGTGGCCGGGCCGCTGCCGATCCCGTTCTGGTTCGGCATCCTCGCCGGCGAAGAGCCCATCGACCACACGCAGAAAAACGTGCTGCGCGAGGGCAAGTCGCTGCATCCGATCATGGAGCGGGTGATGGCCATCCACGTGGCCGAGGAAGCCCGCCACATCTCGTTCGCGCACGAGTATCTGCGCAAGCGGATCCCACACCTGCCGCGACGCAAGCGGTTCTGGCTGTCGATTTACGTGCCGGTGATAATGAGGATGCTCTGCTCGGCCATCGTCGTTCCGCCGAGGGCGTTCTGGAAAGAATTCGACATCCCGCGCTCGGTGCGCAAGGAGGTCTTCTTCCGCTCGCCGGAGTCCCGTCAGATGCTGCGCGACATGTTCGGCGACGTCCGGATGCTGTGCAAGGACACCGGCCTGATCAACCCGATCGCCAAGCTCGTGTGGCGGATCTGCAAGATCGACGGTCGGCCCAGCCGGTACCGCAGTGAGCCGCAGCGCCAGCACGTGGTGGCCGCCGCCTAGGAGTCACATGCCGCACGTTATTACCCAGTCGTGCTGTAGCGACGGGTCCTGTGTCTACGCCTGCCCGGTGAACTGCATTCATCCGTCACCGGACGAGCCCGGCTTCGCCACCGCCGAGATGCTCTACATCGATCCCGCGGCGTGCGTCGACTGCGGCGCGTGCGTGAGCGCGTGTCCGGTCGGTGCGATCGCACCCGACACCCGGCTGGAGCCCAAGCAGCTTCCGTTCATCGAACTGAACGCCGCGTTCTATCCGAAGCGCGAAGCCAAGCCGCCGCCGACGTCGAAGCTGGCGCCGGTACTCGAGGCGCCATATGTCCAGCCGCGCGCAGGCGGGCCACTGACGGTTGCGATCGTCGGCTCCGGACCCGCGGCCATGTATGCCGCCGACGAACTGCTGACCCAGCACGGGGTGCGGGTCAACGTCTTCGAACGGCTGCCGATGCCGTACGGGCTGGTGCGGGCCGGGGTCGCCCCCGACCACCAGAGCACCAAGCGGGTGACGAGGCTGTTCGACGGGATCGCCGGGCGGCGAGGGTTCCGGTTCTACCTCAACGTCGAGGTGGGAACGCACCTGGCCCATGACGAACTTCTGGCGCATCACCACGCGGTGGTCTACGCCGTAGGTGCGCCCAACGACCGTCGACTCGACATCGACGGCATGGGCATTCCGGGTACCCGCACCGCCACCGAAGTGGTTGCGTGGATCAACGGCCATCCCGAATACACGGATCTGCCAGTCGATTTGGGCCACGAGCGAGTGGTCGTCATAGGCAACGGCAACGTCGCGTTCGACGTCGCGCGGATCTTGACGACCGACCCCGACGCGCTGGCCCGCACGGACATCTCAGACCACGCGCTGGCCGCACTGCGGGCATCACGGGTGACCGAGGTGGTGATCGCGGCCAGACGGGGACCCGCGCAGTCGGCGTTCACGCTGCCGGAGCTGATCGGGCTGACGTCGACGTGTGAGGTGGTGCTCGACGCGGCCGATCACGATCTGGTGGTGCGCGATCTGGCTGAGGCCTCAGACCCGCTGACCCGCAACAAGCTGGAGATCCTGAGCAAGCTCGGTGACGCGTCGACACCGGTTACGCGACCGCGGATCCGGCTTGCCTACCGCCTGACACCGAACCGCGTCGTGGGGGACGGGCGCGCCGAAGGTGTGGAGTTCACTGCGACAGGTGCAGACGAGGTGGGCCGGCTCTCGGCGGGTCTGGTGCTGACCTCCATCGGCTACCGCGGCAAGCCGATTCGTGGGCTGCCGTTCGACGAATCCGCCGCTGTGGTGCCCAACGACGGCGGCCGTGTTGTCGAGCCTTCGACGGGTACGCCGGTGCGCGGCAGCTATGTCGCAGGCTGGATCAAGCGTGGCCCGACGGGCTTCATCGGCACCAACAAGTCGTGTGCGGCCGAGACCGTGCACAGTTTGGTCGCCGACTACAACCGCGGCCTGCTGGCCGACCCCGAGGACGGCCGAGCCAAGCCTGCGGCGCTGGACAAACTGGTACGCAGCCGCCAACCCGCGGTTGTCGACGCGGACGGCTGGAAGGCGATCGATGCCGCGGAGATCGCCCGCGGCGGCGAAGACCGGCCACGCGACAAGTTCACCGTGATCGCCGACATGCTCGCCGCCGGGGCAGCGCCCACGCCGTCGGTGCGCCAGCGGCTGCTCGCGGGGTTGCGTCGATAAGCCGGTAAGGCCGCTCCGCTTTTCCGAAAGCCGCCCGGCCGTTGGCTGCGCGGGCGTATAGCAATGTCCATGAAAGCTGCGGCATTCGTCGGTCGCGTCGGGGGTTTGGCCGTTGCCCTGGGGGTCGGTGCGGCGGTGGTCACCGGATACGGATGCGGGGTTGCGTGGGCTGACGCGCCCGACTCGTCGTCCTCGGAGTCGTCGGCGTCCAATTCGAAGCAAGCGGACAAGACCACGGCCGCCCCGGCATCGGAGCAACCGAAGGATTCGTCGGGTGTCGCCGTGAGCACTGGCGGCGCGCATACCCGTTCTGAGTCGAAGAAGGGCGACGAGACGAAGGGCCGGAAACGCAAACGCGGGTCGGCAGCGGAGTCGGCCAAGGCATCGAAATCGCCCGACAGCAAGGTCGACGCGGTCGAAGTCAAGGTCGAGACAAGGTCGCGGCCCGCGGCCAAGGCGGCGGCCGAAACCGATGCGCCGGTCAGTTCCTTTGCAGCACAGACGATGTCGTCGACGGCGGAGATCAAGACAGCTGCCGTGACGACGGCGGTGACGCCACCGCACCGGTTGTGGCCGACCGCATTCGCCCCGAGCACGGCGGTGACCTATGTGCGCGGTTTGGTGTCGAGTCTCGTCAGCGCCGCGCGTGATCCATTCGCCGCAGGTGCACCCGCGCCGCCCGCCCAGCCGCCGACGGTCTGGACGCTGCTGGCCTGGGTGCGCCGGGAGTTGTTCAATGGGTCGCCGCGCATCGACCCGGTGATCAACCCGCAGACGAACGGACTGATCACGGGCAACATCGGCGCTACCGACCCTGACGGCGACCCGTTGACGTACACCGTTATCGGGCGGCCCCTCAACGGCGGAACGGTGGAGGTCGACGAGGACGGGAATTTCACCTACCGGCCGATGAACGCGATGGCCGCGGTCGGCGGAACCGATCAGTTCACCGTCGTGGTCAGCGATGAGGCCGCAGGCCTGCATGTGCACGGCCCGCTGGGGTTGCTGAAATTCGTGCCGATCCTGGGCAACTTCGTCAACCCCGGCGGAGGTGACGCGGTGGCGCAGACGATCACCGTCAACGTCGAGCCGGTGGCAGGGGTCGACCTGTCGTTCCCCGACGATTTCCACTGGGGTGTGGCGCACGCCGGATTCCAGGCCGAGGGCGGTCCGGGCTCACCGGTGGATCCCAACTCCGACTGGTACAAGTGGGTGCACAGTTCGATCAACCAGCTACTGGGACTGACGCACGGCGTGCCGGAGGACGGGCCGGGAACCTACGTCGATTACGACAGCGACGCGGCTCTCGCGCATGACGAGCTCGGCATGAACACGTTCCGGATGAGCATCGAGTGGAGTCGCATCTTCCCGACTTCCACTGCATCGGTTGATATCTCGGATGAAGGCGGCGGTGTCAGCCTGGCCGATCTCGAGGCGCTGGACGCGCTGGCCGACCAGGACGAGGTCGAGCACTACAGCGAGGTGTTCGACTCCCTGCGCGCGCATGGCCTCGAGCCGCTCGTCACCGTCAACCACTTCACGTTGCCGCTGTGGGTGCACAACCCGACCACGACTCGGCTGCTGGCGCAGCTCGGGCTGCCCGCACCAGCGGCAGGATGGCTGTCGCCCGACACCCCGGTCGAATTCGAGAAGTACGCCGCATACGTCGCGTGGAAGTACGGCGACCAGGTCGACAACTGGACGGTGCTCAACGAGCCGGTGCCGCCGATCCTCACCGAGTTTCTGTCGATCCCCGGCCTTGTCCCGAACTGGCCGCCCGGCCTCATCCGGCCCGGCCTCGCATCGACGTTCCTGGTCAACGAGGCCAAGGGCTACGTCGCCGCGTACGACGAGATACACAAGTGGGACACCACCGTTGCGACGCCGGGCCAGCCTGCGGCCTTCGTCGGGTTCGCCAACAACATGATCCCGGCACGCCCGGCCAACCCGATCAATCCACTGGACGTGCAGGCTGCCGACGCGTGGAACAACTTCTACAACCGCTGGTTCCCGAACGCGGTCATCAACGGGTGGGTGGACGCCGACCTGGACGGCATCCAGACCCCCGACGAGATACATCCGGAGATGGCCAACAAGGTCGACTTCATCGGGGTGCAGTACTACGGGTCGCAACCCATGCAGGGCTTCGGCGTCGCACCGATCCCGGGATTCCCATGGCTGAAGGGCTTGCCGGTTCGGTGCGACGCCTCCGAGCCGACGTGTAGCGACTTCAACCAACCGACCGATCCCGGTGGATTGCGCGAAGTGCTCGACATCGCGGCGTCCTACAAACTGGCTAACGGCGAGCAGGTGCCGATCTGGATCACCGAGAACGGGATCGCCGATGCGAACGACTCGAAGCGGCCGTCGTACATCGTCAACCACATCGCGGTCGTGCAGGACGAGATCGCGCACGGCATGGATATCCGCGGCTACACCTATTGGTCGTTCGTCGACAACCTCGAATGGGCTAGCGGCTACGACCTGCAGTTCGGCCTGTACGGGTCCGACCCCACGACGCCTGAACTGGAGCGCACACCGAAGCCGGCCAGCATCTCGGCGGTAAGCGCGATCACGAAAGACATCAGCCATTCGCTTCCGCTGAGCGTGCTGGCGATGTATATCCCTGGTGCCGTCTAGCCGGGCACTAACCCTGCTTCATCGCCTCCGCGATCTCCTCCGGGCTGACCTCGCGCACCGGCTGACCGAGTGACCAGTGGTGACCAAACGGATCACGCAGCACACCGTAGCGGTCACCCCAGAATTGGTCTTCGAGCGCGGCGATCACGGTGGCGCCCGCGTCGATGGCTTGCTGGAACTTCGCGTCCACATCGGTGACGGTCAGGTGGATGGTGACCGGCGTGCCGCCGAGCGCCGTCGGCGTCGACGATTTTCCGTCGTTGTACTCGGGGAAGTCGTCGTTGAGCATCACCGTGGATCCGTTGATCTGCAGCGCGGCGTGCATCAGCCTGCCATCGGGGCCTGGCACGCGGCCCAGCTCAACTGCGTCAAAAGCCTTGACATAGAAGTCAATTGCAGCGGCGCCATCGCCGACGACAAGGTGCGGGGAAACGGAGGGATGTACTTCGATTGCCATGCCGCCCATGCAACCACGCGCCACCGACAAGCGGGCGAACTCAGACGATCGAGAACGAAGGTGGCAACCCGTCGCGACCGGTCAACGCCAACAGCACCGTCTCGCCGTGCCCTTCGGCGGCCGCGATGCGCGCCGCCAACGCCGTCGCCTCTTCGAGCACGTCGGCGGGCAGGGCAATCGAAATATCAACGGCGCGAGCAATATCCAGCCCGTGCACCGCCAGCTCAAACGTCCGCGTCGGCAAATAGGTGTGCAGCCGGATGCCCGCGCCACCGATCACGGTGATCAACGGGTCGCCGACATCAGACAACTCACCGAGCACGCGAGACACCAGGCCGTCGACCGTCGCGGCCGGGTAGGCGCCCAGGTCGCGGCCGGCCTGCCTTCCCCTCTCTACGATGCCCGCAGGAGCGAAACCTAGCGCCGCCGGGTTGACCATCGCGTAGTACTGCTGAGGTGTGTTGATGTCCTCGTGCTCGGCGGGCTGCTGCAGATATGTGCTGACCGTGATGAGGGAGCGCGACGCGTGCCCGACCAGCGCGCGCAGGTCCCACTCACCGAGACCGGGGCCGTCCCAGCGGTCGGCGGGAATGCCGTGCACCAACGCGGCGAAACTGCCTGCCGCCGAGGCGAATGTCGCAACCGGATCCGTCACGACTTGGCGACTTCGTCCCACCCCTCGACGGATTCGGGGCTACGCGGACCCGGGCCGACGTAGATCGCCGACGGGCGGACCAGCTTGCCGAGCCGCTTCTGCTCCAGGATGTGCGCGCACCATCCCGCGGTGCGGCCGCAGGTGAACATGGCGGGCATCATCTTGGTCGGCACCTGCGCGAAGTCCAGGATCACCGCCGCCCAGAACTCGACGTTCGTTTCTATCGCGCGATCCGGTCGACGTTCGTGCAGTTCGGCGAGCGCGGCCTGCTCCAGCGCGGCCGCCACCTCGTAGCGCGGCGCCTCCAGCCGCTTGGCGGTGGCCCGCAGTACCCGGGCTCGCGGATCCTCGGCGCGGTAGACGCGGTGCCCGAAGCCCATCAGCTTCTCGTGGCGGTCGAGGATGCCCTTGACGACCGAACGCGCGTCGCCGGTCTTCTCGGCCTCCTCGATCATCGGGATCACCCGGGCCGGGGCGCCGCCGTGCAGCGGGCCGCTCATCGCGCCGATCGCGCCCGACAGCGCCGCGGCCACATCCGCACCCGTCGACGCGATCACGCGTGCGGTGAACGTCGAGGCGTTCATGCCGTGCTCGGCCGCCGACACCCAGTAGGCGTCGATGGCTTCAACGTGCTTGGGGTCGGGCTCGCCCTGCCAGCGCATCATGAATCGTTCTGTGACGGTGGAGCATTGGTCGATGGTGCGCTGCGGGACGGCGGGCTGATAGATGCCGCGGGCGGATTGCGCGACATAGGACAGCGCCATCACCGACGCACGGGCCAGCTGCTCGCGGGCGGTCTCGTCGTCGATGTCGAGGATCGGCGGGTAGCCCCAGATAGGCGCCAGCATCGCCAGCCCGGCCTGCACATCGACGCGGACGTCGCCGCTGTGGATGGGCAGGGGGAACGGTTCGGCTGGCGGAAGGCTGTGCCCGAACCTGCCGTCGACCAGCAGCGCCCACACGTCCCCGAACGTGACCTGACGGTTCACGAGATCTTCGATGTCGACGCCGCGGTACCGCAGCGCCCCGCCTTCCTTGTCGGGTTCGGCGATCTCGGTGGTGAAGGCGACGACGCCCTCGAGCCCCTGTACGAAGTCTTCCGGTACCGCAGTCATGGCCAGATTCTTGCACTCGGTTTGCCGGCGCTGTCTACCGGTCGGTAACAAAGTCGCGGACGTGAGGAGCATGAATCAAACCCGGAACAGGCGGAGCGTAGCGTTAGCGCGTGGCAACACGTGACGACGAGCACCTTGCGAGAATGCGTGTCGAGTACGGGTCGGCCGAGAAGGACGGCAGCGGCGACCTGGACGCTGACTGGCTTGCCGACGGCTGGGTCGCGCTGCTGCGCAAGTGGTTAGCCGACGCCGAGCACGCAGGCGTCGCCGAGCCGAACGCGATGGTGGTCGGAACGGTCGACGAGCGGGGAAGGCCGATGACCCGCGCCGTGTTGTGCAAAAGCGTGGACGAAACCGGGATCACGTTCTTCACCAATTACGACTCCGCCAAGGGCGAGGAGCTCGCGGCGACCCCGTACGCGTCGGCGACGTTTCCTTGGTTTCTGCTCGGCCGCCAGGTCCACGTCCGCGGCCCTGTGACCAAGGTGTCCGCCGAGGCGACCGCCGACTACTGGTCCAAGCGACCGCGCGGCTCACAGCTGGGTGCATGGGCGTCGCACCAGTCAAAACCGATCGCGTCACGGGCGGCGCTGCTCGCTCAGTTGGCCGATGTGACCGAACGATTCGCCGATATCGATGCGCTGCCGGTGCCGCCGAACTGGGGCGGCTATCTGATCGCGCCGGAGGTCGTGGAGTTCTGGCAGGGCCGGGAGAATCGGGTGCACAACAGGATTCGCGTCGTCACCGACCCCGAACTGCCGGTGACCGTACACAACAGCCGCATCGAGCGGCTCCAGCCGTAGTGCGGAAGTTTTTCGCCGACACCACACCGCTGCGCACACCGGACTTCCGGCGGCTGTGGCTGACCGGGATCGTCACGGTTATCGGCGGCAATCTGACGATCTTCGCGGTGCCGGTCCAGCTGTACGCGCTCACGCAGAACTCCGCGTACGTCGGGCTGTCGGGGCTGTTCGCACTGGTCCCGTTGATCGTGTTCGGGCTCCTGGGCGGCGCGTGGGCCGATGCGATGGACCGGCGCACGCTGTTGATCATCGCGTCGTGCGGGCTCGCGGTGGCATCGGTCCTGCTGTGGCTTCAGGCCGCGCTGGCGCTGAACAACGTCTGGGTGGTGCTGTGCATGCTGTCCGTGCAGCAGGCGTTCTATGCGATCAGCAGCCCGACGCGGTCCGCAGCGATCCCTCGCATGCTGCCGGGCGAACAGCTGGCCGCCGCCAACTCGCTCAACTTCACGGTTTTCCAGTTCGGCGCCATCGTCGGGCCGCTGCTGGCCGGTGTGCTGCTGCACTGGGTCGACCTGTCCACGCTCTACCTGATCGACGCCATCGCGTGTATCGCGCCGGTCTGGGCTACCTTCCGGCTCGCGCCTATGCCACCGACCAACGGAGGCCAGGGTTCGTCGGGCTACGGATTCACCGCGGTGCTGGACGGCTTCCGCTACCTCGCCGGAAACCGGGTGGTGCTCATGTCGTTCGTCGTCGACCTGATCGCGATGATCCTCGGCATGCCCCGCGCGCTGTTCCCGCAAATGGCACACGAAAGCTTCGGAGGACCGGTCGAGGGCGGCACCACAATGGCGCTGTTGGCGGCAGCGATGTCGGCGGGCGCCGTCGCGGGCGGGGTGTTTTCCGGCTGGTTTCCCCGCATTCAGCGCCAGGGCTTGGCCGTGGTGATCTCGATCGTCGTCTGGGGTGGGGCCATGATCGCCTTCGGTGTTGCCGGCGGGCTGGCGCACGGCCACACCGGGGCAATGCTCTGGATTGCATTGGCGTTCTTGGCAGTTGGCGGTGCAGCCGACATGGTGTCTGCGGCGTTCCGGTCGACGATCCTGCAGCAGGCGGCCTCCGACGATCTGCGCGGCAGGCTGCAGGGAGTGTTTACCGTCGTCGTCGCCGGAGGGCCCCGGTTGGCTGATGCGGTGCATGGCGCCGCCGCCGCGGCGGTGGGCACGACGGTGGCTGCCGCAGGTGGTGGCGTGCTGGTGGTGGTAGGCGTGGTGGTCGCGGCACTGGTTGTACCCGCGTTCGTCCGCTACCGGGTGGCCGAAATAGACAAAGTCTGACCAGCGGCAACTGTCTGACATTGTCACTTTCTAAGTCAATTCATACCTTGCGGCGCTAGCATCCGGTTCGTGGCGGAAGTAAGGGGGGAGCCGGTCCTCGGTCTGCGTGAGCGAAAGAAACAGCGCACCCGCGCCACCCTGATCGACGCCGCCGTCGACCTCTGCGACCGACAGGGATTCGACCGCACGACCGTCGACCAGATCGCCGCCATCGCTGACGTCTCGCCCCGCACGTTCAGCCGGTACTTCGCCACCAAAGACGCTATCGGCTTGGCGTTGGTCGACGAAGTGCTCGACAGGACCGCGTTCGAAATGGCGCGCCAGCCGCGCGAGCTCAATCACTTCGTGGCGTTGCACAGGGCCTACGTGGCGACGGCCAATGCGGCGAAGGTCGCGCCCGTCGGGGAGCTGTCGGTTGAGCGGCTGATGTGCATCGCCAGGATCGTCCTGTCGTCGCCCACGCTGCGCCAGGCCGCGCTCGAATACCGGGCCAGCGCCGTCGATGTCGAGCTCGCCACGCGGATGGGTACTGGATTGCAGGAACGCAGGCTCAGGCTGGTATCGGCGGTGTGGGGCTCGATCATGATGACCGCATTGACCGATTTGGCCGGCGAGTGCCGGGATTGGTCGCAGGTGAGCATCGATGACCTGCTGGACCGTCTCGAAGTCACATTCGCCGAGTTCGCGAGCGAAATTTCGGACGTCGGGCAGTCGGCTTAGCCGACTGCCTGCCCCCGCCCGGGCACGCCTGCTGGAATGGGACTACCTTTTGAGGGGCAGACTTCCGCATTGACGGCAGCGACGAAGGGATTCCCGTGGCCGATAACCCATCCAGTGGTGAAGAGCACGCCACCCTCAAATACCCCGGTGGCGAGCTTGACTTGGAAATCGTCGGCGCCACCGAGGGGGCTGACGGAATCGCGTTGGGTTCGCTTCTGGCGAAGACCGGCTACACGACCTATGACGATGGCTTCGTCAACACCGCCTCGACCAAGAGCGCAATCACCTACATCGACGGCGATGCGGGCATCCTCCGCTACCGCGGCTACCCGATCGAGCAGCTGGCCGAGAAGTCGAATTTCATCGAGGTCAGCTATCTGCTGATCTACGGCGAGCTGCCGACGACGGAGCAGCTGGAGAAGTTCACCACCCTGATCCAGCGGCACACGCTGCTGCACGAGGACCTGAAGCGGTTCTTCGACGGCTTCCCGCGCAATGCGCACCCGATGCCGGTGCTGTCCAGCGCAGTCAATGCGCTCTCGGCGTATTACCAGGATTCGTTAGACCCGTTCGACGATGCCCAGGTCGAGTTGTCGACCATCCGGCTGCTGGCGAAACTGCCCACGATCGCGGCCTATGCGTACAAGAAGTCGGTGGGCCAGCCGTTCCTCTACCCGGACAATTCGCTGACGCTGTTGGAGAACTTCCTGCGGATGACGTTCGGCTTCCCCGCCGAGCCCTACGAGGTCGACCCCGAGGTCGTGCGGGCGCTGGACTTGCTGTTCATCCTGCATGCCGACCACGAGCAGAACTGCTCGACGTCGACGGTGCGGCTGGTCGGTTCGTCGCAGGCCAACCTGTTCACGTCGATCTCCGGTGGCATCAATGCGCTGTGGGGCCCGCTGCACGGCGGCGCCAACCAGGCCGTGCTGGAGATGCTGGACAAGATCCGTCAGGAGCACGGCGACGTCCACGACTTCGTCAAGAAGGTCAAGAACCGCGAAGACGGCGTCAAGCTGATGGGCTTCGGCCATCGGGTGTACAAGAACTACGACCCGCGGGCGCGCATCGTCAAGGAGCAGGCCGACAAGATCCTCGGCAAGCTCGGCGGCGACGACGAGCTGTTGGATATCGCCAAGGCGCTCGAAGAGGTCGCGCTGACCGACGAGTACTTCACCGAGCGCAAGCTGTATCCGAACGTCGACTTCTACACCGGCGTGATCTACCGCGCGATGGGCTTCCCGACGCGGATGTTCACCGTGCTGTTCGCGCTGGGCCGGCTGCCGGGCTGGATCGCGCACTGGCGCGAGATGCACGACGAGGGCAGCGGCAAGATCGGCCGTCCACGCCAGGTCTACACCGG
>Ga0207706_10002222_pt1 | contig 18941 bp, 14 predicted proteins | sample KBSC53metaG_FD_184318 | JGI IMG/M metagenome (GOLD analysis project Ga0207706, IMG submission 184318) | Corn rhizosphere microbial communities from Kellogg Biological Station, Michigan, USA - KBS C5-3 metaG (SPAdes) (version 2) | ecosystem: Host-associated > Plants > Roots > Rhizosphere > Soil ... | reverse complement strand
CCGAGTTCCGCGCACATCCGCCGATGGAGACCTGATGGCCCGGTCGGGCGCGACGTCATCCAAAGACGGAAGGCCCGCCTCTTCTCTCACCTTCGGCGACGCGCCTTTGAAGACCTGCCCCTCCAACCCTGAAACGTCAGTTATTCCGACCGCTACGGTATCCCTCTCGGGAACGTTCAACTCCGCACGATACGCGTCGAGGTCTGACTTCGTGGGCCGAAGAATGTTTATTTCAGTTGGTCGCCCGGCCGTCGGAGTAGCGTTGATCTCGGCACCAACGGTAGCGGCCTGGGAAGACGGCCCACTAGAAGTCGAGGGCGTCCCCTCAGTTGGCGCAGCAGGCGCAGGGGTGTCCCCTAGGCCAATACTTCCCGATCCCGACGCGTCGTCCAAAACACCCCAACGTGGCAAGGATACGGCGCCGCCCTGAGAGTACCGGGGCCCTGCACCAGGGATTGCAGGCCCGTCGATTAGGCCGAACTGAACTCCCGCTTCGGTGGTGACGGTCGGCCCCCGTTTCCACCCTAGCACCTTCCCTTCGTAGCCAAGCCCTTTGCCGGACATGAAGCTGCCGGCAAGACCAACTGTGGCCGCGCCTGCAGCTTCGGGGTTCCCGTTCTGCAGCGCTTCGGTCAAGTTGTAGGCCGACCGTGAAGCTCCGACAAGAGGAAACACTGACACCGCGTTCTTGCCGACTTCTACAGCCAACTCTGCAGTACCGGCGCCCTGCATGGCCTTCTCGCCGAGGATGCTATAGCCGACCTTGAGGTCGTCGCCTGTGGCCACGTTCCAGCCTGCCGTGACGACGTCGGTGATCTCCAGGGGGAGCTCAACCACGGCCCTACCCAGGCCGGTGGCTGCACCCGTCACAAATCTTGCACGGTCTGAGCCTGGCTCCAGACGGTATGCCGCTGGGTTCGCGTCGCCAAGCAAAGCGTTGGCGGCATCGTCACTGATCAGCTCTTGTCGAGGTGGAGCCGCGTCTCTCTCAAGTTTGAGCCGGGCAGCATTGGCGGTGGTGGGCCGAAGATCGTCACCACGCTCGCTCGCCGAAGCAACGATCTGCGCATTCCATTCATCAACAGTGGCGCCGATCCCCTCGATCTCCACGCGAAACAGGGCTGGATCCCTGTAGTTCGCTTGGCGCGCCATCTCTTGCTCGATCTGGCCCGAGATGCGGGCCAGGTTCTCTGCCCTGAATCTGTCCGGCCCTTCAGTGCTGGGCGGTGCGTGGCGCTCACGCTCAGCCCGGCCGTCGGGCGCCGACTCCTCGTCGTGGTTCTGTACCGCGTGGTCCAGCGACACCGGCACGATCGTCGGCACGAAGCTGCTGCCGAGGTCGAGCACGGGTGTCAGATTCAGCCCTGGCAGAGCATCGGTCCCACCCGCATCTGCAACGGGTACCGGCGCAGGCAAGGGACTCGCTACGGGTCCTGCGGGTGGGGGGGGTGACGTCCAGCACAGGCGAAGGCTCGGCCACTGGTTGTGGAACTGGTGCGAGCACAACTGCGGGTGCTGGAGAGGGAGCAGGCTCTGCCGTGGGGGCGGGCGTGACTTCCGGCGGCATGGGCGCTGCTTCGGCCACAGGGGCCGCACCAGGTGCCGGTGCGGCCTCCAGTGCAGGCGCCACTGCAGGTGCAGCGGAAGGCACTGGGGCAGGTTCAGGTGCGACGATCGTGCGGGGCACAGGCGCTGGAGCAGCCTGCGCGTTGACATCAGAGATTTCGCTCCGCCGGAAGTCGTCCTGCGTCATCGGCGCCGGGGCCAACGCCGATGCTCCCTCTTGGACCAGGCTGCCCAAGAAGTCCTGCGCCATCGCATGGCCTGGGTCATTGGGGTTGGCCAGCATGCGGATGGCCGAACCGGTGGCCTGCGTCAGCAACCGGTAGGCACTCGCCTCCGCACCATTCATCTGCCCGCCGGTGACCTTCACGTCGATGCTGGCCTGCATGCTGCGCGTTACCTCGGCGGCCAAGCCGGCTGCGATGCCCGCGGTGAAGCCGTCCTTGAACTTGCCGCCGCTGAGCTGCTGCAACGCGCCTTGCAAGGTCGCCTGGCCAGTGATGGCCAGGGCGCGGTCGGCATAGCTGATCACCGTGTTGCCTTGCATGCCGAGCTGGTTGAGACCCAGGCCGTTGGTGATGCCGGCGGTGACTGCGCCCGTCAGCGCCGAGCGGAGAACGTCCTTGAGGTTCACGCTGCCGGTGGCCAGCATGCTCGAGTTGAAGGTGGTGAGTGCTCCCGCCGCGGCTGCACCGGCCATCGCGCCGGTCAGCCCGCCGCCGGCGAATGCACTGACGCCACCGAAGACACCGGAGGCCGCAGTAAATCCAATGGCCGCCAGCGTGGGCAGCGCCTTGTCGAGGAAGTTCTGCTTCTCCTTGATGTTCGTGGTCAGCGTCACGAAGCCCATCGCCGGGTCGAACCACACCGCCTTGCTGTCGATGAGGTCCGGGTGGCTCTGCGCGTCGATGACCGACACCGCGCCGGTGTAGCCGATGCTGCTGCCGACCCATCCTGACTTCTCGCCGTGCTCGCCGATCTGCGACCAGTAGCCATGCGACACATGGAACATGTCGCCACCGACGTTCGTGCTGCTGACGATCTGCTCGCCGCCATGCGCTTCGACGGCCGTCTTCGAGCTGCCGTACAGCGACGCGAACGCTCGCGAGGCGAGCGAGTCCTGCTTCGCGTACCAGCTGGTGAAGGCGTCGACCTCGAACACGGCCGTGTGACGCACCTCGGCGTCTCGTCCGGGCTGGTCTGTTTCCCAGTGCCAGCCGGGAGGGCATGCCGCATTCGGATCGGTCGGCGGGTTCTGCTGCGCGCCATCGAGCGCGGCGATGTACTGGCTGCGCACCGATGCTGTCGCTTGGACCAGCTGCTGCATCTTGCCGAAGCGCTCGGCGCCATACAGCGCCACCTGGTCACGCGCGATGTCGCTTGCCGCGTTGACCGGGCTGGGGGCGTAGGCCTGGATCAGCTCCTGGTTCAGCGGGTCTGACAGCGCCAGGTCGATGGCCGCGAGCTGTTGCGGTATGGCCGTTGGGGCGGCGGACGCCACCGGCGCTGGAGGCGCTGCAGGCGGCGGAGCGGCCTGCGCCAGGATGCGGGGATCGGCGGGCGGAATGCCGGCCGTTCCGTTGCCGGCTGACGGCAACGGCGTCTCGGGGGCTGCAGGTGCGGCCGGCGCTGCTGCGGCGGGCGCCTCATGGGTGAAGCGTGCACCGACAGGATCGTCCTCGATATGGGCGCGCCCACGCAGCGCTACCGCCTCGGCGATGGCGTTCAATCTCATTGGTTCTTCTCCCTGAGGTGCTGACCTGCATCGAGGCAGGCGGCGCCGATTGTTCCGGGGCGAACAGCGCACGAAAAGAGGGTGTGAACACCCAGGTGCGAACACCCTCCCCCACGGAGTAGGGATAGACCGGTTTCCTTTTGGAAGAGCCGCGATCCGGCCTCACGCGCCGCACCGCTTCATCGCCTGCCGCACCGCCTCCGGCCCGTCGTTGCCGGGCTCGATCGGCTCGCGCCGGTTGTTCTCCTCCAGCAGCTCCAGCGCCTGCCGGTAGCGGCGGCAGGCCGCGGGCAGCTGGCCCTGCGCCTGCAGCGCCTTCGCGAGGCCGAAGTAAGCGGTGCCCTGGCCGTATTGCGTGGTCATGCGCTCGCGCACCGGGGCGGGCAGCTCCTCGTAGAGGCGCACGGCCTCGGTGCCCGCCTTCACCGCGCCGGCCGCGTCGCCGGCCGCCAGCAGGGTGTCGCCGAGCTGGTGCTGTGCATCGCCCAGGCCTTCGCGCGCGCGCACGTCGTTGGCGTTGTTGGCGACCAGCGATTCGGCGATGGCGATCGCGCGGCGCTGGTGGTCGATCGCCTCGGGCAGGCGCTGCAGCTGGCGCAGCGCCTCGCCGAGCAGCGCGTGCGTCTTGCCGTAGTTGGGCGCGAGCACCAGGTGCAGCGGCTGCTTCTCGTAGGCCGGGCGCATCACCTCGAGCGAGCGCTTGAACGCCATCAGCGCGCGCTTCGCGCCCTCGGCGGTGCCATCGAGCGCCTGCATGCCGCGCTGGCCATATGAGGCAGCGAGGTTGGCGACGATGTCGATGTCGTCGGGCTTGAGCGCCAGCACCGTGCGCATCTGCTGTTCGGCCAAGGCCGATGTCTTGTCGAACGCCTCGGGCCGGCCGCCGTGCATGTACAGCTGCGCGAGGTAGATGGTCTGGTTGGCGAGCGCGCGCTGGTAGGGGTAGCTGGCGGGATCGGCCGCCACGAGCGTGCGCGCGGTCTGCAGGCCCTCCTGGGCCACCTTCTCGGCGTCGGGATAGCGTGCCGCCTGGTCCAGCAGGCCGCACAGCCGCGTGTCCAGCAGCACCAGCTCCAGCTGGGCCGCACGCTGCTGCGGGCCGGCCGACGCGGCGAGCGGCCGCGTGAGCCGCAAGGCGCGCTCGTAGTTGGTCATCGCGCCGGCCACGTCGCCGAGGTTCGACATCGCCGAGGCGCCCTGGATGTCGCCGATCTGCCGGTAGCCGGCCGCGATCTCGAGCTGCAGCCCCGCGTCGCCGCCGGCTTCGGCGCTGAGCTGCTGCAGGTAGGTGAGCGCCGTATCGACCAGCATGCGGCGTGCCTCCAGCGAGCCCGGCAGCCGGGCGATGGCCTTGTCGACATTGAAGATGAACACGTTGGCCAGTTGGCGCACGCCGGCGAAATGATGCTCGGCGCGCTGCTTCTGCAGGTTGGCCCGGTAGGCCTCGTGCGCGGCGAGCGCGAGGCCGGCCACCAGCGCCAGGTTGGCGATCAGCGCCGCGCCCATGGCCGCACGGTGGCGCAGCACGAAGCGGCCCGCGCGGTAGCTCCACGCGCCGCGCCGCGCCTGCACCGGCAGGCCTTCGAGGTGGCGGAACACGTCGTCCGACAGCGCCTCGGCGCTCGCGTAGCGGTGCTGCGGCTGCTTGCGCAAGGCCATCATCACCACCGCATCGAGGTCGCCGTTCAGGCGCTTGCGCTGCGGGCGCTGCGCCGCGCGGCTGGGCGGCGGCGGCTCGGTGTCGCAGATCGCCAGGCGCAGCGCGAAGTCGCTGCCCATCGTCTCGGCGGTGTAGGGGCTGGCATCGGTGAGCAGCCGGTACAGCACCACGCCGAGCGAATACACGTCGCTCGCCGGCGTGACCTCGGCGCCGCGCACCTGCTCAGGGCTCGCGTACTCCAGCGTCATCACGCGCTGCGCGGTCGCGGTGGCGGGCTCAGGCGAGGCAAAGCGCTTGGCGATGCCGAAATCCACCAGCTTCACGACCCCGTCTTCCGTGACGAGGATGTTGGCCGGCTTCAGGTCGCGATGGATCACGCCTTTTTGATGCGCGTAGTGCACCACCAGGCAGACGGTGCGGAACAGCCGCAGCCGCTGCTCCACCGTGAGCCGCAGCCGGCGGCAGTAGGCGTCGATCGGCTCGCCGACCACGCGCTCCATCACGAAGTAGGGCACGCCGTCTTCGGTGAGGCCACCGTCGAGCACCTTCGCGAGGTGCGGGTGGTCGAGGCTGGCGAGGATCTGGCGCTCGGCCTTGAAGCGCGCGGCGAGCGAGGTGTCTTCGAGCCCGTCGCGCATCAGCTTGATCGCGACCTGCTGCTCGAACTGCCCGTCGGCCCGCTCGGCCAGGTAGACCTGCCCCATCCCGCCGCGGCCGATCAGCTGCAGCAGCCGGTAGGGCCCGATGCGCCGGCCGATCCATGGCCGCTGCGCATGGGCCTCGAGCGCATCGAGCGCCAGCTCGGCCGGCACGCTGTCGAGCAGGCTGCCGGTGGGTGCCGCGGCGGCGAGCAGCGCCATCAGCTCGTCGTGCAAGGCGCCGTCGGCGCCGGCGCGGCGGTCGACGAAGGCCGCCTGTTCAGCGGGCGGCAGCTCGAGCGCCTCGGCCAGCAGCCCCTTCACGCGCTGCCAGCCTGCCGCCCGGGGGCAGGGGTTCGCATGCGACGCGGAGAGCGGCTCCATGCGCTGCGATTCAGGCACAGCGCTTCGTGGGCCGCAATGGGCGCGGGGCTACGAGTTTTCGTAGACCTGCTGGAACGTGAAGGCCTCCGGCGTGGGCCCGTGCGCGGCCAGCAAAGCCAGCCGGTGCCGGGCGTCCTCCACCGTCGGCAGGCTGCCGGCCGGGATCCACCACAGCGCGTAGATCGGCTGGTCCAGCTGCTCGAACCACTGCCTGCGCTGGCGCAGCAGCTCGACATGCCGGCTGCGGTAGGCGAAATCCTTCAGCGCCTCGAGCGAGGCCCATACCGACAGGTTCACGAGGATGCGCTCATCGGGAAACACGCGCAGCTGCGTCGCGTCGCCTTCGGGCGTCTGCAGGCGCCAGACGAAGCCGGGGCTGCCGTCGGCCAATGCATTGATCTCGTCGAGCCGCGCGACGAAGCCGGCGAGCTGCGGCGTATCCAGCGGGGCGAGCAGGCGGGCGATGTTCACCTGGGCAAGATGCCAGCGGGGGGAGGTCGGGGTGTTCATGCCCGGCAGCGTAGGCAGCCGCCGCCTTCGGGTCTTGAACGCCTGTGACATCATCGCCCCGCATGAAGCCCGCGCCCTCCCGCCTCGAAGCGCTGCCGCTCGACGGCGGGCAGGCCGAGGTGCTGCTGGCGCGCGAGCCCGACGCGCGCTTCGCCGTCCACTGGCATGCCGAATGGAGCGTGGGCGCGATCGAGACCGGCCACTGCGACTTCAGCTGCGCGGGGCTGCGCCATCACGCCACCGCCGGCGACATCGTCGTGATGGCGCCGGGCACCATCCACACCGCCGGCGTCAGCGTGCAGGGCTTCGCGATGCGCATGCTCTACCTGCCGGCAGGCTGGGTCCGTGCCGCGCTGGCCTGGCCCGCCGGCCAGCGGCCCGCCGCGGTGCAGACGGCCCGCCACGCGCCGGCGCTCGCCGCGGCCTTGTGCGATGAGGTCGACCGGCGCGATGCCGCCGCACTGCAGCCGCTGATCGTGCAGGCGCTGCAGCTCGCCGTCTCGGGGCCGCTGGTGGCGGACGAGGCGGGCACGGCACGCGATCCGCGCGTGCAGCGGCTGTGTCACGAGCTCGCGCAGCTCGATGCGGCCGAGCTCGACCTCGGCGCGCTGGCGCAGCGCGTCGGCGTCTCGCGCGAACACCTGCACCGGCTGTTCCGCGAGGCCGTGGGCCTGTCGCCGCGCGAGTACTCGCGCTGTGCGCGCATCCACCAGGCCAAGCGAATGCTCGGGCAGGGCCGGGCCATCGCCGACACCGCGCAGGCCTGCGGCTTCGCCGACCAGGCGCACTTCTCGCGCTGGTTCAAGCGGCTGTTCGGCGTGACACCCGCCGCCTACCTGCCGCGCGGATAACCCTGCCGGCACTGATGCGGTGCCTTGCGCAAAGGCAAGGCGGGGCGCATCTTCGCCCCAGGGCCCTTCGGGCGGGCCCGAGGAGTTCGACATGGAAGCCACTCCCGATCCCCAGGCCGGCTCGCAGGTGCGCATCGAGTTGCGCCACGAGCTCGATTCCGCGTACTGGTGCCGGCTGTTCGATGTGAGCCACGCCGAGTTGCGCTACGCGATCCAGCACGTCGGCCCGCAGGCGGCGGCGGTGCGCCGCTTTCTCGACGATGTGCGGCTGCGCGCCAAGGGGCTGCAGCCCAGCGCCGCCTGATCAGCGCCGCCGTTTCGGCTTGGCCTCCGTGACCTTGCGCGGCGCCTCGATCGGCAGCCGCAGCTCCGACTTGACCTCCTTGAGCACCACGCTCGAGCGCACGTGCGTCACGCCCGGCAGCTTGAAGGCTGTTTCGTGCAGGAACTGCTCGTAGTCCTTGATGTCGCGCACCAGCACCTTGATCACGTAGTCGGCCTGCCCGGTGGTGGAGTAGCAGCTCACGATCTGCGGCGCATCGGCCACCGCCTTCTCGAAGCGGCGCACTTCATCCTCGCTGTGGCGGGTGAGGTTGAGCTCCGCGATCACGCACAGCGACAAGCCCACCTTCTCGCGATCCACCAGCGCGGTGTAGCCGCGGATGATGCCGGCCGACTCCATCTCCTTCACGCGCTTCCAGCACGGCGTGCTGGACAGGCCGACGCGCTCGGCCAGCTGCTGCACCGTCTGGCGCGAATCGCGCTGCAGCTCGGTCAGCAGCACGACGTCGTGGCGATCCAACGATTCCATTCTTTCAATCCTTCAGTCTGAAGAACAATGTTCTCCACCGATTGTCAATCTGGAGAAAAGAAGAAGCAAATTTCCCGGCATCTTGCGCACACTTGACCCACCTCAAAACGAGCGTGCCAGAGCGTCGCCATGCCCGAGACAACCTCCCAATCCCCGATCGTCCGCCCCGACTACAAGCTCAGCGACAGCCTGTGGGCCAAGAGCGGCCAGATCTTCCTCACCGGCACGCAGGCGCTGATCCGCCTGATGCTGATGCAGCGCCAGCGCGATGCCGCCGCCGGCCTCGACACCCGCGGCTTCATCAGCGGCTACCGCGGCTCGCCGCTGGGCATGGTCGACCAGGCGGTGTGGAAGGCGGGCAAGAAGTTCGAGGAACAGGGCCTGCGCTTCCTGCCCGCGATCAACGAGGAGCTCGGCGCCACCGCCGTGCTGGGCACGCAGCGCGTCGAGGCCGACCCCGACCGCACCGCGCAGGGCGTGTTCGCGATGTGGTACGGCAAGGGCCCCGGCGTCGACCGCGCAGCCGATGCGCTGAAGCACGGCAATGCCTACGGCGCCTCGCCGCATGGCGGCGTGCTGATGGTGGCCGGCGACGACCACGGCTGCGTCTCCTCCTCCATGCCGCACCAGAGCGACCAGGCCTTCCAGGCCTGGCATGCGCCGATCGTCTCGCCGGCCTCGGTGGCCGAGTACCTGGAGTTCGGCCTGTACGGCTGGGCGCTGTCGCGCTTCTCGGGCAACTGGGTGGGCTTCACCGCGTTGTCCGAAGTGGTGGAGAGCGGCTCCACGGTCGACCTCGACCTCGTGAACGCCCGCGTCGCAACCTGGCAGAGCGCCGACACCGTGCGCGAGCTGACCGGCTACACGCCGCCGGCCGACGGGCTGCACTACCGCTGGCCCGACCTGCCCTCGCTGAAGATCGAGCAGCGGCTGCATGCCAAGCTGGAGGCGGTGCGCGCCTTCGCCCGCGTCAACAGCATCGACCGCATGATCGTCGACGCGCCGCGCGCCACGGTGGGCATCGTCACCGCCGGCAAGGCGCACTTCGACTTCATGGAGGTGCTGCGCCGACTCGACATCACGCCCGAGGCGCTGGAGCGCCATGGCGTGCGCGTCTACAAGCTGGGCCTCACCTATCCGATCGAGCCGACGCGCATGCAGGCCTTCGTCGAAGGCTTGGGCGAGGTGCTGGTCATCGAGGAGAAGGGCGGGGTCGTCGAGGACCAGATGCGCTCGATGTTCTACAACGCGCCGGTGCGGCCGGTGATCGTCGGCAAGCACGATGCGCAGGGCCTGCCGCTGGTGTCCGAGCTCGGCGAGCTGCGGCCCTCGCGCCTGATCGAGATCGTCGCCAACTGGCTGGTGAAGCACTTCGCCAGTCCTGGAGCCCCCGGCCTCTCCGAGGCCGCCCCCCAAGGGGGCACTCAGCCGGCTTGGGACGGCCCGGCGCCGTCTGAGCTCGACCGCCGCCACCTCGTGCGCGACTTCACGCTGCCCAGCCTGCTCAGCAATGCGAGTGACAGCGTCAAGCGCCTGCCCTACTTCTGCGCCGGCTGCCCGCACAACACCAGCACCAAGGTGCCCGAAGGCTCGCATGCGCAGGCCGGCATCGGCTGCCACTTCATGGCCAGCTGGATGAACCGCGACACCGAAGGCCTGATCCAGATGGGCGGCGAAGGCGTCGACTGGGTCTCGCACGCCATGTTCACCAAGGTGCCGCATGTGTTCCAGAACCTGGGCGACGGCACCTACTACCACTCGGGCTACCTCGCGATCCGCCAGGCGGTCGCGGCCAAGGCCACGCTGACCTACAAGATCCTGTTCAACGACGCGGTCGCGATGACCGGCGGCCAGCCGGTCGACGGCATCATCACGGTGGACGGCATCGCCCGCCAGGTCGAGGCCGAGGGCGTGAAGCAGGTCATGGTGCTGAGCGACGACATCGCCAAGTACGACGCGCAGAAGCACCGCTTCCCCGCGGGCACCGAGTTCCACGACCGCAGCGAGCTCGACGCCGTGCAGCGCCGGCTGCGCGAGATGCCCGGCGTGACCGTGCTGATCTACGAGCAGACCTGCGCGGCCGAGAAGCGCCGCCGCCGCAAGAAGGGCGAGATGGTCGATCCGGCGCGGCGCCTGTTCATCAACGAGCAGGTGTGCGAAGGCTGCGGCGACTGCTCGGTGCAGAGCAACTGCGTGGCGGTGCTGCCGCATGAGACGGAGTTCGGCCGCAAGCGCAAGATCGACCAGAGCAGCTGCAACAAGGACTACTCCTGCGCCAAGGGCTTCTGCCCCAGCTTCGTCGGCGTGGTGGGCGGCAAGCTGCGCAAGAAGACCGGCGCGCTCTCGGGTGGTTCGGGCGAGTTCATGCAGCGCGTCGATGCGCTGCCGCTGCCCGCGCCGCATGCATGGACGGGCCCCTACGACCTGCTGGTCACCGGCGTCGGCGGCACCGGCGTGGTGACGGTGGGCGCGCTGATCGCGATGGCCGCGCACCTCGAAGGCAAGAGCGCCAGCGTGCTCGACTTCATGGGCTTCGCGCAGAAGGGCGGCTCGGTGCTGAGCTTCGTGCGCCTGGCCGACCTGCCCTCGCGCCTGAACCAGGTGCGCATCGACACCCAGCAGGCCGATGCGCTGCTGGCCTGCGACCTGGTGGTGGGCGCCTCGGCCGATGCGCTGCAGACCGTGCGCCACGGCCGCACCCGCATCCTCGCCAACACGCACGAGGTGCCGGTGGCCGAGAGCCTGCACAACCCCGATGCGAGCCTCAAGGTGCCGCAGCTGCTGGAGAAGCTGCGCTTCGCCGCCGGCAGCGAGCGGGTGGAGACGCTCGATGCGCAGGCACTGGCCGAGGACTTCCTCGGCGACTCGATCGTCTCGAACATCATCGCGCTCGGTTATGCCTGGCAGCGCGGGCTGGTGCCGGTGAGCCTGGCCGCGATGCTGCGTGCGATCGAGCTGAACAACGTGGCGGTGGAGAACAACAAGAAGGCCTTCTCGCTCGGCCGCCTCGCCGCGGGCAACCCCGCCGCCTGCGCCCAGCTGCTCGAACAGCACGAGGCGCGGCCCGATCCGCAGCACGAGTCGCTCGACGAGCTGCTCGCCCGCGCCGTGGCCCACCTCACCGGCTACCAGAACGCGGCCTACGCGCAGCGCTATGGCGAGACCATCAACAAGGTCAAGCTGCGCGAGATGCAGCTCGGGGCCGACCCCGCCCTGCCCTTCACCCGCGCGGTGGCGCAGAGCCTGCTGAAGCTGATGGCCTACAAGGACGAATACGAGGTCGCACGCCTGTACACCGACGGCCGCTTCCAGCAGCAGCTGAAGCAGCAGTTCGAAGGCGACTTCGCGCTCGAGTTCTACATGGCACCTCCCGCGCTCAGCCGCTCGAAGAACGGCGGCGCACCGAAGAAGATCCGCCTCGGCGGCTGGATGCTGCCGGCGATGAAGCTGCTGGCCGCAGCGCGCGGCCTGCGCGGCAGCGCGCTCGACGTGTTCGGCAAGACCGAGGAGCGCCGCATGGAGCGCGAGCTGATCGCCGGCTTCACGGCGCGCGTGGAAGAGCTGCTGCCGCAACTCTCCGCGTCGAACCTGCCCGTCGCCACCAGCATCGCGGCGCTGCCGCTGCAGATGCGCGGCTACGGCCATGTGAAGCTGGCCAACGTGGCACTGGCCCGCGTGCGCGAGGCCGAGCTGCTGCACCGGCTGGACAAGCAGCGCTATCCGCTGCCGCAGGCGCAGCGCACCGCGGGGCAGATCCGCGGCATCGCGATCACGAGCAGCACGCACTGACGTGACACGGGTACGGATCCTGCAAGGCGATCCGCCACAACAAGAGCACAGGGAGCTCCCATGACCGAATCGATCTTCGTCCAGCGAGCTTCCCCATGCAAACACTTGTCCGTGCGCTCGGCTGCGCACTGCTGCTCTGTGCCAGCACCCTCCTCCACGCCAAGGACCTGGTGGTCACGCAACTGGTGCCGCTGAGCGGCCCGGTCGGCGGGCCCGGGTCGATGTTCTCCGCCGGCGCGGCGATGTACTTCGACCACGTCAACAGCACCGGCGGCATCAACGGCCAGCGCATCCGCCATGTGCTGGTCGATGACAAGTACGACGTCGCCGCCAGCGTGGCCGGGCTCAACACCGCGCTGGCGGGCGCCGAGCCGCCGCTCGCGCTGCTGACCTTCGGCACCGCCAGCACGCGCGCCGTGGCCGCCGAGCTCGACAAGCGCAAGCTGCGCCTGCCGGTGTTTCCCACCGGCACCGGCTCGGCCTCGCTGCGGCAGCCGTTCGACCGCAACCTGTTCCACGTGCGCGCCAGCTATTCGGCCGAGTTCGCGAAGCTGATCGACATCCTCGCGACGACCGGCATCCGCGGCTTCGCGGTGGTCTACCAGGACGACGAGTTCGGCCGCGACTGCCTGGCCGCCGCGCAGGCCAAGCTGGCCGAGTTGAAGCAGCCGCCGGCCGTGGCGCTCAAGCACGACCGCAAGCAGCAGGACATCGCCGCCCTCGCGCCGCAGGTCGCCGGTGCCGGCGTGCGCGCCGTGCTGCTGGCCACCACGCCCGCGGCGACCGCCAGCTTCGTGCGCCAGCTGCGCGCGCAGACCGGCAGCCTGCTGATCGCCTCGACCTCCGACCTCGACCCGGTGGGCCTGTTCCAGGAGGTGGGCATCGCCGCCAAGGGTGTGGTGCTGTCGCAGTCGCTGCCCGACCCCACCAGCCGCAAGCGGCCGATGGTGGGTGACTTCCTGCGCCTGGTCGAGCGCTCGGGCGCCAAGGTGCAGCCCAATGCCTACGCGCTCGAGGGCTACGTCCAGGCGCGGGTGCTCGTCGAAGGCCTGCGCCGATCCAACGGCGCCAGCCCTGCGGCGCTGATGGACGCGCTGGAATCGATCAAGGGCCTGGACCTCGGCGGCTACGTGATCTCGTTCGGCGAGCGCTCGCACGACGGCGGCAGCTTCGTCGACACGGCCATCATCGCGGAAGAAGGCCATGTCGTCCGATGACCCGACCGCGGCCGCCCGCGCCGCCGATGCGATCGAGCGGCACACGCCCGCCGAGGATGCGCAGGGCCTGATCGCCGGCGTGGCGCTGGTCTCGCTGGGCGTGGCAATGTACAAGCACGCCGGGCTGCTCACCGGCGGCATGGCGGGCGCGGCCTTCCTGCTGCACTACGCCACCGGCCTGAGCTTCGGCATCGGCTTCTTCCTGCTGAACCTGCCGTTCTACTGGCTGGCGTGGCGCCGCATGGGCCGGGCCTTCACGCTGAAGACCTTTGCCGCGGTGGCCCTGCTCTCGGCGGCCACCGATGGCCTGCCCGCATTGCTGCGCTTCGAGCGGCTCGACCCGCTGTATGCCGCGCTGTGCGGTGGGCTGTTGATCGGTGCGGGCTTCATCGCGCTGTTCAGGCACCGCGCGAGCCTGGGCGGCGTGGGCATCCTCGCGTTCTACCTGCAGGACCGCTATGGCTGGCGCGCCGGCTGGGTGCAATTGGCGGTCGATTGCACCATCGTGGCCTTCGCCCTCGCCGCGCTCGACCTGCGCCGGGTGATCTACTCGGTGGCCGGCGCGCTGGTCGTCAACACCGTGCTGGCCGTGAACCACAGGCCCGGCCGCTACATCGCGCACTGATCCTCGAGATGAGCAGTTCCACCCCTCCAGACATCGCCGGGCTCGACCGCTACGACCGGGCGATTCTTCGCCTGCTGCAATCCAACGCGCGCATCTCCACCGCGAGCTCTCGGATGCAGTGAGCCTGTCGCCTTCCACCGTGTTCGAGCGCGTGAAGCGCCTGTCGAAAAGAGGCTTCATCCTCGGCTTCCAGACCCGCCTGAACCCCGAGAAACTCGGCGCCGGCCAGATCGCCTTCGTTCAGGTGACGCTGGACGCCACCCGCCAGGACTCGATCGGCGCGATGCGCGCGGCCATCGCCGCGCAGCCCGAGATCCTCGACTGCTATGCGATGGCCGGCGAGTTCGACTTCCTGCTCAAGGTGCGCACGCACGACATGCTGGCCTGCCAGGACGTGGTGAGCGCCGCACTGCGCGGGCTGTTCGGCGTCAAGCAGGTGCGGACGTACGCGGTGATGTCGCCGCTGAAGGAATCCGCCGAGGTGCCGGTCTGAGCCGCCGTCACCCCGGCAGCCGGGTCACCCCAGCGCCACCGCCGCCCGCGCCTCCAGCACGCGGGCGATCGCATCGGCGGCCGCCCCGATGTTCGACGGGTTCAGCCCCGCGATGCACAGGCGCCCCGAGCGCACGAGGTACACGCCGTGCTCGACCCGCAGCGCATCGACCTCGCTGCCCGACAGCCCGGTGTAGCTGAACATCCCGCGCTGCTTCAGCAGGTGGCCGAAGTCGACCTCGGGCAGCCGTTGCGTCAATGCCGCATGCAGCGCGCTGCGCATCGCCACGATGCGCAGCCGCTGCGCCTCCAGGTCCTGCGCCCAGCGCTCACGGCGCGCCGGCACGCCGAGGATGCCGGCCACCACCTGCGCGCCGAACAGCGGCGGGCTCGAGTAGATGCGGCGCACCGCGAGCTGCAGCTGGCCGAAGGCCAGCGCCCGGTCGGCCGCGTCGACGCACAGCACGCTCAACGCCCCGCAGCGCTCGCCGTAGAGCGCCAAGTTCTTCGAGAACGACACCGCGACGAAGGCCTCCACGCCCTGGCGCGCCATCTCGCGGATCGCGAAGCTGTCGTCTTCCAGCGAACTGCCGAAGCCGAGGTAGGCCGCATCGACGAACGGGATCAGCGCGCGCCGCTTCAGCAGCGTGACCAGCTCCTGCCACTGCGGCGGCGTGAGATCGGCACCGGTGGGGTTGTGGCAGCAGGCATGCAGCACCACGATGCTCTGCGGCGGCAGTGCGCGCAGCGCATCGAGCATGCGCGCGAAGTCCACGCTGCCGGTGGCCGCGTCGAAATACGGATAGGTGCCGACCGTGAAGCCCGCGCCCTCGAAGATCGCGCGGTGGTTGTCCCAGGTCGGGTCGCTGACCCACACCGCCGCATCGGGGAAATGGCGCCGCAGCACGTCGGCCCCCACCTTCAGCGCGCCGGAGCCGCCCAGCGTCTGGATCGTCGCCAGCCGGTCGGCCGACACCGCGTTGCCGAAGAACAGCGACTGAACCGCGAGGCGATAGACCTCATGGCCGGCCATCGGCTGGTAGCCCCAGGCGGCGGTGCCCTGCACGACCTCGGGCGCGACCTCGCGCACGCCCGACATCACCGGCAGCGTGCCGTCTTCCGCTGTGTAGACCCCGATGCCGAGGTTGATCTTGTGCGGCCGCGGATCACGGCGGAACTCCTCGTTGAGCGTGAGGATGGGGTCGCCGGCATAGGGCGCGAAGCGAGAGAAAGCCACGGGTAGTCTCCGGTTGGAATCGCCGTGAGCTTATGCCGTGGGTTCGCGAAATTGCTTCTTTCTTTTCCCCCGTTGATACAACACCGCAGAAGAACATTCTCCGATCATTGATCAGTGAGGCATTTCCTTCTTGGCCTTAGGAACGGCCACGCGCGACAGCCCGTTGAGGAACAGGTCGGCCACCATCGGGCCCATGTCCTCGTAGCCGAGTTCGCCATCGGGCCGCATCCAGGTGAACATCCAGTTGATCATGCCGAACAGCAGCATGGTCAGCGGCTTGCCCATCGGCGTGGCCAGCAGGTCGGGCCGGATCGCGGTGACCACCTTCGCGAAACCGCTGACGATGGCGCGCTCCTTCTCGAGGATGCGCTGCTGGTCGCCGGGCTCGAGGAACTTGACCTCCTCGGTGAGCACGCGGTGCGCATGCTGCGCGAAGGCGTATTCGCCCACCAGGCCCTCGACGAGCGCGCGCATCTGCGCCCGCGGCGCGGCCTTGCGCGCCAGCACGCCCTGCACCAGCGTCTCCAGGCGCGAGACGTGCGTGTCGGCAATGCTCACCAGCAGCGCGTACTTGTCCTTGTAGTAGTGGTAGAGCGCCGGCTTGGAGAGCCCGCAGGCCTCGGCCACCTGGTTCATCGTGGTCGCGGAATAGCCGCGCTGCGCGAACAGCTCCGCGGCCCGCGCCAGGATGGTTTCGCGCTGTTCGTCGTATCCGGCGGCTCGCCCTCGGCCCATGTCGTCTTCTCTCTCGGTCTCTTGTCGTCGTTGCGTGACCCGCAAGGACCGATTGTCGGCGCGACGATCAGGCCGCCGGCACCCAGGGCGGCGGCCGCTTGCCGACAAACGCCTCGAAGCCGCCGCGCGCCTCGTCGGTCGCCCGCACGCGGCTGATGGTCTGCGCAGTGAGCTCCTGCACCTCGGGCGTCACCGGCCCCACCTGCAGCCGGGCGAACAAGGCCTTGATGTGGCCCTGCGCGCGCGGGCCGGCGGCCAGCAGCTGCTGCACGCAGCGCTCCACCGCGGCGTCGAGCGCCGCCTCGTCGGCCGCCACCTCGTGCACCAGGCCGATGGCCTGTGCCTCGGCCGCGCCGATCACCGCGCAGCCCAAGGCCAGGCGGCGCGCCTGCCGCATGCCCACCGCATTGACCACATAGGGCCCGATCACCGCGGGCAGGATGCCGAAGCGCGCCTCGCTGACCGAGAAGCTCGCCCCGGCGCTGCAGATCGCGATGTCGGCCGCGCAGGCCAGGCCCACGCCGCCGCCATAGGCCGCGCCCTGGATGCGCGCCACCACCGGCTTCGGGCAGGTGTCCACCGCGGCCATCATCGCGGCGAAGCCGCGCGCATCGGCCAGGTTCTCGTCGACGCCGTTGGCCGCGCCGCATCCAGCCGATGTCGGCGCCGGCGCAGAACAGCGTGCCGCCGGCGGCCAGCACGATCACGCGCACCGCCGGGTCCCGGCCCAGGCGCACGAAGGCATCGCGGATGCGCGCGATCAGCGCCTCGTCGAAGGCATTGCGCACCTCGGGGCGGTGCAGGGTCACGCGGGCCACGCCGCGCGCGTCGGTGTCGATCAGCAGGGAGGTGTCGTCCATCGCTGTGTCTCCTGGGTCAGATGTGCTCGCGCCGCTGCACGACGACGAAGCGGTCGGCCACGAAGGCCGCGTTGGTGTAGCTGGCGTTGGCGGCCGGGTTGCCGCCGCTGCCGTGGAAGTCGGAGAAGGCGGCCGACTGGTTGACGTAGACGCCCTGCGTGAGGTTGATCGAGAGCGCGACGCGTGCGCGCCGGCTCGCGGACACCACGCGGTCGACGAAGGCGCGGTCGGTCGAATGCAGGCCCAGCGTCAGCGCGCCATGGCGGCGGATGGTGGCCTCGGCCAGCGCGGCGCTGTCGTCGGCCGACTCCGTGGCCACGAGAAAGGCCACCGGGCCGAAGCATTCCTGCTCGTAGGCCTGTGCCTGCGAGCGCTCCAGCGCCACCAGCAGCGGCGTGCGCATCGTGGCCGTGGGGTACTGCGGATGGACCCTCGCGCGCGAAGGCCGCACCACGCGGCCGAGCTGCTGCGCGGCGTCGAGGCGGGCTGCGGTGGCTGGCGAGCCGATCGCGCCCAGCACCGTGGTCGCCACGCGCTCGTCGGCCAGCAATTGGTCGATCGCCGCGGCGAGGTCCTGCCCCAGCCGCTCGAAGGTCTTGCGGCCCTGGTCGGTGGCAACGCCGCCGCGCGGCACCAGCAGGTTCTGCGGCGTGGTGCACATCTGGCCGCTGTAGAGGCACAGCGAGAACGCCAGGTTGCGCAGCAGGCCGGCGTAGTCGGCGGTGGACTCGATGATCACCGTGTTCACGCCGGCCAGCTCGGCATACAGCCGCGCCTGTCGCGCGTGATCGCGCAGCCAATGGCCGAAGGCCGTGCTGCCGGTGAAGTCGATCGAGGCCACGTGCGCATCGGTGGCCAGCCGGCGGGTGTCGGCTTCGTCGGGGCACAGCGCCAGGCTCACGATGTCGGGCGGCAGCCCCTGCTCGGCGAGCAGCGCACGCAGCACCTGCACGGTGATGGCCGCAGGCAGCACCGCGTTGGGATGCGGCTTCACGATCACCGGGTTGCCGGTGGCCAGCGCGGCAAAGAGGCCGGGATAGGTGTTCCAGGTGGGAAAGGTGGCGCAGCCGATCACCAGCGCCACGCCGCGGCCGACGATCTCGAAGTGCTTCTTCATCCGCAGCGCGGGGTGCTTGCCCTGGGGCTTGTCCCACACGGCCTCGGCCGGGATGTCGGCCATGGCCTTCCAGGCCCAGGCGATGGCTTCGAGCGCGCGGTCCTGCGCATGCGGGCCGCCGGCCTGGAAGGCCATCATCGGCCCCTGCCCTGTCGTCAGCATCACCGCCTCCGCGATCTCGTGGCTGCGGCGGTGGATGCGCATCAGCCCTTCGAGCAGCAGGCCCGTGCGGCCCGCGGGGCCGAGGGCCTGCCAGGTGGGCTCGGCGGCCTCGGCTGCGGCGAGCAGCGCAGCGGGGTCGCACTCGGGGTAGCGGATGTCCAGCGCCACCCGCCACGGCGAGCGCTCGGTGGCCACGCGGGCGCGCTCGCCGGGTTGCTGCAGCGGGAAGTCATGGCCGATCAAGGCCTCCACAGCCGCCGTGCCTTCGGCCTGGGCCTGCTCGCCATAGACCTTGGGCGATGGCACCTCGGGAAAGGGCGACCAGTGGCCGCGGGTGGCCAGCGCGGCAAGCGCGCCATCGAGCAACGCGCGGTGCTCGTCGAACAGCGCGCGGGAGGGTATGGACAGGGGTGGGGATGCAGTCATGTGAACGGTTGATTTGCCTCAACAAGGATTCCATCTTATTATTTACCGACCGGTCGGTCGAATTTGTGGAAAAGGAACCATGTACACACAGGCAATGGACATCGTCGGCAAGGACGACGGCAGCGCCCC